>Ga0326514_10000102_pt1 | contig 51335 bp, 45 predicted proteins | sample 3_2548_0518_D_FD_203653 | JGI IMG/M metagenome (GOLD analysis project Ga0326514, IMG submission 203653) | Bovine rumen microbial communities from UC Davis, California, United States - 3_2548_0518 | ecosystem: Host-associated > Mammals > Digestive system > Stomach > Rumen | place: USA... | reverse complement strand
CTCTCTTTCTCCGGGTCCCGGCTCTGCGGACCCTTTTCTGCTGCCTGCACAGCATCATCTGCAGCAGCTTTAACCGGCTCAGCCTCGCCTGCTGCCTGGCGGATTGCCTTCGCCAGCTCCTCAGGCGTCTTCACGATCTGGCCCGGGATCTCATGGATGTCCATGTAGAAGCCGCGCTTCCTCTCGTATTCCTCAAGGTCCGGAACATACAGAACCACGCTGCCGGAGTCTTCCTGCCGCACATTTTCCGGCACTCGTCCGGACTCCTGCCCGGATGCCGCAGCATTCTTAACTTTTGCTGCTCCGTCCGCCCGGATCTCCGCCATCAGCAGGTACTCATAGATCAGGGAAGAATAGTCGGCGATCAGGACGTCGACGACCGGATAAAGCTGTTCGGTCGGGATCTCGCAGTTGTGGGCAAGCGCCTTCTGGGCCTCCTTCATGTGGGGATGCACACGGGTGAGGACCAGATAATCGTCCCCCAGCTGCTTCTGCAGCTTCTCCACATCAAGGTCCAGAAGTTCCGGAACCCCTGCATTGCCGCGGAAGGTGGGTGCCCAGAGGACAATCTTCCTGCCCTTTGCCTGCGGATAGGCATCGTAGAACCGTTCCCGGCACCTCTCCTGCCACTTCTTCGAATAGTAAAGGTCGGTCCGGCTCACGCCGAGCGCCTTCACCTGCCCCGGCTGTTTATGCATGGCAGAGGAAAAAGGCAAGACTGCCGCATCTGCGCTCACCGTCACCAGGTCCATGTTGCGGAAGACATCGCCATGGTAGCCCTGCGGAATGTCGTCCTTACTGTCGTAACCGAACTTCTTGTAGCACCCGCAGCCATGCCAGAGCTGGATGACAAGCGTCTTGTCCCTCTTTCTGCAGGAGGCGACCGGAAGGAAATTGTCGCAGATCACGATCACCGACGCCTTCGCGTATCGTTTCATGAACTGCGTGGAAAATTCCAGAATCTGACGCGCAGAAGCCTTCCCGAAATCCAGATACATCTGGCGGACATGGATGCGCTGATCCTTGCGCAGCCGCCGGTAGAGAAGCTCCATGGCTTCCGGTCGTCCGTCATGGTGAGCGTCCGCGAAGACGACCAGATTGGGCTCGACCTTCGAAAAGCGGTGAGCCTCATAGGCTGCCGGCAGAAGCGCGTTCTGGCTCAGCATCTTGGCTGCCTGCTTTACCTGAAATTTCACGTCCATCTTGTCCCGCCTTTCTCTTACTGTTCTCCCGGCAGATATGCCTCCGTCACAAGATTCTTCCGGTCGAAAACTTCGTTATAAACAAAGTACTGGTAGGTCTTCCAGTCCTCCTGATAAACCTCCGGAACCGCGTTCATGTCATACCAGTTTCCGTCCTTGTCCTTCACCATCCCGACGCCTGCCACAGGCAGCTCGGACTGCATCTTCTCAAGGAACTGGAAATACGGGCTGCGGGAGACATTTGCAGCCTGAAGCATCTCCGCGCCAAAGTAGTTGGCGCTGGTGTCCATGCCGGAAAGCTGAGCTTCCGAAAGCCCGGTCTCTCCGATATCATAGTTCGTCCAGAGGATATAAGGCGTATCGTAAAGCCGCTGGCCGGAATCATTTCCCGTAAGATCAGCCTTGACATGATTCGCCAGCTCATCGCGGAAACTCTGCTCGAAGGCGCCGTGATGATCACCGAACATGACGATCATGGTCGGCTCCTTCACCTTCTCAAAATGCTCGATCAGCCCCTTGAACGCCTGGTCAGACTCGTACATGAGGGACAGGTACTGCTCCCCGCTCGGATAATCGTTTGCATAGTTCAGCTTAATCTTCTGGTCAAAGTTCTCATCCTCACGCTGGTAGCCGCCGTGGTTCTGGATGGTTACCGCAAATGTGAATAGCTTTTCTCCTTCTTCCTTCTCAGAGTAGATGTCTGAAATCTTCTGGTAGAGGCACTCGTCTGATGTGTAGCCGCGCAGCTTCCGAAGTTCGCTGCCCCAGTTTTTGTTGTTGAGGAACTCCTCAAAGCCCAGGTCCGGATAGACCGTCGCGCGGTTCCAGGCATTCGGATTGCCCGGATGAAGGGCGATCGCGCGATAGCCCTGCGCCTGAAGGATCCTCGGGATTCCATACTCCGGGTTGTGGACAAAGGCCGTGTAGGCGACCGTCTCATTCGGAAGGAACGCCCTCCGGTTGCCGGTCAGAAACTCATACTCCGAGTCCGCGGTACCACCGCCATAGACCGGCATGTGAAGTTTGCCCTTAACGACATTTCCGGACATGGAATGGATATACGGCAGGACCTCCTGATTGGTGTCGATGTCGTAGAGCGACTCGAGGTCTGCGAGGCTCTCGTTCATGATCGCGATGATGTTGACCGGCTGGATCCTGTCATCTGCGGTTCGCTGTGCCGCAGAAGCGCCTGCCCCGGCAGACTGCTGTGCTGCGGAAGTGTCTGTTGCGGCTGTGCCAGTCCCAGCAGCCTGCTGTGCCGTGGAAGGATCCGTTCCGGCTTCTTCCGTCTCCACGGCAGCTGCCTCCGACTCTGCTGCGGCTGCGCCTGCCTCACCGCCTGCATAAGCCTTGGCCGCGCGCTCGACTGCCTCCTTCGAATACCCTTCCGGCGGGTCCGCCTTCAGGAAATGGACCTCGGACATCATGCACGGGATCATACCTTTCGTGCGGTAGACGACCTTCATGCTGAAGAAGTCGCCCGGCTCCAGGAAATCTTTGCCTACATACCTGCTCCCGAGAAGCCAGAAAACCAAGCAGGCGCCAGCGATCCCGGCGATGCGGAAAAGCGGCTTTCTTCCCGCAAAATGCCCTGCCTGGAGAATTCCTGTCAGAATCAGGACAAGAACACTGACCTGAAGAAGCAGGACCGGCCGGGCATTCAGCGTAAAGCTGTAGGAACTGACCACATCCATGGCAGTGCCTGCTCCGAAAAAGTCAAAGACCGTGAGCGGCTTGTTGCGGAAGAGAATCAGGTAGCAGTTCGCAAGAGAAAGAGAAACAACGACCGTCGTCCAGGTGATCTGGGCGATTGCCAGATTCCCGATCAGCGCCGTGAAGAAAAACTGGATCAGATAGAAAAGAACCAGGTTCAGTGCCAGGTACTTCCCCCTCAAAAAGAAGCGGAACCCAATCAGCATCTGGGAGATCACGAGAATGACTGCTGGAAGAAGGACCCACCAGAGGATGCCCAGAGCTTTCGTCAGCCGCTGCTTTCTCCGGATCCTTGCCCTCATCCCGTCCGCCAGAAAGAGCGCGGCCAGGCAGACCAGGTCCATGGCAATCACCATGCCCGCAAGGGCATGGCTCCCGATGACCCACTGCTCTCCATAGAGCACATTGACGATTGTCAGCAGGACCAGATAGATGATCTTGCTGACACTAAGTTTCCACTTTCCTCTTAAACTGTTCATCGCTTGCTAACCTCAAATCACTACTCCACTGTTACAGGTGCCAGGTACCTGGCACCTGCATCTCAGCCTGCGTCCGCACCGGATTTCTCTGTCTCTGCCTTGGCTATGCTGTCCCGGGAATCTCTGTCCTCCGCAGCAAGTTCCTCCGCGATCGTCACCGCTTCCGGATTCAGGTCTTTCACCAGCTCAAGTCCGTCCGCCTTTCCATCCTCATAAGTCACGCGGAAGAGCTGGCCATCCTTCATTTCGTCCCCATCGATATCCATATCAAAAACCTCCGGCAGATTGTCCGCCAGATACCGGTCAGCATCATAGACCCAGAGATACTGATAATCGCCTTCCGCCAGAAGGTCCGGAAGATCTTTGATCGTCGGCTCCTCGAACCTCTGGATGCGGGTGACATTTCCATCCTCCGTGAAGATCCACGGAGAAGTCATGTAGTAGCTCGCCTGATGGCCCAGATGAAAGAAAACCACATTCGGCGGATAAGTGTTCTCGAAGTTCTGGTCGATAAAGTAGACCTTGTCGTCACCGATCTCCTTTTTGACCTGCTTCACTTCCCTGCTGGCCTCCTCGATCTGCTCCGCCCCTTTGATCTGATAATCATTGAAGGCAGTTGCGCGGGAGACATAAAGGTCATTGACGCCGAAAATGAAGAAGACCATAACAGCCAGTCCGCCCAGCTGGACCAGGCGGGAAGCAGAGACGCCGGCGATGGACATTTCCGGCCAGGACTCCGAAGCCCGAAGCCACAGGACCAGAGTGATCATAAACAGGTAGATGACCAGGATGCTGAAGTAGCGCATGGCGCCGCCGACCCGGACCGCCTCCTCGTAAGTGTAGATGCAGATGAAGGCCGTCATCAGGAAGAGCAGGTAGATGACTACGGCGCTGAGGATGTAGAGGATCCGCGCCCTGGCCGCCTGCTTTTCCTTATAAAGCCAGCCCATAACGAGGTGGACGACTCCGAGGAAGATCAGGGTGCCGAAGGTGTAGACCTCGACTCTGGAACTTTCAGAAAGTCTCAGGCCCGTAAATGCTTTTGCGAGGGCTCCCATCGTCCGCACTGCTTTTTCCATGGACACATCGGCACCGGCCATGAGCGCTTTGACCGAAGATGGGAAGAAACCCGGGACGCTGCCGCGGCAGACCAGCAGAAGGATCCCGCCGACCAGGGCTGCCAGCAGAAAGAGGCAGATCAGGCTGCCCGTGAAGAATCTGCGGCGGAACTTTCTGTCATCCAGTTTTCCGCTCCCGACGACTTTCTCAGAGAAGAGAAAGAGGAGCAGAAGGAAGACCATCAGGATCCCGACATAAGTCTTCATGAGGACCAGAGTGACCAGACCGACCAGAAGGACCAGCAGGTCCTGCTTCTTTCTACCCTTCGACTTGTCTCTCATCAGCCACCAGCCGGCAAGACCGCCCGACCATGCAGCCGTGAAGAGATCCGTGTAAAGCGTCTTGTAAGGATAGACATAAAGTGTATAGAGCCCGAAGAACATGATCAGGCTGTAGAGAAGGACCGTCTTTCTCCTCTCCCTTCCGGCTCCGGCCCATGGAAGAAGCAGCCCCACCCACAGCATCAGGAAGGAAGAGGCATACATCGCCTGCTCCGAATAGCCCGTCAGCTTCTGAAAGAAAAGCTGAAAGAAAGAAGCCGCATACATCTGCGGACTCGTCACAAGAGCCCCCCAGTCCGCCAGACGGTTCGAACTCTCCATCTGCTTCACCAGAGCCCCCCAGAGATGCAGCTCATCCGTATTCTGGATCCTTACCCCATGAAAAAACACCACCCCATAGAGCACCACCAGCGCCAGGACCCACCAAATTACGCCTGAATTGTCTGAAAATTTACCCAAATTGTCTGGTGCCTGGCACCCGACAATTCCCCCATAATCAGGCATAATTGTCTGACAATTATGCCCTTCCGCCTGCCCCGATGTCTGATCCGCCGCAGCCTTCGCAGACGCTCTCATGGGAGGCTTAGCCGGCGCTTTCGCCGCCTGCTCCCTGCCTTTTTCCGCAGCTCGACGCCCCCCGGCAGCTAAGGCCACATGCACAACCCATCCGGCAACCCCCAGCAGGCAGATCAGTCCGGCCCCGATCGCATAATTTCCGATCACTCCGCTGCCAAACATAACCAGCATGATCAGCGAGACACCATGGAAGATTCCCTCCCCCAGCCTCAGCCGCAACGTTCTTGCCAGCAGAAGCCCCAGCCCCGTCAGGGCCAGGAATCCGGGTATCATCATCAATATCTTCATTCGTAAAACCTCCGCTCAAGTGACCGTCATGCAATCAGCACACCGAAGCCAACACGCCAATCAAGCAGCCAGCACTCAACAGTCACCCAGTCAGCACGCAGCAGTCACACACCCGTCATGCGATAAACAGGACCAGCGCCGCCAGAAGTGCCATCCACTTCAGGTAAGATGGTGCCATCTTCCGAATCTCGTTATAAAGAATCAGGCAGCAGAAAGCGAGCGCAAACAGGAAGAACGTGAACGTCCGCCGGCCCGACGCATAGAGCGTCGCACTCAGCCCCATCATGATCCGGGATCCCGCCGCCAGAAAAAGCAGCCCCAGCATGCACAGACGCCCGGACAGCCCCACCCGGCAGTTCCATACAGCCAGGATCATGCTGGCGATCAACAGAACCGACAGCAGGAATGCCAACATATACATCTTCCCGCCCTTCGCGGAAAAATCCCCAATCTGCGGCATTCCATAGCTATAATCGTAAGTCACGGTAAAGTGGTCGCAGCCAACCGCTTTTATCAAAATGTGTATCGCCAGCGGCACGCTTCCGATGATCTTTTCCTTCCGGGACGTCTCTTTCGCAGCCCAGGCGGCAAGTGCCAGCAGCAACATCAGGAGGATCATGACATCCATCCGCTCAAAGAAAGCCGATCCGACGGTTGTCGAGTACCCCTGATAGACCTTCTTCACCAGAGACCAGTCAGCAAACTGTGGAAGATACCGCTCCATCTCCTCGGTACTCTGCATCCGGTTCAGATGCCCCGGAAGCAGAAACTCAAGTCCATAGATGACCAGAGAAAGCAGGAAAAATCCCCAGATATGCAGCTTCCAGAGCCTGCTGCCGCAGATACTGCATAAATCCCCTGCCTCTGAACCGCCATTCTTCTTATGAGACATAATACTGACGATCATCGACACCACAGCAGCCAGGAAAAATCCCCCCACCATGACGATGCCGAACTGATCCTGATTGGCAGCGTACACCATGCCAGAAAGCGCGAAAAGATAAGAGTACCAGTGGGCGCCATTCCCACTCCGGAAAAGTCTGACACAGGGATAAACCGCAAGAAGCAGCCCGACCATTGGATAGATGTAGTTCGCCGTCGTCGCAATGTAGCCGGACGAGCTCAGGATCTGCCATGGATAAAGCGCCACCACCAGACAGACCATAAGAACCTGATCCACCTTCTCCTCCGTAAAGATCATCGCGACCAGCTTCACCAGCCCCAGCCACACAAGCGAGTCAAGCAGTTTCCACAGCCAGAACGGCACATGAAAATAGACAAACTCCGCCAACATATCCGTAAAAATCTTCCCATTAAACCCATACCTCCACCGGAAGATCTCGGCAAAACTCATCCCAGCATGATTCTGGATATTGACCCTGTCATCCGACACGATCCCCATCAAGGCATGCCTCACCAGCACCAGGATAAAAAACGCCAGATAGATCAGCAAAACCTTCTGTTTCTCACTCAGCTTCGACTTCCCCACGACAACCCCCGCTTCGCGCTAAATAGTCTGACAATTCTCTAAGTTGTGCCTAAATTGACTGGAATTGACTGGTGCCTGGCACCCGACAATTCCGGCAATATTCAGGCAATATTCAGACAATTAGTTTTCTCTTACCTTCCGCTCCTCAGGTATTTCAGGTACACCTTCGCCGCTTCCAGCATCCGCTCCACCTTGAATCTTGTCTGCGCCCCGGTCGATCCCAGCGTCTTCGTCGCCTTCCCGCTCTCATGCGCGACCCTCAACTCCGGATCGTACCGGACCAGATAGCCCTCCCGCTGGCACCTCAGCGCCAGAATATACTCTTCATAAAAAAACTGCGTCTTCGGCGCAAATGCTTCTCGCTCTTTCTCTACGAACCGCGGTGTAAAGATCAGGCAGGCACCGAATGGCACCACGTCCTCCTCCGGCCTCGCGAAGTAGCCCCAGTTCTTCTGCCTGACCCTGGCGCCAGCCTCTGCAGACCGCTCCTCCAGCTTCGGAAGCAGCTTCCCTGACAAAGCGAAAGTCTTCAGCGCCAGCTCATTCATCCGGATCGTGTAAAGCGCCTCACTCTCCGTCCGGATCCTCACATCCAGCGGATTCTGGTGCTCCCCGGTCGACGCCCTCACGATATCCGGCGCCAGAACCTCACAGTGCCTCTTCTCATAGACTTTCTTCAGCCTGGTCAGAAAATCTTTCTGCACAAATGTAATATCATTATTGAGAACCAGGATAAACTTACACCCCAGCACATCCCTCGCACAGGCATAGCCCAGATTGTTGGCCTCCGAAAAGCCCCCATCTCCCTCATTCCTGAGCACCCTGACATTCAGCGCCGCCTCAAAGTGGGCTCTCGTCCTCTCGCGCTCTTCAGGACTCTTCTTCACCTCATTATCCACCACCAGAACCACGGCATCCCTGGCCTCATCCAGCTCCCTGATCGAGCCCAGACAAAGATCCGTGATCCCCCAGTCCCCAAAGTGCAGAACAACAAACCCAACCTTCTCCATCGCCACTCTCCACGCCCCCAAAAATTATCAGCCGCCTGTATCCGGCACCTAAATCTCATCTCTTACTTCATACAGCTGATAACATCCGCCGCCACATAGATCATCCGCGTCCTCACCAGCACACACAGAAGCCTCACGGCGACTCTCTGCGACAGCGGCACATCCACACCGCTATTCACCCGCGTCAGCGGATTTCTGTCCACATTCGGCATATACGTATCCTCGATACGCACGATCTGCCGCGCCAGCTCCCGCAGCTTCTGCCGCTCTGCCCCTCTCCCAAGATCAAAGAAGAACGAGCAGAAGATCCTCATCACAAAAAGCTCCATCCACGCACGCGAAAACCGCGGCTCCAGCTCCTCACCAGACTCCGGTCTCTGCCGATTGTCCGACCAGCTTGTCTGCTGCTCCGCTCTCGAGGACTTCATTCCTGCTTCCGATTTGCTTCCCTTGACAGCTACTTTACCCACTCCCGATGCCGCATACTGTCCCGATACCGTATACTGTCCCGATACCACATACGGCCTCGCATACGGTCCTTCCTCCGTCCCGACCTGCAGTGCCCTCGCGATCGCCGCCTCCATCGCCTCCATCGGAAGCTCATAATTCCTCAGTCCCCTGAAATTCTGCATCGCCGACGCCTCATGCTGCACATAAGCATATCCCGCATACGGCAGCACTGCAATCCGCCTGCAAGCCACACTGAAAAACAGCGAAATCGGCAGATCCTCGCCCCTGACGCCAACCGGAAACCGCACCCCATACTCCTCCCAGACCCTCCGTCTGTAGAAGTGCGCCCACACAGCCGAAATCCGCATGGTCCACTCCTCATGCAGCCCCCGCATATAATAGTCAGGAACCAGCCGCTTCAGCACCCGTCCGCTCTCGTCCACATACCGGACGCCGCCGATCACCATATCCGCATCCGTTACACACTGCCGCTTCACCAGCTTCTCAACATAGTCCCGCGCCATAAAGTCATCCGCATCCACAAACAGCAGAAACTCCCCGCACGCCATCTCCAGCGCAAAGTTCCTCGCCGCCGACGTCCCGCCATTCTCCCGGTGAAACACCCTCACCCGGCCGTCCCGCCGCGCGATCCGGTCCAGCAAAAACCCCGTCCCATCGCTGCTCCCGTCGTCGACGACCAGCACCTCCAGCTCACGATACGTCTGCGCGCACACCGACGCCAGGCACCTCATAATAAACTTTTCCGCATTAAAAGCCGGAATCACAACCGAAACCAGCCCATCCACAAATCTGTCCATCATCGAGCCCTTTTTGCAAATGTCTCTTGCCTTTTTCCTTCTCCTGCCTCTGTCCGCTCTCCGAACATCAGCATCTTCAGCGCCGCACATCCAGCGCCGCACTATCGTCACCGCACTGCTGGTGCTGCACTTCTGGTGCCGCGCTTCTGGTGCCGCACATCCGCTGCCGCACATCTGCTGCCTGGCACCTATTCCCCTACCGTTTTCTTCTTAATGCTCCGCTTCAGCGCTTTCTCCTCAGTTTCCCAATAACCTCTCCAGCCAGCTCCACCCCCAGCGGCTCCTTCAGCAAAAGCAGCGCCAGCACATATCCCCCAAAGAACAGCACCGCCGACAACGCCAGCTGCAGAAAACTGCCAATCCTCAGAAAACCAACCCAGAACGAAGCCCCCGTCGCCAGCAAGCAAGCCAGGACCACAGCCCCATAGCGGACCTCTCCAAAAAGCCCCCGGCTCACACCGCTGCCATTGCCAGGCACGCCCTTGACAGCTTCGCTCCTGCCATTGCCAGACACGCCCCTGACAGCTTCGCTCCTGCCATTGCCAGGCACGCCCCTGACAGCTCCGCCCCAGCCAGTGCCTGGCACCTTTTCCTCAGGCACCTTTTCCTCACCCGCCTTAAGAGCATCTCCTCCCTTAACACTCAGCTTCTTCATCGCCACGCACTGCCAGACCAGCACCACCGCCTCCGCAGCAACTGTCCCGGCCGCCGCCCCGGCCGCCCGGAAATACGGAATCAGCGCCGCATTGAAAATCAAGTCCGTCACCGCCCCGGCAATCTCCGAATGCAGCACCACCTTCTCCTGCCCCATCGGCACCAGAATCTGGATCCCCGTAATATTACTGATCCCAATCAAAAGCAAAGTAGGCATGATAATCTGCATAGCCGGCACAGAACTCACAAAAGCCCTCCCCGACAACAGCAGGATCGTCGGCCTCGCAAATATCACAAAATACACCATCAGCGGCACCGCCGCCAGAAAGACAAAGTGGACCGCCCGCTTCGCGATCCTCCGGAACTCCTCCATCTCCCCATGCTCAAAATAATAAGACGCCCTCGGCAAAAGCACCGTCCCGAGCGACGTCACCAGCGACACCAGAATCCCCTTGACCTTGACCGCCACATTATAAAACCCGACATCCGCATCCGTCGTCATAAATCCCAGCATGACCGTGTCCAGATTCGTGTACACCGTCGTCGCCACCGTCATGGCAAAAAACACCAGAATCGGCTTCACATGCCGCCTGAAATCATACACCCCAGCCTTGCGGAAACTCACATACCGATGCGCACTCAGCAGATTCAGCACACTCGACGCCGACGCCGCAAACACCGTGATCCCGCCATAGACCACATAGTCGCCCCTTTTATGCACCATCAGAAACAGCGCCACCAGCGCCACCGCCTGAAAGACCACCGACCGCACCGTAATATACGTATACTGCTCGAGCCCCTTGTAAAGCCACTCCATCCCAATCGAAGAGAACAAAATCCCCACACTGATCACCAGATAGAGCGCCCGCTCGCCCCTCAGCCTCGGCACCGTCATCAGCGCCACCAGAAAGGCAAGATACGCTATCGCAAATGTGCCTAAGTTGATGATTTCCAGCTCCTGCGCAGTCCTGGAAAGCCGGACCCGGTCGTCACGGACCTGGGCGCATGCCCTGATCCCATACGTCGGAATCCCCAGCTGCGCCAGCATGATAAAATAGTTGACGAAGCCCGTCGCAAACGACACCTTCCCCATCCCCTCAGGCAGCAGCACCCTCGAGGCATACGGAAATGTAATGAGCGGAAACAGCATCATCGACACCATCAGCACCGCATTCATAATGAAATTTTTCCGGATCGACGCCTGCTTCATCCCCACTCCTGCACATTCACCGGTGTCTGACACCTATTCTACTTCAGGATATCTTCTTCCCCGGCAGATACTTCTGGTTTTTCCCCAGCTTCCCACTTCTGCCATCCCGGATCCCGTCCCTCATGATCCTCCTGCTGACCGGATCCTTCACCTTCAGCCACAGATACAGATAATCCGCAGCCACCAGCCCCAGATAATCAAGCCACGACAAATGCTTCCGATACGCATCCAGCTCATTCCGGACCCCATAATAATCCTTCCAGGAAAGCCCCTTCTTGACCGGCGCCGCAGCCGTATCATGGTGCACCCTGACATCCGGCAGACACACGATCCGCCCCGTCTCACGCACCCTCAGACTATGCTCCGAATCATCATACCAGATAAAATAGTCCGGATTGTTGGCCCCAACCTTCCTCAGGACCTGCCACCGGACCGCCGTCCCGACAAAAGAGTACAAGTCTACGTCAAATGGCTCTCCGCTTTCATATACCTCCACCGGTATCCGCTCCTCGCGAACGACCAGCGCCTTCCTCGTGAACCTGCGCCTATGATACACATCGATGCTTCCATCCGGGTTCAAGACCTCCCCGCAGACCGCAGAAATATCATCCCGCGCATCCGCATACTTCCGGACCTTCTCAAAACAATCCCTCTCCGGATAGGCATCATCATCAGCGATCCAGACCCACCGGGCTCTCTCCTCGATCGCCCTCCTGAGTCCAACCGCAAAGCCACCACTTCCGCCAAGATTGCTCCCGGTATTGATGACAATTCTTCTGAAATTTCCGGTCTCATCGCCTGCCGCATCTATATTCTCTGTCTGCCCATGGTCAGCTCCGGCTGCTCTGCCAGCATCAACCGGGCTTTGCCCTTTGCTCTGCCACTCCTCCAGAAATTCTCCGGTCCCATCCGTACTGGCATTGTTGACCACGATCACATACCCCGGACGCAGAGACTGCTCCTCATAACACATTAGCGCATTCTTCAGTTTCTCCAGCCGGTTGTAAGTAACCACTACAACCCCAAAATACGGAATCTCCACAGTTCAGCCTTTCTCAGAATCAGCTTTCTTGTTCATTTCTTCAATATCCCGCCTCAGCAGCGCAACCTCCTGCGTCAGCTTCCGCTCCCGATTCGACAGCCTGGAAATATTCACCGTCAGATAGAAGATAATAATAATCGCAAAAAACAGCCCGAACACCAGAAGCATGTTGGAGACAAGCTCAATCCCCAGCGCACGGCTGATCCACGGCAGCATCCCCGGAAACAGATCAATGACCAGCCCAATGACCCCGATGATCGTCCAGATCAGCGAATACTTGAGCTCCAGCGACCTCTTCTTCACCATATGGTTCACGATCCAGAACCCCAGAACCACCAGAATCGCGACCGCGATCCGAATCTTCGCACTAATCATGAACTCTTCCTCGCTCTCTCAAACAGAATCGCCAGCGACACCTTGATCATGTAGTACACCGACCGCCTGAGATTGATCGACGACGTACCACCCTGTCTCTCCCTCATGACGACCGGAATCTCCTCGATCCTCAGCCCATGCATCAGCAGCGTCACCACCGTCTCCGGCTCCGGATAGTCCCTGGGATAGTCCTGCGCAAACAGCTCCATCCCCCTTCTTCCAACCATCCTCAGCCCCGACGTCGGATCCGTGACTCTGGCCCCGGACACCCTCCGGATCAGCCAGGAAAACCATCGGATCCCCATCCGCCTTGCCGCCGACGACTGAAAACCTTCCTTCTCAATAAAACGTGACCCAATCACCATATCGGCGCCGGACCGCTCCAGCTGTTCCGCCATCCTTTCCAGAAAGGCCGGATCATGCTGCCCATCGCCGTCCACCTGGACCGCCATATCGTAGCCATGAGCCACCCCATACATATACCCCGTCTGGACCGCCCCGCCGATGCCAAGATTGACCGGCAGGTCCAGAAATGGAATCCCATTCTCCACCAGAATCTTCCTCGTCTCATCCGTGGAGCAGTCATTTACGACAATAAAATCAAAATCCGGCGCCTCCGCCCGAATCCGCTCCACCGTCGCCAGAATATTCGCGCTCTCGTTGAACGCCGGAATAATAATCAGCTTCCTGCTATCGCCCATATCAACCAACTCTCCAGGCCCCTTCCACTCCTCACAGCTCCGGGCCTGCTCCGCATCGTCACGCCTTCGCCGACCTCTCATTCGTCGAATACACCTTCCAGATCAGCTTCGCAAATGGCTCTGGCCAGAACTTCTCAAACATGTACAGGTCTTCCCTTCCACGTCCGTGATTCTCCAGAATCCGATTCGTCTCCGAACCACTGTGCACCCGATGCTCCATCAGCGGCCTCCTCAAATACACAAAAGCCCCCTCCAGCTTCGACAGCCTCTCCCAGGTCTGCCAGTCCAGATTGGCCTTGAGCCCATCAAGAAAGAGATTCTTCTTAACCTCTCTCTCCCTCTCACTGCCGGCTGCTTTCCTTCCAATTCCATAGGCATCGTTACCACCTACTTCCTTTCCAACCAGCTCACCCTGAGCCACATCCGCCGGCACCGCCGCCTGCATCACCTTGTCCTTCACATAAGTCACCGACGGACAGCAAATGGGATCCCCCATCGACAGCACTCTCCGCCTCCACCAGACACTACTCCAGTGCCCCGGCACCTCCAGCGGCTTCAGCATCAGCCTCTTCACATTCAGCAGCCGGTCGCTCCTCACGACCCGGCTCCCGCGAATCTCCCAATAATCCGTAAAGAAAAGGATCGGCTCCCTGACCCTCTTATACGCCCTCAAAACCTCCAGCGAAAAATCCGCCAGATACACATCATCCTGATGCGCAATCGTAAACAGCGGCGTCTCCACCTGCTGCACCCCAAAGTTCCAGTCGCCCGCAATACCCCCGGGCCCCGGATTCACAAACAACGGCACCTCATACCTTTTCGCCAGCCTCGAAATCATCTCATTGGGCGTCGACGTCACCATCACGATCCGGCTCCTCAGCCTCTGCGCCCTCAGCGACCTGATGCACGCCTCCAGGTACGGACTCTCCCCATACGCCGGAATCACAAAAGTATGCAGTTTCTCAACACTCCGCTGACCCATCATCCACTCCACAGAACCCACGCCCGGCACTCTGCTCCCTGCGCCTTAAACCTGGCACAGTCCTCACCCATTCCCGTCCGTTCCTTTCCCCCGTCCCGGAAATGTGCTTCGCATAATCTGCCTATTTTGTAAAAGTGTACCACGAACCGCCGGATAGCTCAATTTCATTATCCCCATTATCCTCAAAGCCCGTCCCGATTTGATTATTCCCCCCGCACATGCTATCATCTGAATGACTGAAAACCCTGCATTTTCAGCTCATTGAACCACTCGCAGCCGTCCACGATCTGACATCAATAGCGATGTCAGTTTTTTATATAAGGAAACATCCCCAGACGAAAACCATGACAAACCATCCCGAAACCAAACCCGATAACCGCAATAATACCCCTCGTGAAGCCCGCCTCCGGAGCCACCTCCGCGCCTCGGGCCTGCTCGCAGACCGCCTCCGGAACCACCTCTGCACCCTGGCCCTGCTTGCAGACCTCCTCCGGAACCACCTCTGCACCCTGGCCCTGCTTGCAGACCTCCTCCTCATCGTGACCTGGAGCGCTCTTTCCAAAACATCCGCGCTCCGCCGCCCTGTTTCTTTGGTCAGCTTCTCCATGCTCTACCTTCTTTTCGCAGCAGCATACGAAAAAGCCCACACCCGTTCCACCCTCAAGCAGTCACTGACCGATGCCATCCGCACAGTCCTTCTGCCCGGCGTCCTCGCAGTCTTCTTCGCCAACTGTCGAATCTTCTTCTCCTCCGAAGGCCAGACCCCAATCACCTTCGCAAAACAGATGAAGACCTGCGCCACCCAGCTATTCTGGTCCCTCGGCTCCTCCCAATCCGGTCACCCGGAAATGGGCGTCGCCTGGGTCCTTATCTCACTTTTCTGGTGTGTAAGCCTGTACGCCATCGTAAAGGCAATCTTCAAGACCCGTAGAACAGCTATCCTGCGACTTGCCTTCGCAGTTCTCTGTGCAGCTGCAGGTTATCTGCTTCATAAGAAAAACATCCTGCTTCCACTTGCACTGGACAAATCCCTTCTTGGATTTTTCCTTTACACCGTAGGAGCTGAATTTTCTGCACTTATTTTCACTCCAAATACTTCTTTCACATCATCCAAGATCCTTCCATCCTGGCTCTCCGGCTATGCCTGGATAACAACAGATATCTTCGCACACGCCCTCGACGGCATGACAGACCCATGGTGGAACCACGGCAGTGGAATCATCCGCATCCTTCTCCGCTTCACCCTGATGATCCTGTCAACCGATCTCCTCATCTACGTAATCGACAGTATAAAAGAAATGAGAGCAACCGGCATTAAACCAATCGCTCTCATCTTCAAATCAATCGTTGAGGTATTTAAGCCACTCAGAAAAACAGCCTCAGGCATCTCAAACAATATTGCTTCCAGGAGCCTTACTGAGAGACCACATCCACAGGGAAACTATATCCTGACCACTATCAGTGGTCTGCTCAGCCGCCGCCCGAAAGCCTCCCTTGTGGTCTTCTATATCCTCTTCACCTACGTCTACCTGATCCGCACAGTAGAGACCACCATGTTCACGGTGATGATCGCTGACTACAAACGCTACTACAACGGTCTCTTCAAACTCAGTGTCTTCATCCTTCTTCTCTACGCTCTTAAGGAACTATATCAGTCAACAACCAATAAGCGCTTTCTGGCTTACATCTGCACCCTTGCCATAGGCTTTGCGCACTGGAGAACCGGAGGCTCCTACAACCTCTTCATCCTCTGCGTCCTGATCGTTGCCATGACCAATAAATCCATGAAAAAAGTACTGACACTCTCGATCATCACGACAGTGACAGTACTCCTCGCAGCCTTCTGGGCTTCCCAGAACGGCTATATCTACAACTTTATCTACCCAGACGGCGGCCATGCCCTCGGCACCGTTTATAAAACCGACTGCATGGCCTTATGGTTCTATACCTTGCTCAAATACGCTGTTGTAAGAGGAGGTGCATTTGCATGGTTCGAGTATCCTCTACTGCTCTTTGTTATCCTCTATCTCTTCCATTTGACACGGGCTGTAACAAGCACCATCTGTATGATAAGTTTTCTATCTATTTGCTTGATCTTGCAAATGGTAAAAGTTTTTAAGGCCACTTCTCTCAATTCTGAAAATACTGTTTTTATTGATAAATCAAAAGGCAGTTGGCTTACCCCTATCCTGTCTCTTATATACCCGCTTTCAGCCATAATCACTTATATAAGCGTATTTACTCTAACCAATTTTGCCCAGGAGCACTCGAATGGAAAATTAGTTTCTATATCTCAACGCCTACTCTTGTCAAAAAAAGCCTTTGACGAATATCCTTTAACCCTGCTTGGCCAGTTAGTCCAACAACAAGGAGCCGGTGGCATTATACCTTCAGATTCCGAATACTTCTTCCTTGATAATGCTTATGTCCAGCTACTAATTGTCTGGGGTGTTCTCTTATTGATTCTTGTCCTGCTTTACTCAACAAAAATCACTAAGCAATCAATATCACGCAGTTGCAAGGTATTGTTATTCGCGCTTATCTGTATCGCGATTCATTCCTTTATTGAACATCACCTATCTCAGTACTATTACAATACTTTTTTACTCACAGCTTTCATCAATTGGGATAACAAAACACGAGATATGATATTGCAGTCCCCAGAACAGCAAAAGATTATAATTGATCTTTTGCTGCATAGTTAATATAAATTCTTCCAAGTTCATCAAATTCGGCTGGATATTTTGTATGATTTACATATGCCGACACTTCCCCATCATCGTAACGAATTACACACCCCTTATAGGATGCACCGTCATATTTGTATAAGCTATTTTCAAAAGCTCTCATGTCATGATCTGTAATACTGTTCTTGGGAACATTATCCCAAAGAACATACTTATCCATCGAATCAATAATATTCTCATCGCTTATCCGATAAAGAACCGGATTGATTTTGAAATTCAGTTCTTGCCCTTTTCTTAAAGCCATGGTCAATGAATAATGGTCGTACAAAGAACTGTCTATATATATATACTGACTTCTTAAATTATTAGTAGTCAATACTTGTGTTCCGTTTTGGGTTCCCTCAAAGTACAGAGATATATCAGTAGGCACATCTCCTCCTAAATCCAGAAAATATGTTCCTGATGTTACAGCCGATGTTTCAGGGCTGAATCCCAGCCATACGTCTTCCGATACCCTCCCATCGAAACTTATCACACCATTATCCTGGCTTATCTGAACACTATAAAAATCACCTGTATAGACATTCTTAAACAGGTTTTCCTGTCTGATTTGATCTATCGAGATATCATAAAACTTATCATCCACCAGTACTTCTTTAGCTCTTTCAGACTCCAGATAACGATAATATTCAGGTAATTTGTATTCGATTAATAGTAGATGGTCTAGTGCATGAGAAAAGTCTAAAAAGCATAGTGGTATAATTAACACTGCGATAATTCCTAATGCCATTATCTTCGAAAGTACTGAGGATTTATTTGCTTTCATAATGTTTTGAGAGAATATTTAGAACAAAGCATATTTTTATTTTTCTATGAAATGTACTCATTGATATTCTCACTTAATAGTAAAAACAGTTTCCGACTTGGATAAAGCAGCATTGATTACCTGATCCATATCATAGTACTTATATTCGCCAAGTCGTCCACCAAAAATAACGTTATCTTCAGATTCCGTAAGTTTCTTATAGCTCTGGTAAAGTGCACTATTCTTTGCATCGTTTACTGGATAATAAGGATCATCCCCTGGTTTCCATTCTGAAGGGTACTCTCTGCTGATGACTGTCTTTGGCAGATCATTCCCATCCTCATCCTTACCAAACTCAAACCATTTATGCTCAATAATCCTTGTCCATGGAGTCTCTCTATCTGTGTAATTCACAGCAGCGTTCCCCTGGAAATTAGGTTTATCCAATACTTCTGTTTCAAAGCGAACTGATCTGTATTCAAGCATCCCCAGTTTATATTCAAAATATGCATCAATTGGTCCTGTGTACACAATCTTCTTAGCCATGCTATTCCACTTTGCACGATCTTCGAAGTAATCCTGCCCAACTTTAACCTCAATACCCTCGAGCATATTCGCAACCATCTTGGTATACCCACCAGCAGGAATGCCCTGATAGAGTGCATTAAAATAGTTATTATCGAACGTGAGACGTACAGGAAGTCTCTCGATAATAAATGCCGGCAGTTCTTTACAGGACCTCCCCCACTGTTTTTCCGTATATCCTTTTACTAGTTTCTCATAGATATCTGTTCCAACCAAAGAGATTGCCTGTTCTTCAAGATTCTGAGGATTGGTAATTCCAGCTTCCTTTTTCTGCTCTTCAATCTTTGCCGCCGCCTCTTCTGGCGTTACGACGCCCCACATCTTGTTAAAGGTGTACATATTAAAAGGAAGAGAATAAAGTTCTCCCTTGTAATTCGCTACAGGAGAATTCGTAAAGCGGTTGAAAGTCGCAAACTCATTTACATAGTCCCACACTCTCTTATTGTTTGTATGAAAAATATGTGCGCCATACTTGTGCACATTGATACCTTCAATTTTCTCAGTATATACATTTCCTGCAATATTCGGTCTTTTATCAATTACAAGAACTGATTTACCATGTTCCTTTGCTTCATGCGCAAATACAGCTCCATAAAGTCCAGAACCTACTATCAGATAATCGTACATCTCTTTACTCTCCTCCTACAATAATTTTCTTCATGGGAACATTCTTCAATAAATATACTACTAAATTTAACCTTTAACTCCGCCCTCTGTTGCTCCCTTAATAAAGAATTTCTGGCAGAACAGGAACAATACAACAACTGGAACCGTAGCAAACAGAGCAACCGCAAGCTGTGCGGCTTTATTATTCCTCATAGTCTCCGCATAAAGCGCAATTCCGATTGGAAGTGTCTTCAGCTTTTTATCTGAGATCATGACCAGCTGCCAGAGGTAATCATTGAAACAGTTAAAGAACGAAAAGATGCCGATGGTTCCTACTGCCGGCATACTAAGGGGCAATGCAATCCTGAAAAACTTACGTACTTCCCCGCAGCCATCAATTTCCGCAGCTTCAAACAATTCACTTGGGATACTTTGAATAAACTGCCTGCTGAGGAAGACTCCAAAGGCCGGGGCGATGGATGTAACGACTACTCCGAATAATGAGTTAGTCAGATGAAGCTGATTAGCTACCAGATAATTAGGAATCAGCAGAACCTGTTTGGGCATCATCATCGTTGCCATAACCAGCATAAAGAGGACATTCTTCCCTTTGAAGTCTATTCTCGCAAAAGCATAGCCGCCTAATACTCCAACAAAGATTGTTCCGAAGGCAACAGCAATACCGATAATCAAAGTATTTTTCAGCCAGATCAGGATATCCGATTTCTCCCATACTGCTGCAACATTCTTCAGCGTAAGATTCCGGAATGGATTCAGGTCTACAGGAAACTTATTCAAGGCTATCGCCGGTTTGAACGAGCCTACTATCATAATATAAAAAGGAAACATCGTCAGGAAGATTATCAATATTAATATGATAGTCGACGATATATTTATTCTTTTATACCCAGAATGACTCGGGACATTTTGTTTTCTCTGTTTTCTTGACATTACGCCTTACCCCCCCCGATCAGTACTCATAGCTTTCTTTATTGGTCGTCTTAAACTGTACCACGGCAATGATCGCTGTCATTATGAACAGGACTACACCGATAGCAGATGCATAGCCGAACTTGAAGTTTATAAAAGCACTGTTATATATCAGCATCAGTAATGTCGAACTCGTATAATTGGGTCCTCCACCGGTCAACAGCTGCGGAATAACAAAGATCTGCAGAGAGGCTATTGTCGACGTAACCATCACATATACAATGGTAGGCTGCAGCATAGGAATTGTCACATGAAAGAATTTCTGTCTGTAAGACGCCCCATCAATATCGGCAGCTTCATAGTAGATATTGGGTACAGCATCCAATGCAGCACAGTAAACGATTACATTAGCTCCAATGTTGCTGAAAACGATCAACAGTGAGATGATAGGAATCGAGGTCCTTGCATTGTCCAGAAGAGAAATATCTCCAAACCCTAAAGTTTTCAGAAGTCCGCTCAGCAAACCTGTTCCAGGCATTAAAAGGAACTTCCATGCAATAACAAGCGCGGTCGCACATGTAACACTGGGCAGATAGATCAGCAACTTCGAAGCAGTATTAAACGCTTTCCCGTGTGGTCTGAGCGTATTTGCGATCCAAAGCGGGATAAATGTCCTAAGTGGGATTACGATAAGGCAATACAGAAGCATTGCTGCCAAACTTCTCCAGAATGCATAATCCTTAAATAGAGTAATATAGTTGGAGATTCCGATAAATTCCGAATCCGAAAGGCTCTTATTTGTGAATGAGATGAGTATCCCATAAAGTAAAGGATATGCGTAGAAGACGCAGAACAGGATAAACCATGGAATCAGAAAAATATATCCCCATTTTGCTTTTCTCTTCCTAATTGCTGATTGCTTCATGTCTCTTTTCTCCGGATACGCAAAGTTGGGGAGTGACACTGTCACTCCCCAGCCTACACATCAAAGTCCACGGACTCTTTTATTTTGCAGCGTTAGCAATGACTTCATCACCGGCAGCCTGCCAGTTATCCAGCAATGTCTCTGCATCGATCTTTCCTGTATAGAAATCCTGCAGATTCGGATAGAAGGTTCCGCGGAATTCAGTCCACCAGCTTTCCAGAACGCCGAAGCTGGAATCCGTGTACTTCGCGCTATAGTCTGTTGCGATCTCCATTGTCCTGGCAATTGCATCGGTAGCATATTCCGGCTTGGTATCAGTCATAACGGACAGCCGACCGGTTGCATTCGTTACGATTGTCTGGCATTCAGGATTTGTCAGATATACTTCAACAGCCTTTTTGATTGCGTCATTTTTTGCATCATCATGACTGTCGAAAGCAATGAAGCTGTAAGATCCGAAGCTTCCGGATTTTGGAGGCTCCTTCCCTTCAAAAGTAGGCATTGCATATGCCTCATATTCAAACTCTTCAGATGTTCCCTCATCCATCTCGATCTGCCACTTCGGAGTATTGCTGTATGCTCCATGGCATACAACCGCCTGGCCTGCTTTCCAGAATTCCTGGCCATCTTCATCAATCGTTGTAGCAGCCCCTGGATTACATAACCCTTCATCATTTATAGTCTTAAACAAATTAAGGGTCTGAAGTGCTTTTTCGCGATTGTCACCGGTATTAAAAGCTGTCGCAGTAAGGTCATCATTCGTAAGCTGTACTCCGTTGCCGAGAAGCCAGCTGTAATACCACATATCAGAAGACTGAGATCCTGCGAACAGATCCATAGGATATGCATCAGGATAAGCCTTCTTCAGAGCACGAAGGAACTCAAGATACTGATCATAAGACCATGTGAGCTTGTCCGCTGGAAGCATGTCCTCAAGTCCGGCATCCTTTACCATGGACATATTCACAAACAGGCAATAAGCAGCGCCTGTGTTTGTCACAATCGCATGGTACTTTCCATCAACTACTCCGTCTGTCTGATCTCCCACAAACTTATCTGCATATTTTTCACGCAGATCAGTTAAATCAAGCGTCTTTCCAGCTGAGATGGCTGCCGCGCAGCGTGAGTAAGTATCAAAGTACAGATCCGGATAACTGTCTGTCGCCACCGCAACCGTATACTTTTGCGGACCTGAATCGTATGGAAGTTCTTCAAATTCAATATTGATATTGGGATAAGCTTCATTCACCTGTTGCGCCCAGGTTTCATAGCCTTCGCTTGCTCCCGGATCCGCATAATACCATGCAGTAAGCGTGACAGGCTTTGCATCATCTGCATAAGCAGGAACTGTTGCAGACACAATCATCAAAGCCGTTAGAGCTGCACTTAAGATTTTCTTTCTCATGATAATGCTCCCTCTCTGCCTAGTTAATTGGTTACTATGGATAATAATGTACTTATTATACAAACAGAAGCAGAATAACTCAAGCTCTATTGTTCAAAGTACTGATTTCTGATTGATTATTAGCGCTTTCGCGATCCGATATGCCCCTTTTCCATCGACTATGGAATGAAGCTGTGCACTTTTTTGTTCCCATAACGACCTGTCGCTATATTGCTCTATTAAATCCTCAATATTCTGAATACAAAGAGACATATTCTCTCGAATATCCCCTGCCCATGGGATGATTCCCTGATCTGCGAATGTTCGGGCAATCTGCAGTTGATTATCCGCCAGTGTATAGAGCACGGAAGGTAAACCGGACGCACATATTTCATAGATCGTTGTACCCCCCGCCGTAACAGCCATATCACACATCTTCATGTAGAATGACATATTATTTACGTTCTGCAGAAGGTGGATATTAGGGAAAGATCCATACTTTTTGAGCAAACTCTTAGTATTCTTATTAAAGATTCCAAGGATACAGTAATATTCCCGTTTGTTCAAATCCTCACTGTGAAAGACGGCTTCCAGAAAATTACCGATAAAATTGTATTCATCCGTCCCACCTGAAGTGACAAGTATTTTCTTTACTCCCCGATAAACATGCGGTGAATTATCTGAGAACTCATCTCGAAGAGGCGCATAAGACGGTCCCAGAAGTAATTTTGTATTGCGTATCACATAGCCCGAATAATCTTCCTTCGGGCCATAGATATTATAATTAATCAGACCGGCAACAGGATACGTTTCCTTATTCAGGTCATCAATATAGAAAATTCTCCCAGACCTGCTGATCTGCTCAAAATACGCGTTCGTCACAAAATAAGAATCAACCAGGACCACATTCGTACTCTTTGGCGGAAGCAGTGCCAGAAAGCTATCTGTTTCCGCTTCCATATTCTTCCAGTCTGAATCCAATACAACGTTCAAGTACCCTCGCTCAATAATCAGGTGACTAGCCTGTCTGTCCGCTGTAACAAAAACGGCTTCGATGCCAAGGCGATGAAGCTGTCCTGCAATCGCCAGACATCTCATAATATGTCCGGTTCCGATCTGACTGTTACCATCTGCCCGAATGAATACTGTCAGCTTTTTCTTCAACTGTTTCGTATAGATCAGAAATTCTCCGCGCTTATCAATACAGGTCATCCCATTCTTCTCAGCAAAGTGTATGGATGCCCCATTCTCTTCATGAATCTCCGCGATGGCATCCTTACAATTCCAGGAATATTTCAGGAAATGAAACAGCTGCTGTACCGCTTCTCCTGCGTATCCTTTTCCCCTGGATTCAGGCGAAAGGATGTAACTTATTTCTGCAGTTGTACTGTTTGCGCTTTCTCTTTTTACACCGAATACTCCGACCGGATGATTCTCCTGATCCAAAGCCATCCAGTTATATACGCTTTCGTCTTTTAGATATCTGTTCCGATACCAGCTTTCATGCTCTGATTCTGTCAATTTCTTAGGTGTCAGAAAATATCGATAAACATTCGGATCAGAGCGCCATAATACGATATTACGAGTATCAGACAGATTAATATTGCGCAGCAATAACCTTTTCGTATTGATAGAAGGTACAGTATCAGCCATCTTATGACTCCATAATCAGACCAGCAGATTCATCGACAGCGGAGCTCCGAATGGGATATCCTCCTTTGCTGTCTTCCCGATAATATCACTGTAATATTTAGGTTTCAGACCGCTCGAAGGTCTGATGCTTCTGATATTTTCTGGAGTAATCTTCTCGCCTTTTTTTATATCCCTTACAGCAAACAGACTTCTTCTGAACTTCAGATTTGCTGTTTCTCCAGGTGTCGGTCCGTAGCTAACCTGTCCTATAATGTTTTTAACCGCTTTGATGTCGGACACCATTCTGGAAAACTCATCCATAGACATACTAAACTCGCTGTCCGGACTTTCCACTCCTTCAAGCTTGACATGTTTTTCAACCACACAAGCGCCTATTGAAACTCCTACTACTGCTGCCAGATCCCCCTCACTGTGATCTGAAAGGCCAACCGGATATCCAAACTTCTGCATATCTTTGATATTTGCCAGATGCATGTCTTTCCAATTTGCAGGGTATTCGCTGCAGCACTTGAGAAGGACAACCTGTTTATTTCCGACCTTCTCGCATGCCTCAACAGCCTCTTTTATCTCTTCATCACTTCCCATGCCACAAGAGATAATCATCGGTTTCATCTTCTGCGCAGCATATTCAATAAGCGGAATATCAACCAGTTCAAAGCTGGCAATCTTATATGCCTCTGCGCCAATATCTTCCAGAAAATCCACCGCTTTCGGATCAAATGGAGTAGAAAGGAAATCCAAACCGCACTTATCACACTCTGCCTTTATAGCCGCCTGCCATTCATACGGCGTAGATGCATCCTTATAGAGATCATATAGGTTGTATCCGTCCCACAGTCCACCATGAATCCTGAAATCCTCTGTATCACAGTTTATTGTAATGCTGTCTGCAGTGTAGGTCTGGATTTTCAGGCAGTCTGCCCCTGTTTTAGCCACTTCCCTGACAATCTCGAGTGCATTTTCCAACTTTCCGCCATGATTGGCACTCATCTCCGCTATTACATATACACCGTTATTATTAATTTTTTCATGCAGGTGAAACATTACTTGGTCTCCTTCAGTATGAATCTCTTATACTTTAGCTCCGCCAGCTCCCAGTCAGAATAGTTATCGATATCCTGCACTTCCTCATCTGGCATTATGCAGGGAATCGTATTTCCGGTAATCAGCTTTCCACTCTTCTTAAAAGCTTCCATTCTGCAGAAGTAAAACTGTCCGCAATCGTGATACACTGGTTCAAGATCCTGACTTCTCATCTTTGCATATTCCGGATACTGATATTCGAGTTTTCCATCTCTGATCACGTTCCCTCTTTGGGGCGGAAAGCTGAATGCAACGACCGGCATCAAACTATCCGCCTTTTTTTCATCGAGAAGTTTTTGCGCATTTCTCAATTTTTCAGCAGTAACAAAAGGTGCCGTAGGATAAATACAGCAAAGCATATCATACTGTTTTCCTGTCTCTGAATACCGGTCTACAACTTCCTTCAGGACGTCCACTGTAGTTGCATAGTCATTACTGGTTGCCTCGCTCCTGAGAAATGGAACTTCGGCACCATATTTTTCAGCGATATCCGCAATCTCTTTACTGTCAGTCGAGACCATGACTGTATCGAAGCAGCCGGATTTCAAAGCAGCCTCGATGCTGTAGGCAATAATCGGTTTGCCGCAGAACTCCCTGATATTTTTCCTGGGTATTCTTTTTGAACCGCCTCTGGCAGTAATAATCGCGATTGAACTCATCTTTTTTCTCCCTATAAAAGTATATGGGTATGCAGAATAAGATTCTTCATACCCACATAAACTAAATTACTTTCTGAAATTTTCCACCAGCTTGCTGACTGCATGGATAACGTCTTCCACATCCTGATCCGTCATCTTTGGATAGAGCGGAAGAGACATAATTCCCTTGTAATATTCTTCCGCATTCGGACATATTCCTCTCTCATATCCCATATGCTTGTAATAAGGGAACCAATATGTAGGGACATAATGGATCTGGCACTGGACTCCTTCTGCACTCATGGCGTCAAAAAACTCCCGCCTGCTGCAGTTCAGCTTATCAAGGTTGAGATGAAGGATATACAGGTGCCTGTAGGAATCCGACTCCGGATATTCCTTCTGTACGATCAGTTCCGGAAGCCTGCCGAAAGCTTCATCATACTTTCTGCAGATCTCCTTTCTTCTTGCGCCGAACTTATCCAGCTTCTTCAGCTGGCTGGCAAGAAGCCCTGCCTGGATGTCAGTCATCCTGTAATTATATCCCAGAGAAATCTGCTCATAATACCATGGACCTTCATGCGGTTCTTCTTCCATCATGGACTCATCGTGAGTGATCCCATGGGCATGAGCCAGAATAACCTTCTCATAGTAATCCTTATTATCTGTCAGTACTGCACCACCTTCTCCGGCAGTGATCGTTTTCACCGGATGAAAGCTGAAGCAGGTCATATCAGCCAGAGTACCAACTTTTCGACCATCATACTTTGATCCAATAGAATGTGCGGCATCCTCGATGAACACCAGATTATGCTCATCGCAGATTTTCCTGATAGCCTTGATGTTCACAACTGCGCCAGTGTAATCTACTGCCACAACTGCTTTCGTTCTGTCTGTTATATGTTCCTCGATGCTCTTCGGATCGATCTCATATGTCTCCGGATCGATATCCGCAAATACCGGCCTCGCTCCACAGTAAAGCGCGCAATTTGCACTTGCTGCAAAAGTAATCGGTGTCGTGATTACTTCATCCCCCGGTCCGACACCTGCAGCGATGCATGCACAATGAAGCGCTGATGTGTCACTGTTCAGCAGCACCGCATATTTTGCACCTGTGTAATCGCAAAGCTCTTTCTGCGTCTTCTCTGTCTGAGGACCGCATGTCAGATAATCAGATCTGAGAATATCTTCTACCGATTTAATATCATCTTCATCGATCCATTGATGACCATAGTAAATTTTATTCTTTCTGACCGGCGTCCCGCCTTTGATTGCTAATCTTTCCATTATGCTGTCCTTCAGTTAAATCTGATTGATATTCTTGATTACAAGCTCCGGACTCTTGCCATAAACGATAGAGTTGTCCGGTACATCCTGATTTCTCACCATCGCACCTGCGGTAATAATACAATTATTTCCTACATGAGAATTTCCCAGGATCTTACTTCCAGCGTTCATCGTGACATGTTCCCCGATAACAGGATATACCTCATTCACATTTCCGACAGTGCAACCCTGAGAGAACGAAAAATAATTGCCGTACTTTGCTCTTCCCATAAAGCTTCCGGTTGGATGATCGAATGAGAAATATTCCGGCATCTCTACTTCATAATAAAGATCACATCCCGATACCGTCTTTGACTGCCCATAAATCTTATCGCACACGACTCTGGCAGCTTCTTTTTTCTCGTCTTCATACTTGTAGATCGTATTTGCAGTCAGATAAAGAAACAACAGCCACTGGCATGTGTGGAGTGGATCAAAATAGGCTTCTCGTTCTCCCTTATCATTCAGCTTGTAATAATACTTATTGTTATTTTGAGAAATATTACTCTCGAGTCTTTCCAGGACCTTCGGAAGATGTTTTGTCACAAGCATCTCATCATCAATAGACTTGAAAAAATTATTGCCAATCTGATTTAGAAGCATATCTCTTACATTGCGAAGCGGAAACCTATAGATCATAGAACATCCCCCTTTCAGATTTCATGTCTGATGCCATTAAGTTCTTCCTGTACATAATCGGTTGTCATAATTTTCTGTACGGTTCCATCAACATCAAGACGGTTAGTGTTATCACTGGTATAGGCCTCATCTGCCATTGTCTTTACAGTTCCAGTTACAACCTTCTGGTCGTAATTTAGGTCTCGGCTATCCGCAGAAACTCTGAAATAATGTCCCATATCATGAGATCTGAGCCGCTCTTCCCTCGTCATAAGAGTCTCATAAAGTTTTTCGCCATGCCTGGTTCCGATGATCGTGGTGCCTGTATCGCCGAATAGCTTCTGAACTGCTTTTGCAAGATCTCCAATCGTAGATGCATCGGCTTTTTGAATAAACAGATCTCCCGGTTCTGCATGTTCAAAAGCAAATTTAACAAGGTCAACCGCCTCGTCCAGATTCATCAGAAATCGAGTCATGTTGGGATCAGTGATCGTAATCGGCTTGTTATTGTGAATCTGCTCGATAAAGAGCGGAATGACAGAACCTCTGCTGCACATGACATTACCGTATCGTGTACAGCAGATAACCGTACCACCTCTCTCAGCGGCAACTCTTGCATTCGCATAGATGACGTGTTCCATCATCGCCTTTGAAATTCCCATTGCATTGATTGGATAAGCAGCTTTGTCAGTTGAAAGGCAAACAACACGCTTGACACCGGCTTCAATTGCAGCATGAAGCATATTATCCGTACCGATAACATTCGTTCTTACAGCTTCCATCGGGAAGAATTCGCATGATGGAACTTGTTTTAGTGCTGCCGCATGAAAAATATAATCAACCCCATACATAGCATCTTTGATAGACTGAGGATTTCTGACATCACCGATATAGAACTTTACCTTCTTAAATGAATTAGGATGTTTTGCCTGAAGTTCATGTCGCATATCATCTTGCTTCTTTTCATCTCTCGAAAAGATTCTAATCTCTCCGATATCTGTTTCCAGAAAATGCTTCAACACTGTATTTCCAAATGAACCGGTACCACCGGTAATCATTAATGTTGCACCATTAAACTCTGACACTTGATTGCCTCCAATGAATGAAAATTAGAATAATTCTTATAGCTTTGAGTCAATAATTTTTATTATATATCCTAAAGGAGAAAAAATCCCCTTTCTGAACAGATTGTTATGCTTTTCGCGCTTTGATAATGAAAGTTTTTGCCTTGGCAAATATTGGCGTCTTAAAGTATATAACAATTAATAATAATGTTGCTAATATCGCGGAAACGATTGCTTTTATTAATAAGCCAATCCATCCATCAATGGGCACCATTATGCTAACCCTATATGTAACAAAAGCTACCAAGATAGATACCGCAAAATAACAAATTTGCTTCTTAAAGAACTCCTTAGCTGAAATATGAAAATACTTTTTAAAAATAATAATACACTGCCACACCAACCCAAATACAGTAGTTGAAAATAGAGTGGCAAAAATAATTCCAGTAATGCCGAAATATTTACCAAGAATAATATTTAATACTAAATTACTGACAGTGCTCCAAATATAAGGCCATCTTAATTCCCACCATAATCCATTACCAGATAGATAAAGGAGATATGAATGTTGCACAGATGTAACATTAAACCAACAGACGATAAATATAACGTCAATCATTGGCAGAAGTTTGTCATTCCCCATCCATGCGATCATAAATGGCTGATATAATGCAGCCATGCATGCAACGCACCATGAAGAAATTGCAGAAAATAGAAATTGCCATAGAAGCATATCGTTATAATTCTTTTGAATCGATTCTTTTGCAATACTATTCCCTACACTCGCTTGCATAGCACTTCTGACTAAGGTGATGATAGTAGTTACCCCTTGCATCACAGTCACATAATTATTATATCGTGCGACAGCTTTTAAGCCCACAAAGGAAGAAAGGATGATACTATCAAAAGTTGTGTAAGTAACACCACTGATGTTGCAAATCATCAAACCTTTTACTCTTGAAATAATATCTTTTTTAGTAGCTGAAGAAATCTCTCCCCTACATTCATATTCCGGATAAAACTTTTTCGCCATAACAGCAGCGATTATATTCTGCGTTGCCGTTCCCGCTATCATTACAACTACATATAGATAATAGTTATGAAATAGTGCCAATGATAATATTTGCAATGTATACTGAAACACAGAAACTACAGTATATATGACCTTTAGGATATCCATTCTCTGGATAGCTTCTAGCAGTGAAGCTTTATATGCATATAAGAAGTAGCTGATTACTGTATTTGCCAGATATAACGAATAAAGCACATATATATTAATATCATTGGGATAAGATCCCTTAATTAGTTTAGGAATAAAAGGTGCTACTACTACACCAGCTATTAGGATAATTGTTCCGATAGTTCGATATATTCTTCTATAGTAAGCCAATAGAGCACAAACTGTATTTAAGTTGTTTTCTGCAAGCGGTTTATACATATTATATACAATAGCCCCGGAAAACCCCAACTCTGCCATATTGAGAACTTGTAATACAGATGTGAATAGGCTGGACAACCCTAAATATTCTTCTCCCAAAAAATATATCAATACTGATCTGGAAATAAATCGGAACAGTAAAGAAATCGAAGTATTGATTAAGGAGGCTACGATATTCCGTTTAGTATTTTTTGTTCTGGAATCTGTCATTTTTACTGGTCATCCTATCAAAATTATTTACTCAATATTAATTATCTTTTATGGAATCGTTATATTCCTTAGTATAGATGTCCTTAAATAATCCTTTTAAGCCAACTGGATTTATGGAAATAACACAGTCATTTTTTCTCATAACTTTCAAATATTCACTGATCCTATGCCATGATTGAATCTGATAGTCATAATTATCATTATATCCATGATATAAGTTGCCATTTCCACAATCAAACCCCACAAGATATATATGATCCGGATTTGTATATAATGCCCACTGAACTGCTGAGAAGACAGTGCCCTGTAAATCCGCAAAAGGTGCAGTAGAAATATTCTTGGGAATTTCTTGCATCTTTCTATTAGCCAAGACATATCGTTCAATAAAATCAACATTTGGGAGTTGCGGTTCTAATATTTGATAGCTTACATTATATGGGATAATAGCAAGCATTTTTGTGCATGCGTCTCCCCTATATGCAAGGAATTCATCCATCCCCTCCACAAACTGATCTTGAGCGAAAAGGTAGTCAAAAATATATCTTTCATCACGGAATGCTCTATTTATACCAATATAAATTTCGTTATCCGAATTTTTAAATGGGCTAAAATATTTTGCCGTTGGGCCACCACCAACAATATATATGTCTTTGCCCTTAAATAAATTCCTATACTTTTCCAATCGACTGTTTACTTGTAATGCGAGACTATTCGTATAGATGGTTTCAATAATTTTACTTCCATCTATTCTTCTCTTTTGCCTTGTCAAAAAAATGTTTAATTTTTTTCGCATTTGTTCAATCATTTTGCAATACTCTCCTTTTTATTTAAGGTTGTAGTATTGAGCAATATCCCTTATATGCTCATCCATTGTAACAAGCTGCATTGTATGATCAAAGAAGCTGGACAGTTCATCTCTGTGAGTATAGATATAGGTAAACTTACTTTTAAAATCCTTATAATCTTCCGCCTTAAACACAAAAGTAGAATTATTGCAGATTTCCTGTGCTCCACCCCGATCGCTTACTAATATCGGAACTCCATATGCTACTTGCTCAATAGCAACCTGTGGGAGATTATCTTCCCAAGCTACAGGTACAATCCCCAGATTTACATCTTTTAATAAGTCAGCCTGATTATCTTTCGTATAGCCATTTATGACTTCCACATGATGATTGATTTTTTTCAGATTCTGTATATCATCTTCATATTTTTCCTGCATACGTGCAACAATCCTAATATGCATCTTTCTATAGGCGTCATCCTCAGAGCAAAGTCGTATCATGGACTTTATGAAAAAGTCAAACCCCTTTTCCTTATTCATATAACCCATATATAGTACGGTAAACGGGTCAGCATACGGGTCTACGGCACATTCCATCTTAGGATGATTAGCTACCTCCGTTCCAATATACGATAGATAAACTTTCTTCGAAGATAAGCCATGCGCAATCAGGATATCTTTAACCCTTTTTGAAACGGCAAGAATATAATCAAAATTATTGTTTAAGCTTTGCACTGTACTCTTTTCATAGTTTTGATACAAATCAGCTGTACCACATTCAATTCGGAGGGCGCTTGTAATGCGGTAAAACTTATATATCACTTTACTCTCTTGGAATTTAGGGTGTTTTCTTCTGAATAGTTCCAATGAATTTATTGTCTTGCTGTAGCAGTCAATACATTCTTTGAATGACTGTTTATCACAATTATGCCCATTGGTATGCTCATCCTTCCACAAATTTGTTCTGGTACAGATAGTAGAGTAATTATGGGCAGAATAGATAATTTTTATATGGGGAAAATCCTTTTTTAGGTTGATTGTTTGAAGAGAAAGTCCTTCAATGTTGTTAAAATGTATCACATCAAATTTATATTTTTCTATGAAGGCCTTGACAACCGGATATAACGACTTGTCATTAAGATAATTCTTAATATTGACAGATGATTCCATTACAGGTGCCAATACCGGACTATTTAGCACTTCGAATGTTTTGATCTGCTTATTAATAGTATTATCTATGTCCGCAATTCGAATCTTGCCATCTTTTGTATAAGTTAATCCAGAATTTAAGTAAAAGAGTTCCAAATCATATTTATCTGTCAATGCTTTCAGCAGATTTCGGATATAGACAACTACTCCGCCTCCCTGCTTACCATCAATATGATCCCAGTTGTATATCAAGATTCTTTTCTTTGACATCTTTCCCCCAAGTATTCTTCCGTTCTCAGCGATCTCCCAATAAGTGTTTGAATCAAAATTGACGCAGAGAATAATACTTACGTTTCAACCCAGTTAAAATTTTCTTTTTTACAGACCATGGCTCTCCGGTCATTACAATGCCGCACTGATATGGTGTCAGATTATTGTGTTGAACATAGATTGTCAAAAGCCTCTCTGCCATAAATCCAAAAATGCGCTTATGGTATGCATCATAATTTGATATATCAATACGCTTTTCGACCTCAAATAGGATGTTAAAAAGCCATTTGCAATATTCTGTGAATACCTGCTGTGAAGCAATCATCATGTTATAAAAGTATGTACTATGTCCGTTAAACACTTCATCAAACTCAGGAACATACTCAGGATATAAATCCGCTATCACATTTCTCAACTGGATAAGATCTTTTTCATATCCGCATTCGCTGCAATAGTCTTCTTTGACAGTCACGCCAAGCTTATTATTGAACGAAACGATCACATCATATTTTCTAAGAATTTTCCTTATTGTTGCATCATCAATTACATGCCCATACGAGAAGGTGTTATTAAAAAAACGACGATAATGATCGATTCCGATATAATCGTCCGTACAGTTTTTCCAAAGCCAATAAAGAGCGGTCAGTTCACAATAACTTCCATTTTTTTCTGCGATATTATCACATGTATTATCCCGCACATCACCAAAAGTTTCTTCTCTGTTTCCAACCTGAATGATTCGATACTCTTTGCCCAGCTTAAAAGGCATTTCTACTTGTTTATGTGACACAACGTATATCATTGCTTCTCCTTTACGAGCGTATCAAAAAGCTTTTCCCACTTTTCCACGACCGAGTCAAGTTCAAATCTGTCCAGCCCTTTCCTGGCATTGCTCGCAAAAAGCAGCCTTTTATCTCGATCCAACGCAAGTTTCTGCATACCATCTGCCAGTTTTTCAACATTGTCCGGTTCAATGAGGAAACCATTCTCCCCGTTTTGTATAAGCTCCGCCGGTCCTTCTTTGCAATCAAAACTGACAATTGGCAAAGCTAGAGCCAGAGCCTCAATTAAGACCAATACAAAACCTTCATAGCGTGACGACAGTACAAACACGGAGGACTCCAGCATCTTCTCCTTAATATTTTTTGAATACCCCATCAATTTAATGTGTTGAAGATGCAAGTTATCAATCTTACTCTGTAGTTCTTCTTTATCGGAGCCTTCTCCGTAGATCTCCATGCTCCAATCTGGAATTTCCTTTTCTATCCTGCCCCATGCATCGATCAACATATCAAATCCCTTCTGATAGTCCAAACGTCCGACTGCTATCATCTTATGGGAATCTATATCCGCATTGGAAGAAAAGTCCATCTCGGATGCATTATATATGTACTCAATTCGTTGAATGTTTTTATAATGAGTGACGTAATTATTGTAGTCATTCTTCCCCAGGACAACCAGACAGTCTGCATTATGAACTGCATAGTTTCTGGCAATTCTCCGAAGTATGCCTTTATTTATATAGTAATTAAAATGCTCCCATGCAATATATTTACAAGAGGCTGGTAATCCTTTGCAATATAAAAACAGCCCAACATCTACAACGACAAGAATATCCAGATTCTGCTGTGAAACAACCTTTTTCAAATTTGAATAAGTTTTCAGTTTTCTCACGAAAAAATTGCTTTCTCGTTCACCATTCAAAGAAATCAACTTTATCTTATCGGAGAGACGATACTTGCAAGAAAGGCCATCTCTGCAGCTGATGATACTAGTATCATACCCATCCTCTGCTAATCTGCTTGCCAGAACACTCGTAACCCTTTCTGTTCCACCACCATTTTCCAGATTTCTTATTAAGAATCCAATTTTCATAATCTTTTCCTTCAGAAGTCTTGTCTGACAGTAATTACGTTCTGCTCTCTACTTCGCTTATTGTCATACTCAATCCTTCTGACTGCGCCTTGGAATAACATAAACAGTGTAATACACTGCGGAGTGAATGTATTCTCCTGCAGAAGAGAAATTCCAACCAAAAGGAATGGGAGAAATTTATAAACTTGAAATTCCTTCTTTTTACTGTAAACTGCCGTGGAACAAACGCTTGTAATAAAAACGGCAGCGCCGAATATTCCCAATTGAAACATAAATGCCATCAGAGCTGATTCTTCTCCTGAAGCAAGCCACTCCTTTCCTTCCCCACCATTGAAGATCCACGCCATATTACCGCCGGTCCCCAAACCATACCCGATTGGTTTATGAAGCACTGTAATAAATGTTTTCTGGATCGACAAAAAATGCGGAACTGTCGCAGCTCCGATATTCAAATAATAATAGACAGCAAATCCTGCAGCACCAAACAGCATTGTCGCCAATATCAACTTTGAAATACGTTTGTTCGGAGCCCCTGCAATGTTCTGAAATATGCAACAGACCAAAGCAACAAAAGCTATAAGCCAAGCTCCTTTTCCAAATGTCAGCAAAAGTCCAATTCCACTAATCAATATAGCAATTAGTTTATTAATATTTCGTTTATCGTTAATGTACGATAGAAAAACTGCGGCATAAAAATATCCCAAATTGATAGGTTCGTACATAAGCGAACCCATTCTGGAAATTTCTCTCGAGATCAACGTAGTTTTGAATCTGTCATCGAGCTGAGTGCCTCCCCCCGGCCACCCCTTTGCTATATAGACCTCATTGTATCCAATCTTCTGGTACAGATTAAAACCGCCTTTATATAATATGATTCCAGCGACAAGCAGTACAAATGCCAGAATTACCATAGACTGTTTCAAATTTTTCAAGTCTTTTTCGGATCTACAGCACCATGCCCCGATAATATATACAAAGAAAAAGACTGTCAGGTTTCTGATATTCATCAGGACAGCCTGAATATTTCCATGTCCTATTACAAATGAAAAAGCAATACAGATCAGTAATAAATAAAAGAATCTGCTTTGGATCCTAACTGATTTTCCAAATCGATTTTTTGTAAAAGAATAATTCAAAAAAATAATAAGCCAAATAAAAGCTATTGTAATAAACGGAACCTGAGTCATATATTTCAGGGAACCTGAAGTATTTCCTGCCAGATGCGCTCCCGTTCCTAACATAAAGTTCTGCAGCGAAAGCATAATTACAATCCATGTGGCACACTTTACAGTCGGATTCTTTACAACCTGTGTCCCAATATAGACAGCATTTATTATTGAACAAACTAATACTAAAAGTGTCAAAACAGGGTGCATCGATCCTACAAATATTAGCATCATCTGCCCCAATAGCAAAACTGACACTATTGATATAGTTTTATTTTTCATCTCTTATCCTTTTATTAATCGTTTCAGTTTCTCTCTGAAATCTTCGCCAACGATTCTCGTAAAAAAGGACTTCACCTTTTCTTTTCTTAGTTCATCTGCGCTTTTCCATGTACCTGCAAACCAATGAATTGTATATGAGTTACCTGTCACTTTTTTTTGAAGTGTATAGCAATTAATTGGTGAAAAATAGTCTGATGGAAAAACAGTACAATCTGGTAACTGCTGAACGCTGTCAGCCGGTTTTAGGCGAAATTTCTTATTTAAAAAAATAAAAATCAACTGTGAATTGGGGATTTCTTTATTTTTTTCATCAAAGTGGAATTCCTTACCATCATATACTTGTAGAAGCTTCTTAATGAACAGAGACCCCTTTTCTGCTCCAATGACTGCTGTACACAAAGAATATTTGCTCTCGAAGCCAATGAATGCTTCTCGTTCAAGCAGATCATCAAACTTTTTCAGAATTTCTACGTCGGTATCAAGATAAATTCCGCCCATAGAATATAACGCAAAAAGGCGGACATAATCGCTGACAAATGCCCACTTCTTTGCGTTATAAGCTTCTTTCACATATGGAATACTTTGATCAATACTAAAATTTTGTTCATTCCACTCAATAATCTGATAATCCGGAAGTTTTGTTTTCCAGGCATGAATCTGTTTTTTTACGTCAGGAGGAAGCTCCTTACCTCCAAACCAGCAATAATGGATTATTTTAGGGATCATGCATGTTCTCCTACTAGTTCTTCCGCAATCTTTTCGAATTCCATGCAGAACCTCTGATTATTATTCAGAACTTTAGCATTCATATTCCGAACAATTTCATCGTACTCAGATATCACTTTGGACAACTCGCTAATATCCTCTACAACAATAATGTTTCCGTATCTTTCTTTAACAGCCTTGCAAAAATGCAGTTGATGATCATTCACGTGCTCATTAAACTTAAACTGTCTGGGAACAACAATGGGGATTTTGCCAACCTGTAATGGCATAATAAAGCTCGACGGGCCTCCATGTGTGATTACAATCCGTGCCTTGTTGACAAGCTCTCCCATCTGATCGTACGGATATAGTTTTTCCCACTGACAATATCTCGGTTCGTATGTAGAAAATCCCGTCTGCACGACCACATCTTCTGTAATCACATTGTTTTTCTTTAATTCATCTACACATTCAATTAGTCTGTTAAAAGGCTGTTCATGTGTTCCTACTGTCACAAATATCATATGATTAAGATACCCCAAATAGAAAAAACTCTAATTCGCTGAACTTATTCTGTCAAAAAATACTTCCTAAGTTAATTGCCTTCGGATAAATCTTTTTCATTTCTTCCCACTCAACGATAAACTTATCCGTAACAGGATATACCATTTTTCCTGTCACTGTAGACTTATCAATTCTGTCAAATACTTCAATATATATCGTCTTTGTATGGAAAAACAGTTTCCCCAGCCAAAAAAACGGCACTGCGACTGCAGCTCCGGAAGATATAATAAGATCCGGCTTTTCCTTCTTCAGAACCTTCCATGCTAACCGAGTATTAATCAATAAAGCTTTCAGGCTACGATTAGTCGGATAATAGCATGGAATCATATGTTCATCCTTCAGGATAGAGCGAGCATCCTCTTTATCAAAAGTCACCCAAAATCTATCATGCTTACTCCAAAAGGGCTTCAGCATATATAAATGTGTCAAATGCCCTCCTGAAGACCCCACCAGACAAATCTTCATGCTTCTTACACCCTTCTTAAAATTATTCCGCCCCTTCATGCTTAAGAACTACTTTTACTGTGCGGAAAAGGATTTTCAAATCTTCTGCCAGACTAAAGTTATCGATATACTCCATATCCAGCTTAACTACATCCTCAAAATCTGTAATATTATTTCTTCCGCTTACCTGCCATAAGCCTGTAATACCTGGTTTCACAGACATCCTTGCCCGATGATGAGACTTATACTTATTCCACTCATCCACTGTCGGGGGTCTTGTTCCGACCAAAGACAATTGACCAATCAGGACGTTGAAAAACTGTGGGAATTCATCGATACTTGTCGTACGGATAAACCATCCAATTCCATGTTTCTTACCATCCGGTCCGCTTCCAAGAATACGTGGATCATCCTTCATTTTAAACATGAGACCAGTCATCTCATTCTTCTGCATCAGTTCAGCCTTCCTTCTATCAGCATCCTGATACATACTGCGAAATTTATACATATTAAAGACTCGACCATTACGGCCTATTCGCTTCTGCTTATAGAAAATCGGGCCAGGATCAGCTTTATAGATCAGAGGTCCGATAACAACCGTAAGAATTCCAGTAATTACTAGTCCAATTATTGCGCCGATAATATCCAAAATTCGCTTCGCTACTGTCTGACCAAATGTTATTGTTCGAATACTTTCTGTAAGAAGAATCGTATCTCCCATCTTCTCGATTGACTTCGAGGTACCATAAGAATCCCCAGCATTCAATACAAAATGCAGAGTAATTCCCATAGTAGAAAGTTCTTTCAATACAACTCCTGCCTTCATTTTGTCGCTGTCATTCAACAAAACAAAAATTTCATCTACCCAGCGACTTCGGATGGCGTCTGGAAGATTTGCAAACCTTCCAAGTCCTTGTATGCCACAATATTTTTCGTTGTCTTCCACATCGGTTCGAACGATTCCTGTTAGTTCTACTATCCCGTATACATCATTCTTTAGCTTACGAACACGGTCCTCGGGCACTTCAGATGAAGTAATCAGTACAGCATTCCTTCGGCTATACCCGGTAGTATTTCTTTTTCGTACAAACTTCTTATATAAAATACGTTCCACATAGACAAGCGGGATACTGATGATAAAAAAATACCCCAATACTAGTCTTGAGAATTCACCACTATCTTTTACAATAAACAGATACAGGATTAACCCCGCTGTAATAATTGCTACATGCTGAATAACACTAGAGAATTCCATCCAATATCCGCGTTGGATAATTTCTCTGTAATTATGAAACCCCATTCCTGAGACCAGCACCAAGATAATGATCAGCAAGAATACCGTTGAATAAGACGAAGTTTCCATCTTTTCCGGTATCTTACTGCCATGTCTTAAATACAGCGCCAGAAAGTAAGATAGCTCAAGTATTAATATATCCAGCACAGTAAAATCCCAGTGCTTATATAGTCCTGGTTTTTCATACATGACTATTCACCTTTATATCAGCAGATAACAATACCTGCTATCTGCTTTCCTGCATTACTCACAATTTCAGTTTCATCCCGAAGGTCACTATATTTAGAAGTTTTCTTCTTTTCTACCAATACAACGATATCCGATTCAGCAAGTTTTCTTCTGGAACTCGGATCCACAAGCATATTTCCTCCTACTGTTATATCAACAGACATGGATTTTTGAAGACTGCTCTGCAGCTCTTCCAATACTATCCTGTCGACGGTTCCCATAAGAACAATCTGTGAAGCACCCGCCGCATAATTTAGGATATTAGCAGCGATCATGTCGCTTGAGGTAGTTGTTCCTGCCTCATATTCGCCCAGATTCTTAAGGACAAAACGATTGCAAAGATCCTTATACGATATCACTCTGTTATTGGTAATATACTTGATAAAATAGAATAATATCATCAGAATAAATCCCAAAGCAAAGCCGGCACCAGCATACTTCACCATCTTTTTCTTATCTATGCTAGGATTAACCTCTGAACTTCCACCTGATACTGTAGGCTTCTGTAATACTTTCTGTGAATTCTCAGCACCCGCCTTTTTCTCAATTGTCCAGTTCATATTATTATAGAACTGATGCTGACTATTGATTACATCAACACTTTGTGTAGTATAGCTTTTTCTTTCATTAACCTCTTCTGAAAATTTATATGTATCCTGTCTTTTCTTACAATATTGCTTTGCATCGTCTAAAACACCGTCCAAAATTGCATTAGCCTGTTCCAAACTTGCACCTATTGTGACGACGGAAATCTGGAAGTGTGTTTTCTTTTCAGAATCTTCATCCGAAATATTCTGCGCGTCATTCTCCACTTCAGCATCAGCCGAAGATCCACTTCCTGAATCGCCAATAAAATTAATGGCACCATTTTTAGTCAATGGCTGTACTGTAACTATTAAGAGTTCTCGGAGATAAGGAACACTCTTAACATCAGTACTCTCTGCTAATTGTCCCAGATATTCACCTTCGAGCAGCTCATATCTTAGTTCATCTGAAATAATAGCTCCAATTGATTTATCTTTTACACTTGTAGTGAGGATGATAGATGCCTGCGCAGTAGGCACATTATAAGGATCTATCTTCATCAAAGTTGAATTCTTCAAATATTCGTTATGCTGTTTAACATTCTCACCTAGAATATCAATTGAGTTAGCGTATGCCTCAGACTGGGCTTCATAGACAAGATCTGCCTCCTGAGCCTCAGACTCTTCTTCTGGGTTCTCTGTTCTTATGGCAACAGCCTCTTTCTTAAAATCAGTAATATAATACCCTCCCATCAGGCAGGCAAATAAAATACCCACTACCAGAATAGAAATCCAGCGTTTCCCTAGATAGCGAAAAAGTTCCTTGAAATTCAGTACAACATCATCTTCAGAAATTAGATACGGATTCATAACATACTCCTGTCTTTGTAACATTCCTAATTAATAAATTTTAACACTCTATACATAGCTCGACAAGTTCGGGTGGGTGTCTTTATCGAATAGGCCGGTCCAGGATGCTTTAGCTCTCCAGGTACATGTTGCGAATTATCAATCCTATTATCTTTTCCGCATTGCCTGGTCTTGTGTAATATGGATTTATTCGTTTCTTAGTGTACTGGTATAGCTTGCCCCGCGAGATATTCTCTAGGAACTCATCAAAGAATCTTTCCCCACTGAAGTACTCTCTGCTTTCTATATGCTCTTCCCTCACACAAGTCCTCCGGCCTCATTCAGAAGCTCCAGCGGATTTGTCGCGATCTTCCCTGTGTTCAGTACTTTGATTTTGTAAGGTCCGGGGCCGAAATCCATCATGTGGCGAAGGTTGATCACTACTTTTCGCTGCTCTCCCATCTTCAGGATCCACTTTGCGCAGTTGTCACCGCATTTGGATGCATTGAAGATATGGTTTCTGTCTTTCTCGATCAGGATCAGAGTTTTTACGCCTCCGGACAGGTCTTCCGGCGTGATGAGTCCCAGATATGGGCTGTCAATCGTATGGTCATTCAGGACTTTTGACTTATCGACGTCCTTGATCATCTCGACGGAAAGAGGTGCCGTGATCCAGGTGGGCCTGTATACATTTCTGAAATAGGTGGCGGTATCATATATCGCTTCTGGCATATCTCCGTAGAATATACTTAGCATATGAATCTCCATTCCACCGCCTTCGGCAGGCGGCACTAATTACCCCTTTCTCTCTGAACTTTATCTTATGACTTTCATCACTCTGACAGTTGGTCTTTTCCGGTGAATTCTTTGCGAGTCACGACGCTTAGTGAGCGGAAGGACTATTGTGATCGACTCACATAAATTCTTTCGTACAAATCTCTTCCCCTGTTTCTGTGTCATAGATGGTCAGGATCATCTCCGGGTTTGCCGGATTATCACTGGCTCGCAGCTCCTTTGAGCGGATGGTGTCCGTCCCTGGCTGCAGGCTGTCTTTGTCGTATGTCAGAGAACCGTCTGCCGTCAGTTCGTCGATGAGTTTCTGCTCCAGTTTGTCGGGGATGTAGTCGGGTGATACGGTCATCTCCGCCCGGAAGTTTTCGTCGTAGAGGAGCGCCAGAATGGCGGTCAGGCGGCGCTTTTTCAGCACCTTGTCCCGCAGGGTGGACCGATAGTGGTTGTATGCTGCGGTCCAGGATGCCGAGCAGGCGGGGTCGGAGGAATGGGAGGTCAGACCCATTTTCGAAGTAAGGTAGTCGCCCATGTAGGCGGTGACCTTGCGGGCGCCCGAGACGTTCAGGTGGGTGTCCTTGTCGAACCAGTCGATGTCCGGATCGATCAGGTCCGCGTGGAACATGTCGATGAAGGGGACGTCCATTTCCTCAGCGATGAGGGCTGCGCGATTCATCGCCCGCTGGCGGTCAGGCGGCGCTGCAAATGGTACGAGCATGAGTTGCCGGCTGGATGTCGTGGTCGCGGCAGTAGGTGATGAATTCCCGGATGTAGGCCATTCCGACGGTGTCCTGCTCTGCCATGTCTTCCGCCGGCAGGATGGGGTAGCTGTTCGGATGCTTTTCGACTTTGGCGAGGACTTCGGATCCTTTGCCCGGGGTCGGGTCCTGCAGGCCGGATAGAGCCCGGCTGACGTCTGCCTTTGTGAGCTCGCTCCAGCGGTCATGGTACAGAAGGAGCGGGAAAATGAGCTGCAGCTGATCGTCCGTACTTGGTGCCACTGCCTTTATGGCTCTGAGTTTGTCCGGCGTCATGGGCCAGGCGTCGAAGGTCTCGTGTGCAAATGACATGGACGCCATCGCTCCTGTCTCTGCTTCTGCCGTGGAGACGTCGAGGATCGCGATCCTGGGTTTATGCATGCGGACTGCCTGGCGCATGACCCAGTAGGAGGCGGCCAGGGAGTTGGTGTGGTTGGCGAAGTTGTAGGAAGTGATGCCATAGTCCTTCCAGAGCTGCATGCAGTAGATGCCATTTGTGACATGGCTGGTGCCGAAAAAGAAGACGTCGTAGTCGGTGTCGTCATCAAAAAAGGGCTGGTACTTGAACTCGCTGTCAGGCCGCATCGTCAGCCGGTCCAGGAAGCGGAGGCCGGCTGTGATGAGGGCGAGAAAGGCGAGGACGTAGATCAGCCCTCTGATGTGTATTCTCTTTTTGGAAGAGGTTTCGTGCATAATATCGATCGGTCCTCATGCCCTGCGCATGAATAAGGCTTTTTAAGTATTGTCTCCCTATTATACACGAAAATGTGCTTTATCCGAAGTTTTCGGTGATGAGTTTGACGATTTCCTGGCCGATCCGCTTCTGTGCCTCTTTGGTGGATGCTCCGATATGCGGGGTCATGGAGATCTTCGGGTTGCCAAGGAGCCGCTCGTCCTTGCAGGGTTCCTCCGGATAGACGTCGATGCCTGCGCCGGCGAGTTTTCCGGAATCGAGGGCGTCGCAGAGGGCTGTCGAATCGACGAGTGCTCCTCTGGCTGTGTTGATGAGGTATGCTCCGTCTTTCATCTTGGCGATTGCTGATGCATCTATGATCGGAGGGTTGCCTTTCCCCGCCGGCATATGGAGGGACACGTAGTCCGACTCTTTGAGGAGGTCATCCAGGGTTTTCCATTCATAGAGTACATGGATATGCGGGCCGGAACGGTTGGTGTAGATGACTCTCATGCCAAGAGCTTCTGCCCTTTTGGCTACTTCCATGCCGATTCTTCCGAGTCCGACAAGTCCCAGTGTCTTGCCGTAAAGTTCGACACCTTTATAGGACTTCTTTTCCCACTTTCCTTCTCTCATGCTTACGTTCGCGATGTAGAGATAGCGGGAGACCGCCAGCATATGGGCGATGGCAAGTTCTGCAACGGCAGCGCTTGATGCATGAGGGGTATTCTGGACCAGAATGCCCTTGTCTCTGGCGTACCCGACATCAATGTTGTCCATGCCGACGCCGCCGCGGATGATCATCTTCAGGCGGCCTGCTGCCAGGGCCTGATCGATCACCGGCTCGCGGACTTTTGTCGCCGAACGGACGATCAGCACATCGGCATCCTCCAGTGCCTTCCCGAGCTGATCCGGTTCATAGTGCTGCTGGACGACCTCGTAGCCTTTTTCCTCAAGAGTCTTCACCGCAGAAGCTTCCAGACCGTCTGTTGCAAGAATTCTTAACATATGCTCTGTCCTCCTTCTGAATATGGCCATTTGAAGGTGGCTAAACCGTTACTTGTTTAGTCATGTTATAGATATAACATAGCACATTATCAGGAGGATTTGTATCGATTTCTGAAATTGGAAGCGGTGCCGTTTTCTCATTCTGGCAGTTCGTCTTTTTTCGTGAACTCCTTGCGGATCACGATGCTGCCGTCTCTCTTGTCGTAGATGGTCAGGACCACTTCCGGGTATTCTGCGTCCGGATTCTCAAAGAGTTCCTGCGGAGGTTCTGCGGCCGGCTGGCTGTTCTGCGCCGCTGAGTTTTCATCCGTGGTAGCTTGCTGCTCTGCTGAGCCATCAGTTGCAGCGGCTGGCTGCTCTGCTGAGACTTCGGCTGCAGCGGCTGGCTGCTCTGCTGATGTCAGGGCGCTCTCCGGCTGCTCTCCCGGCGCCGCTGCCAGATAGATTGTGTCGATCTGCAGATTATCGCCGAGCGCTGTGATCAGCCGGCTCTCGGCGTCGCCGGGTCTGTGCGCGGCTGTGGTCTGCATCTTTCCTGTGAAGTTCTCGTTATTGAGGAGCATGAGGCAGGAGGTCAGCTTCTGCTGGTCTTTGAACTCCTGTTTCAGGAAGCTTCGGTAGGTCTCGTAGTCGGCGTTCCAGAGGCTTGCATATGCGGGATCGTCCTTGTGGGAGGCCAGCCCCATCTCTTCTGTCAGGTATCTGCCGAGGTAGTCGGTGACTTTTCTGGCTCCTGACGGGTTGAGGTGGGAGTCCTTGTCATACATGTCGGTGTGGATGTCGATCAGGTCCGCATCAAGCATGTTGAGGAAGGGGACATCCATTTCCGCCGCAAGGCGGGCGACCGAGTTGTTGGCGATCTGGCGGTAATCGGGTGCGGGATATGGGACAAATGTCAGTATCGGTGTGATGTCGTGTGCCCTGCAGTATTCCACGAACCGTCTGATATAGCCCATGGCGAGCGTCTCTTCTTCCATGCAGGTGTCTTTGGGGACCTTGGCGATCGTGACCGGGTGCTTTGCGACGCGGACGCGGGATTCGGCTCCTTTCTCGGGTGTGACCGGAGAGAGGGGACGGAAGGTTTTCTTCAGGTCGGCTTGCGTCAGCTCCGGCCAGCGGTCGTGATAGGTGATAAATGGAAACAGCAGCTGCGCCTGCGCTGCTTTGTCGGCATGGTAGATGTCGCGGATGGCTGCGACTTTGGCCGGGGTCAGCGGGAGGATGTCGTAGGATTTGTGGGCGAAGTCCACGCCCCAGAGCTTTGTTGTCTGGGACTCGGCCCAGGAAACGTCGAGTACCGCGATCCGCGGTTTGCGGAGGCGGACAACATTTCTCATAAGCCAGTAGGAGGAGGCGATGGAGTTGCCGTCGCTGCCCCAGTTGTAGGAAGTGATGCCGTAGTCTTCCCAGAGCTGCATAGGGAAAATGGCGTTCATCACGTGGCTGGTGCCGAAGAAGAGGACGTCGTAGTCGGTGTCTTCGGTGAAGAAGGGCTGGTACTTGTACTCGCTGTCCGGGCGCTCGGTGAGGCGGGAAAGGCGGTGGGTGCCGGCGGCGCAGAGGGCCAGAAAGACCACCACATAGAGGAAACGGCGGAGGCGGCGGGTGCCGCCGGTATCTGACCGGGTGCCTGGCACCTTTGGTTTAGCGCTTCCGGTGCCGCCCGGCATCGCCGCTCTGGTATTCAGTTTCTGCGTAGAGGAAGATTTCTGCATACTCTATCTGTATCGTGCATCCGTGCACTTCCGATGTTCATTCTTTGGTTGTCTTTCTATTATACACAATTCTGGATCAGCAGGGCGGATTTTATCCCACCCTGAAAAAAGGCCCCCTGAGAGTTTATTCTCTCAGGGAGCCCTGTTTTCATTGCTCTATACGGTTTTACTTTACAGTGACCTGGATCTTGATCTTCTTTTTCCCGGACTGGACAGTGATCACTGCCTTGCCCTTCTTCTTTGCAGTGATGACGCCCTGCTTGCTGACGGAAGCAACCTTCTTTTTGGAGGACTTGTACTTCAGCTTTTCAGGGCTGGTGATCGGGGTCACACTGGCGCCGATGCTGACTTTGCTGCCTCTGGTAAGAGTCAGTTTCTTTGCAGTCTTAATGTTGATTCTCTTTGTAGTGACTTTCTTTTTCTGGACCTTGACGGTCAGCTGAGCGGTCTTGCCGCTTGCAAGGGTCACGGTGATGACAGCCTTGCCCAGCTTCTTTCCGGCTTTAAGAACAACGGAATTGCCTGCCGGAGTTGCCTTGACTACCTTGCTGTTGGAAGATGTCCAGGATCTGACATAGTCGCCTGCTGCAAAACCGGAAGCGGTGATTACCTGAGATCTCTGCTTCACCTTCAGCGGTACGCTGTAAGCATTCAGGGTGACGGTCGGAGTCAGCTTCGGGATCGCCGCGTTAGTTGTCCCTCCGCAGACCTTGCACTTTGCGGTTCTGAGTCCGGCCTGAAGAGCTGTTGCATTTCTTACCGTAGACCATACCCAGGTATGGCGACCGGTCGCCTTAGGATGTGTTTCAGATGCATCATCACATGTTGCGCAGATAAATAAGCTATAACCGTCTTTTCCGCAGGTAGCCGGATAGTTATCTTCATCTGCGATCCAACGATGCGTATGCTTCTTGACGCTTACCGTGAAGTCGCCTTCCGTGTCTTTATCATAAAACCTTACTACCAAATAGCATGTCTGTCCCTGAACCAGATCTCGGGAGAAACCGAAATCAAGTCCGGTATCGTCTCCACGTGGATCATCATACTCATCAACATACTGCATCTCCGAATCAAACAGTTTTGCACATGTATCATCACCACTGTTTGCATCGAACTCATAGCGTCCTGATGCCGGGGCTGTAAAGGAGAGCATCTTTGTCTCTCCCGCCCCAAGGGAAACCTGTACCGGATCTCCGCCGAAAGTGAGTGGCAGAGCAGCCGCCTTCATCTTATCGGCATTATGGACGATATAATCGATCGTAACAGTCGCCCCATATTCGTTCGTGACCTGGCAATACACAGATGCATTATCTGCATCTTGATCAATCTTGAAGGAACAGGTAGGATCATCCGAAAGCACAGTATCATCCACATCAGTCCATTCATATGTGTAATCGCTATATTGTTCCCTTAAAGCTGCTCCATCCTCGCCATACTGATCCTCAAAAGGATCCAGAGTAATGGCCTGATTTGGTGAAGCATACTTATTGTATGTATCAGTGTAAAGAGCAAGCGGTTCTGAAACAACCATCCTCACGGTAACGAAATTGTTGTAGGAATCCGTAACAACACATTTCCAATTGTATCCTTGGTTTAAGTCAACATCATTCAGTGTGTCACTCCCTGCAGGGACATCTTTCGTTTCACGAACCAATTTACCCTTAGGATCATACCACTGATATGTTACATTCATGTCAGGCATAGATTCAGAGACAGAGAAATAAGTCTCTACTGTAAGTGTATTATCAAAATCACGTATATTGATGATGTAAGAATCATCCCCCGATTTGATGATGTAATCATCCGGTCTAGCCTTCAGTCCCGTATTCACAGAATTAGCATCTTCCAGATATCTGATATCCGTCTCAATCTCAGCCTGGTCCGCGGTCGCTTCCTCTGCGCTCTCATCAGTGATAAACGGCTCCTCAGCGGAAAGATCTGCGCTGTCAACGAAAGCCTCTTCCCCAACAGGCTCCTCTGAACCTTCGTCTGCTACAATTGCTTCATCTGAAACGGCATCTTCAGGAACTGCTTCTTCAGCTGCTGCATCTGCCTCAGCCGGTGCTTCTTCCGGTGCTTCCGCCTCAACTGGTGCTTCCGCCTCGGCCGGTGCTTCCGCCTCAACTGGTGCTTCCGCCTCGGCCGGTGCTTCAGACTCTACTGCTTCTGCCGGGAGCTCATCAGCTAGATATACCCCCCCCCGGTATCGATGTAGCAGCCATCGCCGCGCTGACGAGGACCGCAAGCATCTTCCTTGTGACATCCTTTCTTCTCATATACCTTCCCTCCGGATGTAGTCTGTGTATGCAATAATCCCCATACACACAACAATAGATTGAATATAGTATAGCACTTTAAACAAAACACGAAATAGAAAAGTGCCATTAAATTGTCGCACAATTTTGCGAATTGTGTCTGAATTGTCTGGTGCCATGAATTGTCCGGTGCCAGGCACCAAACAATTCAACTGACCGGCCCTGAAAAGAAGAAACAGGCTGATCAGGCTGCCCAAAACCAGAATCCATTTTATTCACTTACCTTCGCCTTCGCTGCATTGATGACTGCACCGGAAGTTCTGCTTGCCACAAACAGATGAAAAGGATATAATAACTTGACGTAATCATTATGTTTCTGTAGCTCAGCAGGATAGAGCACCGCTCTCCTAAAGCGGGTGTCGGCGGTTCGAATCCGCCCAGGAACGCGTTTTTGCGGGAGTGATTCACGAAAAAGTGGAAAACTCCCGCAATTTTTTGCCTAAGCATGCAGAAAGACTGCCAGTGGCAGTCTTTCTGTAATGGGAAAATGGCTCAGCTACGAAATCTTAGCTGTTAGCAATCCGTTAGCAGGCCTTTGCCCATGAAAATCCCCAAAGGAATTGCGGGCTCGCTTTTCCACTCTTTCGCAATACACGATATTTCCAATGAAGTTGGGGTCAAAAGTTCCTTTTGCCCCCAACTGATGATGTATGCTCTTCCTCTGATCCTGCTGGTGGGCCTTGGCGCCACTGCTGTCAGAGCAATCAGAGCATAAGTTTATTGGATAATAAGATTACTGGAAAAGCCGCATTCAGGACAACATCCGAATGCGGCTTTTTTCTGATAAATCAGTCTGTGACCGATGAATGGGTTTTCCTTCGCGATCCTGACACAGCGCCGTATCCCTTCAGAAGATTTGGAACACTGATATCTTCATCGAGTTTCTCCCAGTGTATTCCTATTCCTCCGCCAAGCATCTGATAATCGGAAAGTTCATCAGGTGCAGCACCTTCAAACGCTGGGAACCATACCTTCGGAACTGAAAGGATTCTCCCATCTTTCAATGATACCCACATACTGTCTTCATCAAACCATACCTTAATTGCCTGTACATTATCGCCGAAAGAATTCATTCCATGCCTCCTTGATGATGTTTCTTTTTCCGGAAACAATCAGCTTAATGAAATTCAGTTCTTTTGCAGAGAAGCCAGCAGAATCCGCCAGTTCCACTTCAGGTTCTATCCAAAATTTTGCAAGTGCATCACCCTTGCTTACATGAATATGGCAGGGTTCCCTCGGATCTCCCTCATTGGAGAAGAAAAAGAACCGATAACCATTTACTTCAAACACCTTTGGCATATTCTCTGATGTCCTTTTCAATCTTACTTTCTTCGAATATAAACTACGCGGTATTGATTGTCAAAAGTAATACGCAGCTGACGGCAGTGTACAAGGTATATTACCTGGTATTCGGTATAGACAGAGGAGAGATTCATTTCTTCCTGAGGTATTCGTTGACCTCACGGACAGAATAGTCGACGGTCATATAGTCGATGATGAACGAGTAAGCTTCATAAGGCTGTCCTTCCGATGCGTCAAATGTGAAATGTGCGGATCTCAGGAGATTTCTGGATGTCTGAGGCGAAAGCCCCATCGCCACACAGATGGAGAGGATATACTCCAGTGTCGGAACGCCTTTCCCATTCCTGTAATTTTTAATCGTCCGCTCACTGATCCCCGTATCCTCGACAAGCTCCGGAATGGTGATCTTGAACAGATCCATGTATCCTGTAAGCGTGTCGGCAAAATTCATTGAGACTTCCTCCGATAACCATACTGATGATCGTGACTGCGGTTTCATTCCGCATATGAATACCTTCAGTAGATATCCTTCCCGTCGATTGCCACGTGTACTCCGTAGTCGATCGTGAGTCTCTGATGTTCTGTATCGTAGAAACCGTAAAAACTGGTGGTAAGAATGATCCTGTCATCGACCGGGACAGGGGGCTGATAGAGAGTATTGTTGACCTGGAAGATGTTGTCTGTCATAAAACTTCCGAGTTCCGTCGGTCTCTGCGCGGTTATTCCGCTCAGCGTTCCATCGGCTTTCAGAGTGGCAGTATCTGTGTTTCCGTCCGATGCCGGCAGATGATTGAGTGCGTCGATCGTACTCTGTGAATAATGGGACTCCTCAGAGGAGGATACGTTTTCATTCCCCAGGCGAAGATGAGACTGCCATCAGGTTGAACTGACGAAGAAGATCCGGGATCAGAAACGGAAACTTCGCGTTCAGAAACTCAAGTGCCAAAGAGATGAGAAAGATGATCAGACCTGCTCTGAAGAACCTGAAGTGCCGGGTAGTCTCATGTTCAAAATGGGTTCTGAGCCACTGAAGATCGATTCTGCGCTGATTGTTATATGGATCGGACTCAAAACTGCTGAGTCTTCTGTTTTCTTCCATATTACCTCCGGTTGATTACGAAAACGTTTTTCCTTTCTTTTTCAAATATTTTTCTTTTTATCGATAAAGCGGTTCAGCAGCATCAGCGCAGTGGTGGTAAACAGAACACAGAGCACTGCCATTGCCATACCTATCGAAACGCTTCCCTGCTCGAACTCCCGCACAATGAAGGTTGATATAACGAGTGTATTGGGCGGTGCGATCAGACTTGCTTCTGGCAAAATGATTTTGTAATTCCGGAGAGTGTGATTCTTATAAGATTCTCTGATGGCTATACTGGTCTAAGTACAATAATCAATTTCCAACATTAGCCAGTATAGTTCAGGGATGTAATGGGTATGTAAACTGCCTGTGGATGTGAAGCAAAGTTGCTGAAAATTTACCGCCTATCTGTCATTTCAATATGATTTATCATAATTCCAGGTGTTCTGAAACTTTTTTATCTGTTCGCTCATCCTGACCGCAAGCCAGAGAGGATAGCCTTGCCTGCGCAGAATCTCACCACCCACTTCTGCATGCTGGGCTCCTTCATTGTTGCTTAATCTCCACTACGGAACCTGGCCTCAGGGTCTTTTGCCGTGACTATCAGAACAGTTCCCAGAAAGAAAAAGACGGCTCCCATAAAGCCGAAGATCAGCGTCAGGGTAAGGCTGTGGATCTTTCCCGGATTGTCCTTATCAATGTGGATCATCTCCTCAGAACCGATCCTCGGGTAACGGCTGGATGAATCGTTTGGCGTAACGGTATATTCCTTGTCGTTATATACATAATGATACGTTGGCGCATAGGTCGTTCCGTCATCATCGCTGCGCTCTACAACATCCACTATATCAGCTGATACGCTGATGGACCTTGCCATATAATAATATGCATTGGCGGCTGCTACGATAAGAAATATCGCGCCGAGCGGGGCAAATATAAAACCTACAAATCTGAAGGCCTTCCTGCCCTGGGCACTTTCAGCGCTTTCCTGTATCTTTGACTGCGTTGGCATATGATCCGGCTGTTGTTCCGTCCCATACCAGGACGGGTCCACTCCGCTATTCTTTTCACTGCTGCCCCAGACGGGATCATTATTGTTGTAGCTACCATGAACTGACCAATTGCTGACCTGCTTGCCTGTCACGGATCTGCTCAGTATACTGTCACAAGAACACACATAGAAAGGGCCCCAAAGGACCCGATTGTTCTTGGCAGTTCGATC
>Ga0326514_10000101_pt1 | contig 51727 bp, 65 predicted proteins | sample 3_2548_0518_D_FD_203653 | JGI IMG/M metagenome (GOLD analysis project Ga0326514, IMG submission 203653) | Bovine rumen microbial communities from UC Davis, California, United States - 3_2548_0518 | ecosystem: Host-associated > Mammals > Digestive system > Stomach > Rumen | place: USA... | reverse complement strand
CTTCTCTCCACGCGCGGGAAAACTTTTTTGGGGTTGGGGGCACAGGTTGTTTTTAGGAACCATGAAAAAACGCGCTGAAAATCAGCACAATTCGTTGACAGTCACGGTTCTCGGAGTCAATTCATTTTAATTTGGATACGGATGAGCGAGAAAACCATGGAAAACAAGAAGATCGGGAAGCAAGCCCAGAAGAGGCTTGACGAGATTCCGCTCAAGCGGGATTTCCTGGTCGCCCTGCGCGCGAGCAAGGGCATCATAGAAGCCGCCTGCAACGTGGTCGGCATCGGAAGGAAGAAGTATGAGTATTGGTGCAAGAGCGACGAGGATTTCGCCGCCGAGGCGCACTACATCAATGAGGCGCAGATTGACTGGGTCGAGAGCAAGCTCCTGAATGGCATTGAGGCCGGCGACACCACAGCCATCATTTTCTATCTCAAGACAAAGGGCAAGCATCGCGGATGGACGGAGAAGCCTCTGCCTGAGAAGAAGCCGAAGGATGAGAATGAGGAATCCGCCGACAATGACCACAGCAAGGAGTACAGGCGTAAGCTCAACTCCAAGAAGACATACATCATCAGGTTGCTCAAGAAGGAAGGTAAGTATTCCTCTGAGCTCTCCATGATGGTCGGTGAGGTGGCGAACACCTATGTCCAGCTGGAGGAGCTCCGCGCGGAGATGAGCCGTGGTGACTATAAGAAGGTCAACGTGCAGGTGTCGCGTGAGGGTAATGAGCGTTATCAGCTCAATCCGATAGAGACCAGATACACTGAGCTGTCGAGGCTGCTCACCAAGCAGCTCACGGCAATCGGCATGACCACTGAGTCCAAGGAGCGCAGGAGCGACAATGACAACTTCTCTGAGTTCATGAGCAAGTTAAGGGAGGAAGGAGATGGAAAGCCTCAGTAAGTCGGAGCTGCGCAAGCTCAAGGACGGCATCGCCTCCGAGCTCACCTCGATGAGGGACAGTCTCTCGTCCACCTACGGCTATGCCCTGCAGGACACCGACCCGCGAATCCTCTCCTATGTCCTCAAGGTCATTGACGACCCAGACGGGCACAACCTCTATGAGCTTGCCAAGGTGCGCCGGTTCTTCCACCTGCTCGACCGCCACCAGTGGAACGGCAGGCGCGTGAGGGCGAAGATCCGGTTCTACGAGATGATACGCTTCAGCGGGATGCAGGGACGGCAGCGTTACAAGCTCACTCCGGTTCAGTGCTTCCAGTTCGCCCACATCTTCGGTTTCTCGAGGGAGGACGGCAGGAGGCTCATGAGGACAGCCTACATCTTCGTGCCGAGGAAATTCAGCAAGACCACCTTCGCCGCCTTCCTCGCCGTTGACGACATGCTCTTCGGCGACAACAACGCCGAAGCCTACATCGGCGCCAATTCCTACGACCAGGCTAAGAAGTGCTTCAATGAGGTCAGGGCCATCATGTTCGACCTTGACCCCAAGCAGAAGCACTTCCGGATCAACCGTGAGTCCGTCTCCTTCCGTGACCGTGGGCGTGACAGCCTCATCCAGTGTCTGACAGCCAATGCCAGGACCAAGGACGGACTGTTCGCCTCACTCGCCATCCTTGACGAGTACGCGCAGGCGAGGGACACCGGCACAAGGAGCGGTGGAGACCTCAAGAGCGTGCTCACCACCTCCATGGGTCCGAGGAGGGAACCCCTCACCGTCATCATCACCACCGCCTCCGACGTGATTGACGGAGCATGCTATCAGGAGATTGAGGGATGCAAGGCTGTGCTCCGTGGCGAGATGGAGAACGACACCCTGTTCGCCGACTTGTTCCTCCCCGACGTGGACGATGCGGAGGATGACCCACGCACATGGGCGAAGGTGCATCCCCATATCGGAGTGACCGTGCAGCCTGACTTCTACGAGGCTGCGTGGAAGGAGGCGCAGATGTCCTCACAGGGCATCAGGGATTTCCGCAACAAGCTGCTGAACATCTTCGCTGTGAGCGACACCAAGACATGGTTCACGCCTGACAAGGCGAAGACCCTGCTTGGTGACTGGGATGTTGATTATCTCGCCGATGACCGGACAAGGACAGACCTTTATGGGGATTCATCCGTCAAGCCCACCGTGTTCGTCGCCTTCGACCTCTCCGTCCGTGACGACTTCTCAGCCGTGAGCTACACCACCTACAGCCCTGTGCGCAAGTGCTTCTATTGCCACACGGACTATTATTTCCCCGAAGGCGCGCTCGCCGGGCATCCCAACCGGGAGCTGTACGCCAAGTGGCATGATGATGGGTACCTGTCTTATTGCCATGGTGACAAGATAGACACCAGGAAGATTGCCGACGACATTATCCGCCGGAGCCGCTTCACAAGCATCGTCCGCATCGGGTATGACGCATACAAGAGCCAGGAGCTGGTCAACACCCTCATCGCAGGCGGCGCGAGGAACCAGCTGATGCCCTACAAGCAGACATACGGCTCATTCAACCTGCCGGTGGAGAGCTTCGAGCTCATGGCGTGGAGCGACCCTCCGAAAATCGTGCTCAACGACAATCCCATCAACACCTTCTGTCTTTCCAACTGCGTGATTGACGAGGACAGGCTGGAGAACAAGAAACCCGTGAAAATCACCGCGACAAGGAAGATTGACGGCGTAATCACGATGCTGATGACCATCGGTCAGCTCAATTCCTACGAATATTGATTTTTTATTGAAAATTTCCTTATAATTATTTGGATTATAGAATATTATTCCTTATATTTGCCAATACAAAGGATAACACTCTAATACCATTGAGGCAATATGGGGATTTTTTCCAACATATTCCGTAACCGTAAGAAGAGCAGGGAGGGAAATCTGAATGTGACCACCGGATACCGTGGTGCAGTCACGTTCGGCTCAGGTGCACCCGTACCTGTGACTGGCGACAGCGCGCTTGAGGTGACCGCCTACAAGCGTGCCCTTGACGTGCTCTCCGGCAGCGTGGCAAGGCTTCCGTTCCGCTTCTGCAAGAGGCAGGGAGGGATATACGTCGATTTCGAGTCCTCCCCTCTCCACTACCTGCTCACCGTCCAGCCGATGCTGCGCATGAGCGCGTTCGATTTCAAGTACCAGCTCGTGTGGCGTGGCTTCCATGACGGCGACGCGTACATCTACCCACGCTTCATCGATGGGGAGCTCACCGAGCTCGTCCTCCTCTCCCGCCACAGCTGCGCCTATGACGAGATGAACGGCAAGTACCATGTGACCGACTCCTTCAATGGCGTGTACGGCGATTTCTCCGAGGACCAGATGATTCACGTTGCATTCAACTCACTTGACGGACGGAAGGGAACGCCCCTCTGGCAGATCGGGGCGAGGGCTCTGAGCATCATCGCCACCGGTGACCGTGAGACCCTTGAGAGATTTGACAAGGGAGGCATCATCCGTGGTGTGCTCACCAATGCGCAGACGCTCCAGCGTGGCATGGGTGAGTATTCCGTGACTGAGATGACCAACCTCGCCAGCGATGTTGACCAGCGGTTCCAATCCGGCGAGAGGGTGGTAGCCCTGCCTGGTGATGTCAGCTACATCCCTGTGAGCAGCACGTCGGCAGACCTGCAGTTCCTGGACAGCCGTAAATTCGCCGTCAACGAGATTGCAAGGCTGACGGGTGTTCCTCCGATGTACCTTTTCGACATGACCGGGAGCAACTACAAGATGCCTGAGCAGGCGGACACCGCCTACCTCACCCAGACACTCGACCGCATCCTCACAGCCATCGAGGGAGAGTTCCAGCGTAAGCTGGTGTCCCAGTCGATGTGCTGCAAGCGGATTTTCAAGTTTGACCGCAAAGCCATCTACGCCATGGACTTGTCGGCCATGGCTGACTACGAGGCCAAGATGATCCAGAACGGAACGCTTACGGTCAATGACGTGAGGAGGATGGAGAACCAGCCGCCGGTCGAAGGAGGAGACCTCGTTTACCTCTCGACCAACCTTGCGGAGATCGGGAGCGAGAAGCTGAGGAATGCACAAGAACAGGATTCAGAAGGATAACACATATTTACCATGAAAAAACGCAACATAGCTTACATCGGAGGTCTCCGCATCAGGGAGGCTGAAGGGGGAGGTGAGAGCAGGACTATCGAGGGCAACGCATTGCTGTTCGGTGTCCGCTCCCGCCTGCTGTGTGACTGGACGGAGCTCTATTATGAGGTTCTTGAGCCGGGCAGCGTCACCAAGGAGATGCTCGACCGGCAGGACATCAAGCTCACCATGTTCCACGACCGCCAGCTCATCCTTGCCCGGAGCAACCAAGGCAGGGGAACCCTCCACTACGAGGTGGACGAGGAAGGAGTCCGCTTCTGGGCAGAGATGCCGAGGACCGCGGACGGCGACAAGGCTCTTGAGCTGATTGCCCGTGGTGACATCAACGGATGCTCCTTCATCTACTCGACCGACGAGAGGGAGGATGCGGGAGCCGTCAAGTACGAGTACATCACCGACGAGGACGGCAATGACTGCCTGCTGCGCCATGTGCTGCGCATCGAGAGGGTCTATGACTTCACCGTCACTCCCGACCCCGCCTATGAGCAGACCAGCGTCACCCGCCGCGAGGCTGAGGACTGCGGGCTTCCCAGAAGGGAGTCCTCCACCGATGAGGATGAGACTGAGGAGGAGACCGCAGAAGATTCAGGAAGCGCATCGGAGGAAGACACCGAAACGGAAGAGAACCGTGAGGACACCTCAGAGGATGCACAGGACGAGAACGGGGCAGAGGACGGAGAGGAGACCACCGAGGACGAGAACGGGGCAGAGGACGGAGAGGAGACCACCGAGGACGAGAACGGCTCTGAGAATCGCCGTGAGGCGTTGAGAAGCCTGTATGACATCATCCGCCGCCCGTTATAAGTGGAATATTCTGAAAAACGCGATAATTAAAATAAGTCTAACCTAAGGTAAAGAGATTGTTTTTATGGAAAAATTCAATTACCGTGAAGCCTGTGAGCGCATGAGCGCCATCAAGGCTCGTCTGAATGAGATTGCAGACAACCTTTCCGCTGACAAGGAGCGTGAAGGACTCACCGAGGCTGAGACCATGGAAAGCAAGAACCTCAAGAGAGAGTTCGAGATCCTTGACATGAAGCTCAAAGCCAACACCCCTACAGTTGAGGTAGCCCGCCAGTCTGACGTGGCATCCGCCACCCAGCAGATCCGTGAGCACATCAAGAACGGACAGCGTTTCGAACTCCGTATCTCCCGTGCGGTAGCTGCAGGATGGGGAGGCAACGCATCCGGCTACGCCAACCCTGCCACTTCTACCAATCCGGCTCCGCTGACCATTCATGACATCGTTGAGCCTCTGTGGAAGAAGAACATCCTCAGTGCCATCGGCGCACCACTGCTCACCGGTCTGAAGGGCAACCACCAGTGGCCGGTAGTGGAGACCTTCTCCGCCACCATCAACGACGAGGCAGCCGCCCTCGGCGACACTCAGATTCCTCTTTCCAAGCTCATCGCCAAGCCTGAGCGCATCGGCATCGCAGTGCCTGTGACCCGTGAGGCCATCCTCGAGACTGACGACCTCATCCAGGTTGTCGCTACGCAGTACATGCCTGCAGCCGTCGCTGAGCTGATGAACAAGATCATGTTCAGCCAGACCAAGGTGACAGGTGCCACCAACCTCTTCGGTCCGTTCGTGACCACTGAGATGAAGGCAGGCCACAACATCACCTTCGCCAAGACTCAGGAAGCTCCGGCTCTCTCCGACCTCCTCCGCCTCAAGGCAGTGGTTCTCGCAGAGAACGTTCAGGCCGATGGTATCTGCTATGTGATGAACGAGACCACGAAGGCACTGCTCGAAGGCACTCCTAAGTGGGAGGGCGCCAACGAGGCAGTCATCCAGAACGGCCGCGTGAACGGTGTCCCTGTGTTCAGCACCAACCACGTTCCTGACAACACCGTTTACTTCGGTGCCTTCAAGTACGCTCCTCAGGGCCTGTTCGGCGACATGACCTTCATCATCGACCCTTACACCCTCAGCCGCAAGAACGCAATCGACTTCGTGCTGAACCTCGACTACGCAATCACCGTTCTCCGCAAGGAGGCGTTCGCAGTCCTCACCAAGGCAGCCAGCTAAACTCTTCTCCCTCACTCCGCCCGGAACGGGGCAAGGCACGACCTTCCCCGTTCCATTCTAACACCCAATCGCCATGTCAAGCATTGACCTCTCACTTTTCAAGACACACTGCCGGGCCGACGACTTCGCCGGCGACGACTCCTATCTCCAGCACCTGCTCGACACCGCAGAGGCGCACATCGCCAATGCCACCCACCGTACGATGGAAGAGCTGGAGGAGATGGGTGGCGGCGAGCTCCCTCTCCCGGTTGTCCAGGCCATCCTCCTCACAGGCGGGCACTGGTACAACCAGCGTGAGAGCGTGAGCATCGGCCAGATGTCCCCGGTACCTGAGACTGTCCTCGCACTCATCAAGCCATACACCAAGCTGACCTATGAGAGCGGGGAGTCTTAAGCATAAGCTGCGCATCCTGCGCCCCGGATATGTCACTGACAAGTTCGGAGGCAAGAGGAGCACCTGGACGGAGACCGCAGTGGTCCACGCCGAGCGGGTGCGGATGTCCGGCAGACGGAAGCTGCAGGACGGCGAGCTCTCGCCCGACTACTCCGTCGAGTGGAACATCCGTGATGCCCACGAGGTGCATGAGAACTGGAGGGTCGAGCAGCTTGGCGGCAACCTCTACACAGTAACCCACATCATACCCAATTACGACCGGGGGTACCTCACCCTCGTATGTGACAAAGTCAATGAGTAACCAGCAGGCATACCGCCAGTTCGAGGAGGGCATGGAAGCCCTCACCCGTCAGCTCAATCCGGCAGGCATCCGCCAGTCGGTGCGGTCGGACTTCCCGTCCGTCAGCGAGCAGGCGAGGCAGATAGCTCTCGGCAAGCTCAGGAGCTCAGGTGTTGATGTGAAAGGCGACCGAAGCGACTGGGAGTCCTCACTCCGTGTCCACCTGTATTCCGGCGGCGGCGGCTTCATGCTGACCACTGCGGGAAGACCGGCAGGACGGAACGGCGAGGGCGAGAAGGGAATGCACCGCAACAGGTTCTTCGGCAAGACTGGAAGGAAGCTCCCAGTGCTCCATTTCCAGGAGGCTGGGACGACCGACCGGAGGATGCGTGGATGGACGAAGCAGTCAACAGGGCGTATCAGCCACCCGCTGAACGTGCTGCCTGCGACGGAGGCATCCATCGTCCAGCTCGCTGAGAGGCTTGTTGTGCAGAGTGCGGAGAATTTTTTGTCAAACATCAATTAACGGGATATGTCAACATCATTAAGCGCCGGACTGATTGTCTATGACCTGCTCTCCAAGAGCGAGGCGGTGATGTCCATCGCCACCCGTGTCTTCCCTGTCATCGTGCAGGAGGATGAGGATGTGCGGATGCCGTATGTCTGCTACCACCGTGAGCGGATGGACCAGATGCCCGTCAAGGGTCATGGCATAGGGAGCGACACCGTGCGAATCGTCGTAGCCTGCTACGCCAGCGACTATGCTGAGAGCATAGAGCTCGCGGAGGCTGTGCGCACTGCGCTTGACGGCAAGTTCGACCTTGTGACGGTGGATGGTCTCACCCTCCGCTCGTCACTGCTCATCGATGCCCAGGACTACGCTGATGATGAGGGCAATTTTGTCCAGGAATTAAGTTTCAATCTAAAAATATAAGACCATGGCAAACACGGATTACATCAATGGCAGCAACCTCCTGCTCATGGTGGGAGAGAAGGCGATAGGTCACTGCACCAGCCACACGCTGACTTTCAATTCTGAGACCAAGGAGAGAGCCGTCAAGCCGCCAGCCAGCGAAGCCGCCTCAAGCGGACTCTGGAAAGGCAAGGGCGTGACCGGCTTGAGTATCAGCATTTCCGCTGAAGGCTTGCGCTACACGGGCGAGGCCGAGAACGGATTCGAGGAGCTCGGCCCACACTGGGGTCAGGGAACCTCCGTCACCGTCAAGGCTTTCAAGCGCGGCAGCGACAGCACCCCTTACGTTCAGGGCAGCTTCATCATCGCAAGCATCGAGGAGACCTCTCCTGCACAGGATGACGCCACCTACAGCATCTCGCTTGAGAACGACGGAGAGCCTACCATCTATCCAGGCAAAACTACTGCTGGAGGCTAACAGCAATAAACACCTACGCGTATGAAGAGCTTCGACATACAGATCAATGGAGAGATGTACCCATGTGGAATGACCATGGGTGCATTTCTCGATTTCAAACAGCAGACGGGTTACGACCTGTCGAAGGCTGACATCTCGGACATCTCCGACAACATCACCCTGATGTGGTGCGCGGTGCGCAGCACCTGCCGGAGGGAGAAGAAGGAATTCAACCTCACGCTGACCGAGTTCTCCGACGCCATTGGATTTGACACGCTCGCCGATTTCCAGAAGAAGCTGGCTGAGTATATGGGAGGGAGTCAAAAAAAAATGACGGAGAAGAAATAGACATACACGACATCTACGGCTACGCCGTGGGTGTGATAGGCTTAGGCACGGATGAGTTCAGGCAGATGAGCATCGACGAGTTCGACGCTGTCGCCAAGGCTTACCGTGAAGTCAGGGAACAGGAGTATCATGACGGCTGGGAGCGGATGAGGGTGCATGCATCCATCTGCGTCCAGCCGCATGTGCGTAAGAGGGTCACTCCCAAGACGCTTCTCCGCCTCCCGTGGGACGGCGGTGAGAAGAAGCCGGTGGCGGAAGACCCCGGCAGGGAGGAGTCGATGAGGCAATACAATGAATTGATCACACGGCTGGAGCAGTCCGGTCAGATTAAACAACAGAGACATGGCAAAACATGACATTAAGATAGGGGTCAAGGTCGGCGTTGAGGGTCAGGAATCGGTGACCTCAGCCGTCAAGAGTGTCGGCGACCTCAGCAAAGCCCTTGACAAGGCATCCGGTGATGCCGGTGAGTTCTCATCCGGGCTTCGGGACATGTCGAAGTACACGGATGCCTTCGACAAGATCGCTGAGTCAAGCAAGCCGCTGAAGAGCCAGCTCCGTGAGATGCAGAAGATTCTCGGGGAGATGGAGTTCAAGGGCTTGTCTGGCACTGACGAGTTCATCCGCATGGCTGAGCAGGCAGGTGGCATGAGGGATGCCATGGATGATGCGGCTGCATCCGTCCGCTACTTCGCCGACGACATCAAGGGCATCTCCACAGCAGTCGGTCTGTTCGAGGGTGTGGCAGGTGCCGTGTCCCTCGCCCAGGGTGCGCTCGCGCTTTTTGGTGACGAGAACAAGGAGTTCGAGGAGACGATAAAAAAGGTGCAGGGAGCCATGGCTCTCGCCAACGGTGTGCAGCAGGTGGCTAACACCCTCAACAAGAACTCCACCCTTGTCATGGGTGTGGCGAACCTGCAGAAGCGGCTCGCCGCCAAGCTCGCCCGTGACCACGCCACAGCTGTGGTCGGTGAGACCACGGCGACCAAGGGCGCGACACTCGCCACCAAGGCACTCAATGTGGTGATGAAAGCGAATCCAATCGGACTTGTCATCACAGCCATCACCACGCTGATTGGCTTGTTCGCCATATTCCGTGGTGAGACGGAGGAGAGCACGGAATCCCTCAAGAAACAAGAAGAGGAAATCGATAAGCTTACCGGGAGCTGGGACAGCCTTCGGGAGCGTGTCGGCAACGCCGCCGGTGAGATGGTCAGCAAGTTCCAGACCCTTGCCCTGCAGTGGTCAATGCTCAGGACTGAGGGGGAGCGCCAGCAGTGGATCCGGAACAATGCGAGCAACTTCGAGCAGCTTGGTCTGAAGATAATGGATGTCACCACAGCCAACAAGGTGTTCATAGACCAGCTTCCGAGGATGATTTCACTCATGCAGAAGATGGGCGAGCTGAAAGGGCTGGAAGATGCGTATTCGCAAGTGCAGAGTGATTATTTTAGCTGGTTGCTCAAGCGTGAGAAGTCGAGGGCTACAGGAGATTACTACACCAAGGCGACCGAGCAGAACGTGTCTAAGGCAGAGAGGGAGGAACTTGGAATCGGCAATCGGATATGGGTTCAGGATACACACTCAGGCACGGCTGGTGTCGCAAGCGGCTATTATTCTTACGAGTATTCGGCTGCTGAGCTTGAGCGGGTGAATAAGTATCGTGAGAGACAGGCACAAGAGACGCGCGAAGCCATCCTTAAGCAGGCAAAGTCTGAGTATGATGTGGCGAGCAAGGAGTATCGGGATATATATCAGAGACTGTACGGCGAAGTATCGGATGCGCAATCAGAGCTGAACCGTATCATTGGGAGCGGGACTGTCTATAACAGGTCCACCTCGTCGAATCCTTATTCCCAGACCACCTCCCGCAAGACTTCAACCACAAAGGAAAAGCAATACAAGCAGGTCAAGGCTAAGCCTCTTCAGGATGCGGTCAAGAAGGAACTGACCGAGATGGAGAAGCTGGAACAGCAGCGTGATGAGTTGCAAAAAAAGCTGTCCAATCCGAAGCTCACTGAGTTTGAGCGAAGCGAGATTCAGAGTAAGTTGAGCGCGCTCAAGGATGAGATAGAGTTTAAGCGGAACTGGACATCGGAGCGTATGTATGTGCTCAATATCCCCGCCAATGACTTCACCGCTGTGCTTGAGGGAGAATTTGACATCGACCACAAGAACTTCGAGGAGACGATGCGGAACTCGCTCAACCAGTTGTCAACCACGACGACTCTTAATGTTGACCCCCGCAATTATTTCTCCCAATTCCAATGGGACTCACTCCTTCACAAGGAATCCGCCCTCAGCAATGCCCAGACAGGCATCTCCCAGGTGCAGGGCTGGTTCGATGCTGGAATTATCGGCAAGGATAAGGCTCAGGAGCTGATTGATGCTTTCAACACCCAGCTCAAGATTGAGGGTCTCGACCCGATAGAGGTCAAGCTCGACGCTGAGGATGCCAAGGCTACGCTTCAGGACATCGGCAGCATGTGGAGCAGCGTGAAGGGAGTCGGCGATGCCGTAGAGCAGCTCACCGAGGGTCTGAGCGGCAACCTCAGCGCATGGGAGACCATCAAGCTCGTCATGGACTCGTTCCTGTCCGCGGCTCAGGGCATCGACGGCATCATCCAGCTGATTGACCGCTTCACCGAGTCCACCAAGGTGAGCACTACGACTACCGAAGCGCAGACGCAGGCTACGCAAGCGCAGACGATGGCGACCGCCACAGACACGGCGGCGTCGGAGGTCAAGGCAGCCGCCAATGCGGGTGAGGCTGTCACCAATGCCACCAAGGAGGGCACCAAGGCAGGGTGGCCTGGTCTGCTGTTCGCCATACCAGCGGCACTCGCAGCCGTGATGGCTGGTCTTGCGATGGCTGGTGCTTTCGCAGAGGGCGGAATCGTGGGAGGAACGCAGAAGCAGGGAGACCGCCTGCTTGCCCGTGTGAACTCCGGTGAGATGATTCTCAACACCCGCCAGCAGGCGAACCTGTTCCGTCTGCTCAACTCCGGGATTGACGGACAGCGGGTGAGGATGCCGAGGGCGTTCATCAATCCACTCGCCGTTCAACCTCAGCAACCGCAGGCTGTCAGATTCGAGATTGACGGGCGTAAGCTGGTCGGTGTGCTGAGCAATGAGACCACCATTTCAAGCCGTTCCGGCAAGCGCACGAATATTAGAATATAATTCCCCTAATTATTTGCATTTTCAGATGATTTTTCTTAACTTTAAGCCAAAATCAGGATAACATGTTTCTGCACGGAAAATTCATCAATCAGCAGGGCGCAGAGGTAGAAGTCCGCATCCTCACCCGTGGTGACGACAGCCGGGAGCTGGTCATCGGTGAGGATGGGGGCTCCGTCTTTTTTACGGACGACCCCGTGGAGATTTCCAGCGAGGTGAACGACACCTTCGACCACCTCCTGCGCTCGTCCTGCACCATCCGCCTCCAGTCAAGGGACTACATCCCGGAACTGTATCAGCCCAACTGCCTCGACACGGCGGTGAATGTGCTGAAGGATGGCGTGTGTGTGTTCGCCGGATATGTCGAGCCGCTGACCTATTCGCAGGGATACAACGAGCTGTACGACGATATCGAGGTGAACTGCGTGGATGCCCTCTCAGCCCTTCAGTATCTCAACTACGGAGGAGTTGGGGAAGCTGGCGTTGACTATGACCAGCTCCGTGAGGCAGCCACGAGGAAGACATTCATGGACATCCTTACCAGTGCCATCGCCAAGGTGACGGAGAACCTCATCATCGGAGACGGGACGATCCGGTGCCTCTACGACCGAAGCAAGGCTGTGGACGAGACCGCCGCCCACCGTGACACCGTATTCAGCGACATCAGCATCTCTGAGCTCCTGATGCTCGGTGATGACGAGGAGGATGTGTGGACACTCCAGGATACTGTGGAGGAGATGATGCGCTATCTCAACCTCCACATCGTGCAGGAGGGATTCACGTTCCGCATCTTCGACTGGGCATCCGTCAAGGCTGGCTCAGCCATCTCATGGCTCGACCTGCTCAGCGGGCAGTCGGTGGCGGGTACATTCGCCGACGTGACCATCTCTGGCGACAATGTCGCAGACACGGACACCCAGCTTGACATCGGCATGGTGTACAATCAGGTGACCGTCAACTGCGAGATAAAGGAGATTGAGGACTTGATTGAAGACCCGCTGGATGATGAGTCGCTCTCGTCGGATTACGACAGCTATGTCCACTATGTCCGCGAGTACGACCTGCGGGGAGATGACGGGAACCTGTTCGCCCGGATGGTGGGTGATGACGAGACCGCCCTCAATGACAAGGCGACGAGGACGGACTGGTACATCCAGGCGATGAAGGTCAAGGGGTGGACATTTCCGATGACCTCAGCCCTGCTCACGGCAGATGCCTCAGAAGTGGGGACCGGCTGGAGCAATGCGGACAAGGACATGGACATCAACGCCTTCTTCAAGAGGAAGAACACCACCCCGTCGGGGATGATGACCGACCAGGAACTGGTCATGGACTGGGTCGGCAGGCACATCACCGCCGGTGTGTTCAAGGTCGGCAGCATCAAGAAAACCCTTGACGGCAAGGACAACTCCGTCATCGGCAAGCTCGACCTCAAGCCGCTGCTCTATGTGTCCTGCGTGGATGCTGCGAGAGCCGACAATACAAGCAGACCATACGGCATGTATCTCATCCACCGGATCGCCGACACCGCCTTGCCGGACGCAGTCCTCAAGGAAGCCCAGCCGCTCGCCATCTACCATGGACCCGGTGCGGGCACACTGCTGACTCCCGCGGATTCATTGACCAAGAACTACATCGTCATCAGCGGAAAGATGGTGCTCAACAGTCCGGGCGACTCCTATGTGGACACTGACCACGCGGGGTGGATTCCAGGGCGCGATGAGAATGACGTCACCTGCTACACCCGAAAGTACTACAAGACATCTCCAGCCTATTACAGGCAGGAGGAGCGTGACGGCAAGAGGTACGAGGTGTATGTGCCGAAGTCGGAGACCGCCATCGACCCAGCCATCAAGTGGTGGGGGCTGTATCCGTTCTCAGGCGACGACCGCAAGTACTACAAGTACAAGTACAGCGAGGTTGGTGAGAGCATCGACAAAGTGAGCAAGGTGTCCCTCCTTGCCTGCATGCTGAGAATCGGCGACAAGGTGCTCGTCGAGGACGGCATCAACAAGGATTATATCAGCAACGGCACCATAAGCGACTTCCACTGGTACGATTACAAGCCTATGGAGGAGTGCGAAGATGAGGACGAATACTACGCCCAGTGCTTCTTCATCGGGATTGACCCGAAGATTGATGACTGGCAGATGGGGCAGGAGTTCGACATCGCCAACAACATCGACTTCTCGATGGGACTCGGTGTGGAGGGGATGGCGGTTCCAATCACATCCGCTGACCGCATATCGGGTGATGTCGAGTTTACGATTCTTGGACCGGTCAACAACCTTTACAACAACTACACCCGCCGCCACAAGACATGGTTCAGGAGCGAGAAGTGGACACAAACGGAGCAGCAGATGCTCATCAACGCCTCAGCAGTCATCGTCAAGGACTTCAAGATGCGGGTCTATACCGACAGCGGTCTGCTGACCAACACCGAGGACAACGACCTCGCTTATGTCAGCGACACGGACGAGACTTTTACCAACAAGAAGGACAACATCACCTTCCGTTTCGTCTCTGCCCTCACGAGGAGCGAGTGCGCCGCCCTTGGAGTGACCAACAGGCTGCACCTGTCCATGCCGTTCGACGAGTCTGCCGGTTGCGGCATCCTCAGCATCTACGACCGGGTGCGTGACCTCGTCGAGAAGCCTGAGAAGCTCTATGTCGATGCCTATTACCAGGAATACCACGAGCCGAGGCTCACCATCACGCAGACCCTCCGTGACAGCCAGTCCGTTGACGCATTCAACCATTACCGCCTCCCTGCGGCAGGCAAGGACTTCTATGTCTATGGCATGAGCCGTAACCTGATGGCAGGCGAGGTGACACTCAACCTTAAAGAGATAGAGCCATGATAGATGTCAAGATAGTCAAGAAAGCCAAGGGCACAGCCACCGCCTCATCAGGATCGGGAGGCAGCTCCAGCGTGACCGTCACCCAGCAGGGCACGGTCAATGATGCCCGCCACGCCAAGCAGGCTGACGAGGCTGCCATTGCCCAGAGGGCGCACAACGCCGACAACGCAGACCGTGCAGCCTATGCGGACCGCGCGGGGATAGCCGACCGTGCGACCTCACTCAGTCCAGATTCCCCGGAATTTGACAAGTTCCTCCGCAAGGACATCGACGATGAGGCTGCTGGCAACGTCACCTTCGATCAGACCATAGATGTCAAGGGCAACACCACGCTTGAGGGAGACCTCGACGCAAGGGGAAGCGTCACCTTCGACCAGACCATAGATGTCAAGGGCAACACCACGCTTGAGGGAGACCTCGACGCAAGGGGAAGCGTCACCTTCGACCAGACCATAGATGTCAAGGGCAACACCACGCTTGAGGGAGACCTCGACGCAAGGGGAAGCGTCACCCACGGAGGTACAACCGTCCATCAGGGGCAGACCACCCACAACGCCCTTGCGAGATTCAACCAGGATGCTGAGATTCCAGCCGACTCCACCGAGAGGGTTATGGGCACAATCAAGTTCATGGCACCCCTCTCAGACGGAGCGGATGTCACCCCACAGGAGCGAGGCTACATCAACGGAAACGGAAACGCCCAGCTCCAGACATTGGATGTCAAGGGCAGAGCCGACCTTGAGGGCGTGGCTCATATCCACGAGCTCATCTCAGAAGCCGTGACAGGGCAAGCCGAGGACTTCATCGACGGCTATGACGGACACGGACTGAGAATCTGGAAGGAGGAAGACCCAGTGTCCGAGAACAAGTACAAGTGGCACATAACCGCCGACTACCTCACCATCCGCCAGCAGATGAAGGTCTTTGAGCTATTGATCCAGAAGATACGCTCAACTGGTGGAACGATTGTGGTGAGCAACGCAAACGGAAAGGTCAAGTCCGTGAGCAAGTCGGTTGACAACACATGGAGGCTCACTTTTGAGACAGGGTGTGACTTCGCAGTGGGCGACATCATCCGATGCCAGTCGTGGAAGAACATGCGTGAGCAGGGCAGTCATGTCGAGACCTCCGCTTGGACGGGCAAGGTCTATGCCGTTCAGGGCACAGGTGAGGATGCCGTGGTCATCATCCCCGACACGGCGGAGTGGTTCTCAGGCTCAACTCCCAAGGGGGGCGACGAATGTGTGCAATGGGGAAGCACCGACACGGCAAGGCAGAACATCATCTACATTACCGCGGCTGAAGGTGACAACCCTGCTGTCGATATGCTCGGTGAGGTTACTGGACCGGGAACAGGAAACCTCCATGTGAGGATTGGCAAGCTCGACGGCATCGTCCCCGGCTCTAATGTCCTCGTTCCCCAAGGATGGGGACTGTATGCCGACAATGCGTTCTTGAAAGGTAAGTTCGTGCTGGAGAACGGAAAAGATGTATATCAGCTGTTTATTGCCGCAGACGGAAGGCTGGAGAGCACCATCAGCGAGACGAGGGCACTGACAACGGGAGACTCCATCATCGCCAATCCTGCGTTCTTGGATGGATTCCAGCCGTGGAACTACTACCATGTCACTTCGCAGTCGCTTTCTGATGGGGTTGTCATCCTCTCAGACGGAGAGAAACTTCTCAGCGGTGTGGGCGATGCCACCAAGTATGTCGGACTCGTCACCGAGGGCATGAGAAGATTCGTCAGGATAGTTGACAATGAGTCCACCGACCCCGACATCGGCATAGAGCAGGACGTGACCTTCATGCGTCAGGTGGATGGGAAGAAGACAGTGGAGCTGAGCTTTGAGTATAGAATCCACACAAGCGGTGACGTGCTCATCACCATCGATTCCTACAAGGACGGACTTGTGGGTTCGCTCTCCACTGAGAAGACAAGCGACCTTTATGGACTCCAGTCGGCACTCGTCAAGGATGGCGAGTGGCACACTGCGAGGGTCTATGGAACGTATGTGTCGGGCAATGGAAGCATACAGGTGTGCGCCAAGGGCAATGTGGATTTGTCCGCTTTCCAGCTCTACGAGGCGGTGGGAGTTCAGAGCCTGTCAACGAGCATCACGCAGACGAGTGAGCAGATTGCCTTGCAAGCCGAGAGGATTACCGAGGTTGAGGGCAACGTTGAGGGTCATGAGGCGATGATAGAGAGCCTGTCAACGAGCATCACGCAGACGAGTGAGCAGATTGCCTTGCAAGCCGAGAGGATTACTCAACAGGGGAATCAGATTGTCAGGATGAACTCGTCTATCAACGAACAGGCGGGGCAGATTGCCTTGCAAGCCGAGCAGATTACTCAGCAGGGGAATCAGATTGTCAGGGTGAACTCGTCTATCAACGAACAGGCGGGGCAGATTGCTCTGCAAGCCGAGCAGATTACTCAGCAGGGGAATCAGATTGTCAGGGTGAACTCGTCTATCAACGAACAGGCGGGGCAGATTGCTCTGCAAGCCGAGCGGATTACCGAGGTTGAGGGCAACGTGGAGGGTCATGAGGCGATGATTGAGAGCATGAACTCGGAGATACAGGTGAACGCAAGCGGAATATCCGCACTCACCACAAGGGTGACTACCGATGAGGGGAGAATCGGCTCATTGGAGCAGGCGGGATTCGTCAGCGAGAGCGACTACGCATCGGTGTTCGCCAGCAAGTTCAATGAGGGAATATCCACCACCATCGAAGGCACGTTCGCCACCCAGTCGGCACTCACCTCCGCCCAGAATCAGATAAACCAGAACCTCTCGCAGAACTACTACGACAAGGATGCGGTGGACAGCGAGATAAGCGGAGCGACCACAGGGATGCTCACCACCTCCAATGTTGGAACGATTTTCAGCGGCTCGTTTGAGAAAGACCCCGTGACAGGCAAGTGGGATTACAACATCACTGCCCAGATTTCGGTGTATAACTTCATCGACCACGATGCCGTGTTTGAGAGCGGTTCAGACACTCAGATAAAGGGAGGCATCCTCCTGTCTGCGGACATGATTACGCAGGTTGCTCAGAACATATCCCTCACCGCTGACCGCATAGACTTCCGTGGATTCACCGACATCAACGGATTCACGGTGGACACAAGCGGAAACCTTACCATTGACGGAGTGGTCAACAACAACCTCATGGTCATCACGTCAGCCAATGTGTACGACCGATTCTCCCATTACGGCAACCAGACTTGGCTCGATCCTTCGATGCTCGGCTCAATCGTCAAGCTCGACTCATCACTCGCACAGCTGACTATCCAACTTCCTTGGATGAACTACGACAGCGGAGAGGGATACAAGCAGGGAACTGATGCGAAGCTGACCCTTGACGAGATGCGAAGGTGTATCGGGAAGAAATTCGTCATATACTCCGAGGGGATTGGGCATAATTTCCAGTGCGGAACACAGGATGACGGATGGCTCATCAGCGAGGGGGACAACATCTTCTCCGACCTCGACCGCTTTCCGATGGATTCCGCAACCGCTCAGACCAAGAGCTTCACGAGGCAGTACAACACTGGCATCAAAGCGGGGCACTGGATTGAGCTGGAGTTCTGCCTCGGCAACTACAAGGACTATGAGTGCTTCTATTGGAAGATGCGCTACGTTGACTGCTCCATGCTACCAGACGACATAATTGATTAAATCAGAGACCTATGGCATACGAAGAAGAAATTGACTTTCAGCCTATAGAGCAGGCGATACAGGATGACCTCGTTTCCAATGCCCTTGACGTGACCTCCACCCCTCTGACCGAGGACACGGAAGCCACCGTACAGGTGACCGCAGTTGAGCAAGGCATACCGAGGATGCGGAGGATGAAAATCTCCAAGCTCACGGAGAATGCCGACAAGGCGGCGAGGGAGGCGAAGGGCAAGGCAGACGAGGCTCAGACGGCGGCGAGGAAAGCCACCGATGCCGCCACCGAGGCGATGTCAGCGGCGGAGAGTGCGAGGAGTGCGGTATCAGACACGCAGACCGCCATCGAAGACCTCCGTCAGATGATTTCCGCCTATTACCAGCAGGCAGACCAGAACGTGAAATTGAGGCTCGTGGAACTGGCTCAGATGGCGGACACAGGGAGGCTGGAGGTTGCGGTATCTGCCGACACAACACAGCTCTTTGAAGACTTCGTGGCGGTGACAGGCTACACAGGCTCTTACAATGACTTTCTCATCCTGCTCGGACAGGGAGGAGGGGCGAGCATCATCATCGACACTACGCTCTCACCCACAAGCACTAATCCAGTCCAGAACAAGGCCATAAAGACGGCAATGGACGGAAAGCAGGACGTGATTAACTACCTCACGAACCAGGAATTAAACGAGATGTTCAACGATATTTTCAACACATAAAATTATAGACTATGGCATCAAATTATGACGGCAACAAAGGAGTGAACGGCAATGGCTTGCTGTACTTCATCGGTAAGGTCAAGACATGGATTGACACTTACTTCCTTAAGAAGAACCTCGGCTCGTCCAAGGCATCCAAGGTGGTGGTCACGGACTCTTCTGGCAATGTGGATGTGAGTACAATCTCAACCACGGAGCTGGGGTATCTCAGCGGAATGAACCAGAACATCAACACGGCACTTGGGAACAAGGCAAACCAGACGGACTTGACCGACCTTGGGGAAGCTGTTCAAACGGAATTTACCCAAATCTGGGATGAATTTAACACCTATCAGAAGAAGATGACGATAGGAGGAGGAACTGCTGGAGCTGTGACCACCATCTCCGCTGGAACGAACACGAGCATCACAATCTCCGCTGATGGGAAGACCGCCACGCTGGCATCCACCGACACGAAGATGTCGAACAAGTCCTACACGGCAGGCACGGACACCAAGGTGGTGGTGGGAACGAAAATCACTGGCAACAACACCCTCGCCGACACGCAGAAGACACTCACCGCAGGCACAGGCATCTCCATCACGGGAACGGCATCTGCCATCACCATCGCCAACGCACAAGCAACAGACAGCACGCTGGGAGGTGTGAAGGTCGCGGGTGTTGTTACAGGCTCTGACCAGCAAGGCTTGAATTATGTCGTGAAAATCGCATCGGGAGGCTCAGACGACGGAAAACTCTGCATCGAGACAGCATCCACTTCCCACGCAGGTGTGATGTCGCCAACGATGGTGACCGCCCTCAACAACGCCCTCCCTGCATCAGCGGTCAAGAACACCGAGCAGTCAGGCTCTGCGGCATCCACCGATGTGGTGTATCGGTGTGACTACATCAACACGGCAATGGGGAACAAAGCACCTCTCGCTTCCCCTGCCCTCACAGGCACTCCTACCGCCCCGACTGCCGCCACAAGCACCAGCACCACGCAGATTGCCACCACGGCATTCGTACACGCAGCCATTGAAAATGCGGACATCGGAGGAAAGACCTACCAAGGCAACATCGCATCCGAAGCTGCACTGAAGACCATCAAGACCTTCAAGCAGGGTCAGTACTTCACGGTGTCAGCCGCCTTCACGTTCGCAGACGGCTCATGGGCACTTGGAATCGGTGACATGCTCTTCGTAAAGGAGAACTACACATGGGCAAGTGGCAACGTTGACGGAAGCAAGTTCGCAGCCGTACAGGGCAACAACGACTATCTGACGAACTCGGAGCTTGACGCCATCTTCACCGAGGTGTTCGGCTCAGCGGCATAAGTTGTTCAGTTCTTTTTATTCTTTATTCATAATTTTATTTTAAAGGTTTGTAACTCTTTATTCGGTCAGGCGGTTCGTGAGAATAGTCTGACCACCAATTTAAAACTACGCAATTTATGAATTACAAGGAATCCATAACCGCACTGCTCGAAGGCTTGAAGGGTATCTTTGAGAACAAGACCGCCACGGAGGCATCCGCCATCGCACAGGCGGCGACCAAGCCGAGCACGATATTCTACACCTCCGACACCCACGCCATCGTGGTGGGAGGTCAGGTGTACGGCAGGAGCAATCAGGTGAGTGCCGATGCTCCCTTTGCCTACCTGCCTGCTGATGTGTCAAGCCCATCGGCTGACCCTCAGTTTGACGGCAACCATGACACCATATACATCCAGCCAATCAAGACTGGTGCTGATGCTGGTAAGATAAAGCTGTGGTGGTATGTCAATGGTGCTTGGACGAGCACTGACACCCTTGACTTGGTTCTGCCAACTGATGCAAGTGACATCACCTATGACCTGACGAATACTCCTGACTTGGGCAGTGGTGACGTTCAGAGTGCCATTGAGGCTTTGGACAGCAAGGTGGAGGAGGCCAAGGAAGATGTGGTGAGGACTGGCTATCTGATTGCATCTTGGGAGGATGACAAGATACTGACGAGCACCACCTATGCCGTTGGAAGCACAATCGGTGAATGGGGCAATGGTGTGAGGTATGGTTGCCGTGGTGTGAGGCTCAATGTGAAGGAAGGTGACAAGGTATTGCTTGACACTTACTCCCCTGCGTTGTTTGGCTTGATTTTCACTGATGAGAATCGTGTGGTCAAGGCACTCTACAATGACCGAAGGTTTGATGGTGTGTGGACTGCACCATGCAATGGATATTGCTATATACAGGATGTGCTTTACAGGGATAATTTTCACTATGCCTCTGCCCACGGACACCTTGCCTACATGGCTCATGATGCGAGGAAGAGGGTGGCTAAAGGTGGGGATTGGTATAATGAGATTGCACCAAAAAAACTCAATGCCATATTACCTTTCACTGGTTCATTCAATCCGTCCGCTGGTGGTCAGCAATATTACATCGGTTCTAATGGCATTGCGACATCTACAGGCTCTGCCTTCCTCACTTATTACAATGCACTCAACACAGGCAAGATGCAATACAAGTTGGTGGCAGTCCATGCGGTGATTCATGAGAACGGAACTACGGCTAAAGGAACACTCACTGACGTGTATTATAACTCAACCACATCAACTTTAAAAGTACATTATGGTGAGGTTGTTGGCACGTTTACCGATGGAGATAAAAGTGCTTGGACTGTTGTCATAAAACACGCAACATCGTATGCACAGGCAGGCTTTGGCTTGTATTTCAGTTGCACGACAGGTGGCTCATTGAAGATGACGATAGACAAGGTATTCGTCCACACCTCATCCGACTTTGCCGAACTCTATGCACTTGCCCAGAAGATAATCAATGGCGAGGTTGAGGTTGATAATTTCTATGGAGTTAAAGAAAAGGAGGTTGACCTTGTGCGTAATGCCATAGGCTTGCAATCAATCAGTGACCTTGGGTATAACATCCTTGAACATGGGGCAACCTTGCCTATTGATGAGGAAGGGTATAAATATGCAAAGGAAATATATGATAGGTATAAGGATAACCCACCGACAAGTGCGAGGGGGTTATTCGCAAGTGATTCGGAACTTGTGTATATGCCTCATATTGATTTCACTCATCTGAATACGTCCTCCGAATTATTCCCAATTTTTTGCAGATATGCTGGCAATTTGATTTGCATAGGTGATTTAGTTGCCCCTTCCACAAGTTCTTCGGAAAAAGGAAATGACCTTAACAATGCTTTTGAAAGTTGTTTTTCGCTAAAAAGAATTGGCAACATCACTTTGCCAACTAATAAAGCGGTTGGTGCAAGTCGGGCATTTTACAATTGCTATGCATTGGAATATATAGGCAAGATAGTTGGTAAGATGCATTCAATCAACCAAGCATTTGCTAATTGTTATTCACTTGAAAGAATTGAGGAAATAACTTGTGAAGATATAAACACATCATCCTCTTCTACAGGACTTGTGAATCTCCGCTATGCCCTCTTCAAGAATATAGGACATGGTACTGAAATTTTTTCATTTGGATTCAGCGGTGCTACTGTTTGGGGCATCCCTAATGACAAGCATCCTGATGCCAGACAATCATTGGTTGATTCCTTGCTTACATACTCCTATGACAGGGTTAATGACCCCGATGGACTTGGCACTGCTGGCACTACCTGCACCATTACTTTAAGTGCCAATTCCTATGCACAACTCACGGCATCAGAGATTGAGCAAATAACCGCTAAAGGCTACACCTTGACCCATCCATAAAAGAAAAAGCCACCCGACTTTCACAAGTGGGATGGCTATGAAAAATTATTGTAGTTAACGAATTTTATTTCATTGCAAATTTACGGATTTTCAACTTAAAAAACAAACATATAATGGAAAAATTACAGGCGAAAGACAACTACTGGCTCACGCAAGCCAAGGACACCCCACTCATGGAGAGGGTGTTCGCCAAGGAGGTGGCACTGGGTGTCAACGACAACAAGGCAAACTGGAAGCAGATAACCCACAAGGAATACTTGGATTTCAAGGAGCAGATTGACGCAATCCATGAAGAGGAGATGGATGGGTTTGCGCCGTTTGAAACCCCACAAGAGGAAAGCGAGGTGGAGAATGAATGACACGAAGAAACGCAACATACAAGGCACTATCGTGGCTTTCATACTTGGCTTGCTCTTCGGAGGCCTTGGCACAATCACGATGGTTGCCCGTGAACTCATGCAAGCCTACAAGTACGACTTTGACGTGGAGACCGATGACATCATCCGCTACTCCATCACGGCAAGTGTTGGGAGCGTCATTCAGTTACTAATTCTTACACTATGGATTCTATGAGGGACATACTTGACATTGAGCTCATCCTCACTTACCTCGCTCCGAGGATGGTGATAATCGTGGCCACATGGGTGGTGGTGTTAGCCGCCTGCCTTGTGGACTTGTGGAGCGGGGTGTCAACTGCCAAGGCGGTTGAGCAGAAAGTGTATTCGCATGGGTTGAAGAAGACCATCACGAAGTTCTTCGACTACTGGAAGGTGTGCGCGTTCGCTTGGATGTTCGACATGGTGTGCTTCACATTCGATTGGTATAGCTCGCCCTACGCATCGGTGCTCATCGCCCTGTGCGTGCTCTTGATTGAGGGCAAGTCAGTCATCGAGAACAACAAGCGGAAGAAATCCAACGCTGGCAAGATTGATGAGGTGGCGAAGGAGATTGTGAAGGCTGACAACCTCGATGATGCGTCAAGGGTCATCAAGACCATCGCAGAGCTGGTGTCAACAATCAATAAAAATGAGAAATGGAAAGAGGAGGGATAGCGTTCCCTCCGCGTGTGGTTTTTAGTTAGTTTAGTTAGTTAGTTAGAATGTGTTTTCATGACTACGATTTTTTTTCGGTCAGACCGCCCGTGAGGGTCGTCTGGCCACCCATCAAAATGAAAGGAGGCAATTATGGCAGCGATATTACTAATAATCCTTGGAGCGGTGGTCGGAGCGTCCGTCACCCTCTTCCTCGTTGGCGCGCACTCACATGAGTCGGCTGATTCCATCGCCTACACGGCATCTTCCCGTGCAAAGCGGATAATGGAGGACAACGGAGTCCACCCCCGCAAGGCGGAGAAAATCCGTGAAATCCTGGAGAAGGACTTGCTCGCTGAGCTTACCCACGAATAAAGAAATCCCGCACCATCACTGGCACGGGACTCCGAATTTGTAGTTAGTATCTCACGATTCGTCCTTGCACAAAGGTAGTGAATTTAACCCAATTACGCAACTTTAATCGAAACAATTATGGCTACATTCAAGAAAGGAAGCAAGGGGCACTCAGTGACCCTCATACAGCAGGCTCTCGGCATCAAGGCTGACGGAGTGTTCGGAGTGCAGACCGAGGAGGCGGTAAAGGCATGGCAGTCCTCGCATGGTCTCGATCCAGACGGCATCGTGGGCAGCCTCACATGGGCGACCCTCTTTCCCAAGGCTGAGAAAACCAAGCTCGTCAAGTCGGCGAGGAAGATAACCGAAATCATAGTCCACTGCACCGCCACGCCCGAAGGCAGGGACTTCACCGTGGCAGACATCCGTGCCGGACACCTCGCCCGTGGGTTCGTGGACATCGGCTACCACTACGTCATCTACCTCGACGGCTCAGTCCATGAGGGACGGAGCATCCATCAGACTGGTGCGCACTGCACCGGGCACAACCAGAACTCCATCGGCATCTCCTATGTCGGAGGCGTGGAGGCTGACGGAAGGACACCAAAGGACACACGCACCAGGGAGCAGAAGGCTGCGCTCGTCACCCTGCTGGCTGACCTGTGCAAACTCTACAAGCTCCCCGTGACCCGCATCTTCGGGCATTACCAGTTCGCAAACAAAGCCTGCCCGTCCTTCCGCATCGAGCCGCTGAGGGAGGAGGTGGCGAAGAAACTCAAGGAATCATGAGACCAACCAAAACAGCACTCATCCTCATTATCGCATACATGCTGGCACTCACCATCGTGTATGCGCTCGTTGGATGCACGAGAACCGTCAAGACTAACGTCCAGACGCACGACACCATCTTTGTGGAGCATTCCACCACCGACACCCTCATGTCGCATCAGGGAGCATCAGACACCGTATATCTCGCCAAGACCGACACTCTCTACAAGGTGGATGTCCGCCACGATTCCATCTACCGCCGTGACTCAGTATATATCCGTGAGAGGGGAGATACAATCACCATCTACAGGGAGCACTGGAACACCAAGGTGGACATCCGCCATGACACCATCCACCATGTCAAGACCGACACAATCCTGAGATTGAGGCACGACACCATCACCCTCTACCGCTATGCGGAGCGCAAGGACACCTCAGCAGTCGTAAGCCAGTCCGACAAGACAACAGTCAAGGAGCGCACGCCGTTCTGGCTCACGCTCCTCAAGTGGCTCGTCCCAATCGGGGTGCTGGGTGCAGTTGTATGGTTTTTCATGAAGTGGTGGAGGGGGAGATAAGCTCCACCCTCGTATCAAGAGCCCTTGCGATTACGGCAAGTATGTCCAGACCTACGGAGTACTTGCCGTTTTCTATACGCCAGATGTTTGACTGGCTGTAGCCGGTCTTCTCTGCGAGCTGGGTCTGAGTCAGGCCCTTGCGTTCCCTGAGCTCCTTAATCCTCGCTCCGATCCTTAATCTCTCGTCCATTTTCAGAATATGTTGTTTGTTTGTGTGAATTCTCTGTCCTTGAACAGTTCTGCAATACCGCTGAGTTGCTTATATCTCAGCAGCTCATCCGCATCCATCCCTATCTCCTTCATTATCCACTGGTCGCTCATGCCAGCCTTCTTCAGCTCACCTACGATGTTCATCATCAGCTCAACGGAGTGCGACCCCCGTGCTCTGTTGTGACGGATGGTACTTGCCATCCTGTTGGAGATATCCTTGTCGATGACAGAACATGGGAGAAGTCCTCCTTCTCTCTCGTAGATGTCCTTGTGTGTGAGCATGACTGTATAGCGGTGGTAACCGTCCACTATCTCGTAGCGTCCGTCGGGTTTCTGATAGACCACAACGGGCATGGTATAGCCGTCCTCCTTGATAGACTCGTAGAGGAGCCTCATTTCAGGTGGTGCGACATGGTTCGGGTTGTACGAGTTGGCATCGATTTGCTCAACTGGTATGCCCTTGATATTCCAAACAGGTGATTTCATAAATTCGCGTATTTTTGTTGAATTGCCTTTCTTCTTTCCATCTCGTTCTTAGTGAGTGAGAATCCCATGTACTTACACAGATGGTCATTCTTCATGATGCACACGCACATGCGCTTGTATGTGGGAATCTCCTTAAATGCTTTCGACTCCGTGTCGTCAAGGTATTCCATTCTTACAGGCCTCTTGTTGGTCTTGTAGTTGGTGTCATCCATCACCTGGATGTCTGCGCCCTCATCGTTCAGCTCTTTAATTGTATCGTCTGACAGACACCCGCCTTTCTCTCGCCAGAACTTGATGCTTGTCTCAAGTTTTCGGAGGTAGTTATTTCTTGTATCTTCAGGCAGTGTGTCGAGTAAGAAGTACATGTACTGCTTCCATGTAAAGTGTTCGGGTTTGGTGATAGCCTTCCAGCCCATCACGGTGGTGCCTCCGTAGAGTCCGGCGAAGTTCACACCGTTCACCCTTCCGACCATCCGGCCCCATGTGTCTGGATCTATAACCTTGTAAAGCTTCAGAGACTCCTGCCCGCTGTCGATGAAAGGTGATGCCACCCTCATCTTATGCAGGGGAACACCGGCAAGATAAAGCATGTCGTAAATGCGGTTGTAATTCCATCTGTTCCTTGCGTTGGCTGTCCAAACATCCTCCAGCTGGAAGTCGTAAATGGGATAGGCTGCCACACATTTCTTTATCTCCGTTGTCCAGTTCATTCCTTTGTAGTTGCGCCTGTTCTCACGCTCGGCATGAATGGTTCTCCACCGGTTCAGGCTTTCACCCGTCCTGATTCCGACGAAGCAGCAGACATTTCCGTGCGACTCGCAGAGCCATTCGCCGAATCTCTCCTGAAAGTCGTAGTCCCACTGGTTTTTCCGGTAGAAAGGGAACTTGTCAACCGTCATCGCCCATTCAGGCATCTTTCTCACCCATAGATGTCTCATCTCAGCGTCCCATGGTCTCCAGTGATCCTGGAACATGGAGGTGCAGGTCTGCACCTTGAAGGGTACGCAAACGTGGTAGATGTCCGCAACATCCTTATACCGTTCGATGGTGTCATACACATAGTCGGTGGTCATCTGATATTGCGCCTCATAGTCCATGTGGAATATCCCCCACCGCTTTCCAATGGATGCAGCAACCTCCGCTGTCATCTCCAGGAGAACACCGCTGTCCTTGCCTCCGCTGAATGACACGTAGCAGTAGTCGAATTCATTCAGACACCATTCTATCCGTTTTCTCGCCGCTTCATAGACATTCATATAATTCCTCCTTAGTTACTTTTTTCAGATATTCGCTCATGCTTATTTTCTTCTCAATATTCTTGTCGATGAGGTTCTCGAGACCTACGTCACCCGTCAGCTCGTAGTAGTGGCAATCCTGGTCCTGTCCGGTTCTGTACGTCCTCCGGGTGCTCTGAACGTACATTGCGTAATCCCACACCTTGTCGAAATACACGGTGGTGTTGTATTGTTGCATGTTCAGACCAATTCCGCTTTTCTGAATTGTCAGCACCGCACATTCCGGGAATTCCTTTCTGCATAACTCCGCGCTGGCTATGTAGCGGCAGAAAATAATGGTGCGCTCAGGATCGTTTTCCTCAAGAATCTCACGTACGCAGCGTAGCTTGTCCTCGTCTTGGGCGTATGCCATCTGCATCTCCGTCGTCATGGCGAAAAATATGTTGTTGTTCCGCCACTCCAGCATCTCGTCACTCAGGTAGTCTTCCTTAATTTCCCTGTATCTGTCCTTGTTCGCCTCACTGATGTAGTAGTGCTTGGTGTGCCATTTCTGGGTGATTCCGAGTGTGAGGTTGCATTCATAGACATAGTGCCTGATGAGTGAGTGCAGGTAGTCCACATTTTCCATACCTGTGACGAATTCCCTTGACCAGCTGCGGCACCCAATCCGTTTCGTGATGGTCGTCGTCGTGCAGAACGTGCTCTTGAACTGTGCGAGTGTCATGTTGAGAATTTTCGGGCTTAGGAATTCCATCTGCGGCCACATGTCGAGCAGGTTCCTTGACACAGGCGTGCCATTAAGCACCAACTTCCATTTCGCCCGCCTGCCTATCTCCAGGACCCGCTTTGTCCGCTTTGCTTCCGCATTTTTTATTTTCAGCGACTCATCGACAACAACGAACGGTTCCGTGCAGTCTTCCAGAGTATTGATCAACTCCGTAAAGATTCGGTCACTCGCCGAAAGACTCTCCACACCCCAGTAGGTGACGGGGACTTTGAATCCGCCCCATTTCTCCACCTCTGATTGGACCGCCTCAAGTGTCCGAAGCGGTCCAATCCATACAACACCCGTGCATGGGGAAGAGTTGACAAGCGTTATGGACGCCCTTGTCTTTCCCGTGCCCGGTTCCATGAACAAGGCACCGACCTTCCATTCCTGGAGATGCCGGACGGCCTCCGACTGTTGCGTGGTGAGATTCGTCATCTTCGTAAATCCTCAATTTTTTCCGGTTCCACGAAGGTCTCGACACGCTCTGGTGTGTAATGCTCCACAACGGTCTCCACATTACCATAACACCCATTATACTTTCCGTCAAGGTAATGCCTCTCATGGTAGTGTCCAATCCAAAATTGCCCGTTTACGTCGCATGCGGTAATTGGCGTTTTTGGCAGTTCTCCTCTGTTGAGAACGATGTCTGCGGGGTCAATTAGTTCCCCGTGTATGTTATGCTTGTCGTGCGCAAGTGCCTGTCTCAAATTGTAAGGCAGGTTCTCAGCCGCGTTGCTGAATACTTTACGCACCCATGACGGGTGAGTGTCTTCCATTATCTCGACTATAGCAACGACCCTGCCGAGGTTGTAAAAATAGTTCTTGTTGTTCTTGTCAAGTCCCATAATATTATTTTTTAAGTTCAGTTATTTTGTTGTCATGTACTGGTTTCATCTTGCACGGTACATGTTTCTGCACCGTGTACGTAGGCAGCTGCTTGCCGAACTCGTCGAACCAGGCTTGCTTCTTCCTGGAGTACTGGATTGACTTCTTGGACAAAATCCAGGCCGAAATCCAGTAAGCATCACTGCTTGACACCGACAGATCATCACCGAACACCTGAGACGCCGGTATGATATCGCTCGATCCGTCGAAGGCCGTGGCTTTGAAAGCCCTCTCACTTATGCGCTCAAGGGCTTTCAAGCGTACACTATAGCATAAAGTTCTCATCTGAAGCATTCCTTAATATAATCATTGTCCTTGATTGCCTCGTACACTTTCTCGCTGAATGAGAAGAAAAGTTTTCTGGACTTATGGGACAGTTCATTTTCTGTCTCCCAGTACTTGCTGATGTTCACCTTCTTTCTCCACTCCTCGTACTCGGCCATGTAGTCGTCCGTAGCTTTCTTGTAGTCCTTCTTTGTCTTGTAGTCAGATGGTGACGGGTACTTTCTGAACTCTGGCCACTCGGCCTTATTCCTTTCCAAAGCCTTGACGAGCTGGTCAAACTCGTCAACCTTTGCCACAGGGATCCACACCTTGTCGATGTTGAAAGGACGGTATGCGTCACTCCCTTCGGCGGTCACCCAGTAGTCTGGGTTCTTTGGATAATTTCGGATGGCGGGGTAGCTGCTCTTCACTGCCCCGTAGTAATTACCGTCGCCATCCATAACGAACAGGTCTGGCGAGTTCAGCTCGTACTCCGTCGATGCGATGACGTAGTATTCCTTGACTTCCTCAAGAGAGTAAACTGCATCGATGGTCTCGATGAACGGACTTCCGTCCTTCTCGGTGTGCAAGACGAAATCTTCGTCGTCTCCGAGTTCATCAGGAAGCCCGAAGGTTTTGCTCTCCAGCACCTCGTACTTGTAGTAGATGGTGTCAGCCGGAATTTCTTTGAACCACCTTGTGTTCTGCTCTGCTGCGGTGTAAGCCTCGTATGCGTTTACCTTGTAAAGTGTGATAGTCTTCATAATGTTATGTTTTTAAGTTAGTGTAATGTTTTATTTCTGATGCAAAGGTACGGCTTTTTTACTACATATTTGCATTAAATTATATGTTCTACAACATAAAACGCACTTTTTTTATCTTTTTTTTTACCCATTGACGTATTCGGCGACCCTCCTCACCACCATGTCCACCTTGGAGCGGTCATCGGCGATGTACCGGGCGGTCACAGTCTTAGACCAGCTGTGACCCAGGCACCTGCCTATCTGCACCTCCGAGATGTCGAGGTCGTTGGCGGCGATGGATGCAAAGGTGTAGCGGGCGGTGTAGGTGGTGATGTCGGGGAACAGGGGATGGTATATTATCTTCCTCCGCTTCCCGATTTTGTCAGGCACGACCTCCTGTGTGCCTATCTTCTTGAGGGCGATGTTCCACCGCCTCATGAACGAGTGGTAGTCCGCCCTGCCGTCCATGACGGAGAGCAGGTGGTCTCTGCCCTTGTACTTCTCGATGATCCGGCGGGCTTCCGGGACCACTGGCAGGTCAACGTATTGACCGGTCTTCTGGCGGCGGAACACGAACCTGCCGTCCCTGAGCCCCGGTGAGAGCAGCAGGTCGCCCACGTTGACACCGGCGAGATAGAACGAGAGCATGAAGATGTCCCTGTACACCTCCTGCCAAGGCTCCACAGGGTAGTCACGGAGCTTGCGGAGCTCGTCAATGGTGAGGTTGTTGGGCGGAATCCGCTCCTCCTTTATCTTATAATAGTAAAATGGGTACCTGTCCGTGAGCTTCTTTCTCCGCGCCCAGTTGAACACGGTGCGGATGTTGCGGAGGTGGATGGCTATCCCGTTGTCGCTCATCTCCCCATAGAAGGAGCGGAACCCTGCGAGCCAGTCCTCATCGGCGGAGAAGAAGTCCGCCCTTGCGTCATATTCCCTGATTTTCCTCGCCGTCAGGCGGTAGATGCCCGCCGTGTGGTCTGCGAGCCTCCCCGCGTATTCATCGACATAATCGGCGAGAACCTTCTCCGCCGGTGTCTTGCCGGTGACGATGAGCCGGATGTTCTTCCTCAGCTCTCCCTCCGGCATCCTTGGATTCGCCATCAGGTATTCGTCGAGAGCCGCCACCGTCCTGAGCAGCCGCTTGCCCTTCGCCGTACTGTTCCACTCTTTTCTCGGCACACTCAGTCCATGGAACCTCTCACTCACCGTGATGCCGGTGGACACGTCAAGCTTCAGCCTGCCATGCTGCACACGGACACTCACTCCATACTCGCCGTTGCGGTTCGCCCCGCTCCGGCAGAAAACACTGATTACTGTCTTCATTGATCACCTCCTTCCGTCCTTTCCGGCTTTCGGAATTTTGCCACACATTTGCCACAATTTCGCCCGATTTTAACGGCAAAAAACGGCAAAAAACCGAAATACAAAGGATTTTTTTTAAAGGAGGGTCACACTTTGATTGATGATGGGGGTGTCCTTTAAATCGTTGACACCCAGTGCTTTTCTTCGTTTGAGCGGTAGGCGAGGCTCGAACTCGTGACCCTCAGCTTGGGAATGCCCTGTTTTAAGGCTTAATCCTTTGTGCCTTAGGACTTTAATTTGTTAATAGATGTTAATTTTTACTTATTTGCCATAGCGGGCTTAAATTTCAGAAACCATCGGCATAGGTCTTGCGTGGTTTGCCGAACTGCTTCTTGATTTCCGAATATTCCACATAGATTGTCTCACCAACATCGGGAAGAGAACTGCGCTCAACATAATCGTTCTTCAACTCCACCCTAATCTTCGAGATGCCAGCCTCGAACATCTTGAGCTGAGCTTCCGTCGGTTTGAGCATGAGCAGCCCTGTTGGCAGTTTACTTGGGTTATCCAGGTCATTGACCAAGGTAGTCCTCAACTCGATAACCTTTCCGTCCGTGAACCGTATAAGCACACCGGGATGGTCTGGATATACCGTTGAGTTGGTTCCAGTGATGACAAGGGCGAGATACCAGTCAATCGTCTTGTCGTACTTTGCTTTTTCCCCTATTACGGAGAAGCCCCAGCTTCCGCTGTAGCGTCTGTCACCATCGATGATGAACGGTGCGTGGATGGTTCTGCTGCCGTTCTCCTCCGTGTCAGTCAGCCCCATCTGAGCTCGGCAGCTCATCGATGTGATGAGCAGCACAAATAATAGGATTTTACTTTTCATTTCGGTAGATCTTTAGGTTTACTATGCTTGTTTTTTCTTTTTGCCCTGAGTCTCGCTCAGGATTGACAAAAGAAGGTTCTGGGATTTTTCAAGACCGGCGATGCGCTCCATGAGCTCTGCGTTCTGCTTGGTGAGATCGTTGATTCGCTCAAACATACTGCGCTGTGTCTTGGCTAACACTTCTTCAATCATCTTGCCCGTGCCGTAAGCCGTTCTCTTTTGTCCTCTTCCTTCTCTGCCCATATTCTCATAGACTTCAACGACGAAGGGCATATCTGCGGATAAATCGGGGGCGATACCTTTCTCTTCTTTTGGGGCATCCGGCTCACCGTTCCCGGTTCTGAGCCACTCTTCACTGATGCCATAGGCGGCACTGATTTTCTTCAGGGTCTTAGCCGTTATCGTCTGCTGTCCCTTGAGCATCTTCAGCATATTGGACGGCTCAATACCAGCTTTTTTCGCAAACTCGCTCGTCGAGTATGCTTTATTCTCAGAAAGGTGGAGTAACCTTTCTCTGATTTTGTCGTAGTTTGTCATTTCTTTCAATTCTTTCATAATATTTGCTTAACATAAGTTAAATTACCTGATAATATTTGTTTTTATCAGATAATACTATTTACTTTGCCCACGAAAACGAAAAAGCGGGCAAGAAGAGAGCTGCCTATGCAACCTCTTACTCTTTACTCATAACATTTTACCCAACTGCAAATATAGGCAGTTTTTTTCTTCCCGCCAAATATGAAGAAAGGAAAAAAGCAAGAAATCATGGAAAAAGAAAAAATCACAAGGGAATCACTTAGGCAGATAGAGCTTGGAGGGTCGAAAACCTTCTTCGACATAAACCCTGCTGAGGTGGAATCCGTAAGGGCTACAGCCTATCAGATGGGAAAGCTGCTTGAGTGCAAGTTCACTGTGGCGGCAGAATACGCCACAAGGTCAGTGACGGTAACAAGACTGCCATTATGAAGAAGGGCACGGTGGCACGGGTAGAGAAGGTGTGGCTCAGCACAAGGGAAGCGATGGCTTACCTCGACTGCAGCCGTGACTTCCTTGAGACGCTGAGGACATATCCGGGGCTCAACGTGTACAAGCTGGGCAGGTCGGTGTACTACGAGAAGGCATCAATCGACATGCTGATGAGGAAAAATCGTTATTAACAACCAAAAACAAGAATCATGGAAACAATCAAAAAAATTATCGTGGTGCTGCTTATGGCAGCCGGTATAATCCTCCTTATGGGGGAGAGTGAGATGACGTGGGAGCGGACGCTCCTGATGAAGCTCATCGGAATAGGCTCCCTTGCCGGGGCTCTCCAGCTCACGGCGACATGGAAGCTGTTCAGAGACTTTATTGACAACTAACCATTTTTTTATCTTTCATGTGTCAATCAATATTTGACCTGTCCTGGAAGCAGGTTTCGGCTCGGCGGCTGACGGCGGTCAGCCTTAGGATTTCGGATTTGCGTATACTTTCTTTCATAGCTTCGACCCGCCGAGCCTGTGGTTTATAGTTTAATCCCAGTCCCCGTCATCCGGGAGGACAGCGGGGCAATTTTCAAGAACTTTTAAAAACTACAATTATGAGCGAATCTTTTAAATGGATGCATATAACACCCAATAAGGCTGCTGAGATGCTTCGGCATAATCGTGAGAACAGACCAATGAGCCAAGTCACGGTGGATTTATATGCCAGTCAGATGTTGTGTGGGCGGTGGAGATTGTGCGACAATGACCCTATATGCCTGACTGCCGGAGACGATTATGTATTGCTTAACGGGCAGCACAGATTGCAAGCCGTAGTCAAGAGTGGTGTAGGATGCGATTTCTGGGTTAACACCAATGCGAAAAAAGAAAACTTCGATGTGATGGATATAGGTCACAACAGAAGGGTACATGCAATTCTGCAGATTAAGGGCTATAAGAATACCAACAGAATGGCCTCCATTGTAGGGGCTACGCTAAAGCTCCGTAATGGGGGTATGATTTTTGCTGGCTGCGGCAAAAACAAATCCCCCAACATTGGGGGTGGGAAGAGATTGATGCCCCAAGATATAGAGGAGGAATATCTTAAGCATAGAGATATGTATGACCTCTGTATTCGGCAGGCTGACCTTTGTTATAAGTCCGGAAGGATATGCACAACCAAAGCCCTGGGTGGCTATATGGCGTTCTTGATCATAGATGGAGAGCACGCGCCACACGATGTATTCAATTTCTTTGACTTACTTACCGATACTTCGAAGCCCGCTCCGGTATGTATATCGTGTATTCGGAAGACGCTCTTTAATAACCTCGGCAGCAGCAAAAAAATAGAGGACTCGTTTAAGCAGAGAATGATCATCAAGGCTTGGAATTACTATATAACCGGGAAAGAAAATAAAATTGTGAGGGTAACGGACAGAGATGAGGACATCAGTTTTGTTCATGCAAATTATAATAATTATGAGAATTAAGATTCAAGACAGTTTCAATTTCAGTCTCCTCGACATGGTCTGGGAGGCGGCGAAGACAATTTACCCTGTCCTGATGACTCAGGACAAGGTCAGTAAGGAAGACATGGCTGCGGAGGTCATAGACTTCACCCATGTGCCTGACGGGAAAGGTGGTCTGCACGAAGACTACCTCGTAGATGAGGAGCTCGTGAGGAAAGATCCCGTGCCTTTTTATGCGATAATGAAAGCCGAAGCTCTGGTAATCGCGTTTGACCAGATGAAGAACCCGATACTCGGCGGAGACTTTTGCAACGTAGTCGAAGGAGAAGATTCGTCGGCTTTAAAAAATTGATGCCTATGATGGAGATTAAAGTTAATTTGGATGCCTCCCCGAAGCTGGTGGAGTGCATCTCAGGGCTGACCGCCGCCATCCAGACACTGGCGGGTAAGAAGCCCGAAAAGAGCGAGTCTGAGATAGCGAGGGAGCTGCTCAGGACAGGCGGTAAAGTTAAGTCAGACCCCGCCAAGCTTGACGAGACCACACCGATTGAGGAGCAGAAGAAGCTTGCCGAGAAAATCGTGGCAAGGCTCGACGAGGCTGCCGCCATCGGCGGTTCACAGCCTGAGGAGGAAGGGCATCACCCGGATAAGGAAGAGAAGGAGCTGACCACACAGGACATCAGGGAGGCGATGGACGATGTGCGCAAGCGGATAGAGACCGATGCCGATGCCAAGGAGAGGTATCACAAGAAGCTGTCCGGCATGTTCCGTGCGGTGGCTGAGGGCATCGAGCCGGGGAAGAAACCTTCCGAGCTGTCCAGCCAGACAGGAAGGAAGGAGTTCATTGAGAGGATTGCCCACATTGTTCTCAACGGCGGTGAGCTGATTGAGGAGCCACCATTCTAACAAAGTAAGCTTATGGCAGCACATGCATTATTGTCACCCTCTTCGGCGCACAGGTGGTTGAACTGCACGGCGTCAGCGAGGCTTGAGGCGAAAGTACCCGACCAGTCCAGCTCATTCGCCGAAGAGGGTACTCTCGCCCACGCCTACTGCGCGAGAGGGCTGAAGAAATTCCTCGGACTGCCGACCGACGGCGAGGATAAGGAGATTGAGGAGCTCGACCGCTACCACACCGGCGAGATGGACGAGTGTGTGGAGGGCTATGTGGCGCAGGTGCTCGGCAAGTACCGAAGCAGCCTCATAAAGACTCAGGACGCGCGGCTGCTGGTGGAGCAGAGGCTGGATTTCGGCGGCTATGTGCCCAACGCTTTCGGCACCGCCGACGCGCTCATCATCGCAGACGGACGGATGGAGGTCATCGACTTCAAGTACGGCAAGGGTGTCCGTGTGGAGGCTGAGAGGAATCCCCAGATGATGATCTACGCGCTCGGCGCATACGAGGAGCACTCGCTTGAGTATTCCATCGAGCGGGTGAGGATGACCATCGTTCAGCCGCGGCTTGCGAACATCTCAGAATACGAGATAGGCATCTACGACTTGCTGGCATGGGCTGAGAACACCCTCAAGCCGAGGGCGGGGATGGCGTACAAGGGAGAGGGCAGTCAGGTGCCCGGCGACTGGTGCCGGTTCTGCCGTGTCCGGGGAATGTGCAAGGCTCTGGCTGAGGACTGCCTGAACACCGCAGAGCGGTTCAGCGACCCAAGGCTCATCTCACCGGAGATGATGGCGCGGGAGGTGCTTCCGAGGCTGTCAGCCATCAAAACATGGGCTGGCGAGGTGGAGGAGTACGCTCTGCGTCAGGCTCTCGAAGGGCAGCTGTATGAGGGATTCAAGCTGGTGGAAGGCAGGAGCGTGCGGAAGGTCACCGACCAGGACGGGCTGGCGGCTGCGCTGTCGGAGGATTTCTCCGATGATGTGATTTACAAGCCGCGGGAGCTGCGCTCCATCACCGACCTCGAGAGGCTGGTCGGGAAGAAGAGGTTTGCCGAGGTGGGCTCGCCATACATCTCCAAGCCGCAGGGGAAGCCTACCCTTGTGCCGGAGAGCGACAAGAGACCTCCGTTCAATTCAGCGGAGATGGATTTCAAAGATATCGAGTTATCAAGTGTTTAAGTTTAACGTTAAAAAGTGAAATCGTATGATTGAACCAAAAGTGAGTGACGGAAAGGTCGTGTTCGGTCCTTGCAGGCTGAGCTACACGCACCTGTTCCAGAAGTACGTCGGTAACAACGGCGGGGAGGGAAAGTACCAGACAAACGTGCTCATCCCTAAGAGTGAGAAGAAGACCGTGGCTGCCATCCAGCAAGCGATCGAGTATGCGAAGAAAGCCGGTGTGGCAGCCAAGTGGGGAGGCAAGGAGCCCAAGAAGCTGGACATGCCGCTGAAGGACGGAGACCTCGACAAGGATGACGAGGTGTACGAGGGGATGTACTACGTCAACGCCAAGTGCACCACGCGTCCGGGCATCGTGGATGTCAGGAAGAACATCATCACCGACGAGGAGGATGTGTACAGCGGGATGTGGGCCATCGTGTCCGTCACATTCTTCCCATACGACGCATCGGGCAACAAGGGTGTCGCTTGTGGTCTGAACAACGTGATGAAGACCAAGGATGACGCCCATCTGGGAGGACGCGTGTCCGCTCAGGCTGACTTCGAGGACATCAACTACGGAGACGATGATGACGACGACCTGTGATGACTGAGCTGGGAATAGACATAGAGACCTATTCGAGCGAGGACCTCGCCTCCTGCGGCGTGTACCGCTATGCGGAGGCACCCGACTTCGCCGTGCTCCTGTTCGCCTATTCGGTGGACGGGGGCACGGTCAGGTGTGTGGACATCGCATGTGGTGAGGAGCTTCCGCCTGAGGTGCTCTCCGCCCTCACCGACCCTGCGGTCACGAAGACGGCGTTCAACGCCCAGTTCGAGAGGACATGCCTCTCCCGCTGGCTTGGCAGGAGGCTGGAGCCGGAGCAGTGGCAGTGCACGATGGTGGCGGCTGCCCGCATGGGCTTCCCACTCTCACTCGCACAGTGTGCCGAGGTGCTGCACCTTGAGCAGGGGAAGATGACGGAGGGTCGCGCGCTCATCCGCCTGTTCAGCAAGCCGGGGCGTGACGGGAAGCGGAGGATGCCTCAGGACTACCCCGACAAGTGGGAGGTGTTCAAATCCTACAACATCCGTGACGTGGAGGTGGAGCAGGCTGTGCTCGCCAAGGTGCGCCGCCTCGGTGTCACCCCGATGGAGCGGAGGCTCTATGTGGCAGACCAGAGGATCAACGACCGTGGCGTGCTCATCGACCGCAGGATGGTGGAGAACGCAGCAAGGATGGATGATGAGTACAAGCAGTCGCTCCTTGAGGAGGCGAAGAGGATGACTGGTCTGGAGAACCCGAACTCAGGCAGCCAGCTCAAGGAGTATGTGCGCAGGCGCACGGGGATTGGCGTGGACTCACTCACCAAGGGGTCGCTCCCGGAGCTGAGGCACAGGCTCCGCTACTGGCCTGACCTTGTGCGGCTGATGGACATCCGTGCCCAACTGGGCAAGACATCCAACAAAAAGTACCAGGCGATGCTTGACTGCGTTTGCCGTGACGGGCGCATCAGGGGACTGCTCCAGTACTACGGTGCCGCGAGGACGGGCAGGTGGGCTGGCAGGCTTGTGCAGGTGCAGAACCTGCCCCAGAACCACATCCCGGACATCGCCCGTGCGCGGGAGATGGTGTGCGGTGGTGACCTTGAGGAGATGGAGCTGAGCTACGCAGACGTGCCCTCAGTGCTCTCGGAGCTCATCAGGACAGCCTTCGTGGCGGGTGAGGACAGGACGTTCCATGTCTGCGACTTCTCAGCCATCGAGGCGAGGGTCATCGCATGGATTGCCGGTGAGGACTGGGTGCTGGATGTATTCCGCCATGGGGGCGACATATACTGCTCCACGGCGCAGAAGATGTTCGGCGTGCCGGTGGAGAAGCACGGCAGGAATGCGGAGCTGAGGGCAAAGGGAAAGATAGCCACCCTCGCACTGGGTTACGGAGGCGGCGTGTCTGCCCTTGAGGCCATGGGAGGCAAGAGGCTCGGGCTGAGCGAGAGTGAGGAGAAGGACATCGTCCTGAGGTGGAGGCAGAGCAACACACGGATCGTCCAGCTGTGGAAGACGCTGGAGAAGGCAGCCGTCAGAGCCGTGCAGGGTTTCGGACCGGTCACGGTGCACCGGGGAATCACCTTCGAGCGGAGATGGGGCATGCTCCTCATCACCCTCCCATCCAGTCGCACCATCTGCTATCCGAGGGTGCGGATTGAGGAGGAGGACGGAAAGGAGTCCATCGTCTATGAGGGGATGAACCAGGTGACGAAGAAGTGGGAAGAGATACGCACTTACGGAGGAAAGCTCACCGAGAACATCGTGCAGGCGACAGCCCGCGACATCCTCGGAGAGGTGCTGCTCAGGGCGGAGGATGCCGGACTCGATGTGGTGTTCCACATCCATGACGAGATTGTTGTCGAAGCCTCTGAGGGGCAGACCCTGCAGATGGTGGAGGAGCTGTTCAGCCAGCCCATCAGCTGGGCTCCTGGACTGCCGCTCAAGGGAGCGGGATATACGACTAATTTTTATTTAAAAGACTGATTTTGCCAAATGAAACATAGATTTACAAGCATCCGGATCACGAAGGACTGGGTATGGCTGATATGGCGACATGGGATATACGGTATTGAGGTACCCATCTCACGGTTAGCCTTCCAGGAATGCCCCGACATAGTGCGGACTTGGGAAGCGCTGTATTTACCTTGCGCGATTAAGGCATTTAAAAAACATTTGAAAGAATATGAAGGTTCAAATCACAATGGCGGACTTCCCGCCTGACAAGAAGAACTGCGGCAACTGCGAGCGCAGGGGCGGCGGATGTCCGAGAAAGTCGAAGCGGTTCCCGAACGGCTATGCCATCGGGTCACTTGGAGTGGTGAGCGGCATCATCTACTGCTGCCCGCATTACGAAGGGAGGTGGAAATGAGCAGGATACTCAGACCCGATGCGCCGCTTGACATGGACACGCAGGCGAGGCTGCTGGAACAGCTGCTCTCCGTGATGGGTGAGGCTGGTGTTGATGTGCTGGAGTTCGGCATACACCACCTTGTCCAGTCGAAGACAAGCGAAGTGAAGAATGGAAATGAATTGACAATAACGTTAAGATACAAGAAAAAATGAGGAAACCGAAGAAGAGGCAATGCAGTGTGTGTGGTGAGGTGAAGCCTCTGAGTGAATTCTACACCTACAAGTACAAGGGACGTACATACACCCGCGGGCTCTGCAATGCGTGTGACCTCCGGAGAAGGAGGGAGCGTTACAGGGAGAAGCACCCCGGAGGACTGACCTACGACAGGGACACCGGGAAGCTTTGGATGAGGAAGGGAAGGGGCAGAAGCCTTGTGTGGACATCCCAGATGCTGTCAGACATGAGGAGGCTCTTCCCGACGACGAAGAATGATGAGCTGGCAGGTGTGTTGGGACTGGCAGTGAGGACTGTGGTCCGCAAGGCTCGCGAGATGGGGCTTGAGAAGGACAAGGAATGGCTCCACACAATCTGGAAGGAGAATGTAAGGATGGGGCACATGATGAGCCGTGCGCTGGGCTATCCCGGGAGGATCATGCCTGGCGAGCACAGGAACCCAGACGGTGAGTACAAGGCTGGCAGTGTCCACTCTCAGGAGGAGCGCAGAAAAATCAGCGAGGGCAACAAGCGGAACTGGATGCTCCACAAGAGGGAGCGAAGGGCAAAGATAAGAAGGACGAGAGGACTGGACGATGAAGAGAAGACTGCCTTTGTATCTTGACTGCACTCCGATGACCCGCCAGCAGGTGTGCGTGTGCTGCCATGCTGTGCGTGGATGCAAAGGTTGCTGCAAGACTTGCTCCAACGAGTGCAACAGCGGTCACGACTGCGAGCATGAGGTGAATCCTGATGGGATGGACTGCGTGTGGTGGAACAGCATCGTGCGGGCGATGAGAGATGACATGATATAAGATTCACAACCCGACCACCTGAAGAGGTGGCTGGACAAAATAGCAAGCTTATGAAAGTGACATATGACATAATCCGGATTGATGGGGACATTGAGGTGACGGAGGATGTGCCTCAGAGTGACTTTGACCTCATTGCAGAGGCTGAGAAGATGGAGTGGGGGCAGATCGCCTGCCGCCACATGGAGGACGAGGCTCAGACGGAGTGGGCGAAGGAGCGGATACACTCCATCTGCTCCTGGAAGTACCACTCCGAGGAGCGGAGGTGCGGATGCTTGTGAGATATACCCGACCGCTGGCTGTCAGTGTTGTTTAAGGGTTTTAACGTGTTCTGTTTTCGGCACGTCGGCGGTCGGGATTTTGTTTAACTTTAAATTGTGAAGATTATGATTTGTGTGCAATGTAAATTTTATCAGAGGGGCAATGGTTATTGCTCACTGAGAGACCAGGACGTTGCTCCCCACTGCGGATGCGACAAGGGCAGGAGCAAGTGGGATGATGAGAACGAATGTTACTCGGACGATGAGGACGAGGAAGGTGAGGAATTTGACGATTGAGCTGGTCACGAAAAAGATTTCGCGAGCAAAAAACGATGGGAACGATGAAACATAGAAAGGAGATAAATTATGAAAGAACTTACAATAGAAGAAAAAGCAAGAGCCTATGACGAGGCTTTAGAAAGGGCAAGAGCAATAAATAGTGGAAAAGACATTGATGTTGAAGCAGGTACTACTACTTGTGAATATATCTTTCCTGAACTTAAAGAATCAGAGGATGAGAAGATAAGGAAAGAACTTATAGAGCATATTAAAGCCAACCAAGAGACTGATTATGTACTATTTCAGAAGTTTTCGCCAGAGGATGTCATTGCTTGGCTTGAAAAGCAAGGTGAGAAGCCACAAGGTAAATCTGCACTTGAAGCATGGAAAGAAAAAAAGGTTGACAATCGGAATAAGGTTGAATCTGCTTGGAATAACGGATATTGCAATGGTTATATTCAGGCTGTTGAGAAAGCCAGCGAATGGCTGGAAAATCACAATGACTATATTGACGTAAAAGATGGCAATATTACTTATTTCGACATGGGAAAATGTGTTGAGGATTTCAAAAAACACATGAAAGGAGATGAAAAATGAGTGAGAAGAAATACACATTAACGTTGACCAAGAAGCAACTTACAGTGCTTAATTATGCCTGTGACCAATTCTCACGGCTTATTTGTGGGCAAGATTGGTCATATCAGAATCTAATGGAAGAGGCGTGGGAAAAGCGGAGCAAGAAAGCCACTGGGAAATCAATGGATAAGGATTTTGAAGGTGGTTGGCAGGAGATGCGACATGATGCTGAAAGGCTATCCAAGGAAATCAAGAAGCGGTTCTGGGGGTTGGAGAGCAATGCGATGTATGGTATCCATTATGATGATTATGCCGACATTCTTTTTGACTTGCATCGTGTGTTGAGGCATCAACTATGGAAGGACAATGAAACGAAGAGTAATTGGACTGTGGATGCCGAAGACCCTACACATTCCATTGGAAACGAACCTTTGGCAGAGATTAAGGTGAAGGAGGATTGATTATGGCACAATATCTATATACGAATGAATTTATGCATTGCCCATGTGAACAATGTCCGAAGCACGATAAATGTTGGAGGTTTGAACTCTGGAAAATGTGGGAAGGCGTGGCAACAGTCTATCTGCCAGACAAGGATAAAGATTTGACAAAGTGCGAATTTTTTATAGACAAAGAAAAATATAGAATCAAATGAAAATAAGGTTTGAAGAGCGGGCATTCGTCCGTCAAAGGTTTTTAGAAGCAAAGAACAAAACAATGCAGACGGGATGGATGCTCCATGAGTGGGCGAAGAAACATTTCTATTTATGGATAAAACTGATGAAAGGAGGTGAGCAGTGAATAGGATTAGTTGCGAGAAGTATCTCCCTTGGACGACTACGAGCGGAGGGGAAATTAACGATGCTTGCGTTGACCGTGAGAAGCGGATAATCAAGCGATGCGACGGTTGCATTGAAAAACAGGAAGGAGACGAAGAAGATGATCTGGAGAAGGAGCAACAGGATTGAGCTTGACCCCGACAAGATGGGCAAGGAGGAAATCAGGCAGTACAACTGGTATATGTTTGTGCTGTACAACATCATATTTGTCAACGACACGGCGGTCGGGAGTTTCTACGAGCTTCTCGCTGAGCTTGACAAGCATCCCTATCTGATGAGGGGTAAGGTCAAGTTCAGAGCGAGGGTTCTGCGTGAGCACATCAAGACTTACAACCGCAAGAACGACCGCAGGGCGTTGAGCGGTGGCGAGTTCATCGCGAATATCAACGAGGAGTTTGAGGAAATGCTTGAGGGCGACCTTGAACGGCTCTACTACACGACCTTGAACTACATGCACAAGATTCGCATCCGTGAGCCTGAGCTTCAGGCGAGGATGGTGCTTGCGGACACGTTCGCCAAGGGAATGGTTCACAACGTGGACATGTGCGTGGAGAGGGCGAGGGGCGACTTGGATGCGATTTACATCCAGAACATCCGTAGGCTGGCGGAGCATGACGTGAGCAACGCCAGCCTCCAGTTGGTGGATGAGGTGGAGAAGGTTTTCCGACATGACGATAAACTGCCTGTGCTTGATGGAGAGCTTTCGATATTCCAGGGATTCCAGACGATAATGAACAAGCTGGGCGATCCGGACAGGATTTACGAGGTGGTGGAAAAATGCGGAGGAATGCAGGTCAATGGCAAGAAGGACGTGCCTGTGAGTGCTGAGAATGTAACCAATTTAAATGCTGAACGGAAATGAATGGATTTGTGAGTGACTGGGCACTCTCCCAGCGGAGCGGACGGAAGGCGGTGCGGTGCAAGCTCTGCGGTGCTGAGTTCCGTCTTGGCTTTAGGGAGTACGGCTACTGGGACAGGAACGTGGTGAGACGGAGGGCACGGATGGCTGGGTGGAGTTTTGACCGCATGGCGATGTGCCCGGAGTGCAAGGGTGTTTAACTTAAATCAATCATTATTATGGACGAGATGGGATATTACGATGCCGGTATCAAGGTCGGCAAGATGTATGAGAAAGAGCGGATTCTTCGGTTCTTGGAAGAGAAGAAAAAGCGGAATGCGAAGGTGGTGAGCATAAGCGAGCTCACGGAGTTCATTGAGGACGGCGGCAGGTTTAAAAAAAAACAACAAAAATAGAACTTAAAAACAAACGATTATGAAGGCATTTATTGAGCAGTTCCGCCACTTGACACATACGGCGGAAGGAGAGAAACCGCTGTTTGAGGTGGTGGGCAAGGCGTTCGCCAAGGATAGCGGATGGAGTCGGTTCGTGGGCGGTGACCCACAGGTTATCTATGACGATACGGCTACGGAGGGGCAGTGCCTCAGGTTGCCTGTTGTGGCTGACGGGGACACGTTCCTTACCAGCGCTGTATGGACGGACTATGTGCTTGGTCCGGGAGTGTTGACAATCCGTGCAAGGTTCAAGGGCGGTCGTGGCACATGGCCTGCGATATGGCTGACGAACCATAGGACGAGCATGGAGCACTACTACGAGGTGGACCTCTGCGAGTATTTTGAAAAGCGGAAAAGGTGCAAGACTGGGGTGTTCTTCCCTAAGCACATACGGAGTTGGTGGCATAGGCTGTGGAGACCGAAGAGCCACCCGAAAATCAACAGGGACGGGTGGAACTTGTTTGAATTTGTGTGGGATGAGAAGGAGATGACGCTTTTTGTCAACGGGGTTAAGGCTCTTGGACTGACGAACAGGGGCAAGGCTGACTCTTACCCTCAGACTGAGGAGGACATGACGTTCCGCTTGATCCTGTCGATGCAATACGGCAAGAAATGGCTTCGCAAGCCAAGCAGGAGTGAATGCCCGCTATGGATGGACGTGGATTATGTGTGGTATGAGCCGAGGTGACTATGGAGATACTCATAATATGCGCTATGGTGCTGAACATTACATCCATACTGCTGTTGCTTAATGACGATGATGATGACGATGATTAAAAAAATCAAAAACAATGAAAGTGAAAGTTAAGATTAAAGATTTGAGTGAAAATGCGGTGATGCCGTTCAAGACATACGACAAGGATTTTTGCTATGATGTGGTTGCCACGTCATGCGAGAAGGTAGCACCGAATGTGTATAAATATGGCATTGGCTTGGCATTTGAGATTGTGCGACCAAGAAATCTTGAAGAAAGGTTTTGCGAGTTGAACTTTTCCATAGACTTTCGCCCAAGGTCAAGTGTGTGGAAGACAGGTCTTGTGTTATCTAACTGCACAGGGACTGTGGATGAACTCTATCGTGGAGAGGTCAGTGCGGTGTTCTATCATGTTATGCCTAATATGCCGATTTACAAGGTTGGTGACCGAATCGGACAAATCAAGTTGGGTATCACGATGCCTATCTATTTTGAATGGGTGGGTGAGTTGTCCGACACGGAACGAGGAACGGGTGGATATGGCAGTACTGGAAAATAAGAAGTTGGCTTATGAAAGTGAAGGACTTGATTGAAAGGCTAAAGGAGCATGGTGAGGACAAGGACGTCTATATCCTCTATGACCAGTTCGGAAGGATGGAACCGAACCAGATGGTTGTTGTGGACAATCAAGAACTTGCCGAAAGCACTTGCACCAAGGTTGGTGACTTGCTGATATTGGCAGGATAGTGTTGAACGTTTTTAATTTTAATAACTTATGATTCGTTTAGATATTGACCCTATTGAATCAAACCCTTGGAACAGTAACTTTGAACAAACTTTCATAATAGGTTATTGTGGAGGATTAACTATTCAATTCAATGACGTAAATCAAACGAAAATTAGTTTTGCCATTGGTGGTGAAGGAGTTTCAAGAAAGGATTGTGTTAAACAGGCACAATCTATAATTGATGGAATTTGTGAAGAGTTGGTTGATTTTTCGGCAACACTAAATGGAGAACTAAAAACAAGAAATAACAAACAAAATGATTGCTTATGAGCGAAGAACTGAATAAAAAATGGCATTATACCAAGGATAATGATTATCCCGTGGCATTCGGAAGGTATGAAAATCATGCATATCCGCAGTTCCATGCCTTGTGGAATTGAGAACTCCATGTGGTTGGTATGGTGTGCGTTTTTGGAATGCCACACAAAAATGCTGGGATGATGAAGAATGTGATGATTATTACTGCGACAAAGAAGGTGTCGTGAGGTGGATGTATATTGATGATTTAACTGAAATTGATTGACTATGGGTGAAGAAATGAATCAGCAACTATTTTATGCTCCGATTGGGTCGGACGAAGAGCCGATACCTTTTGACGGAAAAGTGGAGATTGAGGAATTTCCTGTTACGGAAACGAAGCATGACTGGGAATTATCATCTTTCTCGGTGTCTTTCAGCGCGCGTGTTAAGCGGAGGCTAAAGTTGTACAAACTACCACGCAAGATGAAAAAACGTCTTAAAACGCAATTATCAAGGGAAATAGGAATACCTACGAAAGAACTGCGTGTGTTGACGGGATGGAAGAATAGAAATATTAAGGTTGAATTTGAAAATGAATGAATGTATGGAACAAAAAGTGAAAGCAGGTGATTATGTCATTCTCACCGACCCGCTCAACTATGGTAAGAGGGCGAAGGTGGAAGAAGTCAATGATGATGGCTCAATAGTATATGACGGTGGTGTAACCCCTTTGTATTTGAAAGAGCCGAAGGAACTTGATGCCATCGCACATCCAGACTACGGAATGGAACAAGCAGAAATGCTGAAAGACAAACATGATATTGACTGGGAGCAGAGGCGGTATGAGATAGCGAAAGAAATGATGCCGTATTGTGCAAGAGAACTTATTGACGTGCTTAATAGTGGCGGTAAAAACGAGGAGTGGGTGGGAAAGACCATACAGCAGATTGCTTCTGAGAGTGCGGTCGGTTATGCCGATGCGCTGATTGAAAGACTGAAAGGAAAGGAGGAGCAGGAATGAATATAAGTGATGATGCAAAATTCTGGATTTGGATACTTGGCAGCCTCGCGGTTACACTCTTATTCGTTGGATGGATAACCGACTTCAAATATATCGTAACCCCTGACCCGATCAGGGAACGAAGGCAGGAGAGGAGACTCGACACGCTGGAGATGAGGATTGATTATATAGAGTGGAAAATTGGTCATGGAAAAAGTGAAGAAAGGTGACTATGGAGATACTCATAATATGCGCTATGGTGCTGAACATTACATCCATACTGATGTTGCTTAATGACGATGATGATTAAAAACTATATATTGGCATGAGCGAGAAACTAAGCATAGCCACGGCTGCGGGAAGGCATTCCGTGGTGTGGAAGAACAGGAAGGTGACCTGGGAGCAGATGGTGAAGAAATGCTCCGAAACCACAAGGACGGCGGAGACGGTGGCGGAGTACCGCCGGATGGACAAGAACCGCCAGAGTGAGGTCAAGGATGTCGGCGGGTTCGTCGGCGGGTTCCTGCGTGAGGGCAGGAGGAAGAAGGGTCATGTGGAGCTGCGCTCCATGGCGACGCTGGACATCGACTACGGGACTCAGGACGTGTGGGATGACTTCCAGATGCTGTATTCCTGTGCGGCGATGGTGTATTCGACGCACAAGCACACGCCGGAGGCTCCGAGGCTGAGGCTGGTCATCCCATTCAGCCGAAGCGTGTCCGCGGAGGAGTATGAGCCGGTGTGCCGAAAGATCGCGGACAGCCTCGGAATCGAGATGTTCGACTCGACGACATACGACCCGACACGGCTGATGTACTGGCCGTCAACATCCAAGGACGGTGAGTATGTGTTCCTCCATCAGGAGGGTGAGTTCCTCGACCCCGACGAGGTGCTGGGGACGTACCACGACTGGAGGGACAGCTCGGAATGGCCGGTGTCGGAGCGTGAGGGTGAGGCCGTGAGGCGTGAGATGAAGAAGGCGGAGAACCCGGAGGAGAAGAAGGGGGTCATAGGCGCGTTCTGCAGGACTTACGCCATCGAGGATGCCATCGAGACTTTCCTCTCCGACGTGTATGAGCCTACGGGGCAGGAAGGGAGGTACACCTACCGTGAGGGCAGCGTGGCTGGGGGTCTGGTCTGCTATGACGGCAGGTTCGCCTACTCGCACCACGACACCGACCCGGCGAGCCGGCAGCTGCTCAATGCGTTCGACCTTGTGCGCATCCACCTGTTCGGGCATCTCGACGAGGGGAGCCGGCAGGAGGATGTTACGAGGCTGAAGTCGTATGGGAAGATGATGGAGTTCGCGGCTCAAGACGGGCGGACGAAGCTCACGCTGATTGAGGAGAAGAACAGGAGCGTGGAGGAGGACTTCGCCGGAGTGGATGCGACGGATGAGCTGGCCGGTGATGAGGGGAAGAGCTGGAAGACGGAGCTTCAGGTCACCAAGTCGGGGGCTGTGGAAAGCTCGATGACGAACATGGTGCTCATCATGGAGAACGACCCTGAACTCAAGGGGAGGCTGAGATATGACGAGTTCAACATGTGCGTCAACGTGTACGGCGGTCTCCCATGGAGGAAGGAGGCTGAGCGGTGGAGGGACTCGGACAACGCCGGCCTGAGGTACTGGTTCGAGGAGAAATACGACATCTCGGGAAAGGAGAAGATCAGGGACGCGAAGGTGGTGTGCGCTGACCGCCACAGGTTCCACCCTGTCCGTGACTACCTCTCCACACTGAGGTGGGACGGGAAGAGGAGGGTCGCCTCGCTGCTGCATGACTGCCTGGGTGCGGAGGACTGCCCGCTCAACTCAAGGGTGATGGAGCTGTGGATGGCGGCGGCGGTCAGCCGTGTGATGCATCCGGGCTGCAAGTTCGACTACTGCCTCATCCTCACCGGTCCTCAGGGCATCGGAAAGTCCACGCTGCTTGAGGTGCTCGGAGGAAAGTGGTTCAACGGAAACATATCGGCGATGGGAACGGACAAGAGCGCGCTGGAGCAGCTGGCGGGTTCGTGGATCGTGGAGCTTCAGGAGCTGGATTCGTTCAAGAGGAGCGAGTCCTCAGCGATCAAGACGTTCATCACCAACGTCAACGACCGCTACCGTGGGGCGTACAAGGAAGACCAGGAAGACCATCCGAGACAGTGTGTGTTCGCGGGCACGACGAACGAGGCGGTGTTCCTCAAGGACGAGACGGGAGACAGGCGGTTCTGGGTTGTTCCAGTGGAGGGGCAGTCAGGACGTGGCCGTGACTGGCTCATTGAGAACCGTGACCAGCTGTGGGCTGAGGCGGTGGAGCTGTACAGGAAACTGCCGAAGGGCATGGACGGCAGGCCTGCGGCGATGCTTGACCGTGAGATGGAGGAGGCGATGAACAGAAGGAGAGAGGAGGTCTCCTTCGCATCGGAGAACCCGCTGCTCTCCCAGCTGGAGGATTTCCTTGAGACGAAGCTCCCGGATGACTGGTCACTGTACACCATACAGGAAAGAAGGAGGTACTTCCAGGATGAGGAGGCTGTGCTTACCAAGGGAAGGAATGTGAGAGAGAAGATGTGCCCGACGGAGTTTGTTGTGGAATACCTGAGGTTGGAAACCACGGACAAGGGTTACCAGTATGAGGCGGCGAGGGTCAGAAGTGTGATGGAGAAGATGGAAGGTTGGAAGAATATAGGGCAGCGGAGGTATTGGTACGGCAAGAGATACGGCAGGCCGAAAAACGTATTTGAGAAAGAAAAAGAAGGTGGTGACAAGGAGGAAGTGCTGTAATCGGCATTATATATATATATATATATATAATGGGGGTGTCACCACCCGGTGGTGACGCTTTACCCCAATTTTGTCACCACTGTCACCACCCTGTCACCACCCGGTGGTGACGCCCAAAACCCCTTTATTTATTAGGGTTTCAGAAGATTTGTCACCACGTCACCACTATTTTTTAAATTTTTAATAATATATAATATACGAAATATACATATTAGGTTTTTTACGGTTATACGCGGTTATAGGTATGTGAGAAAATAAAATAAGCCCGTATATGTACGCGAAAAGCATCTGGGTGGTGACACCTGGGCAGCGGAATAAAAAAACAGAATATCATGGCAAGGAAAAACGGAATGTTCACGACCGGATATGAGCGGTCAGAGAAAGCGACTGAGAACTATCTCAGGAGCCGGGTCGAGGCGAGAGGAGGAATATGCCTCAAGTTCGCAAGCATGACAGAGACGGGATACCCAGACAGGATCGTCCTGATGAGGGGAGGCATCTGCGCCTTCGTCGAGCTGAAGAGCAAGGGGGAGCACCCGACCAGGCTTCAGCAGGTGAGGCATGAGCAGCTGAGGGAGATTGGCTATCCCGTGTATGTCATTGACGGCAGGGATGGAGTTGACAATATGTTGGACGAACTGAGGGAGGAGCATGAGATTTACGGCGTATGAATACCAGAAGAGAGCCATCCGGTGGGTGACTGAGCACAAGAGGTGCTGCCTGTTCCTCGACATGGGACTCGGCAAGAGCGTGTGCACCCTCACCGCCGCCAGTCAGCTGATGGACTGGTGCGAGGTGACGAGGACACTGGTGGTCGCACCCAAGAAGGTGGCGGAGACCACATGGACAGACGAGGCGGCCAAGTGGGACCATCTCAGGCACCTCAGGGTGTCGAGGGTGATGGGCACCCAGAAGCAGCGGGTGCAGGCACTCGGCGAGGATGCGGACATCTACGTCATCGGCCGTGACTCCTTCGCCTGGCTCGTGGACTACTACGACCGTAAGCCGCCGTTCGACATGCTGGTCATTGACGAGCTTACGAGCTTCAAGTCTCCGAAGAGTCTCCGCTTCAAGGCGATGAGGGCTGTGTCACCGGTGTTCTCCCGTGTGGTGGGATTGACCGGCACGCCGGCACCCAACGGACTGGAGGACTTGTGGGCACAGCTCTACTGCGTTGACCTCGGTGAGCGGCTCGGCAGGTTCGTGACACGGTACCGTGAGGCTTACTTCACGGAGTACCGATGGAACAACATCGTCGTGAGGAGGACGCCGAAGAAGGGAGCGGAGGAGGCCATCCGGTCCAGGATCTCCGACATCTGCCTCACTATGCAGGCCAAGGACTACCTGGAGCTGCCTCCTATGATCACGCATGACGAGAGGGTGATCCTGAGCCAGCCAGTGATGGATGGGTATAAGAACTTCGAGCGTGACCGTGTGATGGAGGTCTGCCGTGAATCGACAGGGAAACCCGACAACATCATCGCCCAGTCGGCTGCCGGGCTTATGAACAAGCTCAGCCAGTATGCCGCCGGCTCCGTGTATGACTCTGACGGAAATCCTGTCGCCGTACACCGGGAGAAGGTGGAGAGGCTGTCTGAGCTGGTGGAGCAGGCTGGGTCACCCGTGCTGGTGTTCTACCAGTTCCGCCACGACATCCCCGTCATCATTGACGCGCTGAAGGGCAGGAAGGTGGTGGAGTATAAGGACTCAGCGCAGCTGTCGGACTGGAACAGCGGGAAGATTGACGTGCTGCTTGCCCATCCCGCATCCACCGCCTTCGGTCTCAACATGCAGGCGGGAGGACATTACATCGTATGGTTCGGAACGGGATGGAACCTTGAGCTGTACCAGCAGGCGAATGCCAGGCTTCACCGGCAGGGACAGCAGCATCCCGTCATCGTGTACCGCCTCGTGTGCGCAGGCACGGTGGACGAGCTTGCCCTGTCAGCCATCGACAGGAAGAAGGGAGTCCAGCAGGCGCTGCTTGACGGACTGAAGGAACTTAAGGACAGTTACGGACTTGAAGAAGGAAAGGAATCACTATGAGCAAGGACAAGGACTACATAAGGCTGATTCACGACCGCAGGTGGCTGAGGCTCCGCCGTCAGAGGCTCACCCTCCATCCAGTGTGTGAGATGTGCGAGAAGGAAGGGAGGGTGACCGCAGCGGTCGAGGTGCACCACATCGTGCCTGTGGAGACCGGGCTGACATTCCGCCAGAAGGCGGAGCTGATGTTCAGCCCCTCGAACGTGATGGCTCTCTGCCATGAATGCCATGTCAGGGTGCACACCGAGATGGGCAGGAGCGGGAAGGCGGCCACAAAGCGAATTAACGCCCTGAAAATTTGCGAGTTTGAGAAAAAATTCTTAACTTAGGGCGATGAATCATTCTCCCGACCCCGGGGGAGGTTTTCAAATCGGGGGAGGCCCCATCGAGTTAAC
>Ga0326514_10000100_pt1 | contig 52309 bp, 56 predicted proteins | sample 3_2548_0518_D_FD_203653 | JGI IMG/M metagenome (GOLD analysis project Ga0326514, IMG submission 203653) | Bovine rumen microbial communities from UC Davis, California, United States - 3_2548_0518 | ecosystem: Host-associated > Mammals > Digestive system > Stomach > Rumen | place: USA... | reverse complement strand
CTGGGAGACAAGATGCGCGTACTGAACGAATACAACAAATTCATCGACACGGGCGTGTACAAGCCCAAGTCATACGAAGAGACGGCGAAGGAGAGAATCGAGGCCGTCAAAAAGCGCGAGAAGGAAGCGGCGGACGCGGTCATAACCCCCGACGTCATCCAGCCCGACATGCCATTGCTTGAAGGAGGACATTGATATGCCGACCAAAGACGAATACCTAACGAACATGCAGAACGCCCTCAGGGGCTCATCGCCGCAGAATGCAGGCGGAGGGAGCGGAGAAGGCGAGCCTGATTACTACCAGATGCTCAAGAGCGAAGCCTACAAGGAGATGCTCTCCAAGGAAGTGCAGGCCCACAACGCCCAGCAGCAGGCTTTGAAGTATACGGGCATCGGCTTGGCTGGCTCCGGCTTTGGCACGCAGGGAATCGGCGAATCCACAAGGCTCGGCATCGGCAACGCGCTTGGAAGCGCGCTAAGGAGCTCGCAAAACGAATACGAGACCGCCATGCAGGGGATAGCCCAGCAAGAGAGGCAGGCGCAGAACGACGAGTTCGAGTCCCTTACCACGCTCATGGGAAGCGCGTCCTCCGTTGGTCAACTCGGCGAGATGATGCAGGAGTACGGATACGGCGGCTTCGACGACAAAGGCAACTTCCAGTGGAATGACAAAGCCCTCGAAAGCCTAGACCCGAATACCCGCAGGCAACTCAAAATCCTATACGGCATGTACGGCTCCGAGCTTCAGAACAGCGAATGGCTTTCCAGCAATACGATCAACGGCACCGGATACCGCGACGCAGGCACGGCGATTCAGAACATCGTCGATTCCAAGGGCGAGCAGGGCACCGTCTCCAACGAACTCCGCAGAATCTTCTCCGATTCCTACCTAAAGGACAGGAATGTGTCGGACGGCTATGCCGTAAAGCTCGTCAACGGAAGCGACAAGAACAAGGTCGTCTACATGGTCTACCGCAACGGAACGTGGTACCAGACCACCGCGAACGTTTATAACGGCTCGCCAAGAAAGGACACCCTCGAAGGCGTCAAGGAATAACCATCACCGAAAGGAGGGTAGCCAATGCCTACCGACGAACACTCCCGCGCAGAATACCTACGCTCTTTGCTCAATCAGCAAAGGAACATAAACGCGAACGGAGGGAACCTCCTGAACCCAGCCGTCCCCAACACGGGCGGCTCTTTGGGCGCAGCCGCGATGATGGACACGTCGTTCCAGGGCGGCGGAATCAACTCCGACGTTTTGTCGTACGACCCCGAGAAGGACGTCAAGGAGAAGAACTGGTTCGAGAGCGCTGTCGATAAGATATTCGGCTTCGCGGACGAGATAACCTCGCAGTTTGGGGCTGGCTTCATCGGAGCGTTCGAGGGCATACTGGACTTGGCCGCCACTGGTTTGGGCGCGTTGGGAGACGCGACTGGGTGGTATTCCAGCGACCCGTTCGCCAACTGGGCGAAGAAGGACTTGGGGCAGGACGCCGCAACGTACATCAAGACCTTCTGGACGCCGTGGGGCGATATTCGCAACATGATAAACGGCAACTACTGGACGGAGGATTACTGGCGCGGAAGGTGGCAGGGCGCGGCGAACATGCTGACGCTCGGAAACGCCTACGCAGGGGAATACGACCCAGACGGAGAGCATGACAGGTACTACGGCTTCAACGACAACCTGGATACGGGCTTAGGGCAATTCCTCGGAGGGGCGGCGCATTCCATCGGCTTCATGCTCCCTTCGATTCTGACTGGCGGAGTAGCCGCAGGGGCTGGAGCGACGTCGGCAGTAGCTCAAGGCGTGTCGCTCGCGTCAATGGGCGTAAGCGCGGCTGGCAAAGGCGGTGAGGAAGCTCTCAACGAAGGGGCGAGCGCAGGCCAAGCCCTCGCCTATGGCGCGGCTTCCGGCGCGGTTGAGGTCGTTTCTGAAATCGTCGTCGGCAAAGCCCTCGGATTGGTCGGCTTAGGCACTGGCAAGGTGATGGGCGTGGTAGGGAAAGGCGCGGGCGCGAAAACCGCCAGCGTAGGCTCCAAGACATTCGTCAAGGAACTTATCAAGACGATGAACGAGGAAGGCGCCGAGGAGATTTTCTCCGCCGTCATGGAGCCTCTCACGAAAGCAATTTACACCGGCAAGGTAGACGCGGACAGCACGTACAAAAGCGCGGATTGGTGGTTCGGAACCAATGGGAAGTTCAACGAATCCGTCCTCGGACAATACGCGGCAGGCGCTTTCGTCGGCGGGCTTTCAGGGGGCGTTCAGAATTCCTCCGTGTACAAAAAGGTCGGCAAAAACGGCTACCAGTTGGTCGCCGAATCAAGGAACGTCGCGGAAGCGATCAACGGATTGCAGAAGGCGGAACAGGGCTCTCCCAAATATGCGAAGGCCGAGCAGAGATTCGGCGAGGCGATGTCCTCGTTCATCAAGGCCGAGAACACGTTCTTAGAGAGCGCAACCAAAGAGCAGAAAATCGAAATCGCCAAAGTGTTCAACAGCCCGAATAACATGAAGGCGTTCACCGAAGCGCTCCAAGCGGCCGACGTTGACGCGTCCGTATCGGACTACATCAAGAAATACACGGAGAACATCTCCACAGCCGACAAGGCCGTCTCCTACAACTTCCTGTCCCAGATGCAAAGGAAGTACGGCACCGACGTCGAGCTCCGCTTCGACGAGTCCATCAAGGCGAACGGGCAATACGACGCGGGGACGAACACCATCGCGCTTAACCCGAAGGTGCTTTCGACCAAAGGCGGCAAGGTTCTCGCGCACGAGTATTTCGGGCACGCACTCTCCGCCAATATGTCACCTGGCGCGAGGGCGCAGTTCTACCAGCAGATCAAGGCCTTGGACCCAAGCCTCGTGAAGCAGGTTGAGGATACCTACAAGGAATTGGACAAGTCCTCCCCCAAAATGCGCGAAGAGGTCATTTCCCATTTCCTTGAGCGCTATTTCGACGACTCGAACATCAGCAAGCAGTTGGACAAGGTCAACAAGGCGTTCGGCGACATGACGCTGAAAGAGCGCATTCTGCAAGCATTCGACAAGACGGCCAAACAGCAGAATGGCAGGGCCATAATCAAGGAATACGGCAGGGTTCTGCGGGAGTTTTTGAGAAAATCAGGCGACAAGACGCTCCTGAAAGCGGCGGCGAAATCCGTGTTGAATCAACGCCTTACGGAAAGCGAGAGGAAGGCTGCCAAGCAGTACCCCTCCGTTTTCGACGCGCTCAAGGACAGCATGACAAACAGGCAGGCGCAAGGCGTGTTCGCGAGCGAGGAACTCGTTTCAAGCGTCGATTCCAACGGCAACAGACTCTCCGAAGAGCAAATCGAGTTCTTCAAGGACTCGAAGATTAGGGACGAGGACGGGAATCTTTTGGTCGTCTATCATGGCACGCCAAATCAAGGGTTTACCGTTTTCGACAGCAAAAGCCATGTCGTGGCAGGCGGCGGTGCCTCGGCCGATGCTTCCTCCGTCCATCATGGCCGAGACGTAAACTGGTTCGTCAGGGATGAAGCGATAGCAAGGACGTACACGAGACCAGAAACGTATTTCCAAAACTTCCAAACAGTCGAAGAGGTAATAGACGAAGCGAATCGCATTTTAGACCATGAAGATTATGGGGAATTCAAAGCGAATGACGCTTATGTGAAGATAAGCGATGAACTGCTGAAAAGGTATCCGACCCCCGATAAATACGACCATTTGCTTAGCAACCCTTTTGCCCGCAGTCGCGGCGAAGTGCAGTTTTCCGACAGCCCAAAGGAAGGCTACACGAAAGTGATAAAAGTGACGGCAGAAGGCAACCAAGACTGGAGCGCTCCGCGATATTTCGCGGATCTAAGCTCCCTCAAGGAGTCTATTGCGAATTGGCTTTCCAATTGGGCGATAGACTACAACGAAAGGGGAAATGCCACATATCGAGCCGCGTTGGAAAGACGGCAAACCTACCAAGTCTATCTGAATATCACCAACCCGATGATCGTAGACGCCCAAGGCTCGAATTGGGATGACGTGCTTTCGGAGCAGGGCGAAGAGGGCGTAAAAACGAGAGACCTTGTAGAAAGGGCAATCGAAAAAGGATACGACGGCCTGATCATTAAGAACGTAACCGATATTGGGCCAAACAGCGATGACAGCATTTACGATTTCGAATCGTATGCGTCAACTGTGTATGTGACGTTGGACTCGGCAAACCAAATCAAGTCAATCGACAACAAAAATCCCACGCAGAACCCCGATATTTACCTATCCAAAGACCTTGCGGAGGATTATGACAAGCACCCAGAGAAAGACCCGGAAGGCTACATCAGAGCCGAAGGCGGGACGAAGTTGGGCCTTACCAACCACTTGGAGGAAGCAATCCAGTCTCTTTCCGACGAGGGCAACAGCGCCAGCGACTTCCTCGTTGGCGAGACCGACTACAGGGACGGCTACATCTCCAAGCGCTTCGTGAACCGAATGAACGCCAACGCGGACGCGGTGCTCACCGCCATCGAGAACAAGTACGGCGACGATTTCAGCGACCTTGAGCGGTGGCTTGAGGATTACTCCGACGAGGAATACGAGGACTTCATCAAGTTCGCGGAGAACAACGCCGACGAGGGCACAATCGACGGGCTTCAGACGATCATCGACGAAGTGGATAACTCCGAATACCCGAACGACGAACCGCCAGACTACGAATACGTGCAGAACCTCATCGACAGGCTGTCCGAGATGAATGAAGCGGCGGAGAACTGGCCAAGCGAATACAAACTCCGAAAAGAGCTTTCGCAGTTGCCGGAGGGCGATTGGCGCATGGCTTTCTTCCACGAGAAGGGCACGACGGAGACCCAGTCAAGGCTCTATCCAGAAGGCACCGAAACCGACCAAATCAAGGACGACATGGCCGGCAACGGCATGGTTTTGGACGCCATCTACAACAATGAGTACAAGGAAGTCGGCACATACAGCAAATACGCCTATGGGCAGGAGTCCACCTATTACGATGAAATCATCCGCATGAACCATGACGGCGAAATCAAAGTGGAGGAAGAACCAGCGCAAGAGCAAGCGGCGGAGCAGGAAACCGTTGAGCAGCCGAAGATGGAAGTCAAAAATGACGATAATGGCTTCATCGTTAACGAAGACGGGAAACGCGAAGAGTTTTACCACGGTTCCAAGACGGGCGACGCAAGCCATCTTGGCTTCGGAGATTTCGGCGCTGGCTATTACTTCTCCACGTCCGAGCAATACGCCAATGACATAGCGGGCAATAAAGGCTCCGTCGTCAAAGCGAACATCAAAATGCAGAACCCGCTTGTCTTCCGCGATACGCAGGACTATGACGATTTCGTTGGCAAATACTTTGACGAAGCCGAAAAGAAGTTTGGCAAAGACTGGCACAAGGACAACCCGCGCGCCGTTATCGACATGCTCAAAGCGGACGGATATGACGGAATCGTCATAACCGATCCTGCCGCTTCGGCGTCGATTGACGGAATGAGATTCTACATTGCCTTTGACAGCGAGCAGGTTGCCAAGGTTCTGTCGCCGGAGGAAATCGCCGAGAAGTACAACGGCGAAGCCACGCTCGCCACAAGGGAAACAACCAATGATTTCTCCGAGGACGACAGGAAGGAATATGCGGAATTGCGAGCCGTGGCAACGGAACTTTCCATGAAGGATTCCAATAAGCCGTGGAAGACGAAGGTGAAGACCAGGGGCGTCGAAAAGCTCGTCAACATAGCGCCTTATTACATGGCTAACGTTTCGAGCGCGGAAGACTACCGTAAATTCCGCGAGAACTTTAAGCATGCGCAGAACATGCTCGCGAAAATCGCCAGAGACCACGGATGCGATTTCATCGTCCATGAATCCTTTGGCGTCTATAGAAACAAGGCCGATAACTTTTTCCAAGACGAGCCGTCGTTTGTGGTATCGCTCGGCAAGGTGGACATGGAAACCGCAAACTACGTTGCGTCACTTTTCGCCGACCTTGGGTTCCAACAGCAGGAAGCCAGCATTTCCAGCAGGGTCGCGAGAACCATTGACGAATGGAAGAAGATTAAAAACGCCGACGACAGGGTAGTGCGCTTTGAAATCCACTTCGACCAGTACGTGATAAAGCCGCACGAGGTTTCCCTAATGTTCCAACAGCGTGGCATAGAATGCACCGTGAGGGCCGACGGCATCGTTCATATCCTTGATTTCAAAAACGACTACCAATCGCGCGAGGAAATCGAAAAAACCATAGAAGGCTATAGGGAAATTTATGATATACTAAAGGAGAGGAATGCAGTACATGGACAAGCGTTCAAGAAAGCAATCAGATACGACCTCGTTGAGTCCAGATGGCTTGGTAAAGATTCTCGACGAGAACTTTACGAGGAACGATCCGGACGAAGCGATGAAGCGGGACTTGGAGTGGCTGAAGAGTCCTCCTCCGAAACTGGAAGACCTGTTTTAACAACGCCGCCTGCGCCAGCACCAGCGCCAAAAGCGGCGGTAAAGCAATACTACAAATCAATAGAGACGACCCGCGACATCGTAACCGCGACGGGTGATTTAATCGTCGATTCGATAAACAACGGCGGCGCTTCCGATTACCGCATCGTATACCCAGACGATTTCAGGGACACCTCCAGCGTGGGCATGACGAGAATCAACAGCGTCAAGGACACCGCCAAGGAAGCCCACAGGCTCATGGATGTCATGGCCGAGACGTACATAGAAGAGCGCAATCCAGACGGCACGTACACGACTTTAGGCACGGTTGCCGACATTATCAACCCCGCAGTTTTGACGAGCCTTGAGCCGTATGTCGAGGACATCATTAAGTCCGCCCCTGACACCGAGGCTCGCTCCAGGGCCACGCGCTCTTTGGAGATGCAGCTCAACAGGGCTTTGGACAAGAACAGGGACTTGAAGAACAAAGTCGTCAGGACCCGCGTCTTAACCAATCAGCGCAACGCCATCAAGGGCATGGTGGACCGTTATGTGGAAATCACCGACGAAGTGCGCGCGAAGGAAGGCCTTTACACCCTTTTGCAGCCGTTCGGGGAACTCCACGGCTCCTCCAGCGACGCGTTCCAGCGCCGTGGCTTTAAAGGCAATTTGAAAGCCGCTTTGGAATGGTACACGGAGGAGAACATGAGCGACCCCGAGAAGTGGGTCGGCATTCCCTTCGACCCCGAGGTTCGCCAGGCGCTAATCAACGTATACGAATCGCTGGGCGAGTCGGAGAGGGGCAGCCTATCGACGGAGACAATGCGCCTATCGTCGAAGGCCATAACGCTCATCAGGCAGTTGATACGCAAGATGCAGGCGGACTACATCGTCAGGATTCGCCCTGGCGTGGACCAGACCTACGCGGCCATCCAGGCTTCCGGCTACAGGAAGAACATGAACGTCGTCGCCAAGCTCTACCGCATGTACAAGCGCGGCTTTGCGCCGGCCTACGTAATTCTCAACCAAATGCTCGGGGAGAACTCCGTGCTGGCGAGGAAGCTCACCTTCGAGATGCAGGCCAAACTGAACGACGCCCAACTATACCGTGGCGCATACGGCGACCTCATCAACAAGAAACTGAAGGAACTCGGTTTGAAGAAGACCTTCGACAGGAAGCGCTTCGCCGTCAACGGCAAGAGCCTGTCGGCTGACCAGGCGATGTTCCTTTGGAACGCTCTGAGCACCAAGGCGAACTTCGATGCCATCAACGACGCGGGAATCACCTACTACGACGAGAACAACAACCTCGCCAAGGTTTCCGAGGTCGGCAACGCCCAGGCATTGAAGGACGAATTGGAGCGGGTTCTGCCGGAGAATTACAGGAAGATGGCGGAGTTCCTGCTCGACACGATGAACGGCTCCGTGAAGTCCGAGTACATGAAGATGTACGAGGACAGGTACGGCAAGTACGAGCACCGCAACGAAATCGGAAAGGTGGGCGACAGATCGTACTGGATGCTGTTCCGCTCCTACGAGAGGATCACCAACACCGAGAAGGCCGTGAAGAACCCAGCAGGCATGTTCAGCCACGCATTGAAGCGCGTAAACAACGAGAACGCCGTCCTAATCGCTGGCGCCTTGTCTTCCTTCACCGCCTACACCGACCAACTGTCGCGCGAGATGTTCGTGAAGCCGACTTACAGGGAGGCGCTTGCGATGCTGAACTCCAAGGGGAGCGCTGGCCAGAACGTCGCCATGCTCCTCAGGCAGAAGGTGGACGAGCAGGACTACCATTACCTCACGACGACGCTTTCCGACATATTGGGGGCGAACCCCTTCGACAAGGGCAACGACGTGTTCTCCAGGGCGATGTCCGCATTCTCCGTGGCCAAGCTCTCGCTCAACGTCGGCACCATGCTCAAGCAGTTCGCGTCCATCTGGACTTCCAACATCCCCATGAACAAATCGTTCAAGGGCGTTTTCTCCAACATCTTCAAATCGCCTGCCGTCAAATCGGAATACCGCGCGCTCGTGGACGAACTCGGCGGCTTGAAATACCGCGAATCGGGCAAAGGCGTTGTCCTGGCCAACGCGGACTCCGCTGGCGCATTGACGCAGAAGATAGCAAACGCGGGCATGGTCGGCATCTCAAAGGTTGACCTCTTCACCGTGTCCTCGGGCGTGGTGTCGCTCATGCACATCGCCAAAGACCAGTTCGGCTACGAAATCGGAACCGAGGAAAACAAGAACTGGGTCAAAGAGCACTGGACCGAATTCGAGTTATCCCAAATCGGCGGGGGCGCATTGTCTAAGAACGCCATCCAGCGCGGAGACTTCAAGCAACTGCCGAGGCTGCTGTTCGGCTTCATGCAGGGCGCTAACCGCGCGGCTTTGGGCTCGCAACTGAACCAAATCGGCCTGCTGAAAAGAAATTACGGCGCTGACGTAAAAAAGTTACGGCAGGACAAGGCCGACGCGAAAACCGCCAGGGACGCTGCCAAAACCGCATACGATGCGAAGACCGACGACAAGGCCCTCGCGCAGGCTTACATGGAAGCCGAGTCCAGATACCTTGACGCGGAAGCCAAACTAAACGACTACGAGCGCTTCATCGCTGCCGGCGGAAAGGCAATACCCGTCCACATGGCCGCTGGGCTAGTCGCGCAGGGCTTGTTCGTCGCCCTGATCAACGAGCTGATGAAGCACATCCGTGGCAAGAAGGACAAGGACGACTGGGAGTTCGTCAAGGACCCGCTGCTTTGGTTGCTCAACACCGCTAAGACGATCGGGCTCGACTGGCTTCCGTTTGTCAACGCCATCACAAGCGCATTGCTCGGCTCCTTCGAGCGCGACAAGAACGGGAACATCGTCGTCGGGGACGGCTACGAGCTTTCCGTGCCGGTGGTCGAGATGGGCAACGCGCTAATCGACATCTTCAACGGCATAAAGAACGGCAACCCGAACATCTGGAACATCGCCACGCTTGCCGGCGACATGCTGGGCATACCAGCCGATTTGATTAAGGATTACGTGCGCGGGGCGATCCGCTGGTTCGACCCGGCGACGGCCGATAAACTACAAAACGTCCTTTACGGCTCCTCGCTCCAATCCGCCACGAAGTCCTACCAGAGCTTCCTGGACAAAGGCGACTCCAAGAGCGCCAAGTCCATGCTCAAGTCGATGTTCGCGCAGTACAAGACAGGCTACGTCTCCGATAACGTCGCGGACAGAATCGTCAAGCTCGAGATGAACGGCTACGACGTTGACGTGAAGTCCATGATGACGGCCTACACGGGCGCTGACGGCTCGAGGGCGCAACTGAACGCGAAGCAAATCAACGCGTTCAAGGAAGCCTATTCCAGAAGCGACAAAGCCGTGCTTGAGCTCATGTCCACGGGCGAGTTCCAATCGTCCACGCAGGAAGAACAGGCGGCGCTTATCAAGAAGATTTACGATTCCTATTACGCCTACGCGAAGGCCAAGGTGACAGGGCAGGCGGACACCAAGGTATCCGCGCTTCTTGCGGGCACCAATGGCACGGTAGCCGTCGGTAGGTTCATCGCCATGCTCTCCAAGATCTCCACGATCAAGGCGAACAAGGTGAAGAGCAGGAAGGAACTCGTGTTCGACTTCCTCAAAGGGAAGGGCTTGTCCAAAGGCGAGCAGACGCTCATTCTGTATCTTGCCGGCTATGGCCTTAACGACAATTCCAAGAGGACGCTCAGCGCATTTCTGTTAGCGAAGGGAATGGCGCGCGATTCAATCGCCGATTTTCTGGGGAAATGAACTTTTCCCCTAAATTTCCCCTTTATTTCCCCTCAAACGGCATAAAAAATAACAAAACCCCGAATTTATCGGGGTTGTTTTTTCGCTGGAGCAGGTGACGGGAATTTTCCCACTTGGTTCAATATGGTTCAATATGGCGTTTTGGACACATTTTTGTTAGCACTTTTTGGGGCTTGATTCCAATTTGGTACCATATGGTCCAAATAGGTTCATATTTTTTCGGAAATTTTTCCCCCCCGTTTTGGGCTAATCAAACTCTTTTATTCCTTCGCCTCCACAAAGCACCATGACTGGGGCGGCCAATTTAAGCCGAAGTCTTTTAGTTCCATCGGCTTTTCAAATATCACGAGGTCGGAGATGTAGTAGGCGAAGAACGATATATTCTCGCCAGCATATTCCTCTAACTCCTCCTTAGATAGGCATGAATCTTCAAGTATCTCTAGGAATTCATCAGGACACGCGGTTTTGCAGGCGCTTTTTACATAATGTTTTACTTCCCTAAGCCTGAACTTAGCGACTACCTTGCCGTTGCCTTTTGCAAAATCGCAATCCGCTATGTATTCGCCATCATTTTCGTGAACGCCGAACTCCCAAGGTAAATAAATTGGCCTTTCTCCGTCTTTTGTGCAATAGATGTACCCCGTCATCGGCTTTGGCTTTATCTTAGTTCTTCCGTATAGGTAGTCTTTCCATTCTTTGGGGGCGGTTCTCCTTATCTCGGCGGATTTATCGCCATTGAAGATTTTTGCTACCCACTTTGGGTGGATTGATATTAGCATTGATTTCATTTCCTTTTCCTCGCTTCCATTTTGTAGCGGTTCGCCTTCAGAAACTCCTCGGCTTCGGAAGGCTTGTCGAACGCTTTCGTCGTTCCGTCCACGAAGGTGAATACAGCCCCAGCCGTCGGGCTGATGAAGCACGCCACGACGACGTCTTCGTAGATTTCAGACAATTCGTAGTAGTTCATTCGAATGCCTCCCTGAGCAAATCGTACATCTCCTTCGTGAAACTGCCGTACATGGCGGAGAATTCCTGAAAGTCTGCGCTTTCCTCCACGTCGCTTATGATCTTGGTCATATCGGCCTTGCAATCGTACATCTCTTTGATAATCTCAAGCGCTTTGAGTTCTTTTTCAATGGTTCTGCAATATTCTTCTCTTTCTTCTTTCGGATAGTAATATTGGCATTCTCTCCTTCTGTGATAATCCAAATCGAACATCGCTTTATCTAACGCTTCCAAGCCTTTGCTCATTTCAGTTCCATCTCCAATTCTTCATTCATCTCGGCTACGAAGATAAGCCCTTTATCAGTCCAGACAGCACCGTACAATTCTTTCGGTCTATCCCGTTCCATCAGCGCATGAACCACACTGAATGTTCCAAATTCCTGCAACTTTGCTTTGTAATCGTCGTCGAGGAGGTCTTTTTTTCCAAACTCGTCCACAAACACAAATTCGTCGCAAAGTTCCTCGATGGTGTCGGCTTGTCTATCCAATTCATAGCCATGATAAGGCCCGTTAAATAATTTAATGGTGTTTTTCGTTCTGATGTATTTCATTCCAACTCTCCTTTATGCCTTTGGCAATCTGTTAATAAGCGCCGTCTCCGTCGCATCGTCCGCGTGCCTGGCGTATGTGTTCAGGAACATCTCCGGGGAATGTCCGAGCCTTCTCGCGGCGGCTTCGATTTCCTGCCCCGTCACGCATACGCTCGCAAGCCTGGTGGCCTGTATGTGCCTGCTGGCATGTGGGTTGATTCTCCTGACGCCCGCCAAGTCGCAGTATTTGTATAATTTCCTTCGGAACGTGCTTCTGCCCATAGGCGACTTCCTGTCGCGGTCGAAGAAGAGGAACTCGTCGTCCTTGATTCCGAGCGTTTCGATGTAATTTCCCAGCAGAACCGCCGTCTTTTCGTCGATTTTGACTTTCCTGTAGGAATCGTGGGTCTTGAGCTTACCCGTGACGAACGTGCCCTTTCCAGGGAGCGTAATGGCCTGCTGGCTTATCGTTATCTTCCCGCTCGCCCTGTCGAAGCATTTGGGCTGCAATGCGAGGAACTCGCCGAGCCTTGCACCGCACGCCAGGAACGTCGCGAACATCACGTAGTCGCGTTGGTCGGAGATGGCGGACATGAACGCCGCTTCCTCCGTCAGCGACCAGACGACGCGCTCGGTCTTGGCCGACTTCGCGGACTTGACCGGGTAAAGCGCGACGTCGCAGTCCTGATACGTGACCGCGTCTATGTACTTGCGCTGGTACGCGAATTTCAATAGGTCCTTCATGCGCGCTACGGCCTTGGACTTCTTGTTCTGGGAGAGTTTCGGGTCGCCGATGATGGCGTTGTACCAAGCGTCGATGGACTCCTGGCTAAGGCAGTCGCGTATGAGTTTCCCTCCGAAGTGGGGGAGCATGTACACGTGGTATATGCTCCTGTCGCAGCCAAGCGTCGATTCGCTTACGGTGTTGGCGCGCATCCTGGCGTATTCCGCGAGCATGTCGTCGAAGATGGCGACGCTCTTCCTGTTCGGGTTTTTCGAACTGATGAACTCGGCCTTGGCCCTCTCGAAGTCGGATTTGGCGGCCCCGAGGGTCGCGTAGCCCTTTTTCTTGAAATGCGCGAAAGAGCCGTTTATTTTCACTTTTGTGTCGTAGCCCCACGTCCCGTCCGAGTACTGGACGAACGCGCCGCGCCTTTTTATCGTTTCCATTTTCTGTCCTTTCCCGCTAGAATATGAAAGCTAGCGAAATCATTTGTTGAGTGAGATCCATTTGGTTGACCCCTAGCATGGGGAGCGGTGTTGGTAGCGCCGCTCCCTTTTTATGGGGCGACTACTTGATGATGTAGTCTTCGATGAAGCGTATCGTCTTCTCCAGGTCTTCCGAAGTCATGCGCGACTTGAGCTCGTCGAGTTTCCTGCTAAGGGATTCGACCGTGTCGTAGTCCTTCATCCTTCCCTTCAGTTCGCGATAGACCGCATTCTTGGTTATCACCACGTTCTGCTCGACCTTCGTCGTGTCCATCGACATGACGACGTTTTTGCTCCCGTGACTGACAAGCGATACGGTTATGCTTCCCTTCAGCCTAAGGTATTCGCTCTCGGTCAGCGTCATCTCTTCTTGCCCGAACTGCGGGAACACCACAAGGCCGTAATCGCTTCTTCCAAGAATGTAGTCGCTTGTCACGTTGAAGAACGCGGTGAGTATATCCAGATGTTCCTGCCTGAATGGGCGTGCGCCCGTTTCAAGATAGGACAGGACTGTATCGGATATGTCAATCAGCGCGCTTAGTCTCCTTAGCGACAAGCCGCTTTCTTTTCTTAGGAATTTCAGCCTGTTCATTGCATTCACCTCCTTTCGCCATCATTGTAGTGCGTGTGCTCCCAAAACGCAACCAAAAATAAACAAACCCTCCCAAAAAGTTATTTTCCCTATTGCAAAATGCTCCCGAGTTGGGAATAATATTGCCAGTGGAAAACGGAGGAACCCAAATGCAACTCATCAATAGAACCAAGTTAGTCGCGGTCATGGCGGCACGCAGGATGAAGCGCAAGGAATTGGCCGAAGAACTCTGCATTACGCCATCGAATCTCACTTTGAAGATCAAAGGCGTGCGCCAATTCCACGAACGCGAAATCGTATGCCTTCGTCAGATATTCGGCCCAGATATTTTTTTGCTTTAACACGCTCCCAATATGGGAGGATTGAGCGATTTTATGGAAAAGGCCGAATTGCTGAGCATGCCCGCATGGACGTACCGCGAAATCATGCTGTTCACCGGCGTCAAATCGAAGACCACGGCGATACGCATAAAGGACAGGGCGATAAGCGAGAACGGCGGCGCGGTTCCGTTCGGAAGCAAATACGTTAAGACCGACAGCGTTCTTGCGCTGTACGGCACAAGCCGAAAGCAGGAACTGGCCTGCATTGGAGAGAACGATGAATAAGAAAAGAAGCATAAGGCGCGTATACACGGAAGCCGAGTGGCTCGAAGCCAAGAACAAAACGATAGGCGGAAGCGAAGCCGCAGCAATCCTCAACAAATCGAAGTGGCTCACCCCGGATGATCTCTACAACAAGCTCGTCTACGGCAAGGCCAAGAGCGTTGCCCCGAACGAGAAGATGGCGAGGGGCACGGCGGCGGAGGAGCACATCAGGGCATTGTTCGCTTTGGACTTCGCCAAGCGGTTCAGGCTGCTGAAACTGCCCACCAAGAAGAAGTGCATGTACATACGGGCCGACAAGCCCTACATCAGTTGCTCGCCCGACGCGCTTGCCATCAACCTCAAGACGGGGAGGCGCTGGGGCATCGAGTTCAAGTACGTTGAGCTCATCAAGAACGAGGACAAGAACGTTTGGGAGGGCGGAATGCTCCCCGACCAATACTTCTGCCAGTGCCTGCAATACGACGTCGCCATGCCCGAGTTGGAGGGGGTGATACTCTTCGCCCATTGCCAATACTTCAGGCACGACGACGAAACCGACGAATGGCTATTCGACCACGCGGTGGACAGGCCATACGTCATCGTCAGGAAGGATGTAGCCGACCAGATCGAGTTCCTTGAACGCAAGGAAACCGAATTCTGGGAGGTCAACATAAAAGGCCGCAAAAGGCCGAAACTAAGGATTTCACTCACGCATTAGGAGGTAAAAGAATGAGCGAAAACATCGAAACGTTCGAGTTGGAGACAATCTCGGACAGGAAAACGGGCGTCTTGGCCATCAAGGGCTTCGACGAAACGCTCCAAACCGCGCGCCAAATCGTCGCGGAACACCCCGTCCCAACCATTGAGAACGACGCGCAGAAGAAGGACGCGAAGGAATTCCGCGCCACCCTCAACAAGGTCATCAAGGCCATCGACCGCAGGAGAATCGACACCGTTGCCGACTACACCGCCGACTTCGAGGACGCCTGCAAGCAGATCAAGGCCGTGTTCGTCGAGTTGGAGCAGGGCTACAAGGCCGAGCTCGAGCGCTACGACAAGTCCAAGGAAGTCGCTTCCGTCGAGACCGCGCCGACCACCAAATACGTCGCCACCATCAAGTTCACCGACCCAAAGTTGGTTAAGAAACTGACCGACTTCTGCGCCAAGAACGGGTGCGACCTGTCCATCAAGTAAAGGAGAAGAACATGGATACGCAAACCAACAAACCAGTCGCGGCCAGCCAGCAGGCGGTCGTCCCCACCAACACCAAGAAGGAAGTCGCGGCCGCCATCGGCAACTCCGGCATCGCCGACTCAATCCTCGCCAGTTTCGACAAACTCGCCCAGCAGGGCCAGTTGGTGTTCCCCAAGGGCTATGCGCTCGGGAACCAGCTCAAGCTCATGTACGCCAGCATCTCGCAGAACGGCAACGTCGCCAAGGCCACGCCGATCAGCATCGGCGAATCGCTCGCCAACGCCGCAATCCAGGGCTTGGAAATCGACAAGAGCCAGGTCTACTTCATCGTCTACGACCGCAAGATGCAGATGTTCCGCAGTTACTTCGGAGACGTGGCGGTCGCCAAGCGCTCGGGCTTGGTTAAGGAAATCAGCGCCCGCGTCATCTACAAGGGCGACGATTACGACATCGAGACCAACGATGAGGGCAAGGAGTACGTAACCGGTCACCGCTCAAGCCTCGCCAACCGCGACAACGAGATCGAGGGTGCGTACGCATGGGCCGTCCTCCCAGACGGCAGGCGCGAGTACTGCATCATGACCTGGAAGGAAATCCAGAAGAACTGGAGCAAGTCCAAGGCCCCCGGCACGCAGAAGGACTTCCCGCAGGAGATGAGCAAGCGCACGGTAATCCGCAGGCTCGTGAAGATGATCTTCAACACCGCCCCGACCGACATGAGCGACGAGGCGAAGGCCATCGTCGGCTCTTACAACCGCACCACCAAGGACGAGTACGCGGACGAGACGGACTACTCCAAGGGCACGCCCAAGCAGGCGAAGACCACGGTGTCCAACTCCATCATCGAAGAGGAGGAGGTGCCGTTCGTCCAAGGCGACGACTCCGAGGCGGACGGAGACGGGGTCATCGAAAGCGAAGGCGACGAAGATGGCTCGCTCCCATTCTGACAAGGGGAAGGAAGAGAGAAGGATGTTCGGGTTCGGGAGAGCCCGAATGGACTATAAGTCCCGCGTGCTGATACCGAAGGCGGTCATGAAGGAACTTGGCCTTAAAGGGCCTATGGAACTGCTCGTCGCGGTGAATGCCAAGGACGAAATCATCCTAATCCCACTTAAATAAAAAAAGCCGAGTTTCGCGGGGTTCTCGTTAAAAAACCCTGCAAAAACCTAATAAATTTGAGGAAATATGAACATTCAATTACCAAGCGGGAAGGTCGTCGAGTGCGACGACACCATCCAGATGGGCGTCGCGGACTTCGCGGCGCTCAAGGACAGAATCGAGCGCCTCGAGCGCGAGAACGCCGTGCTGCTGGACGCGGCGACGTCGAATTCCGTGCTCCGCTCAAACGTGGAGAAGTCCAAGAAGGTCGCCAAGTTCCAGCGCAACTCCGCGCAGTTGTTCCGAAAGGCCGCGAGGTCGCTCTGGAAGACGGTAGGCATCGAGATAGGCCAAATCGGCGACGACGGCACGAGGCCGATGACGATAACCGCCAAGGAGACGGGCGACAGAATCGAGCTGTTCGTCCCAGCCGAGCGCGCCTCATACATCGAGCGCGTGTTCAAGCCGGACGGCACCTTCGCCAACCGCGACGACGTCCACGCGCTCATCAGGGAGAAGGACGCGGAGATAAGGCGTCTAAACTGCTGCGAGGCGGAGGAGGACGAGGAGGAATGAAGAAGTCAGTCTCAATCTACCTAAAGAGCGGAATCGACCCAGCGAAATACGGATTCGCGAAAACGGAAAGCGGCTGGTGGGAATGGAAGGCCAGCGCCCTGCGGAGCGGGTTGCTTATCGAACCGGCGTCGCGGAAGGTCTCGCCTTACTGCGGGTACTGCTCCGCCAACGTGGCCGTGATTGTCAGAATGGCCGAAGACCATGCCCTCGAAATCGACGAATCGGACGATGAAAGGCCGTACATCATGCGCCTCACCCGCGAAGAGGCGTTGGCAATCGAGCAAATGCGCGGACACCCAAAGGAGGAGAGATGATATGCAAAAAACAAGACGGCAATTCTCAATCGAAATTATCCGATGCGACGGATTCATCGCTATGTCGAGCGGTGCTCAAGCACTCTACTTCCAACTCATGGGTTCGTGCGATGACGAAGGGTTTACATCCCAAGTCGAGATATGCAAGTTCCTAGCGCACGCCAGCGACAATGACTTGCAGGAACTCATAAAGAGAAGGTTCGTGTACGTCATAGAGAATGACGGCGTGAAAGTCGCAGTCATCAAACACTGGCGGTTGAACAACTACTTCCGAGAAGGTCAAGCGAAACCATCAACCTTTGCAGAAAGAGCACAGGTGTATGTAAAGCCAAACGGAAATTACACGCTTGATTCATCGGAAGGACAACCACTCGTGCAAAAAAGACAATGGTCTTTGTCAAAAACGCAAACACCTTCGCAAAAGCCTCACGCTGGCACGCCTGCACGTAGCGAATCGCTGGCGCAATGCGCTGGCGCGCCACGTTCCAATCCAATCCAAGGTACTAACGTACCCAATACAAGTAATACTCCATCTAAAGATTCCGTATTACACAATCCAATCCAATCCAATCCAACTCAAACCAATGAGGATAGTAACCATGAAGAAGACTACTCATGGCTACCTCCAGACGAATAAGGAGAATGAAAAATGACTGGGACAGAAAAATTGAACATTTTGAAAAAATACCCGGAACTTGTACCGCTTAGCGATGAGCAGAAGGAATCGTTTCTCTATCTCTGGAAAGCGATGCCTGAATACGCTCGCCGACAAAAGCTCGTAGGTGCGATTCCCGATCTCTACAACAACCGCCAGCGCTACAAGGCGTTGCTCACCACCGAAGAGGACGTCCGCATGTTCAACGCGATTATGCAGGACGGAAAGACGCAGTTTTAGAAAGGAAACCAAATGAATCTCACTCAAACTAAACTCACGACGAGGCAATGGGACCTGTACAACCTCGTCAAGCAGAGGACGCTCGACGGCCTCAAGACGACATGCAGGGACATCTGCGACGCGCTTCCCCAGCACTATCAGCTCAACGAGAAGCAATCCCATCACAGCAACTGCCCGCACATCTACCAGGACTGCGAGGCGCTCCTCCTCTCTTCCGAGGTGGAGAAGGTGATAATCCCCGACAACAACGACTTCCACATCGCGAGGAACGAACGGGAGGCCATGGAATACGCCGATAGGCTCGCAAGGCGCGGAGCCCACAGGTTCAAGCGCTACTGGGCCATCGTGGACAAGTGCAAGAGCGACGGGCAGGGGAAAGTTGTCTCCTGCCAGAACGAGCCAATCGACGACGAGTCCAAGGCCAGAAGGTTCGTCGAGTCGTTCCTCAAAGCCGAAGAGGGGGAGGAAGATGTTCGGGACTAGCGACTTCAGGATACTCGGCACGGTATGCACGGACGCGCTGGTGACCTACACGGTCGGCAAGAGCAAAAGGCCAATCGCCAGGTTCGCCATCGCGACCAAGGTGAAGTTCTCCCATCAGGGCAAATGCAGGTTCCCGATCGTGGCGTTCGACGACGTCGCGAAGAAGGCGCAGAGCGTTTGCAGGGTTGGGGCGAAGGTAGCCGTATCCGGCACGCTGGTGTCCGAGGACGCCGTGGACAAATCGACGGGCGACGTGTACGTGAGGACGTTCTTCTACGCATTTGAAATCATGTGCATAGCGAAGGCCAAGCAGGTGTCGCTGAGCGCGTATGAGAGAAGGTTCTCCGAACTCACGGAACTCTCCGCGATTGACCCGATGGACGCGAACAAGAGGCTGAAATGATATGAAGGATTATTCAGACGTTAACAGGAGGCACCACGCCGTCGTAGGCGAGATATGGGTGCACGAAGACGGAAGTGCGACGATAGCGCTCAAGAATGGCGGCGGCATGTCCGTGAAATCGCCCGAGGAGGCCGAGACCGAGCTCTCCCGAATCGACGGGAAGCGCGAGATGAACGCGCTGGAGAAGGCCAAGGCGGACATGGACTACCGCAGGCACTTCGGCGGGTTCGGCTACAGGCAAGCCAAGCGCCACTACGAGAAACTATTGCGAAAGGAGCGGATGAAGCATGAGTAGATTCTCTGAACTCCTGCCGATTGAGCAGGACAAAGCATACGACAAGATCGTGGATGACAGAAACGCCGCGCTGAGGGTGTCCGCCTCGATGTCGAGGAAGCTCGAAATCCTCGACCAGCACGTCGTCATCCAAGGCGGCAAACTCACGGTTGTTCGCCCGGAACTCACCAAATACGAAATCAAGGCGCTCACCGAGTGCCTGAAGGGGAAGTGACGTGATACGGAGATTCCTTATCCCAGGCGAGCCCCAAGGAAAGGCGCGCCCGAGGGCCACCGTCATCGGCGGTCACGCAAGGGTGTACACGCCCCAGAAGACCGCGAGCTACGAGAACCTCGTCAGGCTCGCGTTCCTCGAGCAGAACAAGGGCGCCGAGCCCGAGAAAGGCCCGGTCCAGATCGAGATGGCGTTCTACTTCGCCACGCCGAAGAGCGCCTACTGGCCCAAGAACTCGAAGCACAACGGGGAACTGAAGGACGGCTGGTTGCTCAAGAAGCACACCTCCAAGCCCGACATAGACAATCTGGTCAAAGCCGTCCTAGACGGACTGAACGGGGTTGCCTTCGTGGACGATTCCCAAATATGGCGCGTCACCGCCTCCAAGATGTACAGCGAGAAGCCATGCGTGATGGTAACGCTGATTGGAGACGGAGATGGCGATACCCGAGAATGAAATCATATTGGGCGACGCCTACGAACTCATTAAGGCGTTGCCCGACGCGTCCGTTGACTGCGTGTACACGGACATTCCGTACCAAATGCACATGGGAGGGCAGGGGTTCTTCAAGAACCGCAGGTTCAAGGACGAAATCGGGGGCTTCGTCGATGGCGTGAAAACCGAGATGTGGGACGAGGTGGACAGGGTGCTCCGAAAGAAGAACCTGTTCGTCTGGTGCTCCAAGGACCAAATCCCCGAACTGCTCTCCCGATACGTCTCCAAGGGCTGGAACTTCGTCATCCTGGTGTGGTGCAAGACCAACGCCACCCCGTTCGCGAGCGGCACCTGGCTTCCCGACATCGAGCATTGCCTGCACTTCTACAAGGGCATAAAGCTCAACGACGGGATAAAGCTCAAGTCGAGATGGTACGTCTCTGGCACGAACGTCGCCGACAAGAAGCAGTTCCAGCATCCCACGATAAAGCCGCTCAACCTCGTGGAGCGCCACCTGCTTCACGCCACGCAGCCGGGCGATCTCGTGCTTGACCCGTTCTGCGGGAGCGGGACGACGTGCCTAGCCGCGAAGGAAAACGGCAGGAGATACTTGGGGTTCGAGATAGACCCCGAGTTCCACAGGATAGCGACCGACAGGCTGAACGGCATAGACGCCAGTGGCCAGACGTCGATATTCACCGACTTCGACAAGGAGCCGAAACAACTCACAATCTTAGACATCACAGGAGGAAACAACGATGAATGAAGAAACCAAACAGCCCAAGCAGGAAGAGAAGGTCGCCGTCATGCTGACGCGCTCCGAAATCTTCCAGCTCAACCTATGCGTGGTCGCCAGGCTAAGCGCCGCGCAGATGAAGTTCGCCAACGCCTATTGCGAGGAGGAGCAGAAGTCGGCCGAACTGCTGATGAACTACCTCACTGGGCTTTCCGCCAAACTATCGGGGGTGCTCAAGGATGGGCAGAAGTAAGTGCGTCGAGGCGCCTTTCAGCCACGAGATTCCCTGCGTCGGAATCTACGTCCCCTACGACAAGTCCGTCATGGACAAACTGCTCTCCAAGGACGAGAAGGACGTCGAGCTCGTCAAGCAGCATCTGACGAAGATAATGGCGCCTGCCAAGAACGACGAGGGCGTGCTGGGCGTAAACAACATGCAAGGCGGAATCCTCGTCCTGATACCCACCAAGCGCGACGGCTCCGAGAAGGAGACGGTCAAGCGCATTCTAAGCGAATACGCCAAGCTCGGCTTCGACGCCAAGGTTGCCAACAGGATTCTTTACGCCGACGGGCGCTACCTAGACGGCATATACAAGGGCTTCCTAGTCGCCCTTCCGAGCCCAGAGATGGAGAAGGAGATTCGCAGGATACTCGACGCGCACTGCCGCGAGTGGAACGTCACGCAGGACCCGAAGCTCGGAATGCTCTACTACGAGGGAGACCTCGGCGGAAGGAACGTCACGATCGCGATTCAGAACGGCGATTGGCGTTTGGCCGCAGGGCTCGCGAGCGGGGAAATGCACTACACCCGAGAGGTGCGCAAGCACTGGAAGAAGGTTCTCGAAGGGCTCGAGGGCGACATAGAACGCTGGGCCGATGAGCACCCTGGCCTGGCGAAGAAGGTGCACTCCGCATGATGATTACCAAGCACGCGCTAAGCCGAGTGTGCCAGCGCGTCGGCATACGCGACGAGGAGTCCGCCGAGCTCTTCGTCAATGGCGCTTCCGAGTTCGGGAGGGAGGCAACCTCCTTCCCCGTCGGAAGCGTCAGGGGCTACCTCGAGGACAAGGCGCGCACGGGAAACCGCGTCGTCGTCCACAAGGGAATCGTCGTCGTGTTCGGGAAGGACGGGAACTGCGTCACCGCCTACCCTCTCCCATCGGCACTATTGGACGACTACAGAAAGGAATCGAAGCATGATTAACAACGAGTTCAACATCATCGGCATAGCCACAAGCGAGTACGAGCGCGACCACTGGAATAACTGCACCCTTAAAGTCGAGGTCGAGAAGATGGGTTCTAAGGAGGGCAACGTCTTCGAGGTGGAGATGAAGGTGTATTCGAACAACCGCTACGTGGACACCAGCAGGCACATCGCTGGCGAGCAGGTGGCCGTCAACGGCTACATCGACATGTTTGTGAGCAGAAGCGGAGTCCCCATTCCAAGGCTCGTCGCCCAGCGCGTCTACGTATTGGGCGAGCAGAAGCGCAGGCAACTCGGGCAGTCAGTGAGTTACGACGCGCCCGAGCCAGCCGACGTGGCGATGAGCACCGACCCCACCGAAGACGGCGACCTGCCGTTCTGATATGCGCCTTAACGTGGCGGACATGCTCCGCGCGGAGTTGCTGAACTACGAGCTGGAGGTGCAGCGCGCCGAGTCGAGAATCGCGTACTTCGGAGCGGTCATGGACAGGACGAGTGGCTCGAAATCCCGCAGGAAATCCCGCACGTTCGTCTACGCCAAGGTCGAGCGTGAAGCCTGGATTTGCTACCGCGACGACTTGCTGCAAGCCAAATCCGAACTCGCTCGGGGAATCGACGGCGCGCTTGGGTCGTATCCGGATGCGCATCGGAAAATTTTCTGGGAATGCCTGCTGAATGAGCGCGAGCCGAGTGTGGTCGCTTCCGAGATGGGAATGTCCTTGAAGGCCGTCGAACGCATTAGGAACAAGCTCATGAGGGACCTGCACAGCCTGTACCGCCCGTAAAAACGCGAGAAACGCCCGTTTGGGCGTTTTCGTTTGCTCGGCCGAGTATTTTAACGAACTGGGAGCGAATCGCGCCGTACGGGGCTGTAAAAGGAAAAGCCGACCCCCATGCAAAGAATCGAGAAGAGTTCTAGGGTCGGCTCGTCAAAGGGTTCTCAATCCCCTTTGTCCTCCATATCGCGGCGGATTAGGTCGCGTATATAGCGTTGTTTGGGCTTGTGGCTTTCAAGCCACAGGATTATGTCGGCGTCCTTTTCTTTGAGGAGCATAAGCGTCACGGAAGTCACATGTCCCTGTTTCCACTTGGAAATGCTTGCCAGTTGATTCGCCTTTCGTTGCTCCTGCGTCAGTGTCTTCGGCCGTCCGCGTTTTGCTTGCTTGGGCATGTTTCGCACCTCGGTGGGAAAAATGATAGCACACTTAGATGGAAGCGATAAGCCCGAGTTGCCCGTTGTAGAAGCGGAACTGGCATTTGCTGATGGCCTTGATTTGCTCGGCGGTAAGCGAAATGCTTTCGCCTTCTTCGTCATGGGCGCAAAGAATGCAGTTGCCCACGATTTGCTCGAGCACGTTCTCGCCCTTTTTGTCCGTCGTGATGATCGCGGGCTTCTGGCGCTTCTCGGGGTCGAGCAGTCCCTCGTCGTCGCAGATGATGTCGATTAGTTGGCCGCCGAAGTTGCGGGTGACGATGTCGATGGTGGAGCATTTGAGCAATCCGTAGAATGCCTCGAGCCTGTTGGCGATGTTGTCGGTGTAGATTGTCTTCTCGTCGGTGTCGATGACGACGACGTTGATTTTGCTTTGTTTCATGGTTTGGTTCTCCTTATCGTTCGTTCTCTTCCTCTACCGAGGTGATTTCGTAGTCGCAGTCCACGCCGAGTCCGTAGAATTCGATGGCGTATTCCACGGACGGCATGACGCAGGTTTGCTCGCGCCATTCGTAGTTGGACATGGCGTCGCGGTACTTGAATGTGATTCTTTTCATTTTGGTTTGTCTCCTTTTCGTTGAGTTAGATTCTTTGCCCCTCCTTTTCGGCGAGGGGCGTTCCGAGTGTTGAGTGAGATTCCGATTGGTTGCTGGTCTCTATTTCGCCCTCCTTACCTGTCCGAGTATTCGTGCACCCCTAGGAAGAAGTCGTTGTCGGGGAACGGGTTGTTGCCCTCGTCGCCGAAGAAGTCGAGCGCCTCGGCAATCGTCCCGAACGTCCTGCACCCGGCTTTCCCGCACATCTCGTTGATGAGCGCGAGGGCTTGCTCCTTTGTCTCCACGTAGGGGCTTTCCATCTCGTTTGTGTAGTGGTTTCCGACCGACCCGTCCACGTAGTAGCGCCACTCGAAGAAGTATCCTTCGGAGTCGGTGTTGATGTAGATTTCGTTCCCGCATTCCTCGCAGGCGGTGACCTGCTTTAGTTTGGGGAAGAAGCGGGAGAGCAGTCTGTCCCACGCGTCGATGGCTGGCGACCACTTCGATTCGTACCAAACCTTGAAGTAGGTGACCCCGTATTTGCCCGTGGAGATTTCCTCGTCCACGTCGGTGTAGTACGAGGCGGGCAGGGAGAGCCCGTCCATCTCGGCCTCGGTGAACCCCGCCAGTTTGAAGGTCAGGTCGACTTGGTTTATCGCCCCTTCGCCCTTCGAGCGCGATTCCGCGATGATGGATAGAAGTTTTTCGAGTTCGTTGCGGTCGCCGTAGACCGCCATGCAGTTTGAGACCATGTTCGCCATTGTTTTATTCCTCCTTTGCTTCGTATAGTTCCTCGATTAGGTAGGTCGTTTCGTGGTCGGGGTATTCCGCGTTTTCCTTGGCTTCCAGTTCGTCGGACAGGGAGCATGCGGCATCGAGCGCCTCCTTCGCCGTCGCGGCCATGACGGTGGCTTCGCGCACTCCGCATATATGGCCATCAATGTAACGGCCATATTCGACCGCCCATTCGCGGCCTCTCTTTTCGGGTTCCTTGGGTCCGCGTTCCGCCTTGGCGAGGCGTTTGCTTGTGGTGTGGTATTGTTTAAGCATTTTCATTTCCTCCTGTTTGCTTAGATTCGGTAGTAGTCCATGCGCTTGGTATAGGCGCGGTTTTTGAGGTGCAGTTTGAATAGTAGCAATTCGATTAGCCTTTTCATTTTTCGGTCCTTTGTTGAGTGAGATACGCGCCCCCATTTGAGGGAGGGGGCTGGCCCTATGGCTTTTAGAACAGCGCCGCTAGGCCCTTGACGATGTTGTCGAGGAGTTTCCTCTCGTAGTTGCTGTTCTCTTCGATGATGGCGCGGCAGTTCGGGCAAACTTCCTTGATTCCCTCGGTGTTGCTATGCTCGGTGATGAACACGGCGCGCTTGTTGTCGAAGCACGCAAGCGGCTCGAAGAGGTAGTTTCGCCTTCTCATGTATTCTATTGCGGCCTCGTCGTATAGCGCCGACATCGGGCAGGCCGTTTGGCCGTCGAAGAGCACGATGTCGAACACGTCGGCCGCTTGGTGCGTTTTGGCGTAGCATTCGGCTATTTGCTTGGGGGGGAGGCTGTTGTCGCCACTGCTGGAGGAATAGCGTTTCGCTTTGTTTTCCTCGACGTCGAAGCGGGTGCTCATGCGGATGAGGTTCCACTCGAAGTCGTCGCGCTTTTCCTCGAGCTCGGCGAGGGCGCGGAGGATGCCGTTCACCGTTTTGTCGTGCTTGCGGAACGAGCCGCTTTGGTCGAGCCAGACGTTGAGGGTTTTCTTCTTGCCCTTGGCGGCTTTCGCGCCGTCGGCGAACGAGCGCTTCCTCCACCATTTCATCTCGTCGTTGGCGTCCTTGACGATACGGCGGGCGCTAAGTTTGCCGCTGAAGCCGTACTGGATAGGCTGGGAAGCGTTGCCGACCCCGAGCGTCTTGGTGATGATTCTAAGAATCTCGATATAGGCCTTTTGCGACATGGGGAAGCGCTTAATGCCGTGGTCTTCCTCGTATTTGTCGGCGGCTTCTTCCATCGCGCCCATTGCGGCCTCGGCAATCTCTCGGGCCTGTTTGGCCGTCGGGGCGTCGAATTGCTCCGCTTGCTGGGCGTCGTCGGCCTCGCTTTGCTGGGCGGTGCTTTCTTCCTTGGCCGAGTCTTGGCTTTCGCTCTCGATCCGCTCTTCTGCTCCGCCTTGCCCTTGGCCTTGCGCGCTTTCGCCTTGGCGGCCCTGCGTCGGTTGCTGGGCTTGGGGTTGCTTGGCGGCGTACTCATTCCATAGGGCGAGGAGCTCTTCGTGCAGTTTTTGGGCGGCGTCGATTAGGGCGCGGGCTTGGCCGTTTTGGGAGTTGATTCCCTTGGTCTCTTCCACGAAGCGGTCCACGGCTTGGCTGGCCTCGGCCTGTTTGAACGGGGCGCGGCGATGGCGGACGGCATAGAAAGCGAATTGCTCGAAGCATTGCGGCTCGGCGTAGGGGCAAAGCGACATGATGGACGCCTTGAAGTCGCAGCGCATGAAGTACGACGCGAAGAGCGTCTCGATTCTCTCGTCCTCGTAGACGTTGAGGTCGTCCCATTTGATGAAAGCGGGGTTATTGCGGTTTTCCCATTGCGCCACATGGTAGGCGTTGGAGACGTCGGTCGGGGTGAGCATGGCGTGGCTCAGTTCGTGGTAGAGTTCCTCGCGGATTGACTGCTCGATGGCCAAAGGGCTAAGCGTCCCGCCGTTGGCGTCGATTTTGGCGCGGGTCGCCTTGACGATGTTTTGAAGCGCCACGACTATGGAGCGGCTTCCCATGTCGAAGAACGAGGTCGCGGCGTCGGCGTCGAGTTTGGCGGCGACCTTGCCCGTCCCCGTGTAGTACGAGGTGGTCAAGGTGTCGAAGATTTGGGCGGCTTTCTCGGTGATTGCCTTGTTTGTGATTCGTGCCATTTTCATGTCCTCTCTTTCTTTAGAAAACCCAACCTAAATAGGGCTTGTCGATTCGCTCGATGCGGGCGCAACGGGAGACAAGCGGGTCGGGGAGCGGCGTCTTGCCCATGTTGGTCTCTAGGTTCATCGTCGCGACGATTTTGAAGCCGTCCGCGATGGGGAGCTCGATTCCGCGGTCCACGATGGCGCTCTTGTTGTCGGTGACGGCTTGGAGGCGTTGCAATACAACGGCGTTGTAGAGGTTGATTTCGTCGATGATGATGGGCTCGCCGCGCTCCATGGCAAGGGCGAGGTCGGTCTTGGCCCACGTCTTGGTCGCTGGGTCGATGATGGTGAAAAGGTCGTCGGGGTCCAATCCAGCGCTCCCCGCCATGACCTTGGCGTTGGGGTTCTCGCTTAGGGCGAGCGTCGTCTTGCCCGTCCCCGCTGGGCCGTAGAAGACCTCGAGGCGCCTGTTGATTCGGCCCGACATGGACGGCGCGGCCTTGGCGGCCTTGAAGAGTTCGACGGCCTCCCCGTTGGTGCATTGCTTGGCGGCGTCCTTGGTGAGCGTTTCGTCGAAGCCCTCCAACTCCATGGCCTTGACGATGAAAGCGGCGGGGTCGTCGGCGTATTTGAGCGTGTTGATGGTGCGGGGGTCGATGGCGAAGCCGAAGCCGTCGCATAGCCTAATCAGCCCTTGGGCTATTTGGTTGTTGGCGTCCATTTGGGCCTTGGAAAGCGTGGTCGGCGTCGATGGCTTGGCCGTTGCCGCCTTGGGCTGGCTCGCTGGCTGGGCGGGCTTTTGCTTGGGCTGTTTGGGCTGGGCCGCTGGGGCGCTTGCGCCCTTCAAATCGTCGGCGAAAAACGCCTTGCCGTTGGTTTGCGCTCCCCTCACGAACGAAGCCAAAGCGGACAAACTGGCGAAATTGTGGTCGGCCGTGGTCTTGCCATCAAGCCCGACCAAAGACGAGCGGAGCGACTTGACGGAATCGCTTGCGCTTTTCCCCAAAGTCGCGGAGACGGACGAGCCCGCCTCGAGGGTGTAGGTGCCATCATCTTCTAGGCGAATGGCGACGCCTTTTTTAGATTCGATTCTTTGCATGGTTTTTCCTCCTAGAATCGTGGGGCTTTTGCCCCTATGGGCCTATAGTATCGCTCTGCTATTTAAGATTAGCAATAGATAAATCTAAATCTATTTAAAAAAACCTTCTATTTATCGAAAGTTTTTCTATTTAAATTAGTGAAATCTTTTTCTATTTATCCGTCGTTTTTCCGTCTATTTATCCATTCGTTTCCGTTTCTATTTATCCATCGTTCTATTTATCCCATTTAAGCCCCTTTCTATTTAACTTTATCTATCTATTTAACTTTCTATTTATCCGTGTTCTATTTCTATTTAATCGCATGGGAAAAAAGCCACGGCGGAACATGGCGAAACGATACGGGAAAAGAAGAAGCGGAACGGGGGAAACATTATTTAAGAGCGAAATGTCCACACGATGGAAAAAAGCGGGCGCATAAGGCCATGAATCAAGGCGGAACAATTCCATAGAATCGCTCCACTTTGAAGAAAAACGGCCTTGCATGGGCATTATTTGGAGAAGCAAGGGAAACGGGGGGAAAATATGGCTTTGTTTTGCTGTCGCGGACGGCTTGCGAACGGGGGAACGTCGAGCGTTTGGGAGAGCGAAGTCAGACACCCCACCCCTACCTACGCGATCACCGGGGGGCGGGTTTATAGAAATAATGTTGACACTTCAAATCTCCCCCAAAAATTGCCCCTTCCCATCTCAAATAGGGTGGTATGGCCAAAAAATTTCCTGTCAAATTTTCCGCATTCTATTTAAATAGACATCCATTAAATAGAAGTGGGAAAAATATGGTCATGTCCGTCATCGTTTTGGTTGCTTTTCCGCTTTAATGTTCCCAAAACGGGAGCGATAATACCAGCAGGAGACAATGACCGAGATGGACCAGACCGATTTGATGACCGGATACGAGCTTCGCCTGGCGAAGGGCAAGCGCAAGAGCGCCGCCGACCTTTTGAAGGACGAGAAGATGGTCGCCACGGCCGTCAGGGACGTCTTGGGCGTCGAGGTGGAACGCAGATTGGAGTCCGGGGAGGTGGTGAACATCCCCCTGGCCTACGACCTCGTCATCGACTACTTCGGATACCTCAAGAAAAACCCGGGAAAGATCGACCTGAAGGTCCTTTCGGCCGTCTTGGGCGAGACGAAGGTCGAGGTCTCAACCGACAAAGAGACCGCATCCGACGTCTTCGGCGGAATCGCCGTCAAGAGGTCTTCCAAGGATGGTCCCGGTACTTGATTCCAGGAACAGGGAGACGGGCAGGTTCAGAAGGACGCTGGCGGATTCCATGCTCCCCAAGTACGACGAGGACCTGGCGGTCGTCGTGATCGCCGAGGACGGCTCGGAGATGCTTGTGCCCGTGTGGCGCTTCATCGAGAGGTACCTCCGCGTGAAGGACAAAAGGGGCCGCTACTGCGTCTTCGAGATCAACAGGGCGCAATGCGACCTCTACGTCCGGATATGCGAGAGGAAGAGGAAGGGCTTGGGGCTTCGGTTCGACATACTGAAGGCCAGGCAGCTCGGCTTTTCCACCTTCATAGCCGCGCTGTTCTTCACCCTGACGGCCCTGGTGCCGAACCAGACGTGCGTCATCGTGGCGGACGTCGCCGACCACGCGACGAACCTGTTCCGCAAGTACAAGTTCTTCTACGCGAACCTCCCCGGCTACCTGAAGGCGAAGCTCCCCACGCTGGCCTCCAACGCCAAGGAGCTCATCATCGACTACGGCATGGGCCAGACGTCGGTGATACGCGTCACCGTCCAAGGCGAGAGCGCTGGGCGTTCCGACACCTGCCAGTACGTGCATCTCTCCGAGGTCGCCTTCTGGCAGGACATCGTGGACACCTCGACGTCAATCCTGAACACCGTGGACGACTCGAACCCGGATTCCATCGTCTTCTACGAGACGACGGCCAACGGCGTCAACGAGTACAAGGAGATGTGGGACCAGGACGTCGTGAGCGGCGAGGACGGGTTCGAGGCGCTGTTCTACCCGTGGTACGAGGACAAGGCGTACGAAGCCGACTACTGGGGGTTCGAGCTGTTCGACTGGGAGAGAAAGCTCCAGAAGGAACTGAACCTGTCACTAAGGCAGATAGCCTGGTACCGCGTCCAGTACAACAAGATGCGCGGCAACCTGCCCAAACTCCGTCAGGAGATGCCGAGCACCCCGGTCGAGGCCTTCATCACATCGGGGAGTTCCGTGTTCAACATGGAGCTTCTGCTGGAAAGGAAGGCGGAGATCATGCGGCTCCCCAAGCCCAGAAGGGGCTTCTTCCAGTTCAGGAAGGAGGTCAGCTCCGATGGGAACGCGATCACCGTGTCCGGCGACAGGTTCGTGGAATCGGAGGTAGGCCCCACGCTTATCTACGAGGAGCCGAAGCCGGGCCACCCCTACGTGGTCAACAACGACCCCGCGATGGGCGGCGAGGACTACTTCGCCACCGTGGTGGTGGACAACTCGAACGGAAGGCAGGTCGCCACGTTCCACAAGAACAAGTGCGACGCCGACGAGGCCGCGTTCCAGACGCTCATGCTGGCCAGGTTCTACAACGGGGCCTTGCTTAGCGGGGAGACGAACACCACGAGCTACCTATTGAAGTTGGCGCGCAAGTGCGGCTACCGCTTCATCTACCAGGATTCGGATGTAGAGACGCTTGGCGTCAGGTACCAGGACAAACTGGGCTACAAGACGAAGCAGAACAACCGCCAACTGATGATCGAGATGTTCGCGGAGGCGTTCAGGGACGACCCGACGATCATCAGCGACTACGCCACCGTGTGCGAGATGGAATCGTTCCAGATCGTCAGGAACGACTCGACGGGCAAGGAGAAGGCGCAGGCCACCGGCGGCAAGCACGACGACCTCGTGATGGCCATGTGCGGGTTCTACCTGTGCAGGGGAGCCCAAAGGGCCACCGTCATCCAAGGGGAAAGGAAAACGGGGCAGAGCATAGAGGAGCTTGAGGCCAGGCTCGAGAACATGGCCAGAGCCAAGCAAGAGCAGAGAAGGAACGTGATTCAGATATGGGATTGAAGGCTTACCGGAAATACAGGCGCAGCGAGGAGATCAGGGATTTCCTCGCCTACTACGGAATATCCGAATCCGATTTGCGCTATCTGCACGAGGCGCTTTCCATCGTGAAGGCGCTCAAGTCCAGGGCGGACGAGAAGCCCATCGAAGCGAAGCCCGCTCCGAGCGAGGAGCAGAAGAAGGAATTCAAGGAGCGTAAGGAGAAAGCGCTCAAGCCCGAGGACATCGTGAGCATGTTCGCGGACGACGTGGAGGAGTTCTACCCGAATGGAAAAGGAAGAGCGTAAGGAAACCGTCGCCTACCAACTGTTTGAGCTGGACAGGCGCTACAAGTCCGCCAATGACGCGGACTGGTCGACGAACCTGGCGAACATGGTGTCGCAGGCTCAGGACTTTTACAACGGCAACCAGTACCCCAAGGGCAACTTCAACAACGCCATCCGCGTCACCCTCAACATCTGTAGTTTCTCGGCCAACATCAAGGCCAGCAAAATCTGCGGCACGCCCATCTACATCGCCTACACGGCCGACAGCCCCGACGTGGACTGCACGAAGCTCAGGCAGTTCGACGAGTACAACCAGTCGAAACTCCACCAGAAGACGTTCAACTTCCAGTCGGCGCTCAACGGCTTCGTCAACGGCACGGAGATAGCCTTCGTCCGCTGGGACGACGACGACACCTCCTACAAGGGCATCTACAAAGGCGGCCTAGTCTACGAGCACATCGACCCGAGGAACTTCGCGGTCGCCAACAACCGCCTTTCCGAGATCCAGAACCAGGCGTGGGTCATGTTCTGGTGCTGGATGGAAGTGGGCGCGGTCCGCGAGATGATCGAGGGCAAGTCCGAGAAGGAGAAGAACGAGAAGATAGACGCGATAGTCAGGGAGGTCGACCCGGACGGCAAGGCCGACTTGGTTAACAGCTCCCGCTCCCTCGTCAGGGTGTTCACCCGCTATTTCAGGGTGGATGGTGAAGTCTACTTCGAGTGCTCCACGAGGACGGTTGAGCTGTTCGCCTACCCCAAGCCGCTCAACCGCAGGCTCCACAAAGAGAAAATCAGGAAGATCATCGACGAGTTCCGCAGGGAGGAGGACAAGCCGTCCGAGACTGCCGACCTCGTCAAGGACTACGCAATCGACTTCGAGGACGCGGTGATGCAGAAGTACGACTCCACCGCGCTCACGGACGAGGAATACGGGCGGATAAAGGAGAAGTTCCCGCTTTACCCATTCGCCACGTTCGTCCCGTTCACCGTCAACGGGAGCTTCTGGGGTCGGAGCGACATCACCTCGCTCATCCCAATCCAGAAAGCCATCAACTTCATGCTCTCCATGACGCTCAAATGCGCGGAGAACAATGCATACAACAAGATATTCGCCAAGGCCGACGCATTGCAGGGGCAGGTGATAACCAACGAGCCGAGCCAGATCATCTACGACTACTCGGGCTTCACCAACGGCTGGGGCATCAAGATGGCGGAGACGCCGCCGGTGCCCAACGGCCTAATCGACTTCACCGATAGGCTCTTGGCCATGACCCGCGTCGTCTGCGGGTTCAACGACGTCATGGACGGCTCCGTGACGAACAAGGACATGTCTGGCTACATGCTCCAGCAGATGATCAAGCAGTCCAACACGTCCATCGAGCAGCAGCAGCAGATCTTCTGGGAGTTCAACGAGAAGCTCGCGGAGATCAGGCTCCTCTTCTACAAGCACTACGTCGATAAGGCGAAGTACACCGCGCCATTAAGCGACGCGGAGTACGACGACAAGGAGGAGGCGCGCCAGCTCATGCACAACGTCTCCATGAACGGCGGCAAGTTCCTGACGATGCCGGACGCCAAGCCCGAGGACTTCGAGAAGCCCTCCAAGCGCGTCAAGGTGTACGACATCAGCGGCGACGAGCTATACGGCGTCAACATCGACATCGCCGTGGAAGCCATGCAGGGCCTTGCGGACTCCAAGCTCATCGAGCAGCAGATGTTCGACAACCTGTTCCTGAACGGCGGCATCCAGAACGTCGAGCCGCAGTGGCTGGAAGCCTACTTCGAGTGCTCGCCCAACGTCTCCCCGAGGACGAAGGCGGCCGTCCGCAACATCATCGAGAGGGAGAAGCGCTCGCGCATCGCCCAGCTCGAGAGCCAGTTGCAGGAAGTGGTGGCGAAGACCCAGCAGATCATCGCCTACGCCCAGCAGCTCGAGGGAACAGTCGGCGTGCAGGGCAACTACCTGAAGAACCTGACGGCCGAGTTCACCGGCAAGATCGCCATGCAGAACAAGATCATCGGCGGCTTGCAGAAGGATCTCATGCAGTATCGCGAGCCCCAAAGCGAGGGCGAGAAGAAGTCCGCCAACGCCACGGGCGCGAACGGCAGCCCCCAATCATAGTCATATCCGCTTAGGCGGTTTGATACACACGCTAGGCACGGCGCAAAAGGCCAATCCGCTTGGGCAAGCGCAAACAGCCCTTCGCAGGAAGAAGCGAGAAAACCCCCCGACGCCAAAACGGGGCTACGAAAGGAGCGATCATGGCAGACGAGAAAGAGAAGAAGGAATCCGAAGAGGAAGTCCTTAATCCCGACGACTTCGACGAGTCCGAGCAATCCAAGGGCGATGACAAGCCCGAGGAAGGCGAAGGCAAGGAGAAGGAACCCGAGTCCAAGGAAGGTCAAGCCGAGGACGAGGAAAAGCAACGCAGGGCGGAATTCGCCAAGCGCAGGCGCGAGAAAGAGGCCGCCGAGAAGGCCAAGCGCGAGCGCGAGGAGAGGGAAGCCCGAATCCGGAAGGAAGCCGCAGAGCAGGAAGCCCTCGGCCTAATCACCAAGAACCCCTACACGGGGAAGCCCATCAAGGACGGCAAGGACCTTGAGGTCTACAAAATCCAGAAGGCCATCGACGATAGGGGCGGAGACCCCATAGCAGACTTGGCCGACGAGATCGCGGAGCGAAGCCGCAAAGCGGAAGCCGAGAAAAAGAAGGCGGTCGAGGATGCCCAAAAGGCGGAGACCTCGCTCAACGCGGAGATCGGCGAACTGCGGAAAGCCCACCCAGAGGTGAACACCGCAAAGCTCGCCGACGACCCCGATTTCATGGAGATAGCGTCCGAGAAGCAGGGCAGGTGGAGCCTTCTCGAAATCTACGAGGAATACCAGCGCCGCCAGCAAAGCAAACGCAAGGCGGGCGACGACAAGGTGGCCGAGGAGATGGCGAAGAAGAACGGCCAGCCGGGCAGCGCAGGCAACGCGAAGCAGCCTTCCGGGAAGAAGGTCTTCAAGTCGCTGAAGGAATTCGACGAGTACTGGAAGGCCAAATACCACTCTTAGAAAGGAATTTAAACCGTTATGGCTTTAGCAAATCAAGGCGCAGTCAAATACGCCGAATTAACCGATGAAATCATCACCGACGTCAAGCAAGGCATCGAACTTTACGTCAAATCCGAGGAATATTGGGACAAGTTCGCCCACCATTCCACCGTCCCCAAAGGATACCGCACATTCACCTCCCGCCGCCTAATCCAGCCCAAGGTCCGTCCAGCCGACGTCAAACCCCGCGCTGAGCTCATCGCGCCCCGTCCGAGCAAGTTCTCCGTCATGACCTTCTCGAAGACCGTCGCGAACTACGGCGACAAGGCCTACTACACCAAAGAGGACATCCAGTTCCACTTCGACGACACCGTGAACAACCTCCGCTTCACGCTTCAGGAAATCGCGGTTCAGAAACTCGACATCATCAAGGGCAAGGCGTTCGTCTCCAGCCGCGCCATCATCTCCTACGACACCTCCATCACCAAGACGCTCGACAACGCCGCGATGGTGTTCCGCAAGAACAAGGTCAAGAGATGGGCGAACGGCCGCTACCTCGCCCACGTCACCCCCGAGATGCTCGGCACCATCCGCTCCGAGCTTGAGCTCCGCAAGGAATTGCTCACCGACGTGAAGAAGGGCGAGATCGAGGGCGTTGACACCGCCATCGGCACCTGGCGCGACTGGGTATTCTCCCTTTGCACCTCGCCGATCGTCTACTCCGAGGACGGCACCAAGCAAATCCTCGTCCTCCAAGGCCGCCGCCAAATCGACAATGAGCCAGGCGTTGACGTCGCCAAGCTCGAAGGCGAGTCCAACATCGACGTGTTCGACAACGGATTGGGCCACGGCATCATGCAGGACGAAGACGGCAACTACACCACCGACGACAACCGCCAGATGGGCTCCATCGGCATCAACATGGACGGGCTCGGCGCCGCCGTCTCCGACGACCTCGCCATCCTCAACTGCGAACTCACCCTAGCGGAAGCCAAGGGCAGCGAGCTCAACCACGCCGAACTCACCGGCTACGTCAGCCAGTCCCCGACTTCCACCATCACCTTCGCGGCCGTCGCCGCCTCCGATGGCTCCGCCATTGCAAGCCCGACCGTCACCTTGAAGGAGAAGAATTCCAGCGGAACCTCCGTCACCGTGACCAGCCTCAAGGCCACCGTGGTTCCTGGCAACAAGTACTACTACTCCGTTGCCAAGACCGGCTACACAACCGTCACTGGCACCTTCACCGCCAACGCCGGCGACAACTACTTCACCGTAGTCCTCACCGCGTCCAACTGAGCATTAACCTCCTAATGCCGCCATCGGGGGCTGGGCGTTAACTAGCCCCCATCTCACTCAACGCAAGGAGAAATAGACATGCCCGAAAAGAAATACTTCCTCATCATCCCCGCCGATTCCGACGAGGAGAACGCGAAGAAGGAGCAGTACAAAATCTACCAGAAGGACGGCGAAACCGTCCAAGTCGCCATCGGCGTCAAGCAGGAGGTGCCCGAATGGGTCGCCAAGCTCGCCGTCAAGGTAGGCGACGTGTCCGATTTCATCGAAGCCTAATCGAAGGGGGTATCACCGCCATGAAACTAAGCAGATTAGTGTACGAGTGCGTCAAGAACGCCATCTACTACGATGACGCTTCTTTCACCTACGAGCAGTTCCTCATGGGGCGCCATGACGGAGACCCCGATTACGCCACCAACATCCAAAACGCCTTTGGGCCAATCAACGAGGCCATCATGCGCCTCGGGGATTTGGAGAGGATTCCGTATCGCGTGGAAGACGTCACCGCCACCGACGGGTTCTTCCCCAAATCCACATTGTCGGAGCCGTGCCGCTCGATCGTCGGCGTGGCGACCATGAGAAACGGCGAGATCCACGCCCTTCCTTTCAGAGAGGTAGGCGACAGAATCTACGTCCAGGGAATCTTCGACGGAGCGCTCTTGTGCGAGTACAAAGAGGATATTCCACCATTTGGAACATATTCATTTATTTATGAATATGTACCAAATGAACTCGGAGGATACACGCTCTCCGGGGAGCCGAGCGATATAGAGCTGAAGGACCATAACATCAGCGACGCCATGTGCAACGCCATCATCGAGTACGCCAAGGGCAACCTTAATGAGCAGGTGGCCGCAGAGCTCGCCAACATGCACATGACGAGAGCAGAGCAGTATTTCGCCAACATCGAGCCCGCGAAGAGCGCGCTCAGGCAGGGTGCTGTCAGAGCCAAGTACCGCATGGGGGAATAGCATATGCCCATCAAAAGCACGTTCAACCATTACAACCTATCGCTGGATGGCAAGAAACTCAAACTGACCGTGTCGCGGTTTCTGGGCGTCGATTTCAACCCCGCCCAGTTGCAGGTGGCCGACAACCACGCGACGGACATGCGGAACTTCGTCTATGAGGACAAAGTGACGCAGAAGCGCAAGGGATACGACCAGATGGCGCAGATCAAAAGGACGCCTTACCATGTCATCACCGAAAGCGGCTATGAGCAGAGGTTCAACGAGCCGCATTTCAACGGCTTCTTCGAGTTCACGGGCGACGATGGCGCGAACCATTGCGTCGCGCATATAGGCAGACTGCTCTACGCCGTGTACGGCATCGGCAGGGACAAAACGTTCCTGGATTGCAGGTTCGTCCCGCTCCTTAGGACGGTGGTCGTCAACTCCGTGACGTACAACGTCGGAATCGAGCTCGAGGACTTCAAGTCCATGGCCTTCCACGGCTACAACTGCCTTTTCATATTGGGCGGCAACGCCCTCTACATACTCCGCATGGACGGAAGCGACTTCACCCTGAAGGCGGTGGAGGACTCCGACGAGACCTACGTCCCCGTCACCACGATCGGCATCACCGACGCGGACAGCAAGGTGAACGAACGCCAGGCGCTAGACGACGTGAACATGATGACGCAGTACCGCAAGAACAAACTGGTTAGCGGCACCTACATCGACGATGGCGTCAACGTCCGCACCACGAGGTTCTGGGACTATTCCCTCGACACCTCGATCAAGCCCAAGAAACCGACGGACATCAACAACGTCCGCGTAAGGATAAGCTCGCTCAAGGAGGTAATGTGACATGGCGGAAAACAGTTATTTCACGGCGCAATTCGTCGGAACGCCATCCAATCTTGACCAATACGATCCCAATTGGAAGCAGTCTGCCGGCACGACGTCCTTTTCTGGCAGCGGCCTCACGAGCATAAGGCTCAAATATAACCCAACTAGCGAAGACCAGAACAAAAATTTTTGTCGTATCCACAAAATAGAAATCATCGTCGGCGGAACGCTTTGGCGCACTCTTTCGTTCTATGGTGGCGATGTTTACTGGCGGACATGCAACTACGCGCTTTTGAAGAATCCTCGGCTGACCTACTACAACACGAACGTAACCGACAAAATCGACTTGGCCCTCTATGGAGATGGGCATTACCTCGGCCAGGATTCCAATCCATACGAGAATAGCAGAGCGGCTTTGAATGAGGACCCAAGATTTACATCAAGCGGCTATAAAGCCATCGTCCTCAAGGTGTGGCACACATACACTTCGGATTTAGACCACGGAGTCACCGTTTCAGAATCGGCATGGCAGGTCACGTACGTAAGCGTTGGGAACGTTTACGTGAATGCCCCTAAACTTGATTCAATCTCACTTGATGGCGGTAAGGACGAGTTCTTCTCGGGGGAGAAGTTCTCGTATTCCACCCTCGTGGTCACGGGCTATTACAAATACAATGTATCCGGTTCGGAGGCGTACAGCGCGCAAATAAGCAACTATTCCATCAGCGACCCGTCCGCCGCGTTCGAGGAAGCGCGCGAAGAGGGCATCGCGTCCGAGACAATCACCGTGACCGCTTCTGGGAAAACGGCATCCTACGGAATCTCCATATACGGCGTTTACGACTACACCAAGCCAAATGTGACAAGCGTAAGGGGCACCAACGTGTTCAGAAAGGGCGAGACGTATTCCATCGCCAAATCGAAAGTAACCTTCTACGATGACGGCAGCACCACGCAATGGGTCTCGCCGACGGTCAGCTCGTTCTCGACCGAGCAGGCGACGGGCTCTAGAAGATCGGCGATGAAAGTCCCGACCTTAACCGCCAAGGTTACGCTGAACGTCGCGAAATCGGCGAACGTCTTCACGTGGGATTCGGAGTATAGGGTCGTTCCTTTGTACAAGATCACCCTTAACACCGATTCGGTGAAGAAGACGTATGGCATGGAGGAGAACTTCTCCGCCAGCGGGCTTTTGATTACCGCCCATTACGGATACGCGAACGCCTTTGACGAGGACATCGGCGGAACGAATGCCATCGCGCTTTCCAACAGCGGTGTCACCATTGCGTTCCCCGATAAGAAGGTCGGCCCAAACCAAGATGTCACCGTCTCGTACAACGACGGCTACGACACCGCTACCGGGACGTACAAGATAAACGTGGACGGCCTTTACGCGATGGACGTGGACGTCTCCTATTACGGCAACGCCCTGCGCGTCGCGAAGAACGGCACGCTTGCCTATGGGAACGCCGTGGTGAAGGTAAGGCGTTACGAGGGCGGCGTTTTGCAGAATTGGACGTCCAGCGACGTACCGCCGGTATCCGTCGGCTCTTTGGACACTTCCACGGCAGGGGACAAGGCGGTCACTTTCTCCGTCACCGAGAACGGCGTAACGCTGACCAAGGAAGTCCCTGTGACCGTATACGAGATTTCGGGCATTTCCGTCAGCAATTACCCCGACAAGCCCATGTACTATGAGGGGACGGACTACCCGACGGTTGACGTCTCCAAGTTCCGGGTGATCGCTACGACCAGCGACGGGGAGGAAATCGCCCTTTCGTACAACGCCGTGAGCAACGGATACGAAGTGCTCATCGACGGGGTTGTCCAGAGCAATGACGAAATCACCGTTTCGCAGAGCACTACGCTCGTCATCCGCTCCAAGACGGAGCAAAGCAAGACGCAGAGCGTTACGCTCGAAGTCTATGAACTAGGGGCGGAGCCAAACGCTCCCCTTGTTGTGTCCGGCAACGCCGTATACGTTTCAGTCGGGGAGCAAATCGACCTTTCCGGGTTCATCGTCATGCAGAAGATGAACAACGGCGAATACGTCCAGATTTCGGACTACACATGCGTTATCTACGGCAAAAGCGGCTTGAAATTCGATTCAAGCGACGCTCAGGGCGAATATTACGACCTCGTTTTCTCCAAGAGTCCATCCGCAAGCGCAACCCTTGCTGACGCGGCCTTCCTGGACGGCGTGCAAAGCGTCACGGACGTAAACGCCACGAAACAGATTTATGACATTGGAGACGGGTTCCAGCCGAACACCGTCACCTGCACGGTGAACTACTACCATGCGTCGTCGAAAACGGGACAGCCGTTCAGGACGGGCATAGACACGTGCAACGCGTTCACGTTCACATCCACCCACGCGAACAGCGGAAGCGGTGACACCACGGGTAGGGTCAGCGTACCCATGACGCTTTACGGCCAGCCCGTTAACGCAAAGGTATTCGTCCGCAAAGTCGTTTCCATTACGAGGGTGGCAATCGGCACCATCAACCCGAACTACAGCATCCACGATTCCATCAGCCCGTCTTCCCACAACTACAAATTCCAGAAGACGTACAACTACAAAATCGACGACGTAGACACCTACGACGTGGCCGATTCTTCGCTGTCGTTCGCTTTCGGGGCTGGCTCGGCGACGGGCTGCGCGGCCAATGACCTAATCCCGTCCACATCGACGAGCGAGGTTTCCGTATCGGCTACGTATACCGAAAACGGGATTCAGACCCCAGCGGTCTCATTCAAGATTTACGTCAAACGCCTGAAAAGCGTGTCCATCATCGACGCGGATGCCGTTCCAATCACCAAAATCTACCTGAACAAAGGCGATAGGCTTAACCTGACGCCATATAGGCTTCACGCCGAATTCAACAACGGCGACGTGGACAACGTTGCGCTTTCGAGCGCGCCTTCCGCGTCCCCGGCCAACAACTCCATCATCACGGCCAAGGTCGATGACGCAAGCGTTTCCTATACTTTCGTGCAAGGCGATGTCCTTACGGCAACGTACACCATCCACGTGCGTTACGTCAGCGCGATCGCGACGAACCTAAGCGAGGTCGTCGGCGAAACGTACTACGTAGGCGACACGCTCGACCTTTCCGCCGTCACCGCGAGCAGGACAATCTCTTCCACCGACGCTCAGGACGATGGCTACCATAAGTCCGAATCCTTTGAGCCTTCGTTCGTCCTAAACTCCATGAACATCGGCTCTTCGTACCAGTTCGTGACGGCCGCCAACTACACGCTTTCGTTCACGGACAGCGGAATCACCAAGAGCGCAACGTTCGCCGTTTTGGCGGTTACGCTCTCGTCCATCGCGGTTAACAAGTCCGTGGCGTTCAAGGACTTAGGCGACTACGTGGAAGGGCAGAAGCTCAACCTCACCGGCCTAAGCGTCACTAAGACGTACAACAATTCCAGCACCGCAACGCTCCAGTACAACGAGCCGGAAGTGCAGATCGTCGATTCCAACGGCGACGCGTTCGACAAGACAAAGGAAATCGCGCTTACCGACGATGACGAGGAACTATTTGCCAAAATCGAGGAGAACGGCGTCACGAAGACGGCATCCATCGGAACGCTTTCCGTAGCCGCCAACGAACTTGATTCCATCGAGATAGTGGGTACCAGCACGCACAGGACCTCATACACCTACGGCGACAGGTTCAGCGTCGAAGGCCTTATCCTCAAGGCGAATTACACCAACGGCACAAGCGAGGCCGTCGCATTGCAGGCGAACATGGTGAGCGGCGTTGCCATCAACCATGAGTTCAACCCAACAGACGACCAGATATTCGGGGAGACGGCCATCACGCTTTCCTATACCCATGACGGCGTAACGAAAACCACCTCCTATAACATCAACATAACAAAACCCGTCCTAACCTCGATTTCGACGAACGCCACATCGGATGCGGTCGTCACCCAGTACAACGACGGCGACGTGTATTCGGAGAGCGGGCTTGCCGTAACCGGCGTTTTCGCCAACGGCTGGACGCATTCGATTCCGAGCGCCAACTGGAGCACCAACGGAACGAGCGTCCTCAACGTCAACCAGCAGACCGGCAAAATCGAGATGACGGGCAACTACGGCGCGAAGTCCATCACTGTCACGGCGACGAACCCATACGACGCCGAGCAGGAGAGCGTCACCACGACGTACTCCGTTGACGTCCACACCAGCGGTGCGATCGTGTCCGCGATTCTCATGTTCGATTCCGATGTTGACTACGCGAACTACACCGTGGGCGACGTCTTCAACGCCAAGGGCGCTTACTTCCACGTGACCGACATAGACGGCGTTGAGACAGACGTAAGGACGTTCTCGACGAACCCCGCGAAGGGAAGCGTTTTGAGAAGCTCCCAGCGCATCGAGGTCACGTGCACCTACACCAAAGGAAGTTTCACATACACGGCGACCTACAAGATTCTCGTGTCCGTGCCGAACATGGTTTCCTTCACCGAGACGAAGGACTACAAGCTCGCCATCGGGAAAGCCAACGGCGACCTTTTCGAGTCGCTCGTACACGAGGAACAGACCATCGCGTTCGGCAAGACCTATGACTCCGACGGCAACGTCACTGGCGAGTACTACCCGCTGTTCCAAGAGGACAGGGTGCAACCCGACGGCAACCAAGCGCACGCGAGCACCTATGGCTACAACGTCTACACTGGCCTTGACGCGGAAGGCGATTGCATCGGCTACATCGACTTGGGCGTGACCGCGAGCGACGGCACCGTCGTCAGGCAGGCCCACGTCATCCTATTCGACGACCCGCTGAACCCAATCGACGGGCAGGGCAACATCGAGGTCACGTTCCCGCATTACGTGCAGGGGCTTGCCGACAGGATAAACAAATCCCGCTTCGGCATCGTCTACAACAACAGGCTGTTCGTCTCGGGCAACCCGGACTTCAAGTCCTGCGACTGGCATAGCGGCGCGGTCAACGTGTCGCAGGACGAGAACTACGATAGGAACGCCGATTTGGACTTCACCTATTTCTCCGACTTGGACTATTGCTTCTACGGCACCGACGACACAGCCATCGTCGGCTATGACATCTACCGGGACGGCGACCTCATCGCGGTGAAGCAGGGGAGCAGGTACCAGGCCACGCTCTACAGGCGCTCTTACAAGCTCATCGCGGCCCAGTCCTACGACGGGAGCGAAATCGACGGCAGCCTCGCCGAGGAGGCCTTCCCCATGTTCGACGTCAACGCCAACGGCGGGGTAGGAGGTCTTTCCCATCGCTCCATCGTCTCGTTCGTCGGCGAGACTTTAATACTCACCAAGGACGGCTTAAAAGCCATCACGAACAAGGAGAACGTCTACAACTCCGCGAAGTACTCATTCGACGTCTCCTCGTACATCAACCCAAGGATTCTCAAAGAGGATTTGGAGGCCGCCATCGCATTCCCGTTCAAGGAGAAACTTATCCTGAAAACAAGCGGCGGGGTCTACGTCGGCTACCATGAGCTTAGAAACGAGGACGGGGAATACGAATGGTATTACCTATGCGATCTGCCTGCCGACATCTTCTTCGAGCACGACGGAGAGCTCTATTTCGCCAACGACGAAGGCGGCGTGTACCGCTTCCCGGAGCGGCTGTTCTGCTATTACGACATGGACAGGACGTTCCTCGGGGAGGGCGGTGCGCTGTTGGAAATCGACGGCGAGAACGATCGCATCATCGCCTCCAATGCATACGCGAAGGAGATTAAGGACGGCAGGCCGTTCCATCTGCTTACAGCATTCAACGTGGGCGGCGCTGACGTAAGGACGCAGGTCCACGCGACGCTTGGCACGTTCGTCAACGCCAACTACAGGCGCAACGTCATCGCGACCGGCGGGGTTTTCGACGACACACTTTACAGGGGCTACATCGACCCAGACGAGGACGAGATAGTCGTATGCAAGCGAAACGCCGACGGCACCAAGGACGAGCAGGGCACGCTGGCGATACAGGACTTGTTCTACGACGGCAGGAAGGTCAGGTTCGACATGATGGGAACGCATGGCTCGCTCGAGCTCTACGCCGACTACGCGCTCCTCAAGGTCGGGGAGAACAGGTACGGCGTCATCGACGCAAGCGGCGACCGCGTGTCGCTGGACGGCATGAACTTCGTCCGCATGTGCTTCGTCGTCAACGATTTGGCGGTTACGCACATTCAGAACGTCCAGGACTACGGAAGCGACGGCGCGAAATCGTTCAACTTGCTCGGCGACCATTCACAAACGCTCGATCTGGTGTATTATAATAACCAAAATGGTTATTACTCCGGCGTTGTGACGGCCGAAAACAAGGTCCAATCGTTCTACGTGACGGCGCCTTATTCCATGGGCTCCATATCGTCCCTGAAGACGGTTTGGGCTTGGGTCATAGCCAACGACACCAACCTGGCGTCCTACATGGACGTGGGCTACATATCCAGCAGGAAGCAAGGCGGCTTCGAGACCATCGTGAAATCCTCTCCCGCGAGCAGGAAGTTCAACTTCGATGGCTTCGATTTCAGCAAGGTGTCTTTCCTTAACGACAGCCTTCCCCACGTATACACGAGATACAGGACGCTTCCGTCCGTCAACTTCATCCGATTCGTCTTCAAGAACGAGGAGGATACCAACATCGCCCTTACCGCAATGGACGTGATCTATACCGTAAGCGGCTTATCGAAAGGAGTGAAATGACATGCCAACCAAGGAAGAATTGGAATTGGAGACCCTGAAGCGGAACTCCCCTTACGCGCTTCCCGACGACACCGCCTCGAGCGGATGGACCTCGGCGCAGGTGAAGGAGAAGTTCTACGCCGGGCTTCTCTACCTATACAACCTGTTCAAGGAACACAGGACGGGCGTTGACGGCGACGTCGCCGAAATGTCCGACAAGGTGGACGAGTTCGCCGAGCTTGTCAACGACTTCGTTACGGCCGGCAAAGCCGTCATGGACGACGACGGGAACGTAATCAAGTCCACGTACGCGAAGATCGCGGACATCCTAAGCGGGAACATCGGCGCGATGACGTACCTCAAGGGCGATTCCTCCAAGGAGGACATCAACGCCATCGAGCCGAGAATCATGGCGTTCATCACCATCCTGCAAGGCTATTTCACCAACGGGAAAGCGAATTCCGCGTCGCTGTCCGACAGGGCGACGTCCGACGGAAACGGGCAGAACATCGCGCTTACGTATGAGACTAAGGCGACTGGAACGGCGTTGCAAAGCGCAATCAGCAAGATTCTCGACGGCACCTCGACCGTGGCGAAATCGCTCAAGGACGGCTCCGGCAACACCATCACGAGCACCTATGAAACCAAGAGCGACGCTCAGGCCAAGGTCGCCGTGAACAACCTGCGGACGATTCTGGGCCTGGCGAGCACTTCCGCTCAGGGCCTTATGAGCGCCGATGACAAGGCGCACCTAGACGCGCTTTACGCCCTATTGGCAAGCGACGACAGCGATACGGTCGTCAACACGATAGCGGAAGTGCTGGCCGTGTTCTCGCAATACCCGGAAGGGACCACCATCGCCAATGCGCTTGCGTTGAAGGTGGCGTTCTCGGACGTAATTAACAACCTTGAATCGAACGAAATCAGCAAACCTTTGTCCGCATATCAGGGCAAGGTGCTCGACGGCAGGCTTGCGGAAGTCGAAAGCACATACGTAGATCGCGATGAGGTGTTTGCGGCAGCGCTATTCGAGGTCACGGACTACGACGAGAGCACGGGCGAGGTCACCCTGTCATACTCGTCTGCGGCTATCACCGACATAACGTACAACTCTTCAACCGGCCAAATCGTATTCACATATTAGGAGGAATGAACAATGGCAACGAAAACAATGAAAATCGGCCTGTCCGACGCTGACAAGGCCGCGATGCAGGCGGCGGTGGTCGCGTTAATCAAAGCGTCTTTAATCACCCCGTATTCCACAAGCGCCACCTACGCGGTAGGGGATTTCGTCTATTACAGTGGTGATGGAAAAATCTACAAATGCACCACGGCTATCTCCACAGCCGAATCTTGGACTTCCGCGCATTGGTCCGAAGCCACATTGAACGATATTATCGACGCGGTGAACGCGGCGGTCGCAAGCGTAAACAACAAAGTCGAACCTGACGACATTTGCCCTGAACTTAGGGCTGGCTATGCGTTCACGTCAGACAACCTTATCGCCACCAAAGGCCTCACCGTCAGCGACGACCCCATGTCCTTCGGCATGGTCGGCGGAGCGCAGAAGAGCGCGGTCGGCGATGGGAACGCCTCGCTGAACAAACTCGTGTGCGTTGACGTGGTGAGGAACCAGTTGGTCCCGAACCTTGCCGATTCAACCATCGTTAGACAAGGAATTACCGTCACCGTAAAAAACAACGTCCTTACGTTGAATGGCACTGGGGATGGCACCCAAACCTATGCCAACCTCATGGATGCATTTACTATCAGCGCAGTCGCTGGGCATAGGTACCTTGTCGTAAACACATCGAACGACGATAACGTCTATGCCGCAATCAGTGGCAGCGGATACGACGAACTGTTTGGTCACACGCGAATCTATACGGCAACCAAAACGGCTGAAGGAACTGTTTACCTTCGCGCAGACGCGAGAACAACCGCTTCCTACGACAATGTATCGTTTATCTTTAAGATAATCGACCTCGACAAGTACTTCGGCAGCAGCGACGTTGTCAGCGCCATCATCGGCACTGGCACATCGGACGAGCAGGTCGCACGTTTGATTGCCTACGACCCCGAAATCCTCAACGACACCGACTACGACGCTGGCACTTTGGTCCCGAGCAAGACCGCGAAGTTGCTTTCCGTCGGCGTGAACCAGTGGGATGAAGAGTGGGAAGTCGGTGTTTACAATAACGCCAATGGCAACAAAGGCGTACAGGCTAGCGGATATTTAAGAAGCAAAAACTTCATTAGAGTTTCTCCAAATACAAAGTATTACCTACTCCTTGGCTTATGGATTTTCTATTATGACGCAAACCATAATTATCTCGGTTTTAGAACAAGCGGAGCAACAAATCCGTTTACCACGCCATCGAACTGTTCTTATATAACATTTAATACAGATGCGAATTATGGCAATGCCTACAACCACGACATCTGCATCAACATCTCCGACCCCAACATCAACGGCAAGTACTACCCGTCAAAGAGGAACCCCGTCACCCTCCCGAACTACGAAGGCCACGGAATCCTCAAGGTCGTCGATGGCAAAGTGGTCGCGGACGGCACGGAACTGTACCCAGATGGCAATAGCAAAAAGAGGTATAGGACGTATACGTTCACGGGGAATGAGACATGGAGTGATTATGGTTCTAACGGAGCAAAAGGCACAAATGTAGTCGGAGACAGTAAAACTTTTTCTTCTAATGTTGTTCCGCCGATTTTATCAAATACTGGATTGATACCAGCGACGAGAGACTCTATTTACTCTGGTGGTAGCGGTATAACAATAAACGCGCCATACGTTTACGTTAGCGATACGTCAAATCTTGCTGGCAAAACCATTGTCTACGAACTTGCAACCGAACAGGACATCACCACCCCCGTCTTCCAGTCCACATTCCCCGTGGAGCAGGGCGGTACGCTCCAGTTCCTAGACGAGGATGACAACCCCATCGCTGGCTTGCAGGGGAGCGAAATATTCTACCAGAAGAACATCAAGGCGTTCGTCGAGGCTTTGGGCGAGGCGACCGACTGGGACCCCGAGCGAATCAAGCGCTTGGGAAACCTGTCATTCACCCCCGAATACGTGGACATCACGCTGAACCCGTCGCCCACTGGGGCATACGCTAGGGCGCAGGTCTACAACGCGACCTTCACCATCGTAATCTCCGCCGCCTTGACTGGTACGGCAAGCGGAAGCATAACCTTCCAAGACAGCGAGGTCGACCTCACGAACTTCCAGACCAAGCCAGCCGACGCCATCTACGACATGGACGGCAAGAAGGTCTCAGAGGCCCCGACGACCACGGATTGCAACATCGCCTCGTTCGTTGGCCGCTCCAAGAACGGAATCGTCTTGTGGTCGCTCCTGCACAGCGGCGTGAACAAAGTGAAGATTCACATCGAGGATGCCGTGCCGCTAGACGCTGACGGAAACGGCAAAATCGACTGCCGCGCGAGTTTGATTCTCTAAGGAGGTAGAACCATGATTCAAACAAAAACCGAAAACGGCTTTCTCGTCATCTATTCCGACGAAGGCAAAAAAATCCGTCTGAAAGGGACGAGCGACGCACACCCAAAAGCAATCGAACCCGTAGATGGAAAACATTACGAGTACGAGGAAGTCGAAAATGAGTAAAGGCCCAATAGATTTCGATTCTCCTTTAGGGGTATCGAAACGCGAATGGATTAAAGTGCTAGGAGTCAACCTAGCACTTTTGCTCGTTGTGTACGCCACGGCATTGATATTTACGCTCTGTGGCAGTGACTTATTCCTGCTCAATTTCCAAAGTGAAGATCTCCAAAGAATCGAATCTACGCTTAGAGGGTGGAACGTGTATCCCATTGTGCAAATGGGATTTTCTGCGATTGAGATGGGGATAGTCGCTTCGTATATAGCGAAAGCGTTAGCGTTTAGGACAAGGGCGGATAGGGGTAAGCAAAGCCTCTTCGGGTGACATTCCTCCTGTCCTAATACGTTCGTAAACAGTTTTCTTGTTTAGCCCCATTTCTTCACACCAAATTGAAACGGGCTTAGTCACGCCATTAAGCGTGGCTTTTTTTGTTATTCTTCTATTGTTTTGCTGTTCTTTAATAGTGGCCCATCGGCAGTTGCTCGGCTCGTAGTTTCCGTCTGGGTCAATTCTGTCAAGTGACAAACCTTGCGAATAGCCACTGGAAAGCGCCCATTCCCTAAACGCGAGGAAATCGTTTTGCCATTCGTCGCAAACTCTTATTCCTCTTGCTCCATACAAGTAATAGCGTTTGCTTTTAGGGTTACTGCAACGCAAACGCATTGTTTCCCAAATATGGTAGAGTTTTTCTTTGCTAAGTTTATGCGTAGCGTTATATGGGCTTCTCCGCTTCCTGCAACCGCAACTAGAGTATTCGTTTCTTGCGAATTGATATGGGCGGATATAAAACACGTTTCCGCAGTCGCATTTGCATTCAAGCATTGCTCGCTCCTGCGTTTCCTTGCCCTTCGTCATTCCTTTTTTATAGACGACGTTCATCACAGTTATTTCGCCATTTCTTTGCCCAATATAGTGCTTAAACGATTCCAATGGGTGCGCTTTGTTTTTGGTGTTATAGCCACTTAATAGTTTTCTTCTTGCCATGTTTTTATCCTCCGATGGAATTATAGCATAAGGGCAAGGATTGGAAAATACAGTAGGCCGATTAATTGAAGCGTTCAGGTGCCCGACTGGAACGCCAAGTCGCCCTCCAAGGAGTCGTCCGCTATCCCACGAACATGACCTATGGCGCTGGTCCTAGCCCGTTCTGCGGCTGTGGTGCCTACTCTGGCAACATCTGATAAAGCCTCGTGCTTCGGCTTCATGCCATAAAACCCACGGGGCTATTGTCGAAAGGCAGTAGCCCTTTCGTCTCGCATAAAAATCTCCAAACGGAACAAAATGTGCCGTTTCGGAATAATTAGCGCCATTAAAGCGCCCATAAAAAGAAAGGAACCACCAAAAATGCAATCTCTATTCGTAATCACCCCCACGGTGGCCGATGTCGCCGCCGGTGGGATTATCCCCTTAGCGCAAACCGCGCGCAGGGTATCGCAGGAAATCCAACTTTCCTCCAACTCCGTGCAGGCCGTCGGCAACCAATGCCGTGGCTCTTATTTCAAGGTCTCTGGCACCGTCACCTTCACCGCGCCCGCCGCAGGAGTGGTTGAGCTTGGCCTATATCAAAACGGCGTCAAGGTCGCTGGAATCGAATCTTCCGCCAGCGTCACCACGGCTACCACGCAGGTGCTCACTTTGCCCATTGACAGCATCGTTCGCCTGGACAGGAATGAAACGGGAGTGTTCACGCTCGTCAACGAAGGCGTGGCCATCACCGTGTCTAACGTGGCGCTTTCCTTCGTACGCATTTTCTAAGGGGCTGACCTATGCACCACAAAATGCTCGAAGAGGCCACGCACGAGCAGTTGAAGTCGTTCCTATACGACCAGTTCGACAGGCTCAAGAACTCCATGCCCGAACTCTACAGGGATATGGAGTGCGAGCTTTACGAGCACATCTACGGGAACCACTTCACGCCTTGGAAGTACGATTGGGCCGTGTCGAAGCTCGAGAACAGGGACGGGACGACTGGCCCGCATTGGACGGTGGAGCAAATCTCCGACTATGCCAAATCCAGGGGAGTTCCCACTTCCTCGTACAACATCTACGACTTCGCGTACGCCATGAACATGCTGTACAGCGATTACTACGGCAGCGTTCCGGACAACGTTGACACCTACTTCAAGATGGCCAAGGCCTTCTTGGAGGACAAGGACGCGCCCGAAGGCAAGGCGTTCCGCTACTACAAGGCCATGTGCGACTGACCGAAACGGGGCTCCCATAAGGGGGTCTCGTTTTTTTATATTAAAAAACGTCTCTTTTGGTTATATACTATAATCGCAAGAAGTCTAATTACGCATAATTCGACGTTCTATCGCAAGTGGAGGGAAACCCGCATGAAGAAAAAGCATTTTACGATAGCCTGCCTTGCTCTCATTATGGGAGCGTTCGCCGGAATCGGTACCCATTTCGTTATCGAGTCGCAGGCCGACGCCATCATGGCCAAGGCCGAGGAGATACAGTCGAGCGCGGAAGCCGAGCCTACTGACGAGGAGAAGTCGCGGTTGCAGGAGATCATCGACGAACTCACCGCGAAGTACAACCAAATCAAGGACATTCAGGTCGCTGGGACGACCATCGGCGCAATCGCCGGGGCAATCGTCGGCGCAATCGTTTCCGCCGTTCCCGCCATCATCAACCGCTCGAACATCAAGAAGGCCATCGAGAACGTGGGCGTGTGCCAGGAGAACGTCGTCAAGGTCAACGAAGTCCTTTCGTGCGTTCAGGAGAAGTTCGGCATCGTCAACGAGAACTACGCAAAGGCCATCGAGGCCGTCAACATGCTCTCGGAAGAGCTGAAGACGGTCAAGGCTTCGCTCGAGCAGGCCGAGGAAAACTACGTCGCGCTCAAGCAGGACAACGTTGCCTTGCAGCACGACAACGAGCAACTCCGCGAAATCATCGTCCTCATGGTGAACCACACCAAGGAATACGTCGCCAACGGAACGGCCGAATACGTCAACTCCAAATTCAGGGAATAAGGGGGATTCGCCATGAACAAGAAACCCAAAAGCAAAACCCTGTCCAAGCGCAACGGCCTGCGCGTCGCCAAATACTCTTTGAAGGCAGGCGCATACGCGGCTCCGTTGGTGCCAGTCGCCATAGAGACCGGCATACACTGGGACGAGTGGTTCAACAACTCCAACGGCTTCCACGTCGGCGGGGGCTTCATCATGCTTATCCTTTCCACGCTTCTGACCTACCTCATGGTCGCCAAGAAGAAGAAGCTCTTGGAGAAGTTCTCCGCGTTCTGGAGCGTCGCCATCATTCTGATTTGCTGGGCCACGTCCCTGCTTTTGCTTTCCTCGATACTCCACCAAATCGGGTTCATGCTCCTCTACATCGCGTTCGCCATCGTGGGTAGCGCGATCATGGACGAGACGGAGACCCGCGTCATCGAGGAGAACCTTGCCTTCTATGAAGGCCTCGTGAAGGATAACAACCTAGACCCAAGGCAGGAGAAGAAGCAGGCCAAAATCGCCGAGAAGCGCAGGCTTGCCGAAGAGGAAGCCAAGAGGGAGAAGGTGGATTTGCTATGAGACACAAGTCCGTGTACAAGAAGCCGAAGGGCAACAACAAGGCCCTGTTCGCCACCATCCGAATCGTCATCACGTTCGCCGTGCTGGCCATCGTCGGCATGATTGGGTATTTCGCTGTCACGCAGGGCTGGGAAGCGGTCTTCGCGTGGTTCGGGGGCAAGTACGCCTGCATGGTCGTGATAATCCTGCTGGTTGCGGGAACCGCCGCCATGTGGCTTTGGATGCTCGTGCGCTCCATGAGGAGGTTCAAGGAAGATGAATAGGGAAGGGAAGAAGAGCTATGACAGCGAATACATCCTGAAGATGGGCTTCGTGCTCATCGGCGTCATCGTCGTCCTTGCCATCATCGTCGCGTCGTGGATTTGGAACCTCATATTCGACCCCGAGCACTTCGATTGGAACAAGTGGGCGACTAGGGCGATATTCAACGGATCAATCTCGCTCGCCATGATGGTGCTCGGATTCATCGCCGTTGGCGAATCGCTCAAAGCAAAGGAGAACGGCAAATACCAGAAGCGCAGGAACGCGTTCAACGATTTGGTGAACGGCATATACGAAAGCAACAGAATCGTCTACCTTGACCCGTTCATCTCCTGGTATTCCGAGAGGCAGGTACGCGAGAAGAGAATCAGGTACCTGACGAAGCACGGCATGCCGCGCATGGACGCGGAAATCATCATAGACTACGCGTCGTTCGAGGACTTGGAGAAGATTTCCGGGCTGAAGCCAGGGCAGAAGCCAGAGGGCAAGTTCGGGCAGGATTTGGTGAAGAAGGACAAGAAGGGAAACGAAGTCCTTATTCCGGCAATCCGCGACACGCTCGTCGCATATGTAGAGGAAGCCCTCAACGGGGTAATTACCGTCGAGGTCGAGGATGCTTCCTACTACACCACGGCGGACAAGAACAAAAAGGCCGACCTAACGTCGCTTGAAAGGGCGCAGGCCACCGAGAAAGAACGCGTGAAATCTTTGCGGAGATCGTTCCTCTCAAAAATCGTGATAGGCCTTGTGTACGTCACGCTGTTCGCCTTGCTTGCCGTTGACTTAAATCAAGGCATGGGCGAGGCGGAGGCCATCTGGAACCTGATCATGAGAATCGGGAGCGCGACCATCGGCTTCATCGGCGGGGGCTTCACGGGAAGCTCGAACACCCAGTTCGTGTACAAGTGGCTGGGAGACAAGATGCGCGTACTGAACGAATACAACAAATTCATCGACACGGGCGTGTACAAGCCCAAGTCATACGAAGAGACGGCGAAGGAGAGAATCGAGGCCGTCAAAAAGCGCGAGAAGGAACCGGCGGACGCGGTCAT
>Ga0326514_10000098_pt1 | contig 52775 bp, 65 predicted proteins | sample 3_2548_0518_D_FD_203653 | JGI IMG/M metagenome (GOLD analysis project Ga0326514, IMG submission 203653) | Bovine rumen microbial communities from UC Davis, California, United States - 3_2548_0518 | ecosystem: Host-associated > Mammals > Digestive system > Stomach > Rumen | place: USA... | reverse complement strand
ACAAGGAAATGTCATGGGACAATACAATCTGTGAAATCCTCAGCATGCTCACGTACGGTTTCAGCTTTCATGAGATTGTGTATAAAGTTCGTCGAGGACCTAATGAGCGCAACCCTCGGTATCATAGCCGCTACACTGATGGTCGTATTGGCTGGAGGAAGCTGCCTGTGAGGTCCCAACAGACTTTGTACCAGTGGGAATTTAATGATGAGACAAATGAGGTAACAGCTTTCCTTCAGCAGGCTGCCCCTGACTATAAGGTTAGGCGTATCCCAATCGATAAGGGCTTGCTGTTCCTTACAAAGTCAAATCGTGAAAACCCTGAGGGTCGTTCTTTGCTGCGCAATGCCTATCGTCCATGGTTCTTCAAAAAGCACTTTGAAGAGATTGAGGGTATCGGTATTGAACGTGACCTTGCTGGTTTTCCTGTTCTTCAGGCTCCAGAGCAGCTTGACCTGTGGAATGATGACGATCCTCAGATGGTTAAGCTTCGTGGTCAAGCTGAAGAGCTTGTGGCATCCGTTCGTCGTGACAGCAACGAGGGCGTTCTTCTTCCGTTTGGTTGGGACCTCAAACTTTTGAGCTCTCCGTCTGGTAGGCAGATCAATATTAGTGATACCGTTGATCGCTATGATAACCGCATTGCAATTACGATGCTTTCTGATATTATCCTTATTGGCCAAAAGTCTGGTTCCTTTGCCCTTGCAGATACTAAGCAGTCCATGCTTGCTGCTTCTCTGCAGGCACAGGTGCAGAACATCGCTGATGAGTTTAATAGCAAAGCAGTTCCGGAGTTGTTCAGGTATAATACTTTCCGTGGCCTTAAAGAGCTTCCTCAGATTGTGCCTGGACAGATCAATACTCCGTCTCTTAAGGAGGTTGCCCTTATTCTGCGTGCTATGGGGGCCAACATTTCTGGCGATCAGAAGCTTATGAACTATCTGCGTCATATTATGGGTATGCCTAAGCTTGACAAAGAAACGTTTGAAGCTATCTATATGCCACAGGTCGAGCACAAAGATGACGCGCCCACGCAGCATGACGATCCTGTAGGTACTTCTACACAGCCTAACGGTTTGCCTAGTACGGCTGATGGAACTGTTACACCTGATGATACTGCCGAGAATGATTTTGAGCAGACAGATATGGCATATACAGGAGGTTAATATGGATAGTGTTTACATGGATGAAAATCCGTATCTTGATGAGGGTATTAAGATAAATGTCTCCATTGAGAAAACGTCTGATCAGGGACTTGTTTCTGGTTGGGCTAATGTTGCAAGAAATGCTGATGGTACAATTCCGCTTGACTGGCAGGGTGATATTATTCGTCCTGAGGTCCTTGAGAAGGCTGCAATCGACTTTATGCTTCACTATCGTGAGAGTGGTGAAATGCACCGTGGCAGCAGCAAGGGTACAGTTGTCGAGTCAATTGTTCTTACCAAGGATAAGCAGGCTGCCCTTGGTATACCAGAAGGCATTGTGCCTGAGGGCTGGTTTATAACCGTAAAGATAGAAGATCCGGCGGTCTTTGAGAGGGTCAAATCAGGGCATTACCGCATGTTTTCTATCCAAGGGCACGGGAAACGTGTACCAATACAGCCCTAACTATCATCCAATTTTCATATAATATAATTAGGGGGTGAGCAGATGTCTACTCTACTCGAGGACCTGGTGATTGATCGGGTCGACTTATGTGATGAAGGAGCCAATTCTGAGGCCTTCATAGAACTATTCAAAAGAAAGGAGCAAAGCAGTATGGATGTTAAGGAAGTCTTAAGCAAGATGAAGCCTGAGCATGCCAAACTCATCCAGGATGCTATGGATGCTTCTGCTGCGTCTTTGAAGGAGGCACAGGACAGCGTCGCAGCGATCACGAAGGAACGTGATGATGCGAAGGCTGAACTGGAGACTACTCAGAAGTCGCTTGCGGATGCCCAGAAGGCCCTGGACGACATGAAGGAGGACCACAAGCCCCATCCTGACGGCTGTGATTGTCCTGAATGCAAGGCAAAGCGTGAGGCTGCCACCAAGGACTCTAAGGGGTCTGGCAATGCGAGTTTCGATCAGACGGAAACCTTCAAGAGCATGCCGAAGGAGGTTCAGGATTACCTGGCCACCCTGAAGACTCAGAAGGAAGCCGCTGAGAGTGAGCTCCGAAAATCCAAAGAAGCTGCTGCGGAGGCTGAGGCTGTTGCGAAGGCTGAGTCCCTCAAGGCTATTCCCGTCGAAAAGGAAAAGCTGGTTGGGATCCTTAAGACAGCCACACCCGAGCTGATTGAGCTTCTCACTGTCATTAACACGGCCATCGAGGGCACCGTCCTCGGTGAGGTCGGCAAGAGCGCCCAGAATTCTACTGGGTCCGCCGATGCTAATGACGCCTGGGCAAAGATCGACGCCAAGGCGGTCGAGCTTGCCAAGAGCAAGAACATCACCAAAGCAAAAGCCGTGTCCGAGGTGATACGTGAAAACCCGGACCTGTACCGGGAATATCTTGAAGGAGGTGCCAACTAATGATTACCAGTGCGTATGAAATTCCCAATCTGCGGTTCTCTCTTCCTGCCGGTGCAGACGTGGCTCGTCACCGTTTCGTAAAGATCAACTCTGATGGCGAGGGTGTGCAGGCTGGTGCCGGTGATGCAATCATCGGTGTTTCGATGAACCAGGCAGCCGATGGCGAAGTCCTCGAGATCGCTGATGGTATCGTCATCGTTGAGGCTGGCGGTGCAATCACTACCGGTGCTTTCGTTACTGCCAATGCCGATGGCAAGGCTGTGACCGGTGAAGCCGGTTTCGTTGCCATGACCGGGGCCACTGCGGCCGGTGAGTTTATCACCGCCAAGGTGTCCAGCTAATCCAAACCAATTTGTAGATAAAGGAGGTACAAAATATGCCTACTATGCAGAATGCGCATATCGACAGAGCAATGACCAATATCTCTGTCGCCTATATGCAGGATGCGACTGCGTTTATTGCCGATAAGGTCTTCCCGATCGTTCCGGTGAAGCGCCAGTCCGATGTATACTACCAGTACAGCAAAGCTGACTTCATGCGTGATGAAGCGCGTGAGCGTGGTGCTGCTACTGAGTCCGCCGGTGGCGACTATGGTGTTGAGGCTCAGGATCCGTACTACTGCCGCAAGCATGCCTTCCATACGGATGTCACGCCTGAGGCACGTGCGAACTACGATGAGCCCCTGGATGCCGATCGCGATGCCACCGATTTCGTTTCCCAGAAGATGCTGATCCGTCGCGAGATGGAATGGGCTTCCAAGTTCTTCAAGACTGGCGTCTGGGACACTGAGTATGCTGGCGCTGCGTCTGCCGGCACCGGTACCAAGGTTTTCTGGAACAATCCTGCTTCTGATCCTATCGGCGATGTCACTGGCGCTTCAGTCCAGATGGCTTCTGAAACAGGCTATCGTCCGAATACTTTGGTTCTTTCTCCATTCGTTTTCAATGCTCTGAAGAACCATGAGGATATCCTCGATCGTATCAAATATACACAGAAGGGTATCGTTACGGCTGACCTGCTCGCAACCCTATTTGAGGTTGATAGGGTTCTTGTTGCCTGGGGTGTTGTGAACAACGCTGTTAAGGGTGCCACTGAGAATACTAACTTCATCATGGGCAAGCATGCGATGCTCTGCTATGCGAATCCGGCTCCTGCCCTGCGTAAGCCTTCCGCTGGCTACATCTTTGCATGGACTGGCCTTGATGGTTCAGGCAGTTATGGCAACCGTATCGTGCGCTTGCCTATGGATATTCTCGGTCTTGGTACTGAGCGTATAGAAGGTGAGATCGCGTTTGATGCCAAGAAGATCTGCTCCGATCTTGGCGTGTTCTTCAAGGACATAGTCCAGTAATGTACGTCGTAAGACGCCCGTTCAAGTGCTTCGGTAAATGCTTCACCCCCGGTGACGTTGTCAAAGACGTCACTTGGGTGAAGGGTTTCAAGAGCAAACTTGTTGACCGCAAGATTATCGAAGTTACGGAGCAGAACTACGAGTCTATGAAGGTTTACTTCAAGCAAAAGTTTGCTGTAGATCTTCCGGCCATCAATGCTGCTACAAGCACTGAAAAGCCTGCAGCAACTCCTGCGAAGAAAGCTGAGGAGCCTGAACCGGCCAAAGAAGCTCCAAAGACGGAAACTCCTAAGGTCGCCAAGGTTGCACAGCCTGCAAAGGTTGCCCAGCCGGCGAAGGTTCAGACAGCTAAAGTTTCTGAATAAGGAGGTTGCCTATGTCTTGGAGCTACTCTGGAGATCCCACGGCAAGCCTTATTGATAAGTACCGTTTCCTGATTGGTGACACAGATCCTGAGGCACCTATCATGCAGAATGAGGAAATTCAGTTTCTTGCTGATGAGGCCGGAGACAACGAGAACAAAGTTCTCTATTTGCTCTTTAGTCAGGCAGCTACAATCTTTGCAAGAGACATTAAGCGTTCCCTCGGGCCTCAGATGGAAGACCCGACCAAGAGGCTAGATTACTTTGCAAGAAAGGCTGAAGAGTACAAGCAGAAACTTGTCTCCGCTGGTCTGTCTCTTCCGCACTATGCTAGTCCGAAGATCTTCATGAAGGGCATGGATAATAATCCTCCTGTAGTTCGGTACAAGCAGAGGAGGGAAGAGCATGTATTCAAGCCTTAAGCCGTGGATTGACATCCCATATCAATTAAAGCCGTTTATAAAGCGTTCCGGTACTGGGGCTGCTCAATACGGCGAACCTCAAGACAAGAAGTGCTATCCAGAGGCAAAGATTGTCTTGACTAAAAATTCTAAAGGTGCTGAGGTTATATCCTCACATCAGCTGTATGTCGACGGCAGCACTGAAGTTGATGTTCGTGACCTGATCATATTCGAGGGTTCAGAATGGCCAATTATTTCGATTAACAGCTTCTATAGAGCTGGGAAAGTTGATATAAGGGTCATATACTTATGAAAGTAGTTTGCAATGTGAACTTCGACTCAGTTGAAACAGTCAATAGAAACCTTAATGGTGTCTTGACTAATGTCGGCAAAGGCACTAAGTGGGCCACTGAAGTAGCCTGTGAGCTAATTTACGAAGCAACGATTGTGCAGGTTCCTGAGGATACTGGTACACTAAAATCTAGTGCTTTCTGGAAGGTTGAAAGAAGAACTGAGCTTGCAGCATCAAGCTGGCGCTATAGAGGCATCGTTGGTTACGGTGGCAACGGTGATCCGGTTAACCCAAAGACTGGACGCCCAGCGTCGGAATATATGGTTGTAGTTCATGAAGACCTTTCTGCCTACCATGCCAAGGGTAAGGCGAAGTTTCTGGAGGACCCACTTAGGGAGTTTTCAGATGGCGGTACGATCTTTAAGCTCTTCCTAGCAGAGGTCAAACGTCGCTTAGAATAACGGAAAGGAGACAGTATGGCACATAATCCACTTTTGCTAGACATCATCGAGTTCTTTGTTTCCAACAATTTAGCAGAAGGCGATGGTGAAGACTGCTTCCGAGATTTTTCCCCTGAGGAGCCAGATGACGTAATCGTACTATACGAATATTCTGGTTCTCCGCCGGTTGATTTTGACGAGGTCGTTCATCGCTCCGTCCAAGTCACCGTTAGAAGTAAGGACCCTGATGTTGCCAGAGAAAAGGCAATTGCATTATACTCAGTCTTGAAGGTTGAGGACCAAGCCAAGCGTGTAGACTTCACAGAATCACGCTGGGGACAAGTAAGTCTGAGACAAACACCCTTCAAAATCAAGATTGATGAAAACAATCGTGCCGTCTATGGCTTCAACATGGGTGTCACAACTACTATCTATTGAACAAGGAGGTAACAAAATGGCAGGTGTAAGAATTGGTGTTGACAAACTCCATTATGCGATCTGCACGGACGGCGATACAGAATCCTGGGGCAACCCCTCGCCCCTGAAGGGCGTTATCTCGGTTAACATTAACCCCAACGCTTCTCAGGAGACTCTGTTCGCGGATGACGGCCCTTATGAGACTGCCGCTACCATCGGCAACATTGAGGTCGAGATCAACAAGGCTCAGCTCACCCTCGAGGAGCGTGCTACGCTGCTCGGCCATACCAAGGCCAATGGCAAGCTGGTGTCCAAGTCTACGGATGTCCCGCCCTTTGTGGCCATCGGCTTCCGTACGCTGAAGTCCAACGGACACTACCGTTACGTGTGGCTCTACAAGGGCAAGTTCCAGGATCTGGAAGACCAGAACGAGACTAAGGGTGACTCGATCAACTTCCAGACTGACACGATCAATGGTCAGTTCCTGCAGACCAACAAGAATCAGGCCTGGAAGATCGAGGCTGACGAAGATGACGATGATGCGGCAACCGTTATCACTAAGTGGTTCGAAGCCGTCGTTGAGCCTTAATCAACGCAAGAGAACACATCACATAATGGCCCGCGGCGTGGCAAATTCGCCGCGGGCATCCATAGGAGGATAACATGAACGTAAAAGATGTTAAGTCGAAATCCGTTCCTCTCGTCCTTATGGACGGTAAGGAGAGGCATCTCAGGTTCACGCTGAACGCCTTGGCAGAGCTTGAAGATAAGTATGGCTCAGTCGAAGCCGCATTCAATAAGGTGGAGCAAGAGAACAGCGTGGCAGCTCTTCGGTTCGTACTCTGGGCAGGTCTTTGCTGGGAGGATGAGGAGCTGACTGAGCGTATGGTCGGTGATCTCATCGATCTGAACTACATGCAGGAGATGATCGAGAAGCTTGGAAATGCTCTCGATGGTGACATGCCTGTAGATCCTCAGGCGCAGGCTCTTGCTGCCCGCAATGCAGCCGGACTTCCTGGAAAGGTGAATAAGGAAGGAAGCCCAAACTGACCGACCCCGATGATAACGAGGCCAGCCGCCGGCCAAATCAAGACGGCTGGGACTGGCCTTTTATCATATATGCGGGGACAGTATGGCTGAACAGACACGAAGAAGAAGTATGGTTAATGACTCCAAGAAAGATGTTTGCACTACTAACCGTACACTATGACCTGGAGCGATTGAAAAATCGAAGTAGCAAACAAAAGGGTGCTCCATGGAGAACAACGTCTCCTGCAGGGCAAATATTCATTGATCAAATTCCTGGCTGGTAAGAAAGGAGGTGGCGTATGATGGCAGATGCTGGTACCGTTATTGTTAATATAAACGGCGATGATAGCGGCTTAACTGCTGCTTTGAAGCGTGCCACCAATAGAATTGCCACCTTTGGTCAGACGATCAACGGGCGTATCACAGATGGCCTTATTGATCCGACCAAGAAGGCTAAATTCCAGTTCAAGGACTTTTCTCGTATCGTCGGCGGTATTATGGTTTCTAAGGTATTCTACTCTGGTCTTAATGCCATTCGTAACGCCACTGATGCTGTAAAAGAGTTTTGTACTGAACTTGAATATACACAGCTTGCCTTTTCACAGTTGTTTGGAAGTACTGATCTCGCTGCTGAGTTCGTTAATGTACTGAAAGACTTCTCTGCTGTTTCACCTTTCTCCTTTTCTGATTCTTCCAAGGCAGCACAGAGGCTCCTTGCATACGGCATTGAATATAAGAACGTCATGTACGTTATGCAAGGAGTTCTCGATGCAGCTACAATGCAAGGTGATCCATCAAAGATTGAGTCTATCTCCCGTGCACTTGGCCAGATCTACACTAAGGGAACTCTTAAGGCAGAAGAGGTCCGACAGCTTGCTGAGGCAGGCATTCCTGCTTATGACATTCTTCGTGAAAAGCTACAACTCACTGATGAAGCTATGCAGAACCTTGGTAAACAAGGTATTCCTGCTAGCGTTGCTATCAATGCGCTTGTAGATGGTATTCACGAACGTTTTGCAGGTATGACCAAAGACTCTGCTAAAACCATGAAAGGTATGTGGTCCAATATAAAGGACAACCTACTCATGATGATGCAGGGCTTCTTTGATCCGCTATATCAGAAAATAAGAACCGTCACGCACATGCTTGACGAGTTTATCAATAAAATACGGGAGATCGCCGACCTTAAGGGTCTTGGTGGTGTCTTTGAGTACTTAGTTCCTGATAAGCAGATGCAGGCTGAGTTCAGGCAGTTTGTAGCTATTATTAAGGAGCTTGGTCAGATTATTGGTTACCAGCTTAAGACTGCACTGTTTGTATGTAAGGGCCTTCTTGAAGGCTTTGTTCGTGTATTCAATACAGTTGGTCCTGTGCTCGTAAACATTGGTCAGATCCTGTCTCTTATAATTCGCGAGCTTACACAGTGTAAGCCACTTATGACTGCTCTTGCATATCTGCTTACCTTTAATGCTGCTGCCTGGATTGCTTTCCGTACTGCTGCATTGGGCGCTATGATACTCAAACCAATTACAAGCTTGATTATGCTTTGTGCTAAGGCACTTGGCGTTCTTGCTGTAATGATCTCTTCACACCCGCTTATTGCAGGTATCATGATTCTTACTGGGGCAGTTGCTGCCCTTGGCCTTGCACATTCAAAGGCTGGTCAGCAGATTAGAGACTTCTTTACTAAGCTAACTAAATGGAATGGCATTGATCCTGGTGAGCAGCTCCTTCCAGAAACTAAGCAGCGTACTTCTGACATTGAAAAATTTAATGAGCGTCTCGATCAAACAAAGGATGCTCTTGATGCTACTGGTGATGCGGCTGATAAGGCTGCAAAGAAAGGTAAGAAGGCTCAAAAAGATCTTCTTTCCTTTGATGAAGTTTTCAGGCTTACACAGGATGATCAGACTGGTCAGGATGAGGTTGAAACGCCTGACTGGACTATACCCGATGACTGGGGTGACTGGGGAAATCTTGATGGCGAGAGTATGCTCCCAGACTTTCAAAAGCTTATTGGAGGTGCTTTTGAGAAGCAGCTTGATAAGCTTAAGGATACAATCAAAGGTCTCTGGGATAAGTTTAAGGATGCTCTTCCCGGTATCCTTTCTGGAGCAGGCCTTGGTGCACTCCTTGGTGCACTGATTGGTGGGCAACTTGGCGCTGCTATCGGTGCTCTTGCCGGAGGCGTTGTTGGTTACTTCTGGAGTAAGCTTGCTGATTTAATCGGTATTAACGATAAATGGCATGCAGCAATTGCTGGTGGTCTACTCGGTGGCTTCCTAGGCTTGCTTGCATACCTGACAGGCCTAGGGCCAATTGCTGCTGTGCTTATTGCTTTGGCCGGATACTTTGGCGGTTTGTTCTGGGAGAAAATCGCGGAGGCATTTGGTCTTGAAGGAGCAAAGAAAGAAGAAGCAGCTATTTCTTCAGCTATTGGCGCTGGTCTTGGTGCTATTATTGGCGGTCTTATTGGTGGCCCTGTTGGGGCAGTTATTGGTGGCGCTCTGGGTACGTTCGCTGGTGAGTTTTGGTCTATCCTTGCTGATAAACTCAATTTAACCACTGGCGCGAAATACGCAGGTCTGATTGGCGGTGGCATTGCGGCAGTGCTCGGTGCTGCATTACGCAGCCCTGCTATTGCAGGCACACTAAGTGCTGCAGCACCTACTGTCTTTAAGGCACTTCAGGCTGCACTTGGCGGTGCAACCGCCGGGCAGGCACTGTTTAATACGGCTACTACGGTGGGTCTTGTAGCTACATGGATTTCCAGTGTAATAACTGGTATTCAGACTGGTGATTGGTCTGGTCTCATTCCTGCGATTACAGGCACGCTAGGCAGAGTACTGCTTGGGCCTATTGGTGGCATTGCTGGTATGCTTGCTGGGTACTTTTATAATGCGACATTCAATTCTCTTAAAGAGAAGTTTGGTCTTACAAATATGGATAAGATCAAAGATGTCCTTGTAGGTGCCTTTAATGGTGTCATCACTGGTATAACAAATGCTATACCAAGTATGTGCCTTGGACTTTCTCAAAGTCTACTTGCAGGCCTTAAAGGTGGCATCGTTGGTGTAATTACCAGCCTGGCTGCTTCTGGCCTTTCTAACATGATCCTTGACTGGATGGGTAAAGAGTTTGACCTTACAGAACAGGACATTAAAAATGGCAAAACCGGACAACAGATCGGCGGTATATATGGATCCGTTGTTGGTGGCCTTTTAGGTTTAGCCGTTGGTGGACCTGCTGGTGCTGCAATTGGTAGTGCTATAGGTAATGCCATTGAGCAGCCTCTTGGTGCAATACTTGGTGCTTTGTGGGAATCCAGGACTGCTCCTGCACTTAATATTATAATCACAGGCCTTAAGACATTCTTTATAAAAACCGTACCAGCTGCGTGGGCTGCTTTTAAGAGCTGGGCTGCTGGTATACCCGCTTCTATTGGCCAGTTCTTCTCAAACATTGGCCAGGCGATTGGCAATTTCTTTACACAGACAATCCCGCAGGCATGGCAGAACTTCGTTGGTTGGGTCGCTACAATTCCTGCTAAGGTTGGTGAGTTCCTCACTAATGTTACAAACAAGATCTCTTATGGTCTTGGACATGCTGCAGGTTCTGTAGTTAAGTTCTTTACACAAACTATACCAGCTGCTTGGGAAGCGTACAAGGCTTGGGCAGGAGGCATCCTTGCTGTTATAGGCAACTTCTTTGCTAAGATTTGCCAGGCTATTGCAGTGTTCTTCATGCAGACTATCCCTGCCGTATGGAATGCATTTACGTCTTTGATCGGTGGTGTATTCAGGACAATAGGTGCATGGTTTGCAAAAGTTGGTCAAGCTGTTGCAAAGTTCTTTACGCGGACACTTCCGCAGGCATTTGTAACATTCTTTACTCAGACGTTACCCAATGCATGGAATTCTTTCAAAGCATGGACTGTTCAGATTCCTGTGGCTGTTGCACAGTTCTTTGCTGGAATTTATCAGACTGTAGTCATGTTCTTTACGCAGACATTACCTGCTGCATGGAATAGCTTCTGGACCTGGGTATCTGGTATTCCTGCTAAGATTGCTGAGTTCTTCACAAATCTTTGGAGTAACTTCGTTCAATGGGGTGCCAACATTATCCAAAGTTTGTGGCAAGGTATTCAGCAGGCTTGGGCTGGCTTCATTGAATGGATTCATGGCCTTGTTCAGAACTTCATTCAGGGCTTTAAGGATGCACTTGGAATTGCATCTCCTTCGACTGTGTTTGCTGAGATTGGTTCCAATATCATTATGGGCCTGCTAAACGGCATTCAGACTGCATGGACTGCCCTTGTCGAATTTGTTGGTGGACTCATTACTCAGTTTGTTGAATGGTTCACAACTGGCTTTGCTACAATAGGCGAAGCAATAAGCAACTTCGTTATCACGTCTGTCGAAAACATCACTACGTGGATCACTACTACGAAGGAAAACTTCATTGAGTGGTTTACGAGTATCAAAGAGGGCTTTGTAGATTGGGTAACGAACGTAGGAACAAACATTGCAACATGGGCAAGCACTGCTAAGCAGAATATCAAAGACTGGGCAACCAATGCTTTGAATGACGTAAGAAACTTTGTAACGCAGAGTGCTTCAAACATTGCAAACTTTGTGTCGCAGAGCATCTCAAGAATTGGAAACTTTGCATCTACAACAGCTTCCAGAGTTTCAAGCTGGGCTTCTCAGACTGCATCCATAGTTTCAAGTTGGGCTTCTCAGACGGCATCAAGAATATCAAGCTGGGTATCACAGACAGTAAATAATATTTCTAACTGGTCGTCTAGGGCAATCTCCATTGCTGGTCAGTGGGCTACAAACTTTGCTTCTAGGGTTGCACAGGGCTGTTCTAATGCTATGAGCCGTATTGGAAGCTTCATTTCTGAGGCAACTTCTAGGCTTCAGTCTTGGGCATCAAATATGGCAAGTACAATTTCCAATTTATTGAGTAGAGCTGCAGGTGCTGCATCAAGCGCATTGAGTTCTGCTGGTTCTTGGATTAGCAGTAAACTTAGTGGGCATGCTTCTGGCGGCGTTTTCGATAGGGAGCATGTTGCAAGAATCTCAGAGGGTAACAAAGCTGAGGCTATTATTCCTCTTGAGGATAAAACTGCAATGCAACCATTTGTAGATGCTGTCTCCAGTGGACTCGCACAGTACCTTGGGCCTGTACTGGCTAATATGCAGTCTCAGCCGGCATATGCTGGTGCAGACAATGCAATGCCTCCGCTGTACGTTGGCACTCTTATTGCTGATGATCGTGGTCTACGTGAGCTTGAGCGTAAGATGCAGATCATCAGACTTAAGGAAACTAGGAGGACTACGTAATGGCTGATGGATATTTTCAGATTAACGGAAGGTCGATTAAAAACCCATCGACCTTCCGTAAGGAAAGATATAATGTAACAAATCTTGCCAGACTTGCAAATGCTGATATGGCTGGTGATCTTATTGCTCAAAAGCGTAAGTTCTACTTCACATATGAGGCAATTACTGCAGCAGAATGGCAGAATATTTTGGATGCTATATGGGAGTCCGGAACAATCTTTTTCCCATTGCGTTATATGGAAAATGGCTCATGGAAAACAGCTACGGTGTACGTTGGCAATATTCCTGCCGACCTTGCACATGCTGCGCCACATACTCATTGGGTTTGGAAAGATGTTTCGTTTAACCTTATAGAGCAGTAGGAGGCTTTATGAGACAGTCAACGATAGCTGATTATAACAGCAAAGATAGAGCGCTAGAGTTCTGTGTTGACATTTATTTCAACGGAGCCTCACAAGCGCCACTACATTGTACACGTGCTAACTATCTTATTGATTGTGATGTGCTCGATGAGGCATGCTCTGATACAGATACCTTTATTGGTGCGCCATCAGCAAATGAAGCAAGCTTTCAACTTTTCGGTAGTTCTGGTCTATTTAATCCACTTAATGAAAGTGGCATTTACTATGGTAAAATAACTACTGGTGTAATGCTCAAGGTGTATTGTAGACCAATTGATACTATTGAAGAGTGCGCATGGGATCAACTCGGCGAGTACTATGTATCTGATTGGCAGACTGATCTTACTGGCATTACAGCTAGTGTTACAGCACTAGATAGGCTTAGTTCAGTGATAAATAATGGCAAGACTAAAGTACCTGTAGTTGCGAATCAAAGCTATGAAGAACTTATAAGGTCCTTTATGCTTGCTAATGCTATTACACCAACAGTTGTAGGTAATTTGTCAGAGTTACTTACTTATGGATTTATATCAGATACAAATAGTGACTTTCTGTCAGCATTTTCTATTGGCGCTCTTGCTTTTATATATTTTAACCATGCAGGTTCATTACAAGTACTTGATATAGATCGTCAGCAACCTGTAGCTTTTACTATTACAGATAATGATCAGATAATATCTGTAAAATCTACACAGTCCATACTCAATAAGTATTCTGGCGTTTCATTACAATACGTTAAGGCACAACTTAGTGATGAGGTTGAGCTACTTAATAATAAGCAGCAGCTAAAAGCTACACAGTATGTTGATGCATATCATAATCAGATATTTTCTAAAGAGCCTGTATATGGTATTACAAGAGCTTCAATAAGATCTGATAGTGATATAATGCTAACTGGATATACAGCTTCATCAAGTGACATAACTTATGAATTAGTTGGACAACCACAGTTATTTGACATTAGTCTTTTTGGTTCATTCGTTGAGTTTATAGATATAGAACTTGCTGATAACTCAGATAGTAACCTATATGTAAAGACTAAATATGTTCAAAATGAAGCTTATGCTACCCACTTAAAAGCACTCCTTAATAAGTTTATAAGCATGCCTGTACCGATACTAGAGCTTGATGTCCGTTGTAATCCGTTAATACCGATTGGTGCAAAGTTACATGTTATTAGCCAAATGTACAATATTGACTTTACCGGTATACTTATACGTCAAACGTTTAAGTATGACGGTGGGCTATCTGGTACAATGACTATACTTAGCTCAGAGATAGTAGGTGATTAAATGGGGTATGCAAGTAATATACTAAAAACTGAAGCTGCTTACTATAGTCTGAACAGAGCTACTATAACTGGCGGAAAGCTTAATATGTTAGCTGGTGGTACTGCTACGCAACAGATAACTACAGATGATCTTGAGACTGTGCCTGATACGATGCTCTTTAGATGCATTGTAAGCAACTATTCAGAACGGTATACGCCAACCGTTTCAGTATTGGTGCATATAAGGAACAAGGATACGCAGGAATACAGCAATATACAGGTATTTCCTATATACCTTGGAAATGGAACTTTTTCAAGTATACTCACTACTCCAAGTGGTGAATATGACGAAATGTACGTTACTATATCTAGCGATGTTGCCACTATATTTACCATTTGGGAATTGTGCCCAGAGGCAGCTGACGAAGATATAGAAGTGCTGATTGATGGCGTAAAGCAGTCTTTGCCAAGATTACTCTATGACTACAATACATTTCCGTTTGAGGTAGGCCAGCAAGAAGCAACAGTGGCCTTTATAACGTGTAGATTGCTTTCAGCGACTGACTTGCAAGGACACTTCGCAATAACCTTTGTTGCAACTGCAGATACAACAATAACCGTTAGGTTCTATGATAATGATGCAGAAGAATTATTTGCACCATTATACTACGATGTAAGCGCTGGGAGAAGTACAATTGGTATACCGCATGCTTATTTACAGCGTAAGGCAGGAATACACTCATTCATTGTTACTATGCAAGCTACCTACGGTAGCCTAACGATAGATACACGTGGTTGCCTATTTACAATAGATGGTGGCTACCTTGCCGTTAGAATCCTTGATATTGCACTTGACGTAACAGATATAGCAATAAGGCAGCTATCAAGTGATAACGGGCCGGACCAGATTTGGGCAGTAGGTCTTGATAATAATGAAGCGCTAATTAGGTACAGGGCTTATAAAGAGACAAATGCAAATGTTTCTTGGTCTGCTGCTGGTAGCCTTGGTAAAGCTCTACACGCTGCAATAGAGTTTGATGGTTCTTGGGTTCTTCGTGTTGGCGCAGGACAGTATACAATTGAGACTGAGGAAATACCGTATATCTTTATAGTTACTGAAGAAAATAAGCTATTAGCTTATCATGGTATTGACGATGAAGAGCCATATGAACTTGGCACTGATGTAACATTTGTAAGGGCTTGCCGTGCCTACTCCTCGATAGACTATCCTGAGCAGGATCAGGGACTGATTGTTGCATACCTTAAAACTGACAAGACAGCATGGTATAGACAGTATGTATGGAACGAGGATAGGCAACAATTTTATTGGCTAACAGAGGTTCAGATTGGTACAGATACATGGGATCATATCAATGTTAGTAGATTAAATGACTATCGCGTTTCATTTCAGTTATCCAACAGTGAAAAGAATCTGTGGATATACTCTGATAGAACATGGGTTGGTCAAGCAACGCCACCAGAAATATTTAATCTTTATCCTGGCTATGAGGATAAGAGTACAATATACTCTTTAGCATCTTTTGTGCGTAATGTACAGATCGATAGCTATAGTACAACATCAGTATATGATGAGGATCTTGATAAGTACATCTGGACAGTACTGTTTCACTTTAGTAAGCCTGTGTTTAAGCGTGGTATTGAAGATACAGCACCATATGTTACATTAACAGGCGATTTAAGAGCAAATGTACAGTATATTTCCTTTAATGAGGAAGAAAATGCTATAGAAGTAACACTGTGGATGCTTGAAGATATAGAGCATGTATCAATAGTATCCGGTGACTTCACAATTGTATCTAGTGATGGCATTTTTGTTGCTGAGTATCCGGGTGGATATGCAAATATAGATACACTTACTAAGCATTGGGAAATAAATAATGCAAAGAGTTACAGTGAACTGTATGCAGATACATTAGTACTCGGTACTGATACGACACTTAATAGACTTGGTTATCTGATTAAGACTTACAAGAAGCTTAATCAGCCTAATGAGGCATTTACACTTGGTGTTGCGTCAGGCACATTAGTGGTTGGTAATGTTGTCATACAAAATGTTGTAATAAAGACTGAGCTATTTACGCTTGGTGTTGATACTACGCTTAATGAAATCTCATATGCTGGTACACACGTCAAGCCTGTATAAGGAGGTAAAAATGAAGATTAAGATGTTTGACATGCGTGGCGATTATACTATCACAGTTAAGCGCCGCGGAAAGGTTATACAGGAAGAAAACTTCCATAATCTGTTTACAACTGGTTTTGTTTCAAGGCTTATTGGAGACGTTAATTATTTCAATTATTGTCAGTTAGGAAGTGGCTCAGCTGCTCCTTCTTCCTCTGATACTGCTCTTGCTTCAAGGCTTTGGGGCGTTGCTTATTCAACATATGCGATTAACGGCACTAGTGCCGATGGGCTGTCTCGTACGTGGAAATATACGTATCTGTTTCCTGCTAATAGTTCTTACGTTGGAACAATATGTGAGGTTGGTCTTTCTAATGCGTCTTCTGGAAGCATCAATACGCACGCCCTTGTAGTTGACTCTGAGGGACAGCCTATCTCTATCAAAAAGACTTATCTTGATGAGGTTACGATTACTGCTAAGATTACAATAACTCGTCCGTCATGGCAGTCTGGCCAGACATGGTCCTTTATGGCTGGACCGCTACGTAGATCATATCTGCGTGGCTTGCTTCAAAATACTCCAGCAACTTATAATAAGCACGTTTTGTTATCTGCTGGCTGGTGTCCTGAGTATAGGCCTGTGAAGAACTGTCAGTACACTTCATTGCCAACTAACTTCACCTATTCAAATGGTACGATCAGATGCTCTGCAGAGTTCTCTGGTGATGCGATGACATATTATTATAATTCCGGATCTGGAACGAAATTCAAAGATTATGTGAATTCCCTTCTTTTGGGGCGTAGCGACACCGTCGTCTACTCCAACACCAACAATGCCGACAAATATGCCACGCCGCCGTACAGGCTTCTCTTGCCGAATGCTGACGTATTTCCTGTTACTACACTTGAGGGACTCACACTTGGTACTGGTGATGGTTCTACAGTTGACTTTGCACCCGAGGTTCCGGCGTGGCTGGAGAACACAGAGATTGTATATAAGAATGGTTCGCCACTCACTCGTGGTGTTGACTATTTCGTTGATAACCTTGGCAATATTAGAAAGTACTGGTCAGTTATGCTTGGTAACTTTGTTGCTGAGATTGATGCAAAGGTTGTGGCAGGTGTTCAGGCAAATATTTGGGGTACTGATGAATGCTGTGCTTCATCAAACGATGACGGAGACAGGAATTCTCCGGTTGTATATGCAGATAGTCCAATCATACTTAAGTATGGTACCGATTATGCTTTTTCAGATAAGTTTAATTACTTCGTACTTGGTACGTGGACAGCAAGTGCATCAATTCCTGCTGGTGCTGCTTTAGTATTTTACTACAGTAGGGATGATGGAAGTACCTGGACCGAATTTGGGCGTATTTCGCATAGTTCTGCTGGTACTGCCTTTACTGACACAACTGAGCATACACTCGTAACACCCATTACCGGTATTACGCATGTAAAAATTGCACTCGAGGATACTGCCACAACAGCATATGTACGAATGAGTGAACGAAATGGTCGTTTCGGCTATGTTGGATCCTATGCAATTCGTTTTGCATCTGCACCAGCTGATGGCGATGTGCTTACAATTGACATGAATATTGACCGCCCATGGAAGTCTCCAGATAATGTTATACAGTGGAATCCTATCTTAAGTTTTGGGGTGTGAATATGGCTTTAACATTTGAGCAACAAATAAACTTAACTGAATATGCCGATAACCCTGCCCCTAAAATTGTTCAGCAATTAAGCATAATTCATGAGGCGCGCGATGGAGAACTTGTCCAATACTATATAGATGCCAATAGAATTGAGGGTGATAAAAGTACCCATGCTATCGGTATAGCTGTTTTTAATGAGTATGGCCAAATTGATCACTATGACTATACTGATTATACAGAGGTTGAATGGAATGAACCTGCAGCAAGAATGACAAGGCAAAGAATTGACAGGCTCAGCGTCAAGGCTTTTCCTGGTGTAGGTGCAATAGCTGCCTATAAATTAGCTTACCGCAATTTAAGTCAAATTGTAGCCCCCGTTAATTATAATAAAGCTAGGCAAAAAGCTCCTACTCTCCAAGCCGAAATTTCATCTGACCAGTATAGCGTAACCTTTACTATTTCGAATCCCATTGATCCTCAAACACACGAAGACGCTGTCACATATATCGCTTTTAGAATCTGTTTAGTTTTAGACTACCATCAACTAGAATATATTACATACGAAAAAACTTTAACAGTTACTAATTTGCCTATATCAGCTAATTATCTATGTTACGCCATTGGATATATCAATGAAGGAGAAATCTGTTCTTACGAAAGTAATAGTATTGTACTTAATCTAAAAGGCATATATGATCAATGGCCTGTTTATTCACCGGGACATCAAAGTATAATACAGTGCTTTGTTAGAACTCAAGGAACTTCTTTCACTGCCGATTGGTTGTCTCTTACAGAGGAAGGTAACCCGCTAGTACCTGATAAAGCCACTATATACATCATCAAATCGGGGGCTTACGCTCAACAGAATTACTATTGGGATGGAACAAAATACCAGTCCGTTACGTCAGGCAATGATGTCTTTGTGAATGGCCTGACATTTATGCAAGATAAGAAATTACGGGCCACTCTTACGAACGGCCATAATGTAGACTCTATTAACAAAGTTCCGACAACAGAAAGAATTGCATGCGAATTGCTTTTATCCAATTGGGAAGAAATCGAAGGACATTGGGAACAAACGGTAATAGACTCCTCTATCAAAGATGACGATATATTTGGAGAAATGTATGTAGAATTTACAGGGAGTCCACAAATTGATACACTGAACAATGCATCTCTTGGCTGTATTGCTGGCGCTATTACGTCTAATGGAAGCATCACATTCTATTGTTACGGTAATAAACCTAATGCTAACGTAACAATATATGCTAACAGGGGGTAAATTATGGGATATATTAGCAATCCTCGAAGAGGCATCACGCCTACGGGCACGAAACAAATCACCCAGAACGGCACCCACGACGTGCTGGTGCAACTGGACGTGAACGTCCAACCCAATTTGCAGAGCAAAACTGTCACGCCCGGAGCCAGTCAGCAGACTGTTTTCCCGGACAGTGGTTATGATGGGCTGTCTCAGGTAACAGTCAGTGGGGACGCTGATCTGGTGGCCGGAAACATCAAAAAGGATGTAGAGATTTTCGGTGTAACTGGTTCATACGAGGGTGGTAGTACCGTTCAAAGGCTGACACTGTTATCCGAAGAAATGTCTGCAAATGCAAGAAACAGTTATTCAGACGGTGAGTACACAAGACGTTTTGCGGCATGTGTGTCAAGAAATCAGGCTGGCGACACTTCATATACGCATTGTGTACAATCCGACAATTCAGTAAAAAGAGTGGGTTACTATACCGGTGGAATAGGATTTTTGACCAAAATACCACACGGATTATATAACAAACTATATATCCAATTAAAAACAACTCAATTTGGTACTGGGTGGCGGCAAGCGTGGGTCGGGCTGTGTAATACACCACAGCTTGGAAACAGAGGAGATACAGCGGGTACAACATACAAAAAGTTTTATATTTCCTCACAAGATATGACAGCCGCACAAATTAACGCACAAGCCGGAATAATAATAAGTGTTTCCAGCCAATATGAATGCCCGAAGCAGACAATAGAAATAAATATTTCAGATATGACAAACGACTGTTATTTGATGATTTTCAACTGCGATATGAACCTATGGCTATACAACATATATCTTGAGTAAACAGGAGGCATCCACATGAATGTTACGAAAGCGTGGTTTGAGGAGGTGCAACTATGGACGATGATGTTGTTTCACAAAGAGAAATGAATGCTATTGTTAGTCGACTTGATACAGACACAAAGCGATTGCAGGATGAGGATCATCGCCTAAATAAGCGCATCGAAAAGCTTGAGGATACCGTCAGCAAAATTGAAGGGCTTGCTATATCCATCGAAAAGATGTCAATTAGCATAAAGACTATGGCTACTGAGCTTAAAAACCAAGGTGAAAGGCTCGAACAAATTGAGGCCAAACCTGGTAAGAGATGGGAAGCAGTGATAAGTGACATCATTAAGCTAATTGTAGCTGCTGCTGTTGGCTTTGTACTTGCAAAAGCAGGTTTGCAATAAAAATCTATAAAAAGAAAGGAGATTCTTATGGAACTTAATAAGAACACAGTACATCCAGAATGGATGTCCGATGAAGCTCATGATGAGCTTACTGAAGGAAGGGGTGATGACAATGAGTAATTCTTCTCTTGTCAGTTATACAAAGCTTTCACCTAACCACTCTGGCAAACGCACTATGCGCATTGATCGTATTACACCACATTGCGTTGTTGGTCAATGTACGATTGAGAGTCTCGGTAGTTGGTTTGCACAGACCAGCATACAGGCTTCTTCCAACTATGGCATCGATAAGGACGGTCGTGTCGGACTGTTTGTAGATGAGGGGAACCGTTCATGGTGCTCTTCTAGCAATGCAAACGATCAGCGTGCTGTTACTATTGAGTGTGCAAGTGACACCTCTGAACCGTGTGCTTTCCGCGATGTTGTATATCAGAAGCTTATTGATCTGTGCACTGATATTTGTAGACGTAATGGCAAGAGTAAGCTGATTTGGTTAGGAGATAAAGATAAGACTCTTAACTACTCCCCGAAATCGGACGAGATGATCCTGACAGTTCATCGTTGGTTTGCCAACAAGTCCTGCCCCGGCAATTGGATGTATGCTCGCATGGGCGATCTCGCTTCAAAGGTTACGGCAAGGTTAAGAGGGTCTGTAGATCCTACTCCGCAGCCTACGCCTACACCGTCTGGTTATCCTAGTACACCATTTCTGGTAAATGTTATTATTCCTGATCTTAATATTCGTACATCTCCTTGTATTGGAGATAACCTTACTGGACAATATACAGGTATAGGTACATTTACTATCATAGAAGTGCGCGATGGATGGGGTCGTCTTAAGTCTGGTGCTGGCTGGATCTATATTGATAACCAAGAGTATGTTACTATTGGAAAGTCAGTATCTCCACAACATTGTAATACTGAGGCGCAACCACAATTGCAGAAAAAAGAAAAGCCTGCTAATCAGTTCACTGATGGTAAACTCGCGCGTGCTGAGTACAAAGACAATAACCTTCGTGGTGCTTATAATGTTACTTCTAATAGTGGCCTCAACATGCGCACTAATGCTGGAACTACTAATAAGATTATTCAGACTATTCCGTATGGTGCAACTGTTCAATGCTATGGTTATTACAACATGGCCGGCTCTACTAAATGGCTTTGTGTAGTATATAATGGCAAAGAGGGTTACTGCTCTAGTGAGTATCTGTCGAAGAAGTAAGAAAGGAGAAACAGACATGACTTTCACACTATTCATTATGCTCTTTACGATCGGAGCTCTCGTTGCATCCCTGCTCACTGAAGCTATCAAGAAAGCATTTGACAATGCTGGTAAGTCATACTCCGCAAATGTGGTTGCACTGCTCCTGGCTATTGTTGTTGGTGTTGGTGGAACCTCTGCAGCATATATCTTCATGGATATTCCATTTGATGCAAAGAGCATCCTCTGCATCGTCTTCATGGCTATCACAATTTGGATCGGCGCCATGGTCGGGTATGACAAGGTTACTCAGCTGCTTGAGCAGATCATACCTAAGAATAAATAGATTGTGTCATCCGTTATAAACGGAATTCGTTAACCCTCCTGATGGCCATCTACGTCGCGTATAAGCTGCTACTTGCCAGCAGATATATGCGACGTATGGCTCTTTCTAAAAGGATCCTACGTTACTTTCGTACAATATTCGGAAATGTATGTAGATATACTGAACGAATAAATCCTGAGGGAAAGCCGCAGTAGTGGCTATGTACCTCTACCAATAAAGGAGTAAAAAATATGCAAGAAGTAAAAGTATTTGGCACCACGCATTGTCCTAAATGCCATGCCGTGATGAAGCTCCTTGAAGCTAAGGGCATCTACTACACGTTTGTTGACATTGAGCAAAACACCAAGATGTTTGAGGAAGCCGTTGAGAAGGTATACCCTAACAAGTCTCTGCCCATCATAGCACGCGGCGATGAGTACATGTGCGTAAATAATGCAGCAGAAGCTCTCGGCTTTGCACTTGACGTAAAGGAGGACGCATGCTATGAATGTAGCAAAGCTTTTTAATGACTACATGACGCGCCGTGACTGGCGGGTTAAGGAAAATAGCAATTCACCGTACAACTTTGGCTCGATGAATAAATTCATCATCGGCGCCGCGTCGAAGGAGTACTGGTGTGAAGAAGTATACGATCATGAGATCAAAGAGGCGCACAATTCCGGCTTTCTGCATATTCATGATATGTCTGGTCTCACGCTTTATTGCTGCGGCTACTCGTTGCAGACCATCCTTCAGAAAGGCGTGCGTGGCATCAGCAATATTCCTACAAGCTCACCCGCCAAGCACTTCGACTCCGCCCTCAATCAGATCTCAAATCTGCTCACCATTTATCAGAATGAAATCATGGGCGCCGTGGCGCTGAGCAGCTTTGATACTCTGTTGGCGCCTTTCATTTTCCGTGATAAGCTTTCATACAAGGAAGTTGTCCAAGGCATCCAGAATTTCATCTACAGTATCAACAGTAATAGCAGAGCCGGTGCCGAGCCTGCCTTTACAAACCTGACGTTCGACCTTACGGTGCCGCCGGACCTTGCTGGCAATCCTGTAGTTATCGCCAATGAGATCTACTTCAAAGAAGATGGATCTGGTGATTTCTACACCTATGCTGATTTTCAGCATGAAATGGACATCTTGAATGAAGCTTTCTATGATGTCATGCTCCATGGGGATGCAGAGAATAAGCCTTTTGCTTATCCTATTCCTACTTACTCTATTCAAAAGGAGTTTGACTTCGATGATCCGAAGTATGATAAGCTATGGGAGATGACCGGCAAGTATGGCTACCCCTATTTCAGCAACTATGTTAACTCAGACATGAAGCCATCTGATGTCCGCTCTATGTGTTGCCGGCTCCGATTAGACCTTACCGAGCTGCGGCGACGTAACGGTGGTCTGTTTGGGTCCGGAGACTCTACAGGATCCATTGGTGTTGTGACGCTGAACCTGCCTCGCCTTGGATACTTAAGCTCCAATAAGCAGGACCTGTTTGGCCTCATTGAGAAGTACATGGTCATTGCCAAGAACTCTCTGGAGGACAAGAGGAATTGGCTATCTACACATATCGTTGGGACAGGTATGATTCCTGCCTTTGACGAGTACGTTGGCACCATCGATAACCATTTCCTGACAATCGGCCTTGTAGGTCTCAATGAGATGATCGAGAATTGCTCATGGTTTGGCAAACATGATATTCTCGATATAGAAGGCAAGATGCTTGCAGAAGAGACTCTGGATTTCATGAGAGCAAAGCTTATTGATTTCCAGAAGCTCACCGGTCACCTCTATAATCTGGAGGCAACTCCTGCTGAGTCTACATGCTATCGTCTGGCTAAGCTTGACGTGCAGAAGTATCCTGACATCAAGACACAGGGCAATGTCAATGCTCCGTACTATACGAACAGCTGTCATATCCCTGTGAAGAAAAATCCAGGCTTCTGGCGTACACTTCAGCATCAGGACAATCTCCAGACCAAATTTACTGGTGGCACTGTTGTGCACCTGTTCAGCGAGGGTTCCATTACAGGCGCTGCGGCACGTGAACTTATCAGAAAGGCTTGTAACACATTCAAGCTTCCGTACATCACATATTCTCCTGTTATCAGGCTATGTCCAGAACATGGCTACTTTGATGCAGCACTTAATAAGTGTCCTGTATGTGGCACTCAAGGAAAGACACTGCAGCGTATCACAGGATATATCCGTGAGATAAACAATTATAACCCCGGTAAGCTTGAAGAGTTCAAAGATCGCAAGCAAAACAAAGTGGAGGATTTCAAATGCTGATACAGTTTCGTGGTATTATTGCCGAACGTACCGAGGATGTTCCTCATGGTGAGTATGGTGCACTAGTAGTTGCAAAAGACTGCAGCAAAAACTGTCCTGGGTGCTTCAACCAGCATCTTAAAAATACAAGGACTGTTACAAGTACACCTGAAAACATCGTAGAAGAAATCTACAGTAACCCACTGCATACCTGGTGTGTGCTTGGAGGTCTTGAATGGTCGGAGGACCCAGCAGGCCTTGAAGCAATCGCCACTGAAGCGCGGCGGCGCGGCCTCAATGTTATCATATATACTGGTTGCGATCCGACAGAATTCGTGCAGCGACTCGGTAAAGATGCAATTAGTAGATTGCAAGGCTGCTACGTCAAGTTTGGCTCCTATGACGAGACTCTAAAGTGTTCTAATAGCAGCTTTGGAGTAAAGTTAGCAAGTTCCAACCAATTTATATCTATACTATAACCTCCGTTGTGTAGTTCCAAAAGGCCACTTTTAAATATAGGAAGTGGCCTTCCTTCTTATTATAATATACGTGCGTGTGAGAAGCTACAGAATAGCTTGATTAGTCTTACGTGTAGCTTTACGTTATTCTAAAAGAAAATAGATTTCACGAAAAGCATTTACTTTTTACTAATCAGGTGATATAATAAATATATAAAGAAAAGGAGGTTCATATTATGGAACAACAAGTCAATAAGCAAATTATCCGTTACAAGAATAGTGCGAGAAGGTACAAGAAGCAAAGAGATGCTGTAATCATCGTGGCGCTGATTATCATCTTTGCACTGACCGTTGTATATCAAGCTATTTTTGACAAGCAAGCAGACAACTTTGAGCAGCTTGAAGAAATCGTTCAGTCATATCATGAGCGCTGCGACTCACAGCAAAGGCAGATTTGTAGATCTTACAGAGCACATCCAAAGTTTGAAGATGAGAGCAGCACGATGCAAGATGAGAGCAGCACGATGCAAGATGAGAGCAGCACGATGCAAGATGAAACGGATGAAACACGACTCTACTTCGTGCCTGACACTTGGGAGCTTGAAACTGCACAAGCTGCAAAGATTTATCAGTCTATTCCACTTGACAAAGATCTACAAGAGTATGTTTGGGATTTGTGCGTGTACCTTGAAATTCCTGAATGCTATGAGACCATACTTGCAATAATGTGGCAAGAGACACACTTTGATGCCTCATTAGTTAGCGCAACTAATGATTATGGTTTGATGCAGATCAACGAAATAAATATTTATGCGTTATGTGATACACTTGGTATCACAGACATAATGGCAGTTGATCAAAATATTTGCAGTGGCGTTTACTTGTTTGCTATTAACTACAAGCAATTCGGCAACATAAACGAAGCGCTTATGGCCTACAATATGGGGCCTGCAGCTACATACGATTGCCTCGCTAACGGAACGTACTCTACAGATTACTCGCGGAGCGTCATTTCAAAGACCGAGATGATACTACAGGATAAGTACGATCCATCAACCTGATTAAAATTGCAAAAATAAAATGAATATATAGCAAATATAATATAAATATAAAAAATGCCAAATTCAAAAACTGTACTTGTATTTATCTTTCTATCTTAATTATCTAACTATCTTACAATCTCAACCATTTCGGCTCTGGGGCATAGTAACGAGTGTGTGACTTTGAAAAACACCCCTATATATTCATTGCATATGCTGAGATGCGTAAGATCGTTGAGAAAGTCAGATAATGAGATAGTAAGATACCAAGTCAATTAAGATTAACCATGCTGAGGCCACCAAAGGGGGTATACAAATGGCAGTGATAATAACTAATATGGATATGCCTGAAACATGCATGCGGTGTAGATGGTTTAGCTTTCGTGGATGCAGCGGAGACTGCAAATGGCTGTTTGATGCACGCTGCAAACAGCTGCCAGCAACACAAGACTGGTATGCTGAGGATCACCCAGACCCAAGAGGCGGTTGGATTGGCGAGGACCTAGAGGCCGCTGGTAAGTACCAGGGATATTATTACTATCGGCATTGCTTACGCTCTGGGACGCGCGCCAAACAATGTCCGTTAAGGCCTGTAGATAAACAGGAAATATTTCCAATAGGTATAAGCTGATCTCCAAAGTATTCTCGTGAAAGAAGGGGGTTTACAAATTAGAAAAAATAGTTTATAATATAATTATCGTAAGGAGAGCCACCTACGATAACTACACAACCAAACATCTGAAGGAGGTATAAATTATGGCTAATAAGAAATTGCGTGTAAACGTTACTGTTCCCGAGGGCTTTCAGCCTGGTGACACTTTCATGATCGAGGTCGAGATTCCTGGTGCTCGTAGAGCCAAGCATGATATCAAGCCAATCGATGAGATGACAAAGGAAGAGCTGAAGCGTGAGATCATCAATGCCGGTTCCGTTCTGTACAAGGCCAAGAAGCGCGGCGCTGACGAGGAGATCATCCAGAAGAACCAGGAGCGTCTCGACACTGCCAGGGCTCTGATGGCTGAGAAGTTCCCGAAGCCGATCGTCGAGAAGAAGACCGGCGGCACCACGATCCTGCAGGCTGAGGGCCGCGTCCTGACCCAGGATGAGATCGATCACCCCGAGAACTATCAGGATGACGGCGTGTATGCCGATGGTGACACCGACGCCGAGACCGCCACTGAGATCTAAGCTCGGTTGGCGCCCCCTCTTCAACCCTGGCAGACGAATGAAAAGCACCTTATGAATGAGGAGATTGGGGTTCGGGAGCTATAAATCTGGGAAGGCTCTTCACGGTGCATAACTCAATGTCTTGACGTATTGGCTAACCTCAGAAGTACCAATATGACAGTGAGCAAGTACCTGTGTAGTCGAACAGGTACGTAACATAAACAATTACACTCAAGAGAGCACTGGCACTCTATATGGTCAGTGCTTTTCTTGGGACTTGAGTCTTAAAACAGGGGTATGGTTTTTAAGAATGCAGAACAAATTAAGATTTAGCGAAAAGTACATAGAGGTCGAGTGCCAGCAGGGTGACATAAACACTCAGTCTGATGTAAGTCGCTTTTACCCAGTAACAGCGAATAGAAAGAGGACTCTGTTTAGAATGTCGCCACGCTTCGCTCCTGAAGTGCTCAAAGTATTTCGCGGCCTTGATGAGCATAACATCAATACTGCACCAGCAAAGATACAGCAATACTTTTATGCTGAGACGCGGGCCCGCTTAGAGACAGCAGATCTGATGGCTAATGGACCGAGAAAGAGTCCTGTAGTTAACGAGTATCTGACTCTTGATAGGCACCAGGAACTTGGCAGAGAACTTAGCGAGTACAGAAAGCGTTATGCGTTTTTCTATGATACGCGAACTGGCAAGACACCTATGAGCCTTGCAATCATTAACGATGATGTGCAGGCACACCCAGATCACAGATGGCTAGTTATCTGTCCTCTGATTTTGATCGAGAATGCTTGGTTAGAAGATGCGACCAGGTTCTTTCCTGATATGGTTACTGTTAACTGTCATGCAGCAACCCCTGCTGAGCGAATTGCAAGGCTTGAATTACCTGGCCAAGTATATATCTCTAACACTGAATCATTCATCAAGTATCAGTCATACTTTGAGTCAATGAAGTTTGATGGCTGTTTCGTTGATGAGTCATCCAGTATGAAGTCGCATAAGTCGAAAGTCAGTAAGGCTCTTGTAGATTATGCACAGAAAGTTGATCGCTTTTATTTACTGTCTGGTACACCTGCACCAAACGGTGAGTGGGAGTACTACATGCAGTTAAAAGCCATAGACTATTATGGCCTGCAGCAGAGCTACACACAGTTCAAGGAACACTACTTCACAAATGTATCATACAATCCGCAATATGAGAAGCTGTCATTAAGGCCTGATCGTAAGGATGAAATAACTGCTCTTATTCGTAATTATGCGATTTATGTGGACAAGGAAGACGTGCTTAATACTCCTGGCAGAACATTTCATGAGGTTGAGCTTGATATGCCAGCTGATCTTAAAAAGCATTACAACAAGATGAAGAATGATCTGTACGTTGAAATTCTCGATACAGATGCTACTATTACAGCACCAAGCACCGCTGCAAAACTCAATAAGTTAAATCAAATTTCATCTGGCTTCATAATGGATACGCAGGCACGTAAAGAGAATCAGTTCTATGATGAAAAGAAGCAGGAATGGTATCTACTGACAGATTATCGCTTTAAGAAACTTCTTGAGATGCTTGATGAATTCGGCGACGAGCAGGTTTTAATCTGGGCAAACTATCATGTTGAGTTTGATATGATAAAGTCATTGCTTGGTGATCGTTGTCGGTGCGTATATGGCGGAGTAAACCTTGAAGAGAAGAACGAGGCAATAAAGCTTTTCAAGGCTAAAAAGGTCCAGTACCTTATAGCCAATCCAGCATCAGCAGACAAAGGTTTGACGCTGACAAATGCACATATTGCTGTTTACTTCAGCTTAAGCTGGAGTTATGAGCTATTTAAGCAAAGCATGGAGCGGATCTATGGAGCAAAACGTAGCCAGCCACTTCATTGTGAATACTACGTGCTTATTGCTAAAGGCTCTATAGACAGAGTATTGTACAGTGACGTGTTGCAGGGGAAAAGCAATGCAAGCTATGCGATACTAAATCATTTGAAAGGAGGATTAGATGCTAGTAAAGACTATTAGGGTTACAAATCCCAAGAACGTTGTTCTTCAGATACCTGGCTACGTCGCTTCTGTATGGGGCTTGACCACTGATAGTCAGCTTGAGGTACATTTTGATAATGAACAAGTTACCATCAGACCGTGCGTACACGGACGAAGCGAAACTTCAGAAAGACGTAATTTCATGGCTGGCGCCACAGGAACGCGACGGAATTAAGGTGTTACGCATCTGTGACAGGTACAACAAAGGATATTCTGATTTATTCATTTGTGTCAATGGAATATTTGTTGTAGCTGAGTTGAAGGATGACGAAGGCACACCGACGCCGCACCAACTTCTCTTCATAAAACAAATGGTTGCATGTGGAGCAATAGGCGGCGTATGTAGGACAATTAAAGATGTCGCAGATCTAGTTGAGCAGGCAAAGGAGCGAGTTAATGGACAAAAGACTTGATTATATCGGCTGGGACCAATACTTTATGGGTATTGCATTCTTAGCATGCGAACGGTCCAAAGATCCAGCCACTCAGACAGGGGCAGTGATTGTAGATAAAGACAATCAGATACTCTCTGTAGGTTACAATGGTTTTCCAAAAGGGTGCAGCGATGAGCAGTTCCCTTGGAAAGACAATGAGCATGACGTACTCAAGAACAAGCATTACTATGTCGTACATAGTGAGCTCAATGCGATACTAAATGCAAAGGGCCGTGATCTACACGGTGCAAAGATTTATGTAACGCTTTTTCCCTGCAATGAGTGCGCCAAGGCAATTATCCAAGCCGGAATAAAAACTGTAATATATGCAGCAATAAAAGAAGGCAAGGATTATACAACAGCAGCAAAGCGTATGTTTGATGCAGCAGGAGTGGACTACATACGCTATGCGCAGAAACATAGGGAGGTAGTGCTGGTACTATGAATGTTTTCAACGACGGATGTGATGAGGTATTCGAACATAAGCTGAAAACTGAGCATGAAACTTTCTGCAAAGTTGTTCATGATACTATTCGTGAGTACAACGACTATGCGGCAGAGGCGGCTATAATAAGTGCCTTTGTAGATGCGTGCTCAAAGCTTGTTCCTGATGCTCAACTTGATATGATATCATGTCATGAAAGATGCTACACGGTTGCTTGTTCAAATTGTGGCGCTTCGATGATTGTTAGTGTCAATGTTCCATTCGAAGACTTTTGTGCTAGTAAGCCTTTTTGTGTTAAGTGTGGCGCGAAGCTAAAGAAAGGAATTGAAATGTGCGAAGTGACATTGACAGACTAATACAACAGAATAAGGGTCTTGTCTATAAACAGCTGCGCAGGTTCCATATGTCCACTGATCCTGATGCCGAAAGCTTTGCTTATGAAGCGTTATGGCATGCAGCTGAAGACTTTGATGAGACAAAAGGCAACAAATTTTCTACTGTTGCAACCGTGTATATCTACAATGTGTTATGCGGCTACATGAGAAAACTTAAAGCCAAGCATCAACTCGACGTCATAAGCTACAATACTATAGTACGCACAGATGACGGTAAAGAACACGAATATCTTGAGCTTATCGAAAGTGACACGACAGTTGAAAAGGACTTCCTAGACCATGAACGCGTTAGATATGCTGTGGAGTGTTACAATGAACTATTTCATGGCGTGAAGAATGAAAAGCACAGGAAGATACTTGCTGTCTGGAGAAAGTCAAACTTCACAGCATCAGCTACATCAATAGCTGACAAAGTAAAGCTTTCTCAGTCATATGTAAGCCAAACGATTACAAACTTTTGCTATCAAATGCGAAAACTAATGGAGGAACGATATGACAAAGGCAACTGAAATTATTCAAGAGCTTGCTAATACGGGTAGCCGTAATGATAAGCTCGCAATTCTTCAGGCTTACTCGAATGAGTCTGAGTTCAAAGAAATCATGCAGTTCATCTACAATCCGTATGTTCGAACTGGCATCTCAAAGGCTAAGCTTAGCCGTGCGATCGACATGAATATTCAGTCTGAAGAGATCACGACCATGGAGGTGATCAAGTACTTCAAGGAGCATACAACTGGCACTGATGCTGATTTGGCGTTTGCCTCAGCATATATTAACCAGTTTGAAGATGGAACGCCTGATCGCTGGCTTGCTGAAGCAATCATTACCCAGGACCTTAAGATTGGCGTGACATCTACATCTCTCAATGCAGTGTACGGGCGCGAGTTCATTCCGAAAACTGGCTGTATGCTTGGTACTCTGTTTGATGATGTTGGTAGTAACAGTGTACAGTGGCCGTGCATTGTCACTGAGAAACTTGACGGTATCCGTCGTGTAATGATAAAAGAGAATGGCATTGTACGCTGCTATAGTCGTAGTGGCCATGAGGATACTGGCATGGTTGAGATTATCAATGAAGCTAAGTTTCTGCCTGACAATTACGTGTACGACGGTGAACTGATTGCAGCAGGTAACTTCAAGGATAACATTGCTACCAGGCAAGCTACAAGCTCCATCGCTAACTCTGGCGGTATGAAGAAGAACCTGATATTTAATGTATTTGATATGATTCCAATTGCACAGTTCTATTGGGGTGTATCAACTGAGAATGCAGCACAGAGAAAGATCCACCTTGCTGCAACACTCGATGATCAGGATAGCGTGTTCATGATGGATCCTGACAATTGGCAGGCTCGTATCGTAAACCAGCGCTGCAGTGAGGACATCAATATTGATATGCCTCATATCAAAGCTGTGCCTATTCTTGGCATTGTGAAGAACTTTGAGGAGGTTACACCAATTGTAGAGCGTATCTGGGCTCGTCAGGGTGAGGGAGTTATGCTTAATGTTGCCACTGGCAAGTACGAGATTAAGCGCTCTAAGCAGCTGCTAAAGGTCAAGTTCGTAAAGGAAATGACTCTCCCTGTTGTAGGCTTCATAGAGGGCCAAGGCAAATATGAGGACATGCTCGGTGCAATTATCGTTGAGTATCGTGGCAGCAAGGTTGGTGTTGGATCAGGCTTTACTGAGGCACAGCGTTTTGAGATTTGGAACAATCAAGAGTATTACAAAGGCAAGCTTGCAGAGATTGATACTTTTGGTGAGTCTCAGAACCAGGCTGGTATGATCTCACTTAACTGTCCGATTTTCAAAGGTTGGGCACAGCTTAATAAAGATGCAGCACCTGGTACTGCTAGCAGTGCTTCTGCACCTGTTCTTCGCTCCGCAACATAAGGAGGGCACTATGGGTACTATAAATATTCAGATGTGGCAATTCCTTTTGTTCATTGCTGTCACTTGGTTCTGGGGTTATCTGTTTGGGTTCTTTAATGGAGAGACTCGTGGTGCCAATGAGATTCTTGAACGTTACCTCAAAAAGAAGAGGCGTAATACTAACGTTGTTGCAGAGGTTATCAAGGGTTGGAAAGACATGGACGAGTTTGAAAAGCGTGAAGCTTGGAGCCATGCAGATGACGGTCTTAAGGCATATTACTGGAACAATATGACAGATGAAGAGAAAAGGAGATATAAATGAAACTAATTGCTATCGACGGTGCTTGCTACCATAATGGTAAGCCAGATAGCGTGGCATGTGGTGCATTCGTTGCTCTTGACAACGATGATGAAGTTAGAGTACTCAGAAAAGACATTAAGCATACCACGCTTATCGAAGAAGGAGGAACTAATCAACGTGGTGAGCTGCTTGGCCTAATCGCAGCACTCAAGTACATCAGAGACTGTCCTGGCAACTTTCTTGTAGTTACTGACTCTGAATACATTTTCAATGCAATGACTAAAGACTGGGTTCATAACTGGAGAAGTAATCATTGGCTTACAACAGCTGGTGAGACAGTTAAGAATATCGATCTTTGGAAGCAGATCTATGAACTGAAGTGTGAAGTGGAAAGAGTGTGTGAGGATGCTCCATGCTTCTATCACTTGAAAGGTCATATCATTTCGTTTGGTACTGTAACCAGACAGAGACTTTTGGAGTCAGATCCAACAGGCTTTGATTTGATGTTGGCACTTATCGACAAGTTCAATACAGATCTACACGCCCACCAGAAAGAGGTTGAAAAGGCGCAAGCCTGCTCAGTGAAGAACAATGGTTTTGAGCTGAGTCCTGGGCAACTCAAACGCTTTGTAATTCTCAACATGCTAGCAGACTCGTTTGCTAGTAATACCATTGAGAAGTACAAATAAACAATGGTGAACTTCCTGCGACATATTATGGATCGTGAAATGCAGTATTTACTTTTAGGTAAATATGTGATATAATATTATAGTAAGGAAGTTCGCTACCACTTACAAAATTATCAAGGAGGAACAAATAATGGCTAACAAAAAAGAAACAACAATTATCAATCAGGATCCGCAGGCTATCACAAACATTGATACCAACGTACCGATGGGCTTCGAGGACGAGGAAGCCGGGGATATGATTATTCCCCGCGTCAAGGTGATTCAGACTCTGAGTCCCGAGCGTAAGGACAAGGTGGCAGATGAGGGTGATATAATCAACTCATTGACTAAGCAGAAACTCAACGGCATGGTTTTCATTCCAGTCTTCAAGTTCAACAACAACATTGACTGGAAGGACCGCGCTGACGGTGGCGGCATTCGCTGCATTGCCCGTGACGGTAAGATCGGTGAGGAAATCGATGGCTCCAGGAAGCTCTGTGCCCAGTGCCGCCGCTGCGAGTTCGACAACACCAAGCAGGGACGCGACGCTGCACCAAAGTGCACGAAGTACATCAACTTCTTCGGCTTCTTTGCTGGCGAGAGGATGCCTATCATCCTGAGCTTCGCCAAGACCAACTTCAACGAGGGTAAGAAGCTCTACAGTCTTGCCAAGGTTACCATGCAGAACATGTGGAACCATGGCTATACTCTCGACAATAAGAAGATGGCCAAGAACGGCAACGAGTGGTTCATCATGGTCGTTAGCCCTGCCGGTCCTACAAGTGAAGACGACAGAGCATTCGCTGCCTCCCTGTATCAGACTTACCGCACAACCATTCAGCAGGTTGCCATGGACCTTGAGGACGCTTCAGTGAGCGAAGCTGCTCCTAAGGTTAACACTGACGCTACTGAATTCTAATCTTCTTGTAGGTAATTTTGATGTAGGAGGCTAATGAATGCGCTGGACAGATTATTGTAATAAAATACTTGCTGAGATTGACAATGAAGCGTTCTTTCTCAATGAGTTGCATAATGTGCAGCGCCGTGGCAATGAGGTGAAGGCAGAGTGTCCGTTTAAGAATCTTCATGAGGGCCAGACAGACGCGAACCCTTCCCTCACTGTCAACTTAGCCAAGGGGGTCTACTACTGCAACACCTGTCACTCAAAAGGAAACATCCACACAATGTACATGAAGCTTTATGGCTGTACAAGTGAGGAAGCATGGTTCCAGATGGGTGACGGGTTGCAGATCCCCCGCCCCGATAGTTCAAAACCTACAAGGCCTGATATTGATGTGGGTCTTGTGTCAGAGTACCATCAGGCTTTGATGAAACTTACTGGACCTATCAGAGATGTTCTTCGGCAGCGTCGTGGTCTAACAGACGATACGCTTGCCAGGTTTCAGTTAGGTTGGGACGGAGAGCGCATTACAATTCCAGTTTATGATGAGTATAATACGCTGGTTAACTTCCGGCGCTATAAGTGGAACTCAACAGAAGATAACTGGAAAGTGCTTAATTACGTTGACGAGCATAACAACACCTACGGAGAAGTACGCATATTCGGCATAGACAGGGTTGTAGATCCTGACGTCGAGTATGTAGTCTGGTCCGAGGGTGAGATGGACAGGATTGTCAACGAACAGCATGGTTTCCCGACTGCATGCGCGACATCTGGTGCGGGGACATTCAGACCTGAATGGACTAAGTACTTTCGGAATAAGAAACGTGTGTACATTGCGCAGGACAATGATGAAGCTGGTCGAATAGCTACTCAGCGTCTGTGTGAAAAGTTGTATAGAGTCGTCGACGTCTACATCGTCAAGTGGCCAGAGAACTTCCCAAAGAAAGGCGACATCACTGACTTTTATACGCAGTGTGGTATGACAACTGAGGATTTCCAAAAGTTGTTAGACAAGGCTGAGCAGTACATCGATCCATCAATGCAAGAGTCAAGAATAGCCGATGAGCAGGAAGCCATTGAAGTTCTGCTTGCCGAAAGTTCTGCGGCTCAGTACAAAGGGCAGCGGCTCCGCATACCTGTCATGGTAAGTGGCAAAGACGGTACGCCATATGTTTGCCCGAAGATTGTTAGGGGCTATTGTGGGGATAGTGCTGATCCAGAAAACAAGAAGTGTTTTAAGTGTCAGCTGGCTGTAAACGCTGGTGAGATTGTCAGGAATTTGGGCTCTATGGACAAAGAACTGATTAAGCTCATAAAGTGTACTGATAAGCAACAGCAAGCTGCACTTGTAGAGTTACTGGGCATAAATCCACGATGCCAAGAGTTTCGTATTGAAGTGCAGGAAAACATGAACCTTGAAGAGCTGAGGCTTATACCAAAAGCAGAAGCCAATTTCAGCTTTTCTAAAGAGCACGAATATGTAGTGCGTACGGGGTATTCTATTGGTAACAACCTGAAGACCAATCGGCGTTATACAATGGCTGGATTCATGTATCCAGATCCTTACTCGCAGTATGCGACATATATCTTTGATAAGGCCTATCCTGAAAAGGATTTGATAAGCGACTTTGAGCTGAATGAGGAGACTCGTGAATTACTTGAGTTGTTTAGATGCAAGCCAGGTCAGAGTGTTGCAGACAAGTTTAATGAGATACATCAGGATCTGGAAAGGAACGTAACATACATCTGGGAGCGCCGCGACGTAGCATTTGCTGTAGATCTTATCTATCATACTGTGCTGTCGTTTTACTTCCAGGAACAGTATATCAAGCGCGGTTGGGGTGAGCTACTAATCATAGGAGACTCTGGCCAGGCAAAAACTACAATAGTTGAAAGGCTGATGAGACACTACAGACTTGGAGAGATGCACTCTGGCGAGTCATCCAGAAGAACAGGTCTTGTGTACAATATGCAGCAAAACAACAAACGGTGGTTTCTGGTTTGGGGTGCCTTTCCTCTAAATGATGGCGGCCTACTGGCACTTGATGAATTATCAGGTTTAAGCGAAAACGATCTGGCTGATATGTCAGACGTGAGGTCAAGTGGTATTGCACGTTCGACTGGTGTTATCACTTCAGAGACTACCAGCAGAACAAGAGCTATATACATTTCCAATCCAAGGAATGGTCGTCAGCTCAATTCTGAAACGTATGGCGTTAACGCAGTGCTGAAGTTGTTTGGTAAAGCAGAAGACGTGCGCCGCCTCGACCTTGCAATGAGTGTAGCATCTGGCGATGTTGATCCGAATTTAGTAAACAAGTCAATGGCAGAAGTACCAAAAGTAAAGCATGTGTATACATCTGATGCATGCAATGCAAGGGTTTTATGGGCCTGGTCAAGAAAGGCAGACCAAATCATTTTTGAACAAGAGGCAGTCAACCTTATACTGGAACAAGCAACAATCATGGGCCAGACGTACTCTTCAAAAGTGCCTATAGTTGAGGCAGCTGACCAGAGACTTAAAATCGCAAGAATTGCAATTGCAGCTGCGTGCTGCGTATATTCGTCTGATGAAACTGGAGAGAAAGTCATTGTCAAACCTGAGCACGTACAATTCGTGGTTGACTTTATGAATAAGATATATTGTGCTAAAAGTTTTGGATATGACAAGTTAAGTGAGCAGGATCGCATCACAACAGACACATCTGATGATAACATTGCTAAACTGCGAATTGAGTTCCTGGCACTGCCAGTTCCTAATGTTAACGATATGGCAGAGACTTTATATCAGCTGCCGTACTTCAGCAGAGCAACACTTGAGGACTATACTGGCCTACAGCGTGATGATTTAAAAGTGCTATTGAAATTCATGACAACAAAACATCTTGTAGATAAGGTACGCGGCGACTACCGTAGATTGCCACTTGGCACTGAACTGTTGGAGAACCTCACTCAAAAGCCTGCATCAAAGCAGGAAACTGATGAGGCTAAGAAGAAATATTATGGAGGTGCAGACTTCTAATGGTTCATGGTTTTAGAACACCATAAGCGTTGAGGGAATACCTTAACGAAATCAAGAATGAAATTTGCAATCATTGTATAGGAGGGACAATATGGATCTTTCAAAGTACTTGACAACCTGCAAAGTCTTTTCGACTGTGTCACAGCAGGAAGACGAAGCTGGTTGGCTAGCGGCACGTAGCCGCGGTATCGGCGGCTCTGACATCGGCCCGATTTGTGGCGTCAGTGTATTCACATCTGCTCGCCAGATTTATCTCAGGAAAACGGGCCAGTATCCTGACAGCATCAAGCCGGATGATGCATCTTCTGAGCGTATGCACTTTGGTCATATGCTTGAGCCCATCGTGGCTGATGAATATGCACGTCGCGTTTTGTGCGAGGATGGAGCACACCCTGATCTGCACCTTGTTAACTACGAGGCCACATTCCAGCATTTGGAATATCCCTGGGCCTTGGCAAATGTTGACAGGTTCATTGTAGATAGCGAGGGCAAGCCTGTCGGTATCCTCGAGTGTAAAACTACAAGCGAGTACATGAACGAAGAATGGGCGGAAGGAGAGATTCTGACCACCTATCTGTATCAGCTCAACTGGTACTTGTTTGTGACTGGCCTTAAGTGGGGCGCCTTTGCGTGCCTTGTTGGTGGTAACAAGTTCTACACCTACGAGGTGATGCGCAATGATGAGCTGATCAATGACATTCTGATTCCCAAGGCAAAGGAGTTTTGGGAAGTCAATGTTATGCAGCTCAAAGAGCCTGAGATGCAGCAGACAGATACAGAGTTTGTAAACGGCCTTTACAATAAGGTTGTCAAGAGCTCTGAGATTTCCTTCACAGATGATGGCTTCAATGAGCTTGCAAAGACAGTGTTTGACTGCAAGAAAAAGATCAAGGAACTTGAGGCCATCATGGAGGAAGCGCAGAATCGTATCAAAGACCGCATGAAGGACAACGAGATTGCGTACTGCGCAGACTATACCGTCAAATGGTCGCCGCGCTCCCAGAAGCGTATTGACTCTGAGGCGCTTAAGACCAGGTATCCGCAGGTTTATCTTGACTGCCTTAAGACCATCAACTACAGAGCTATGACAGTCAAGGCAATGAAAGAGTAGGAGGAAACATGAAGATCAAGCTTATTAAGTTTGAGCATAACGGTGTGGAGTTCAAAGCTCCATACCGTGCTCATGAAAATGATGCTGGTGCTGATGTGTACGCAGCTGAAGAAGTTGTAATCCAGCCACACAGCACCGTCAAGATCCCGCTTGGTTTTGGCCTGGAGCTTCCCGATGGCTTGCAGGGCAACATCTATCCAAGAACGGGTATGGCATCCAAAGGCATTGTGACAGAAATGCCACCTGTAGATAGTGGCTACCGCGGTGAGGTACATGCTATCACAAGCAACCTGACAGACCAGCCTTTTAAGGTTGAGGTCGGTATGAGAATTGGGCAGCTCGTAATCACTCCCATTATTCTCGCTGAGTTTATTGATTACGATATTAAGCAACGCGGCACTGCAGGATTTGGGTCCACGGGGTACAAATAATGTCGCTAGTACAAATTATCCTACACATTCTTAAGGAGGAACTACACATGGAAAAGACAAAGAACGTAAGCAACATTGAGATGGCAAAGCCTGAGCGCATCGAGATCATCCTGGAGGATGGCAACCGTATAGTCAGTGATGACTTTGTTGCCATCACAAATAACAGTGAGTGTGAGGCACAGCTCTTCTACAATGCTGATGCCGTAACACTCGGCCAGGCTATCCAGATGATCAGCTTCGCCTACACGGATCAGCTGTCGAAGATGCCTACTGAGCAGGCCCAGGAGGTCCGTGACGCCCTGCGTGCCTTCATTGATATGGAGGGCAACAACTGATGAAGAAGATTGAGGTTGCTGTTCTGGATCACCATGATGATCCTGCACAGCTTATGATGTTTTTGGCTAAGCTTACTCAGCGCGGCCATAGTATCACATGTATGGACGAACTCAAAGAACTTCTTGCTAAGTCAGCAAAGCCTAAGAGTGAGAGCGTAGCACGCGTTGCTGCACTCCCTCATGGGTCAATCAAAAGATTCACTCCTATCACTGTTGCAATTGTTGGAGCATCACGCCGCTTCCTGGCTCAGGCAAGAACTCACCAAGTTGGGTTCAACTATGTATCTGCATCACTACAGTACAGTGACTACAGCGGTAAGGCACAGTTTGTTGTACCATACAACCTGCTGAAAGCTGAAGCAGATGGTAAGAAAGGTCTTGTAGATCTTTACCTCAAGTCTTGTGAAGCTTCTATGGCTGACTATGCAGTGATTGCAAAGAAAGTTGACAATGATACTGCTGGCTATGCAGCGCCACAAGGTCTGCGTAATATTCTAATTATGCAAGCTAATCATCAAGCATGGTCCTACTTCATCATGCTTCGCGGATGCAATCGCAACACTGTTGAGACACAGTATGTTACACTGCGCATTTGGGAAGAACTTCTTAAAACGCCATATGGCAATGAAATGTTCAATATGGCTGGTCCTAACTGCTTGTATGGTCAGTGCAAGGAGGGCAGCTTCAATTGTGGTAATCCACTTGGATACATTGACATTTCGTCAGGTAACATTCCGCGGCGCATTATTGAAGATCGCTGGCCACTGCTGAGTAAGTAACAATTATAAGGCGGGTTCACTTCATTGCGGGCCCGCCAATCTACAGGAGGTTTATATGATCTATATTCTTGAAGGTCCTGATGGTGGCGGCAAGACTACTCTGGCTGAGAAGCTGTCGGCAATGACGAGGATCAAGATCACACACTTCAGCTATCCGAGGGACGAAGAAGAAAAAGCTCGGATGTTAATCATGTACCAGGATCTGCTGAAGAGTACGGGCAATGCAATTATCGATCGCTGCTGGTATTCCGACATGGCCTACGGCCCTGTGATGCGCGGTGCAGCAACAATCACTTATCCACAAATGTATGAACTCGAGCGTATGGCTGCAAATAAAGGTGCAATGATTATCTATTGCACGGACTCAAAGACGGCTCTTTGGACCAGAGCTACACACCGCGGCGAGGATTACATGACATCCAGGGAACAGTTCAATCAGGTATGTGACAACTATGAAGAGCTTTTCAGGATGCCCCATCTTATCCCAGTAGTGAGGTATACAATTGAACATATGTTCTAAATGCGGACTAGACATTCCAACTGCTGAATGCTATAAGAGAGCTGAGTGTCAGAACTGCAAGGTGCAGAAACGCCGTGCATTGCACTCTAACAAGGCTGCCTTGGATGGTGTTACGCGTTATGAAAAGCGGGAGCTAATCAGGGCAGAGGCTCAGCTCGAGGTATGGCAGGAGCGCATCGCTGCCGTACCTAAAGATTATCATACTCTTACTGAAGAAGAGTGGGATAAAGTAGTAAAGTACTTTGACGGTAAGTGCGCATTCTGTCAAGACAAGAAATTTGTACATCGTGGCATGTTCCTTCTTGTAGATCAGGGAGGCAGATATTGCAACTGGAATATGGTGCCTATCTGTGAAACATGCATTGTTAAACCGAAAGATAAGAACCCATTCAGGTTCATGAATACAGCATATATAGGCAGTAGGGCAATAACCGCAAAGAGAAAATATAACAAGAAAAAGCTTGCAAAGATTGTCACATATTTGGAGCCTATACTTTTAGAGGCAATGGCCCCAGATAACTCGCAGCAAGCATAAAATTACCCGCAGTAAGTCCGTGATATAATTTGAGTATAAGAATCAACACCTTAATCACGGACTAAATGCGGGTGATATATGAGAAAGGAATTAAAGCAATGGCAGCAATAATCGTTAAAACAACCTATGAGGAACAGAAAAAGATCCTTAAGGCTGTAGAGATGCTTGAGGGAAAGGTCGTCTCTGTAGCCGATCTCGCAAGCTGGGCAGGGATGAACCAGTCCCGTGCTCGCTACGCTTTAATGGATCTTGTAGATCAGGGCATCGTCGAGCGTATCCCGACAAAAGCATTCAATAAAAATTATATCCGCTATAGCTACAAGTTGGTGCATGAGAAAGGAGCATAATAGTGGCTAGTGCAAAGAAATGTGATATTTGTGGAAAGCTTTATGAGTATCCTATATGTACTGATGTAGTAACAATACGTATGGACTTTGGTTACCTTGGTGGTAAGTCTGTAGATTTGTGTGATAGTTGCTACGACAAACTCTGCGATTTTGTTAAGCCAATTATTCCAGAGGGTTACGCAGTTAAACGACAAAGATATAGTTAGTGAAGTGACGAAACAAATGAAAGGAGAATTTTTAATGCCAGCAGTAATTCAAGCAAAACATGCACCGCTAATTCAGAAGGGCAACGGGATGAGTTATGATCCTAAGACATTCGCAAAGGATCACAAAGTCAAAAACTTTCTTGAGATCGACGACCCACAGCAGATCCTTGATATGTTTAAGCCTCTGGAATTTGAGGGCCACCGCCTTCTGTTCTTCGACACAGAGACACACCCATATTTCAAGAGTAGTCATGACGTGCCTAGCAACGTTGTAAGGCGCTGGGTTGGCACTGGCAAGAAAGCAACACCGCAGGACTATCCATTCTGCATATCACTGTGTGATGGAATAAATAGCTACGTGCTGTATGATAGCTATGAGACGGGTTTTACGAAGCTGCAGCAGCTAGCACCTCTCTTCGAAGATCCGACCATAGAGAAGGTTGCGCACAACGTCAAGTTTGATATGCATCAGCTTGCTAATGCCGGAATGCGGATTGTAGGACGTCTCCACGATACTGTGGTTCTTGCAAAGCTAGCCAATGAGAACAGGAGCTCATTCCAACTTCGCGACTTAGCTGGGCATCTCAAGACTGGTGTTACCAAATTTGAGTTTATGGTTGATACCTACAAGCAGATGTATCATGTCACAGACTACCGTGACATTCCACGTGAATTGATGACACAGTATACATGTGCTGATACATGGAACTGCTGTCAGGTGTTCATGAACGAATACCCCAAGATTGTTGCTGATGATCTTGTTGCTCTTTATGACAATGAATGCGAGCTCACAGTTGTTCTGTATGCAATGGAACGTTACGGCATGCGTACTAATCCGGACTATCATACAGGCCTTGTAGATGAACTCACAAAACAAACTGAGGATGCTGAGGCTGCAATTTATGCCGAGGCAGGCGGCCTGTTCAACATTAACAGCACAAAGCAACTCTATGACGTTTTAATGCGTCTTAATGTTAGTCCAAGTATTATTCCTGTTACTGCAAAGGGTAACCCGCAGCTTAACAAGGATGTACTTCAGAATCTTGCAGAAGTACACGACGTTTCTATTGTCAAAAAGATTTTGGAGTTCCGGCAGTGTGAGAAGCTTTTAACAACGTATGCTGTTGGCATCTACGATCAAGTGGATGAGGATAATAAAGCGCATGGCTCAATCAACCAAACAGAAGCAACGACGGGTCGTATGTCTATTACGAAACCGGCTTTGCAGACATTACCAAAACGAAATAAGAGTATCAGAAAGATGTTCATACCTGATCAGGGGTACAAACTCTGGTTCATGGACCTTGATCAGGTTGAGTATAGACTCTTCTCTCACTACGCAAAAATTCCTGGGCTCATCGAGCAAATCAATAATGGGTATGATGTCCATGCTGCCACTGCTGCCACTCTGTTTAATAAAGATCTGGCAACACTTGTCAAGAAAGTTCATGAAGGTGACGACGAGGCAACAGCACTCAGATCACGTGCAAAAACACTGAACTTCGCTCTTATCTATGGTATGGGCAATCAAGCACTCGCAAATGATCTTAAGATTTCAGTAAGTGAAGCTACCGAGATCAAGCAGCGGTACTTTGCACAGATGCCGGAGGCCAGGACTTTTATAAACACTGTCTATGAGGTCATCAAAGTCAGGGGTTTTATAAAGAATTTCTATGGGCGCCGGCGTCGCTTGGACACTAATGACTGCTACAAAGCGCCTAACGCTTTGATCCAGGGATGTGCTGCAGATTACATCAAGCATAAGATGGTTAATATCTACAAGTTCTTGAGGGCCAATAACTACAAGACTCATCTGATTAACGTTGTGCATGATGAGATCGTTATTCAGATGGCGGAAGACGAAGAGTACCTTGCACCGACTCTTAGGTGGTTGCTTAGTGACTTTGAAAGCTTCCGCGTCAAGATCACTGCAGGTGTTGAGTATGGCAATCCTTCTTGGGGCGAGAAGGTTGAGCCTGAGGATATTGGTTTCAAAGCCCCTGACAACTTCGATTATCTGAACTTTAATGTGTACGACGGTTCAGTTTTCGACATTAACAAAAAGTAGGAGGGTTTTATAGTGATCAAGATAGCTGAAATGACCGTCGGAACTAAGGGTACAACGTGCCTTGTAGTTACTGCCGTATCCGCCAGAAAGACGAAGAGAGGCAATGACTACCTCAACCTTGAGTTCTTTGACGGCGTTGACAAGATAACCGCGAACTATTGGGATTGGGGTGGCCGCAACATGCCTGCCATCAACGCGATCCTGGACGTTGATTATCAAGTGACTGAGTATGCTGGCACTAAGCAGCTCACCGTGAGTGCCCTGCGTTCCAACACGACGCTGAGCCTGGCAGAGTTCATGCCAAAGGCCAACGTTGATCTTGAGCTGACATACAAGGATGCCTATGCACTCGCGGCAGACATCAAGGATGATACACTGCGCGGTATCTGCTTGGATTGCCTTGATACCTATCGTGACCTGTGGCTGCGCATCCCTGGCGCGAAGACTATTCACCATGCCTTCATGGGTGGTACGCTTGTCCACTCGCTGAGCGTCGCACGGATCGCTAAGGCTATGGCTGAGCAGATACCGTGGGCAAATGTTGATCTTGCCACTGCCGGCGGCTTGCTGCATGATATTGGCAAGCTGTTCACATACTCGATAAATGGTGTCGTTGTAGATATGACGTACACTGGACGTATGTTTGAGCATCTGTACATCGGCGCACGAATCGTTCAGGAGGCTGCAAAGAACTACAAAGAGTCCGAGATTGTTGACTGGCTGACACACATTATACTCAGCCACCATGGAACGCATGAACACGGAGCTGTTGTTCCGCCGGTCCTGATTGAGGCACATATTGTGTACCATGCAGACAGTGTAGATGCAGCAGCACAGATGGTTACTGAGGCTGCAAGAAAACCTGGGCCTGACTGCTGGACTGAGCGGATCTGGGCACTTGAAAACATGCCACATATTCGGCCTGATTATGTGGCAGATGTGTTGGATGAATAACTAATTGGCTCTGCCTTGGGCAGCTGGTACCTGGAAATTTCTTGGCTAAGTGCCAGCTGCTTACATTATTATATATAGGGACCTCCACCGTAGCCTATCTTCAGCATAAAAATTTCCGGTGTACAACCGCAAGTTTTTGTGATATAATATAAGGAGTGAGAGGCAGCGAATGAACAGGTTACAGCTCCTCACAAACCAAGATTAAGGAGGCATAACATATGAAACAAGGCAGCGTTAAAATGACTATCATTCATCAGAGTTTAGGGAACGCAATAATTGATAAGAAGACCAAGAAGCTCCTGAAGAAGCTGATGAAGCAGAAGCCGAGCAAACCGATCGTTTCTCTGATGTATGAGCCGAGAGTCCACTACTCTGAAGACGGCGAGTCTGTTACTGAGTATGGCTGGGTTGATCCTGAAGATTACACTGATGAGGAAATCCAGGAATACTTCGATGAGCAATGGAAGCACGTCAACTGGCCAGCACAGTGGGACTGCAGCGGACAATTATTCACAGTGAGTATCGACTGGCATCGCAACCCGAACGGAATGATAAGTTACGTTCATCACATGGCACTTGATGTGTAAGGAGGTGACACGGATGCCTGATGAAATGTATGATACAATGTATGCTGAGTATGAGGCTCAGCAGAGTGCGATCAGCGCCTATGAAGACAAGATCGAGAAAGAATTGGAGGAGATGAATGCTTATGGACATTGAAAAGCTTTTTCTCTCAAACCGTGACACGGACTCGCATCGTGTATGTGGCACGTGCGGCGAGCTCAAGCCGGTGAGCGAGTTCTACAAGGATGGCGTGGACAAAGACGGCAACATCAAGTATCGCAGAGACTGCAAGGATTGCTACAAGGCAACAAGAATCAAGAACGCAAGGAGGAAATAAAATGGCTGATATTAACTTCGAGATCACCAATCACATCGCAGACCTGAGTGAGCCGAATGCCAAGGGATGGCGCAAGGAGCTCAACGAGGTCAGCTGGAATGGCCGCGAGCCCAAGTACGATATTCGTGACTGGTCTGAGGACCACACCAAGATGGGCAAAGGCATTACGTTAACCCATGATGAGCTTGCACTGCTGGTTGCAGCGTGCAATGAGGAAGGAGTGTGCTGAATATGTTCAAAAGCAAAGTTACCCCTGGTTCAATGATGACCAACTTCGATAACAACCATCGTATCATGTGTGTAGATGCAAGCGGCCCGGCGCCTGAGTACGTGGGCTTCATCGGCAAGGAACTTGTACGTGAGTCGATGCCGATGCGCATTGCAGTTCGCTGGCTGAATGCAAAGCCTGAGAATCATGACACCGTGTGTCCGATCTGCAAGAGTGCACTGTTCAAGTATAACAGCGTGATCGCAGCTGAAGGTCAATTGTTCTGTAGCACTGAGTGTGCTCGTGAATGGAAGACTAAAGCATTGCATGAGCAGATGAAGCAAGACCTGGATGCTTGGGTCGACAGAATGTGCGAAGAAGTCGATACAGAGTCTATCGGCATCAGAGATAAGGAGGACATCTACAATGGCTAAGAAAACTATGACTGTCCAGCAGCTGCTGGCAAAGGCACCAGACGAGAAGATCATGGAGATGTACGAAGAGCTTGAGTGCAGCGTTGTTCCTACAACATCTGCCTGCAGGAAGATGATTAAGCAGGTCAACCGCATGATCGATCAGGGCATTCTGTGCATCAACCCGAGCACCTATCGCAAGATCTACCTTCCGAGCTTGGCAAGGCTTGTGTATGCTGAGATGGCCATGCGTTATGCTTGGGACATGCGTCACAAGTTCGAAGTTCCGGACCATATGGCACCTATTGACTTCGACAAGCTCATGGAAGGGGGTCAGGTAATATGGCAACACTCAAGATAATGAAAGCTGAGGTGACGTATCAGTGCCCAGCCTGGGAGTTCTGCAATGAGATGCTGCATGGCGGATTAACTACAGGAAACAGGACATGTAGATTCTGCGTGAAGCAGCGTGGTACCTGCTATTGTGCGCTTCATGATAAGAAGCTCAATGTGCATGCTGATGGCACTGTTGATAAGTGCAAGGATTGCCTCGGCGTAACGAAAGGCTTGTTCAAGCCGAAGGCGCACGTGGTCAATGCAGTTGACACAAAGCCAAATGTCAACCCGAAGGACATTATAAAGGCTGCAGCTGACCAAATGCAGAAGGCCACCAAACAACTAATGAATGATGGCTACCCTGCTGAACTAGCACTAAAAATGGCGCATGATCTTGTTGCGAAAGGAGGTTGGTAAAAATGGCACGATACAATAATGAATATGGCAAGCTTGTTGAAGAGCAAACTGAGTTCGATGACACGAAGTACTTTGAGCGTAACATCTACAATGAGAAGGGCTATGCAACACGCAAGGACTACTTGGAGAGTATCGCCGATGACTATGGTGTCGACAAAGATGCAGTGTTTGCGGTTGCTGAACTGCTGGGGCCCAGTGAGGATTTTGACGGGCTCATCGTGATGATCGAGGACGGCATATACGCCGGCTTGATATAAGGAGGTTCAAGATTCATATGACTGGATTTGCAAATGGTGGAAGCTTCATGGTGCTGACAGCAGCGCAGCGCCAACTCGCTGAAAGGCTTGCAGAGATCGAGCGTGAAGACGCTAATGCGTGCAGCAACTGCGGTGGTGAAGATTGTATTTGCTGCGAGATCTATCATGACAGGATGCGCTGGCAGGAACCAGAAGAGTTCTTTAGCGATTCTGAATATAACTGGTAAGGAGGATTATCATGAATTACTTAATACAAACTAAATCTAACTACACAATTGGGCCTGAGGCTGATGTTAAGAAGCTTCTCAGTGACATTGCAAAGTCTGAAAAGCCGGTAAGGTTTGCGATATTCAGAATCGCTGGACTTGGCAACATTCAGCCGATGCACGTTGTATTCGCACGTGGTGCTGGTGGTTATGTTGAGGACCGCTTTGGTAACATGATGTTCAATTTTTGATGGAGGACAGAACGATGATAAAAACAAAGGTTTGTAAGCAATGTGGCAAGATGAAACCGTTGGATGCGTTTCGCACGTACTATGGAAACAGGACAGGCACGTACAATACGTGCCTGTCATGTGAAAAGGTCAACACTCGCGAGAAGTATCTGAGAAAGAAGTCCAACTACAGTACAATTAGTGATAGTGAGGCCGAAGAGCTTGAGAAGATTCATCTTCTGTACAAGGTGCAGCGCGCCGCGGGATTGCAGCCTCCGAGGTTGCAGGAGAGGAACAACAGCTTGGCAGACAAACTGGACGACATGATTGCTCTGTACAATAAGCAGGAAGAAGACCTTGCGGCAGAAGCTGAGCATTCACCTAAGACTTCGCCGCTGAGCCCCGCAACTGATGAAGAGTTCATTCCTGCTGAGCTGCAGATGTGGCGCACCAACAAGCTTAAGCGTGAGCCTGAGTACTATCAGGACACTATATATGAATTACTCCGTGAGAAGTTTCGTCCAATCAAAGAGATTGACCAAAAGACAATGATGCCAGTGTACGACAATACCTACAAGTACATTCTTGACGAAATCCTCGCAAGGTTCGATGCCTATGAGGATGAGTACTACGCTGATGATAAGGAGGACTAACAATGTTCAAAAAGCTGTTTGACCAGGACCTGGTCGACTACACTGCTACCTGTCCAATCTGTGGGAAGCAGCAGACCATCAAGGTCCACCCCGTGAGTCTGGAAGCCTATAGGAATGGTGCACTTCTGCAGGATGCCTTTCCAAGCCTGACGCCCACAGAGAGGGAAGCCATCAAGACCGGCATCTGCCAGGATTGCTGGGACAAGATGTTCGAAGATCCAGACGAAGACAAGTAATTCGTCTGCTTTCGCTGTGAATATGCTGGCCGATTAAGGCCCTGTATATCTTCTTCGGCCAGCTTAAATTTGTGTCAAATAATAAGGAGGAACTAACATGAAAAATACTTTAACAATGGATGAGTGCGTGATGCTTAACCTGTCCACCTACAATGAGCTTTATGACAAGGCTCGTATGCTTGACTCGATCGTTGAAGACACTATCGCTACGGTACACTTGGAGAAGCGTGAGGCCACAGATTACAACAAGCTGCGTGTCGAGCCGAACGGAACGCTCGTTCTGCCTGCGTACGTGATGGACCAGATACTCAACCGCTTCGTCGCACGCCTGGCAAACCAGTCCGCTGACTTCATTCGCTCAATGGTGGAGGCAAATGTTCACAGGATCGACTTCAGCAATTTCTCGTTCGAGAGCTACAGTTACGATGACAATCCACTGGAGTTCGACCTCATGAAGAGTCCTGAGTTCAAGCGGTGCTGGGAGCAGGAGCGCGCAGCGCTTGAGCAGGAGCAGGAGCAGGAGCAGGAGCAGGAGCAGGAGCAGGAGCAGGAGCAGGAGCGCGCAGCACTTGAGCAGGAGCAGGAGCAGGAGCGCGCGAATATTCAGCACATGAATGCTGCTGAGACAAGCACTGAAGAGGAGGATGAATAAGATGAAGGACATTTCTAAACACGTCAAGGATACGGCTGCCAAGGCCACTGTCGAGGAGACCAATAAGGTACAGACTGCTGATGTGCAGCGACTCAGCAAAGTACTATGTGGCATGTTTTCTACAAAGCAGTTCAGCGAGGTTGTTGAGACCATGCGTAAGCCGGAGAAGATGACCGACACGCTCCTGCGGGGACTCAAGGCATGTGGCCTGCTGCTCGAGAACGAAGGGACAGTCGGAACCCTGCATATGAACGTCAAGCTCGACATGTACCCTGCACCGCGGAACCTCGATGAGGAGCTTGACCGTCTGGCTGAGAAGTACGGCACTGAGTACCTCGCTGAACATCTCCTGGATCATCCGTCGGACCTGGCCTCTATCCAGATAGCAAAGGCTGAGAGCGAATATATGCGCGGACGCCACAGCAGAAAGGAACCACATGTAGGTCGTCACACGGCAATCTTCGTAGAGCATGTGATCAGCGATCGTCTCGCGATGGAAGCAATGGCTGAGCTCAAAGCCGCCGCGCCGCTCGAAGATCAGATCACTGGTGACCCTACCATTCCAGAGGCATGTGTAGTTGACGTGCTCCAGCGCTTTCTGCTTGCTGGTGAGTACTTCAACCCCGAGATCGGAGCCTCGCCGACGCTTGAGCTCGCGATTGCTGATGCCGTCGCGTATATCAAGGAGTTGATGGACCTCCGCAAGGTTCTAGCCGCCCAGGAGGACGACGGCAAATAATCTACAAGCACGTTGGTTGAGGAGTGTCAGCGTAAGCAATCTCCACAAACCTCGGCGGATATAGTGAACACGGCAGCGTTGATCGTTGCCGTGTTTCTTTTTGCATTCGGATATTGGACTCTTCTTGTGTCGTTTGTCTTGTTCCTGCGTTCCTGTTTGCATTTGTCTATTTGGGCCATGAGGGCTTGACAATTGGACAAATCTACAATTTGGTCATTTTTGGCAGCGCCGCCGCACACATTTTGGTCATTTTTGGCAGCGCCGCCGCACACATTTTGGTCATTTTTGGCAGCGCCGCCGCGCTGCAATCTTATTATCTAACAATCTTATTATCTAATTATCTCAACAATCTCAACAATCTCAACAATCTAACGCAAATCGAAAAAAGAGTATATATATAGACGCAAAAATAAAAATTCATGTGTGAGTGAGTAGCCATGTAAAAATGTGTTAGATTGTTGAGATTGTTGAGATTGTTGAGATTGTGAGATAATTGAGATTGTGAGATAATTCCTGAGACATTCTACAGAGATGTCAAAAGTTCAAAGTGTACAGACAGAAACCTACAGACAGAACAAACATATTAAATCAATTTGAAATTGGCAAAAATTTAATAGTATTAAATATATATATATATATTCATTTGAAAATTCAATTTTGATCAGTTCTTTCCTTACGGAACAATGTCCAAAAGGACAAGCCATGTAGTTCCTGTCCTACCGGCTCAAAATTTTTCATTTCTGGCCGCGTGGTTCCAGCCTGCTTCGGAAACAGGTCCGCGGCGCAGAATGGAATCAGGACCTGAACCTTTTACAACTGTAGTGCAGCGCGTCTACGTCGCGTCAAACTTCCATGGATAGCTGCAGGCGGTGCCCTCATGGAAAAGGCATTCAGTGCATCGGCGACGCGTCGCAGCGCCTCTTAGTGTCGAGCTTGGCTTTTATAGCCGCCGCATTGCATCGTCCATCCATGGCGGCGTCACTGCATGGCCTGCGTCCAACCGGAGTCTGACCGCGCCTCGGGCCAGGTGGTCGCAGCCCGGTGCAGTTCGGCCGAGGCCGTGCTCGTGCTGCGACTGAGGGTTTTAGCCGCAACCAGTCGGCGCTGGGTATAGGCCACGAGGGTTTTAGCGGTACCACGTAGCATCGTCCGGTCGTAGCCGCGCTGCCAGGCACGGTTCCTTACGGCTGACCCTCGGCTGCAGGCACTAGTAGATCAGCCAGCCGGCGCTGCAGTACGGCCGCCAAGGGTTTTAGCCGCCCAGCCAATGCATCGTCCGGCCATGGCGAACCACTGGCCGCGGCAGCCCAGGCATGGTTCCTCACGGCTACGTGGAGGCTGCACGCACTAGTAGATAGCCAGCCACAGACTAGCTGAGGCCGCGCCCAGGCCGCGCCCAGGCCGCCGGCGGCGCGGCGTTGCCACAGCCGGCCCAGGCCGGGAGGCGACCGCCTCCGCAGCCGTGGTGCTGCCACAGCCGGATCGCACTGAGTGGTCGCTACCGGCAGCCCTGCCATGGAAATAAAATTTCCAGTGTACAATTACACTATTTTGTGATATAATATATATAGTTGAGAGAGTGAGTCGCGAGTTTACTGATAGCGACAACGCCTCAGCAAATAAAATAAATTTGGCCGAGAATGGCCGCACGCGGCACAGCCGCAGAAAGGAGTCTATCATGACTAACATCAACAACATTTTTGCAACCGCTTCCAGCAACACCAATTCCGAGAACAGCCGCAGCCTCGCTGGTACCGCTCGACTGACGAGCGCCGCGAACAACCTCGCTGGTGAGTTCATGGACAAGCTCAGTGAGCTGGACGAGAACAGCGTCGTCGCTGCCATGCACGATAACAACCTGCTGGATGAGCTCATCCGCAGCACCATTACGATCGATGTGACAGATGAGGACCGCGAGTTCTTCGCTGAGCTCGACGACAAGACGGCTGATGGCATGCTGAAGTCTCAGCAGTCCAAGCGCAGCCGTTGCAAGAGCAAGGATATGACGCAGGACAACTTCCGCAGCATGGTATCGGCTGCGATCGCTGAGCTGATTATACGCGACGTGTACGGCAAGACCAAGAATGCAGCCGTAGGTGGTGGCCGCAGAGCTGACGTCGGCTACACGGACGATGAGCTCGAGCAGCTGGCCAACGACCAGGAAGCCCTGAAGCGCGCCATCCGCAACGTGCAGTCGAAGAAGAGCATCATGAAGTCCAAGGCCGGCTTCGATGAGACGTCTGAGGGCTGGCTGCAGCTGCTTGAGGTTGAGGCTCAGTTGAAGGAACGCCGCGTAGTCACCACCCGGACGAAGACCGTGAAGGTTGACGAGACCAAGGCTGCAGTCGCACAGCTCCTCACGGACGTTGACATCGACAAGATGAAGGCTGCCGACGCCAAAGAACTGCTGAACAAGATACTTGGGCTGACTGCAGGCAATGCGGATGAGTCCAGTGATTATGACGCCGAGTAAAATCCACCACCGTTCACCACAGCGGCCAGGCGCTGAGCCTGGCCGCATTTCTTTGCCCTCTGTTGCAGCTCGGTACGAACCGGCTGTGACCGTACTGCGGCTGAAGGTTTTAGCCGCCCGCGGCCGGTGGCCTGACTGGCTGTGGCGGTGCTGCAGCTGAAGGTTTTAGCCGCCCGCGGCCAGCCGCCGCCAGGCTAAGGCTGGGTTTTAGCCGCGTGGCCGTGGCCTTGGCTGACCGTGGCTGCCCGCGCAGCTGCACTTGGTTCCTTACGGCTATGTATTGGCTACACGCACTAGTAGGTCATAGCCCAGTCCGGCTGTGGCTTGACCACGTCCGCCAGCGCAGCGGCACGCGGAAATGAAATTTCCGGTGTACAATTAGCCCCATTTGCGTTATAATATAATTGTCGGTGAGACATACAACCAATATTTAAGGAGGTTCACCATGAAAAACTACACAGTTGAAATCACTGAAACCCTGCAGCGCACCATCGAGGTTGTTGCAGACGACAAGTGGGACGCGCTCCTCAAGGCTAAGGAGCTGTACAAAGCTGAGGAGGTCGTTCTTGATGCTAGCGACCACGTAAGCACCACCTATGCGACTCTTTCTGAGGCGTGTGGCCTCGGCAAGGAGATTGAGGAAGACGTTGTGGCGTTCTATGACTTCGAGGACTGAGCAGCTACAGGGTTTTAGCCGCTGGCCGCGGGGCTTGGTTCCCCGCGGCCTTGCTTTACCACTAGTGCAGCCGTGGTGCAGACTGACTGTGGCCAAGCTGCAACTGGGTTTTAGCCGCCCGCGGCCGGCGGCCTGCCGGCCAGGACCACACTGGGTTTTAGCGGCCAAGCCGCGGCGCGGACTGGCCGTGACCACACTGCGGCCGCGGGTTTTAGCGGCCGGATCCTTGCTTCCGCAAGGCTGTGGGCCGGCTGCGGGCTAGTAGATGGTGTGGCGGCGATGCGGACCGGCTGAGGCTGCACTGCGGCTGCGGGCTAGTAGATGGTGCGGCTGCGATGCGGACCGGCTGAGGCTGCACTGCGGCTGCGATGGAGGCCTGGGTTGCAGCCCTGGCACTGG
>Ga0326514_10000097_pt1 | contig 52840 bp, 48 predicted proteins | sample 3_2548_0518_D_FD_203653 | JGI IMG/M metagenome (GOLD analysis project Ga0326514, IMG submission 203653) | Bovine rumen microbial communities from UC Davis, California, United States - 3_2548_0518 | ecosystem: Host-associated > Mammals > Digestive system > Stomach > Rumen | place: USA... | reverse complement strand
GCACCTCGCGTTGCACGCCGCCGGCCGCCAGCATACCCATGGTGGCCAGCTGCTTGTAGCACAGCGTGCCTGCCAGCAGGTAGGCGGCATTGTTGTAGAGTACGAACTTGGGTGCGTGGAACTGCAGCACCTCGTTGTAGGTGTTTTTCGGTATCTCGTAGAAGGCGAAGATCTCGCCCCGCTGCATGGCGCGGCGTGCCGCCATGTGGTTGTCGAAGACCTCCTTCACCTGCACGCCGGGGGTGGCGTTGAGCTCATGGCAGATACGGCGCGAGAGATAGCTCCCGTCCATGTCCACCACACCCACCGGCAGCCGTTGAGGCTGACCTTCGTCGGTCATCGTGGCGAAGAATACAAACGTCAGCGCTGCCCCGAAGGTGAGAATCACCAGGTAGCGCGGGTAGGCTATCAGCCTCTTGTATTCCCGCATGAAAACCCTATATACCGGATTAGAATTCAATTTTCAATTTTCAATTTTCAATTCTCAATTTTCAATTCTCCAGGATGGCCGTCATGCCGGGACGGAGGCCTTTGATTTCGTCCAGCGGCACCACTTTCACGTCGAAGCTCTTGACGTCGTACTGGCCGTTGGTCTTCGTGGCGCGCCAGGTGGCGTAGCTGGCCATGGCTTGTACGCGACGCACCACACCTTTGTAGTGGTCTTTGTCGCTCAGCGCGGGAATCTGTATGTCAACGGTGTCGCCGGGGTTGATGCCTTTGAGCAGGTCCTCTCTCACGGCGAAGAAGAACCAGCAGTCGCTCATGTCGAGGATCGACATCACGGGGCTGCCGGTACCTATGAGGTCGCCCATCTTGCAGTAAATCTCCACCACCTGGCCGTCGCTCGGGGCGATAAGGTAGCTGTCGTCGAGGTAGCTCTGCACCTCGGCCACGGCTCCGCCGGCCTGCTTCACCAGGGCTTCCGCGGCGTCGATGTCCTCGCGGCGGGCACCCTCTTCGGCCATCAGGTACTGCTGTTCGGCAGCGGCACAGTCGGCCTGCGCTACCTTGTACTGGGCTTCCACCTCGTCGAGTTTCTGGGCGGGAAGGACACCTTTCTCGTTGAGTCCTTTCACGCGCTCATAGCTCTTGCGGTAGATTTCCACGGCGGCCTGGGCTTTCTGCCACACCTGGTAGGCCATCTGCTTCTGCTGGTCGCGGGCACCACCTTGGGCCTTGCGGCTCTGGGCGCTGGCGGCATTCTTCACGGCGGTAGCCTGCTTCATCTTGGCGGCCACCTGCTTCGAACCGATGTGGGCCAGCGTGTCGCCTTTCTTCACGAAGTCGCCCTCATTCACATAGATGGAATCGACATGTCCGGGGACCATGTTGCTCACACGGTATTCCGTGGCATCGGCCTCGCCGGTCACCAGCTCTTTCTGCGGATTGATGGCGAACAGACCCACGAGAGTCACAATGCCTATCGCCGAGATGATCACGGCCAGACCTCCTAACAACGATTTACTGTTCTCTTTCATATCTTTTATCTCTTTTATTTCTTTTATCATTCATCACTCATCACTCATCACTCATCACTCCTCACTCCTCACTCCTCACTCCTCACTCATCGCTCCTCACTCATCACTCATCACTCATCACTCCTCACTCCTCACTCTCCCATCGCTTGCTTCAGGTAGAGCTTGCTCATCTCTATCTCGATTTGGGCGTCGAGCACTTCGCTTTTGGCCTTGATCCAAGCTGTCTGGGCGGCCATGAGGTCGCTGCTGCTGCAAACACCGGCCTTGAAGCTCTCGTCGGCCAGTTTGAGGTTCTCGTCGGCGTTCTCAAGGTTGCTGTTGGCCTGCGCCAGCTTCTTGTAGGCCAGGTCAAGCTCGAACTTCACCTTGTTGACCTGCAGCTCGATCATCTCCTTGGCCTCTTCCATCTGGTAGCCCACTTCCATGCGTTTATGCTTGGCGGCTTTCAGGGCGTAGGCTCCACCGGGGTGGAAAATGGGGATGTTCACCACCACGCCGGCAGTGAAGGTGCCGCCGAACTCTTTCTGGTAACCATTGAAGAGGTTGGGGTTCGACACCAGGTAGCCCCCCGTTGCCAGTACGTTGGGCAGCAAAGTACTGCGGGCCATGACCACGGCGTTCTCTGCCACGCTGTCGCTGATGCGCAGCATACGCATCTCTTTGCGGTTGGCCCACACGCTTTCCATGTCGATGGCAGGGGTGTTCAGATAATCAGGATTACTCGGAATGCCCTCCACGTCATAGACGGTGTCCAGGGGCATGCCGCAGCGCTGCGCCAGCAGCATCTTGGCCAGCACCAGGCCGTTGGTGGCCTTGGTGAGGCTCATCTGGGCTTCGTTGAGTTTCACGCGCACCTTCGTCAGGTCGCCCTTCGTGGCCACATCGGCGGCAACCATCTCTTCCACGTTCTTGTTCAGCGTGTCCAGCAGCGCCGCATATTGCTCGGCAAGTTCTTTCTTCTGTTTAACGCTCACCACCTGCCAGTAGGCCTCGTCGATGGCGATGAGCATCTCTTCTTTCTTCTTGTCGTATTCTATGCCGCTCAGTTCATCCATCAGGCTGGCGGTCTTGTACATGGCGCGGAGTTTGCCGCCTAGGTAGATGGGCTGCGTCACTGTTACCGTGCCGGCCATCACGTTGCGGGTGTCGGTCTCGAGGGCGTCGACGATGCGGTGACCTGCGTTGTCGATATTGGTGGCAAGTTGGCCGTTACTCAGGATATTGATGATGCCGTTGGCAATGGCATCGCCGATAAGGGGCAAGCCGCCGAATTCCTGCATGATGGACGCGGAGATGTCGGCCTCCACCACATCGCTCAGGTTGTTCAGGTGGTCCTTCTGTTCGTCGCTCAGCAGGTTGGTGCTCTTCTGCATCCAGGTGTAGGTGCCGTTGGCGCTCACCTTCGGCAGCATCTGCCACAGTGCCACCTTCTTCATAGCCTCGGTTTCGGCCTTCTTCTCCTTCGCCATCTTCAACCCTTTGTTGGCTTCCAACGCACGGCGGTGGCATTCCGCCAATGTCAACTTCTCCTGTGCCGCCACCTCGGCAGGCATCAGCGTCAACAAAAGCAACGAGCCAATTATCAGTGTCTTATTCATCATTCTTATCGTGTGAGGTCCTTTAAAAACAGCCTGCAAAATTAAACAAATTATTCCGTTCTGACAAATATTTGTTCGCCTAAATATATAATATTATTACCGAAATGTTAAAATCCCTTGCCGAAATGTACTTTTTGCTCCCTCATCTGCATATTTTCTATATTTTTTCTCGTCCACATAATATTTCGTCCATCATGGCGTTATCCTTTCATATTAATATTAAATAGTACTATTTATGAAAAGCATTGCAATACTCACTGGCGGCGGTCCCGCCCCTGGAATGAACACTGTGGTGGCCTCTGTGGCCAAGACCTTCCTCCGCGACGGCTATCGCGTCATCGGTCTGCATGGCGGCTACAGCGCCCTGTTCACCGACAAGCCCCGCATGCAGGACCTCGACTTCCTCACCGCTGACGAGATTTTCAATAAAGGTGGCAGCATCCTCAAGATGAGCCGCTTCAAACCTACGCCCGAGGACTTCGAGCAGCGCTTCAACCTCAAGCTCTTCACCGACAACGAGATTAAGCTCCTCGTCACCGTGGGTGGCGACGACACCGCCTCGACGGCCAACCGTATCGCCAAGTTCTTGGCCGACAAGCACTATCCCATCGCCAATATCCACGTCCCCAAGACCATCGACAATGACCTGCCGCTGCCCAACAGCAGCCCCACCTTCGGCTACAACAGCGCCAAGGCCCAGGGTTGTGTGCTGGCTACCGCCGTCATGGAGGATGCCCGCACCAGCGAGAACTGGTTCGTCGTCAGCGCTATGGGTCGTTCCGCCGGCCACCTCGCCCTCGGCATCGCCGGCGCCTGCCACTATCCCATGGTCATCATCCCCGAGTTCTTCAACAAGACCGAGATTACCGTCGACAAGATCATCAATATGGTCGTCTCCTGCATCATCAAGCGCAAGCTGATGGGTATCAACTACGGCGCCGCCATGATCAGCGAGGGCGTGTTCCACTCGCTGAGCGACGAGGAAATCAAGAACTCCGGCATCCACTTCAGCTACGATGAGCACGGCCATCCCGAGCTGGGCAAGGTTTCCAAGGCCCACATCTTCAACGACCTGCTCGAGCGTAAAGCCAAGGAGATCGGCCTCAAGGTGAAGACCCGTCCCGTCGAGGTCGGCTACGAGATCCGTTGCCATACACCCATCGCTTTCGACCTCACCTATTGCTCGCTGATGGGCATGGGCGTGCACACCCTCTTCAACCAGGGCTGCACCGGCTGCATGGTGTATGTCGACCATCAGGGCAACGTCAGCCCGCTGTACCTCAAGGACCTGCAGGATCCCACCACCGGCAAGATTCCGCCGCGCCTGGTCAATGTCAACAGCAACAAGGTGATGTCCTACGTCAACGACATCATGGACTACATCACTCCCGCCGACTACGAGGCTGCGAAGAAATACGTTGCCAACCCCGAAGAATATGACTTCAAGAAAATTCTTAACTGGAACTAATATAAAAGGAGTTCAGGAGTATAAGGAGTGTAAGGAGTGCAGGACGATAGCATTTGTCTCGCACTCCTGCACTCCTCGCACTCCCTTGCACTCCGTTAATTTTGCACTCCTTGCACTCCTCGCACTCCTCGCACTCCTTGCACTCCCCATAAGTACGCAGGCCCAAAGCAAGAAGCAGCTCGAGAAGGACAAGGCCAAGGTCGAGCAGGAGATCAAGAAGCTCAACAACGACCTGGCCAAGGCCAAGAAGAACAGCAAGGCCGGCCAGCAGCAGCTGAACATCCTGGGTAAGAAAATCGACGAGCGCACCAAGCTCATCAACGTCATCAATGGCGAGATGAACCTGCTGGGCGAGAAGATGTCGCGCACCGAGGACAGCATCCGTCTGATGCGTGGCCAGGTCGACAGCATGAAGCTCGAATACGGCAAGGTGGTGCGCGTGCTCTATGCCGAGCGCGGCAACATCGACCCCATGTCGATGCTTTTCGACAACAAGTCGTACAATGTCGCCTACCTGCGCCAGAAATACTTCCGTGACTATAGCCGCTACCGCCGCCGTCAGGCCGCCTTCATCCGTGAGAAGGAGCAGGAGCTGAACGACGTGGGCGTGGAGCTGAAGCGCCAGCAGCGCGAGCAGTCGACGCTCCTCGAGCAGCACCGCCGCCAGAAGGCCGAACTCGCCCGCGAGCAGAAGGAGCAGCAGAAGAACTTGAAGAACAGCCGTCAGCAAGAGCAGCAGCTGAAGAACCAGATCGCCAAGAAGGAGAAGCAGAAACGCGAGCTGCAGCAGCAGATACAGCGCATCATCAACGAGGAGATTGCCAAGGCTGCCAAAGCGAAGACCAACTCGACAGACAAGAGTGGCAAGACGGGTGGCAGCGGCAACACTGCCTCTCCCGCCCCCAGTGCCGCCGAGGTGGCGCTGAGCAACGACTTCGCCTCCAACAAAGGCCGTCTGCCGTGGCCCGTGAGCTACACCAAGGTGTCGCGCGAATATGGTCGCTACCAGCACGCCTCCGGAGGACAGAACATGAACAACGGCATCGATCTCATGTGCTCTGGCGGCGCCGGCGTGAAGTGCGTCTTCAACGGCACCGTGTCGCGCGTCTTCACCTGTCCCAACGGCACCAAGGGCATCATCGTCCGCCACGGCGACTACATGACCGTCTATGCCAACATGGGCAATGTCGCAGTCGGCGAAGGCCAGTCGGTGAAGACGGGTCAGAACCTCGGCGCCGTCTACACCAACAGCGACGGCACGGCCGAGTTCTCCTTCCAACTCTGGAAGGGCAAGTCCTCGCAGAACCCACGCTCTTGGTTGAGATAATAGTTAATAGATAATAGATAATAGTTGAGAGATAAGGTATATTTTGTTTCGGATGCGCATCTGGGTAGCGGGGCGGACACCCTCGAGCGGGAACGCCAACTCTGCCAGTGGCTCGACAGCATCAAGGATGACTGTGGGAAGCTCTTCCTCCTGGGCGATATCTTCGACTTCTGGTTCACCTACCGCTACCTTGTGCCCCGGGGCCACACCCGTCTCCTCGGCAAGCTGGCCGAGCTGGCCGACAGCGGCGTCGAGATACACTTCTTTATCGGCAACCACGACATGTGGATGTTCGACTACCTCACACAGGAGTTCGGTGCCATCCTCCATGACGATCCCGAGGTCTTCGAGCTCTATGGCAAACGCATCCTGATAGGCCACGGCGACGGCCTCGGACATACCGACCGTTGGTTTGACTTCGTGCGCGTGCTCTTCCGCAGTCGCCTCTGTCAGAGGCTTTTCAAGATGTTCCCGTCGGCGCTCACCTTCGGCATCGCCCACCGCTGGAGCGACAACAACAAGCGCAAGCACGCCCGCCGCGACATGCTGCACTACCTCGGCGACGACCGCGAGGGCATCGTCATCTACATCAAACAATGTCTCCAAAAAGAACCCCTCGACTACTGCGTCTTCGGCCACCGCCACACGCCCTTGACTAAAGTGTTTAGTGGTCAGTGTTCAGTGATTAGTGATGCTACGCAGTCCGCTGACGACCAACTAAACACTAAACACTCAACACTAAACACTGTTTACGTCAACACCGGCGACTGGTTCCACAACCGCAACTACGCCGTCCTTACACCGGATGGCGAGCTGAAATTGCACGATTTTTTAGTTGATTGATTATCAGCGTATTGTCTATTTGGTCGTAGATGATACGTAAGACACTGATATTCTGCGTCTTTTCCCTATCAACACCGTACCAACACCGTATCAAAACCGTACCAACACCGTACCAACTCCTACCATGGTCGGAGATGATACGGTGTTGGTAGGTTGTTGGTAGGGTTATCGGGCGATTTTGACGTGGCGCAGGTCGAGGTTATTCATCGCGTTGGAGCGGAGACCTGTGACGTTCTTGTGGGTGAAGTGGAGAATCTGGTCGTAGTAGAGCACTATGACGGGCGCTTCCGACATGACGAGACTGTCAATGTGGTGGTAGAGTGCGGTGCGTTGCTCGGGGTCGGTGGTGGAGCGTGCGTGGGTGTAGAGGCGGTCGACCTCGGGGTTGTTGAAGCGTGTGTAGTTGGGCCCTGCGGGTGCGCGGTTGGGCGAGTAGAAGAGCGAGAGGTAGTTCTCCGCGTCGGGGTAGTCGGCCACCCACGAGCCGCGGAACCACGGCAGTTTGCCTTCTGACATCTGCTGGCGCAGGGGCGCTGGCGGGTTGACGTCGACCTCGACGGTGAGGCCCAGCAGTCCCAGCTGCTGCTGGATGTACTTGCAGAGGTCTACATAGTTGCTCGTGGTCGACAGCTTCAGCGGCGGAATCTCCTTGCCGCCAAGGCTTTTCTTTACCTCGGCAATCAATGTGCGGGCCCGCCCGGGGTCGTACTCGTAGATGGGTTGCTCGGCGGCACCCGGCAAGCCGCGGGGGATGAAGCCGTATACGCCGGGCTCACCCACGTTGTTGCGCAGGTATTTCATCATCTTGCGGCGGTCGAAGCCCAGGGCTATGGCTTGGCGCAGCCGGCGGTCGTGCAGGACACTGTTGTGGTCCTCCATGTTGAAGCCCAGGTACTCGGTGTTGAGGTAGGGGGTGGAGACCATGTCGATACGGTCGGCATACTTCTCTTTCAGCCGTCCGTCGGGGGTGAGGATCTCGTCTTTGTAGCTGGCGTCGAGCGAGTTCATGAAGTCGAGGTTGCCCTTGACGAATTCCAGGAAGACAGTCTGGCGGTCGACGATGAAGGTCACCGCCACAGCATCCAAATAGGGGAGACGGTGGGTTGATATGTTGATATGTTGATATGTTGATACTGTGTCGCCGGAACTTATCAAGGTATCAACGTATAACGTATCAACTTCAAAATATAGCGGGTTCTTGCGGAGGACGAGTTTCACGCCTTCTTTCCAGTATTGGAACTGGAAGGGGCCGGTGCCGCAGGGGTGAGAGCGGAAGTCCTTGCCGTAGTGTTCCACCACCTCGTGGGGCACCACGGAGCAGTAGACCATGCCGAGGAGCGAGAGGAAGGGGGCGAAGGGTTCTTTGAGGCGGATGATGAAAGTGGTGTCGGTGGGTGCGTAGAAGGTGTCGACCTCGCTGAACACCCAGGCGCCGGGCGAGAGCACCGTGGGGTCGACGATACGGTGAAACGAGTAGACGAAGTCGGAGGCGATGACGCGGCGTGTACTGTCGTGTTTTGGGGAGTGAGAGGGAGTGAGAGGGAGTGAAAGGGAGTGAGAGGACGAATGATCGCTGCTTGCAAATAATTCGTTCTTATGGAAGTAGACGTCGTCTCTTAATATAAAGGTATAGGTGAGTCCGTCGTCGCTGATGGTCCAGCGTTTGGCGATAGAGGGCTGCACCTCGAGGGCGGTGTCGAGCTCGATGAGGCCGTTGTAGAGCTGACGGCAGGGCCAGATGATGCTCTGGTCCTTGGCGAAAGCCGGGTCGAGGGTGGCGATGCCCGCCGTCTCGTTGTAGCGGAAGATCATCTTGTCCTCGTGACGATGACCGCCGCAAGCAGCGAGAAGGATGACAAGTGTAAGGAGTGAAAGGGAGTGAGAGGGAGTGAAAGGGAGTGAAAGGACAAATGACTTCATTGTTGTTATTTTATTCATTGTTTTCAATAAATAATGGTTAACGATTAACGGTTAACGAGGAGGCTACGTTGTCTCCGTGTGGCGTCAGCCCTCTATAACCTATAACCCATAACCAATAACCTTTAATCATTAATCGTTAATCATTACGATAAACAATTTTCCCGTCGACGATGGTCATGACTACGCTCTCGCCGTGAGTAGCATAAATCAAGTTGCTGAGTGACTGGGTGGCAGAGTGGCTAAGAGTCTCGGTCACTTTGTCACTTAGTGACTCAGTCACTTTTACTAAAAACAGGTCGGCGGGTTGGCCGGGGGCGATGGAGTGGCCGAGGGTGGCGAGGGAGAGAATCTGCTCGGCGGGGACGACGGTGGGGTCGCCGCGCCAGCCTTTCTGCAGCAGGGCGGCGGTCTTCATCACCTCGATCATGTCGAGGTTGTTGCTCGAGGCGCTGCCGTCAGTGCCCAGTGTCACTTTGGCTCCTGCCTCCAGCAGTTCGAGCATGGGGAAGCGGTAGCCGCTGCCGAGTTTGAGGTTGCTGTTGGGGCAGTGGACGCAGGTGATGCCGTGGTCGCCGATGAGACGTATCTCGTGGTCCGACAGGTGGAGGCAGTGGGCGGCGATGATGTTGCTGCCTAGTTTGTCCAGTATGCCTAGTTTGTCCAGCCACTCCCATGGGCGGCAGCCGTGTTCGCGGAGGCAGTCGTCGACCTCCTTCTGCGTCTCGCTCATGTGGATATGCATGGGCAGCTGGAGGTCGGCGCAGGCGTCGGCGCAGCGCCGCAGCCCCTTCTCAGTGACGGTATAGATGGAGTGGGGGGCGATGGAGAGTGTGATTGTGTTAGTGTGTGATTGTGTTATTGCGTTAGTGTTTGTCGTGTCATCACTAGCGCAATCACGCATTAACGCATTAACGCATTCTAAGTCGTCGGCGTCGCCGAAGAAATTCTGTCCAAGTCGGGCTTTGATGCCGCTGTCGCGGACGGCTTGGGCCATGGCGGGGAGGCGGAAATACATGTCGTTGAAGAAGGTGGTGCCGCTGGCCAGCATCTCGCGGCAGGCCTGCAGGGTGCCCTCGTAGACGAGCTCGTCGGTGAGCTTCTGTTCGGCGGGCCAGATATAGTCGTTGAGCCAGACGTCCAGCGGCTGGTCGTCGCCCAGTCCGCGGAAGAGCGTCATGGGCGCATGGGAGTGCATGTTGCAGAGGCCGGGGAACACGGCGAGGCCATGTGCGTCAATAAGGTGAGAGGTGAGAGGTGAAAGGTGAGAGGTGTGTGGCTGTATAACGGAAATGGTGCCTCCGTTGATAGTAATATCAACGAGGGCACCATTAAGCAGTGCATTGCTGATTACAGTTGTTTCACCTTTCACCTTTCACCTCTCACCTTATTATTGTACCAGGAGCATGAAGTCGTTCTGCTGACCTTTGACGACACCGCCGCGGATAGGGTAGGTCTGCTCTGTGTCGTCGGGCAGCACGATGCGTATGTTGCCGCTCTCGAGGGTGGAGATGATGGGGGCGTGGTTCTCGAGAATCTCGAACTTGCCACCCGTGCCGGGCAGCTGCACCAGCTTCACATCGCCCTCGAAGAGGATATTGTCGGGTTTGGTAATCTTTATCTTCATGGGGTCTAATGGGTTTAATGGGTCTAATGGGTTTAATGGGGGTTCTGTGAGGTGGCCACCTTAACCGTTAACCATTAACCGTTAACCATTATTTCGTTTCCGCCAGGATTTTCTCGCCTTTCTCGATGGCTTCCTCGATGGTGCCGACCATCAGGAAGGCCTGCTCGGGCAGGTAGTCGACGTCGCCGTTGAGGATCATGTTGAAGCCCTTGATGGTGTCTTCAATGTTGACGAAGCGGCCCTGCAAGCCGGTGAAGGCCTCGGCCACGAAGAAGGGCTGCGAGAGGAAGCGCTGCACGCGGCGGGCGCGGTTCACGACGAGCTTGTCCTGTTCGCCGAGTTCCTCCATACCGAGGATGGCGATGATGTCCTGCAGCTCGTTGTAGCGCTGCAGCATCTGCTTCACGCGCTGGGCGGTGGCGTAGTGCTCTTCGCCGACGACGTCGGGCGAGAGGATGCGCGAGGTGGACTCCAGCGGGTCGACGGCGGGGTAGATGCCGAGCTCGGTGATCTTACGCGAGAGCACGGTCTGTGCGTCGAGGTGGGCGAAGGTGGTGGCGGGGGCGGGGTCCGTGAGGTCGTCGGCAGGCACGTAGACGGCCTGCACCGAGGTGATGGAGCCGCGCTTGGTGGAGGTGATGCGCTCCTGCATGAGACCCATCTCGGTGGCCAGGGTGGGCTGGTAACCCACGGCGGAGGGCATACGGCCCAGCAGGGCGCTGACCTCGGAACCGGCCTGGGTGAAACGGAAGATATTGTCGATGAAGAGCAGGATGTCGCGGCCGCCGGTCTTCTCGTCGCCGTCGCGGTAGTACTCGGCGAGGGTGAGGCCTGCCAGTGCCACACGGGCACGGGCGCCGGGGGTCTCGTTCATCTGGCCGAAGACCATGGTGCACTTGGAGTCTTTCAGGGCCTCGGGGTCGATCTTGCTCAGGTCCCAGCTGCCCTCTTCCATGCTCTTCTTGAACTCGTCGCCGTATTTGATAACGCCGGCCTCGATCATCTCGCGCAGCAGGTCGTTACCCTCGCGGGTACGCTCGCCGACGCCGGTGAAGACGCTCATGCCGGAGTATTTCTTTGCGATATTGTTGATAAGCTCCTGGATCAGCACGGTCTTGCCCACGCCGGCGCCGCCGAAGAGGCCGATCTTGCCGCCCTTGAGGAAGGGCTGGATGAGGTCGATGACCTTGATGCCGGTGTAGAGGATCTCCTGGCTGGTGGAGAGGTTCTCGAACTTGGGCGGCTCGCGGTGGATGGAGTAGCGCTTCTCGGTCTTGGGGGCGGGCATACCGTCGATGGTGTTGCCGATGACGTTGAAGAGGCGTCCGTTGATGTCTTCACCCACGGGCATGGAGATGGGTTCGCCGAGGGAGAGGACTTCGATGCCGCGCTCGAGGCCGTCGGTGGAGTCCATGGCGATGCAGCGCATGGTGTTTTCTCCGATGTCTTGCTGGCATTCGAGGATGATTTCCACGCCGTCGGGACGGGTGACGCTGAGGGCGGTGTAGATGTCGGGCAGGGCTTCGCCGTCGGGGAACGTGACGTCCACCACGGCACCAATGATCTGGGATATTTTACCTTTCAGTTCCATTTATTAAATGTTTAGTGGTTATGGGTTAGTGGTTATTGAGGGCTGCCGCTTTACAAGGCTGAGCAAGCGTCTATAACCCATAACCTATAACCTTTAACCTTTATTAAATCGCGCTGCAAAGATACGAAAAAATATCTATGCATCGCATTTTTTTTATTCACTTCCCTATTTTTTAACATTTCACGGCCAGTCGACCTCTTTTTCCAACAGCGAATCATGTCAAGTTTGGCAGTAGACGCACACATGCAGCCTGTCATAAAATTCCTGAAATGAAAACTTAACAAAAACTTAACCTTTTCGTAACAATTTTGAAACAATCTGTTTGTATTTTTGTTGCGTCAAATCAACAGTACAAACTGATATGGACTTTACGACAATTCTACTGATTATCATTAACTTTGCAGGTTCGTTGGCAGTATTTCTTTTTGCCATGAAAATGATGAGCGAGGGCTTGCAGAAGGTGGCGGGTAGCAAGATGCGTGCAGTGCTTGGCCGCATGACGGGCAAACCGTTGAATGGTATTCTTACAGGCACGGCGGTGACGGCTGCCATCCAGTCGTCGAGTGCAACAACTGTGATGGTGGTGAGTTTCGTCAACGCCGGATTGCTGACGCTTAGTGGTGCGGTGGCGGTCATTATGGGCGCCAATATCGGCACCACAGTGACGGCCTGGATTATCACCCTGCTGGGTCTCGGTAGCGGCTCTGGCTATTTTGACTTGCCACTATGCATTGCCGCTGCCAGCCTTGCCTTCTTTTTCATGAAGCGCGACAAGATGCATTCCATCGGTCAAACCATTATCGGCCTTGCGTTGCTGCTGGTCGGTATGCGTTGTCTGCAAAATGCGATGCCTGACCTCGGCAATTATCCGTCGATGCTGCACGGCCTCGCATCGTTGAGCGGTTATGGTTTCTGGTCGGTGATTCTCTTCGTGGCCATCGGTGCGGTGCTGACTTGCGTGGTGCAAGCTTCTGCGGCGACGATGGCCATCACTCTGCTGATGCTTCACAACGGCTGGATTGGTCTCGATGTTGCCGTTGCACTGGTGATGGGCGAGAACATCGGCACCACAGTCACGGCCAATATCGCCGCCATGGTGGCGGGCATCAACGGCAAACGTGCCGCAAGGGCACACCTTGTGTTTAATGTGATAGGTGTCACTCTTACGCTCATACTTTTCCACCCCATCCTCTCAGTGGTGCAGACGGTCTTTCCTGACGATGCACCAATGGCTCTTTCTCTCTTCCACACTATGTTCAACGTGATGAACGTAGGTGTGCAGTCTTGGTTCGTGCCGCAGATTGTGTGGCTTGTCACACGCATGGTGCCAGAAAAGAAGGTGGAATCCGAGAGCGACGCCTACCGTCTTACCTACATCAGTCGTGGTCCAGTCGGTACCGCAGAACTCAATCTGCAAAGTGCCAAGAAGGAGTTGCAACTCTTCTCCAAGCAGGTGTTGCGAATGTACGCCCTGCTACCCGAATTGCGGACCGTGCGCAACATGAAAGAAATGGAGGCTGTGGTGGGACGCATAGAACGATATGAGCAACTGACCGACCAAATGGACATGGAATTGACCAAGTTCCTTACAGCTGTCGGCAGCGGAGGTATCAGCACCCATGGCTCCGAGCGCATCAGTGCCATGATGCGTGTCAGTGACAACCTTGAAAGCATTGGTGACAGCATCCTGCAAATAGCTTTGACACGAAAAAACAAATACTCCGACGCTGTGCATTTCAGTGCCGAACAAAACGCCAACCTCGCTGAGATGAGCGCATTAGTAGAGAACGCCTTGCTGGTGATGGATGGCAACCTCGTGGACTATGACCGAGCGGACCTTGATGCTGCCAACGCTGCCGAGAACGAAATCAACCTCTGTCGCGACCGCCTGCGCAACGAACACCTCGAAGCCCTCAAGCACAACCAATACGGCTATGAAGTCGGCAACGCCTACAGCAGCCTCTACGCTCAATATGAGAAGCTGGCCGACTTTGCCATCAACGTAACCGAAGCCGTCACCGGTGGCAAACGATGAGGTACCCGAGAAAGTTCTTTCCCGTACCATGCACCGCAAAAAAGTTATTTACAGGGGCTTTTTTTAACATTTCAGCCCGGGCTCACCTTATCACCACCACCTTTCTTGCTTGATAGTTGCCAATCTTAATCATGTAGGTGCCGCTGGCCGGAGCGTCGAAGCGCAGGGGCGTACCGTAGTCCTGCTTGGTGGCGAGGATGCGGCCGGTGACATCGTACAGCGTCACCATGTTGCCATCGGCACCCTCCACCACAATCTGTCCTCGGTTGGAGTAGACTTTGGCGTTGATGCCATCCACTCCGTCGATGCCTTGGGTGATATAGATAGTGTCATGAATATATTGCGGAAGGTATATTGTATCGTGCAGCCAAAGGGTGTCCGTTTCTGGCATAAATACAGTATCGGTCAAAGTAATGTATGTTGTGTCATGAACAGGAATTTCAATATACATGGTGTCATGTATCTCCAGAGTATCCTGATAAGGAGTGCCGTTTGCATAGAAGTATGCTGTCAATTGGACGTTATCCACCACAGCAAAAGTGTAGGGGTTAAACGTCGAGCCGTCGCTCCAATGCGAAAACTGGTAGCCGCTGTACGGCACTGCCACCACCGAGGCTGTAGAACCGTAGGGATAATTACCAAAACCTGTGCAGGTACCATGGGCAATGCTGTCAACTTGGAGGTTTACGTTGAAGGTATCGATGCCGAAGATGGCCGTCCGTACAGCATTGCTTGTGACTACAAACTGCCTTGGATTCTGTGTGTTCCCGTCACTCCAGCGTACGAAATGGTACGGTGTTAAGGCTGTTGCAGTCAGCACAGTGGTGTCTAGGTATTCAAACACTCCACCTCCGCTGGCCGAGCCAATAGTAGCATCGGAACTCTGCACTTCCACCGTGTAGCTATTCTTGGCGAAACCGGCCGTCAACACACTGTCTCTGTCAATCAATAGGGTGTCGGGGGTCGCCATGCTGCCGTTGCTCCAGCCTGTGAAATGATAGCCATAATTGGATATTGCTTGAATAATGGCGCTTGAGTCGCATCGTACATCCTGCTGGTCAGCATCTTGAACGACGTTGGCTGTGCCCCAATCAGGTGCCAGGGAGGAAACGGACATTGACAAATTGACGGATGGTACTATATAGGTGTGGTTAGGGCCGAATGCGGCATAATAGGAGTGGTACGAACCGCAAGGAATATCAATCACAAGTGTATCCGGAGCCCCAGGGAACATATTTGTACCTACATTCGGTGCTATATCGGATTTGAAAATCAGAGAATCAAGTGCATGGCAATTCCAAAACATCAATCCACCAATGCTACGCACAGAAGAGCCGAAAGTAACCGACCTAAGACTATAGCATTGAGAAAAAGCCGCATAACCGACGGATACAACAGCATCCGGCACAACAATAGAAAGCAATGATGTGTCGTTTTCAAAGATTCCCTGATCAATGGTAGTCAATGAGTCGGGAAGTATTATCGAGGTGATGTTGAAACTGCCAGCGAAAGCCTGCTGCCCAATGGAAGTCACCGAGTTGGGTATGACCAGTGATGTAAGGCTGTCACAGGCGCTAAAAGCTCTGATTACAATGGTCCTTACCGTATTGGGTATCTGCACCGAACGCATGGTTGCATACTCGAATGCTTCATGTCCGATTGAGGTGACAGGATACTTCACACCTTCATACTCTACGCTATCGGGGATAATCAAATCGCCAGCCAGCGTATTTCCGTAGTTCGGGTAATTATAGTTTTTCTTTGCAACAGTTGCCTCTCCATCAGCAATATCGTAGTACAACGTGTGTCCTGATGGAGAGACTGAAGGATGACCGTATATTTGTGCCGATGCACAAATGGCCATTATGGAAAACGAAATAAATAATAATCCGTGTTTCATGTATTTCCTTTTATTTATAATTAACCGCCGCAGGCCAACAAAGCTTGCGGCGGCAATATTCATATCGCAGTATTCAATATTCTTCAGAAAGATATTTGTTTATTTGCTCTTCAAGTTCTGGCAGGTCAAGGGTCAGCACTTCCTTTACAACGCCAAACTTTACCTGGAAATATTCATGTGTGATATAGTTGCGCATGCCGATAATCATCTTCCACTGTGTGGTGGGATGTGCCTCGCGGAATTCGGCGGTTAACATATTGGCAGCCTCACCGATAATCTCAATATTCTTGACTACAGCATAGTAGCGCATATCATCGCTACGAAGGGTGTCCACGTCAACACCATCCATGTAGCGTTTGATTCTGCCAATGGCCTCTTTTATATGCAGCAGGCGTTCTCTGTCACGCGCGGTTTCTCTCATAGATCAGTTTCTTATCACGGTTAGCACTCTCTTCGGCATAGGGCATAAGACACCCCTCAGCCACCAAGTCCACCTCACGACCCAGCAGCTCCTTCAAGTCGACATACATTCCAAAGAATCTAATCCCGATGCGTTGACTTTCATCGAGTTCTACCAGCAAGTCGATATCGCTGTCTTCGCGCTCTTCGCCACGGGCATAAGACCCGAACACCCAGGCTTTCAACACCGGCTGGGTGGCAAAATAATCGCTAATCTTCTTGTTTATTGAGGCATCCATAACATTTTATTTCACGGTGCAAAAATACAAATTTATTTTGAACCAACAAAAAAAAGATGTTGTCATACAAAAAAAGCCTCCGGCAGAAAACAACCGGAGGCATGAAAATTCTCTAATTCTCTAATTCTTGAAAAAGTCTACTTGATGCGCATCTTGTAGAACGAGCGGTAGACGAAGAAGAGGGCGACGACAAGGAAGACCAGTCCGACATAGGGGGCGGCGGCCTTGAAGTTGTCGTTGATGGCTATCTCCATGGCGAGGACGCCGAAGAGAGTGGTGAACTTGATGATGGGGTTCAGAGCCACCGAGGAGGTGTCCTTGAAGGGGTCGCCGACGGTGTCGCCCACGACGGAGGCGTCGTGGAGGTCGGTACCTTTGGCCTTGAGGTCAACCTCGACAACCTTCTTGGCATTGTCCCAGGCACCGCCGGCATTGGCCATGAATACAGCCTGGAAGAGGCCGAAGGCGGCAATGGAGATGAGGTAGGAGACGAAGAGGCAAACAGCATGTTCGCCGCCGATGCTCTGGGGCGAGCTCAAGCAGGCAAAGGCCAGGGCGAAGCAGAAGATGGCAATGAAGATATTGATCATACCCTTCTGGGCGTAGTTGGTGCAAATCTTGACGACTTCCTGGCTCTTCTCGATATCGGCCTTCTTGGGGGCGTTGGCGTCGAGTTTGATGTTGTCCTTGATGTACTCCACAGCGCGGTTGGCACCGGTGGTGACGGCCTGCATAGAAGCACCGGTAAACCAGTAGATGACACAGCCACCGAGGATGAATCCAAGGATGCTATAGGGATTCAACAAATTGAGAATGTTGGCGGGCTCAATGCCGAGAGTCTGTTGAATCATCAGGATAAGCGAGAATATCATGGTAGTGGCACCGACCACAGCAGTACCGATAAGCACAGGCTTGGCGGTAGCTTTGAAGGTGTTGCCGGCGCCATCATTGGCCTCGAGGTAGTACTTGGCTTTCTCGAAGTCGGGCTTGAAGCCGAACTCGCTTTCCACCTCTTTGGTGGTCTTTTCGATGTCGTCCTCAATGAGGGAAAGCTCGTATACGCTTTGGGCATTGTCGGTCACGGGGCCATAGCTGTCGACTGCGATAGTCACAGGACCCATACCCAGCATGCCGAATGCCACAAGGCCGAAGGCGAAGATGCTGTAGTAGGGACCAAAGACGGGCTCGATGCCGAAAGCATAGGAGGCGAAGTATGCGACAATCATCAGTACGAAGAACACCACACCGGTCCAGAAAGCACCCATATTGCCGGCAACGAGACCGGAGAGAATGTTGAGCGAAGGACCACCCTGCTTCGAAGCCTCGACAACTTCTCCGACATGCTTCGAGGTGGGGGAGGTGAAGAGTTTGGTGAACTCGGGGATAAGGGCGGCGCCCAAGGTGCCGCAGGAGATGATGATGCTCAGGGCAAGCCAGATGTTGGGAACGATGGCGTTGATAGCCTCGGTGTTGAGGATGAAGTAGCTGGCCAGGAAGGTGCCGCAGATGCTGAGGATGGAAGTGATCCACACCAGCGAGGTCAGCGGCTTCTCAAAGTTGATATCGTCGGCATTCTTGTATTTGGCCTTGGCGATAGCACCATTAATATAATAGGAGAGGACAGAGGCGATGATGCCGAGGATACGCATGACAAAGATCCAGACGAGGAGTTTCACCTGCATGCTGGAAGCAATCTCGGCGGCAGCCTCTGCGCTGACAGTTTCGCTTGTAAAGAGGTCGGGCTTGATAGCCAGGAGAATAAAGGATACGAGGGCCACGCCGGTGACGCCGTAGGTCTCGAAGCCGTCGGCGGTGGGTCCGATGCTGTCGCCAGCGTTGTCGCCGGTGCAGTCGGCGATGACGCCGGGGTTGCGTGGGTCGTCTTCGCCAATCTTGAAGACCACCTTCATGAGGTCGCTTCCGATGTCGGCAATCTTGGTGAAGATACCGCCGGCGATACGCAGGGCGGAAGCACCGAGCGACTCACCGATGGCGAAGCCGATGAAACAGCTGCCGGCCAGGGTGTTGGGCATAAAGAGAAGGATGATGAGCATGAGGACGAGCTCGATGCAGATGAGCACCACACCGATGCTCATACCGGCGCGCAGGGGGATGTTGAGCAAGTCGAGGGGTTTGCGACGCAGCGAAGCAAAAGCCATGCGGGCATTGGCGAAAGTGTTCATGCGGACACCGAACCATGCCACACCGTAACTGCCCAAGATACCGATAACAGTCCATCCGAGAATCAGTGCGACAGCGCCGAAGCCCTTGCCTGCGAGGGCACCAAAGTAGAGCGCGATGGCGGCACCGATGAAGACGAAAAGAAGCAGGAGAAACTTGCCCTGCTGCTTCAGATAGGTGGAACAAGTCTTGAAGATGACGTTGCCGATTTCGAGCATCGACTTGTGAGCTTTGAGCTTGCGTACTTTACTGAATTGCCAGAAACCGAACAGCAAGCCCAGCACGACCACCGCAAAGCCCCAATACAGGATGTTGGTGTCGCCGACAAATTGTTCGGCATGCAGGTCGGGCATTGGGAGGTCCGCTTCGCTGGCTGAGGCCAAAAATGGCGCTGCCATAGCGAGAAGTGATAATGTTAATTTCTTCATATTGAGTTATTTTTAAGTTTCTCTGCGTAAAAAATGGGTGTACAAATATACTATATTTTGTTAATTCGGCAGTTTTTTTTTCAAAATATGCCCGTTTTCACCGCCACGTTGCGGATGTTTGCCTGTTGCCGGACAGGGGGTGGGGTAGAGGGGTGGTGGAGGGGAGGTAAAAAGTTTTTTTTATTATATTCAAAAAAAAGTGTATTTTTGCAGCATGATTACAAACAAAGACATGGCCGCTAAGACGGCAGATTTTTTATTGACAGTGAAAGCAGTAAAGCTCAACAACGAGCATCCTTTCACATGGGCTTCGGGGCGTAAATCGCCCATTTATTGCGACAATCGCGTCACTTTGTCGTATCCCGAGATACGCACTTTCATCCGCCAGCGCTTCGTGGAGATCGTCAACGAGACGTGGGGTAACGTCGATGTGATTGCCGGTGTGGCAACGGGCGGCATTGCCCAGGGCGCACTGGTGGCACAGGAACTTGGCCGTCCCTTCGTGTACGTCCGTTCCGAGAGCAAGAGCCACGGTCTGACGAACCAGATCGAAGGCGAAATTCACGCCGGCCAGTCGGTGGTGGTCATCGAGGACCTGGTGTCGACGGGCAAGAGCTCGCTCATCGCCGTCAAGGCCCTGCGCGAGAAGGGCTGCATCGTGAAGGGCATGGCTGCCATCTTCACCTACGGTCTGCAGGTGGCTGCCGACAACTTTGAGAATGAGAATGTGGAGCTGATGACGCTGACCGACTACGACACCCTCATTCAGGTGGCCCACGAGAAGGAGTATGTGCGTCCCGAGGACTTCGAGAGCCTCTCGGCCTGGCGCAAGAACCCCGAGCAGTGGAGCAAAGAGCACGGTGAAGAATGATGAATTGAAAATTGAAAATTGAAAATAACTATGGCTAAAAATACAATTGGAAGATTGTTGCTGCTTGTTTGCGCAAGCATGTTTTTCAATTTTCAATTTTCAATTTTCAATTCGCTTCGGGCGCAAGAAAGCATGATATCTGTTCCGGTGGCCGAGGGTGTGACGGTCGATATGGTGTGGGTGAAAGGCGGCACGTTCACCATGGGCAACAACGAGACGCCCAAGGGCGTGAAGCTCACCTACGAGGCCTCGAAGCCTGAGCACCGCGTGACGGTGGACGGCTACTATATCGGGCGTTACGAGGTGACACAAGGCCTGTGGCGTGCCGTGATGGGCGAGGTGCCGTCGAAATTCAGCGGCAACGACAGCCTCCCGGTGGAGAATGTCTCGTGGGAGGAGGCGCAGCAGTTCACCGTCATGCTCAGCCAGCTCACCGGCCGTCGCTTCCGTCTGCCTACCGAGGCGGAATGGGAGTTCGCCGCCCGTGGCGGCAGCAAGAACCCCTTCGCTGGTTGCGATAGAGGCCAGCTGGACAAGTACTGCTGGTATTGCGTCAACAGCGAGCGCTTCCCGCACCCCGTGGGACAGCTGAAGGCTAACGCCTTGGGACTCTACGACATGAGCGGCAACGTTGCTGAATGGTGTCAGGACTGGATGGAGGCCTACAGCGCCGACGACCAGACCAATCCCCGCGGCCCAAAGAAGGGCGAAGCCAAGGTGCTGCGTGGCGGCCACTACAACGGCACGTCGCCGATGTGCACCGTCTACGACCGCAGCTGGTATGTGCCGTCGGGCAAGAGCGAGTACTATGGCCTGAGAGTAGTGATGGAGGTGGGAGAGTGAGGAGTGATGAATGAGGAGTGATGAGTGATGAGTGAGGAATGATGAATGATGAATTGAAGTTATGAAGATTAAGGACAAGGAATTCGAGGTGTTCATCTCCGAAGAGGAGCTGAGCACTATTGTGGACCGGCTGGCCTGCCGCATCAGCGACGACTATGCCGGCACCAACCTTGTGGTCTGTCCCGTACTCACTGGAGCCTACCTTTTTGCCGCCGACCTGCTACGCAAACTGACGATAGATGCCGAGGTGGCCTTTGTGAAATACAGCTCCTATGAGGGTATGCACTCCACCGGCAAGGTAAGCTGTCAGCTGCCGTTCCCTGAGAGGGTGAAAGGACGCGACGTGCTTATCGTGGAGGACATCGTGGATACCGGCCTCTCCATGGGACACCTGCTGCAAGAAGTGGGCAAGCTCGAACCCCGCAGTGTGCGTATCTGTACGCTCTTCTACAAGCCCGAGGCTTTCAAGGGCGACTACAAGGTGGACTATGTGGGCCGCGACATTGCCAACGACTTCATCGTCGGCTACGGCCTCGACTACGACGAGGAGGGCCGGACACTGAAGGAAGTATGGAAAACGAAGAACTAAAAATGAAGAAAGAAGGATTCTCAATGATGGGTACGACAGCTGCTGTCACGGTGTGCAAAGGTATTTTGCGCAAGTCGTTGCTTCTTTTTTCATTTCTAGTTTTTCTCTTCCTTTTGGCAGGTTGTGAGAAAGAACAGCATCTCAACGTGAACCCTGCCGACCTTCATGGTCTGTGGGTGCGCAATCAGGAGTACTGGCGTTTCCTCGACAACGGCACCGGCGTGACGTGGGACGAGGCCGAGGATGTGTCGGAACAGGAGAGCAACCTGCGCTTCGAGTGGACGCTGTCGCTCGACGAGCTGACTTGCGTGTTCCGTGGCGAGATGGGTAACCAGGCGGTCCCCAAGCTCTATATCATCCGTGAGATTACGCCGACAAGGCTGAGATGGGAGGACTATTACGGCGAAGAATATACGTTTTCGAAAGTTGTTGAGTAGATGAAGATAAAGAAGGGTTGGAAGATAACGTGGATCACGTTGGGTTCGCTGCTGGGACTGATAGTGCTGGTGGTGGGTGTGGCGTTGTACGTGGTCTCCACCCCCAAGCATCTGACCAAGATAGTGAACAGCTTGGCAGGTGACTTCATCAACTGTGAGGCTCACTTCGAGAATGTGGACCTCACGCTGCTCTCCACCTTCCCCGATGTGGGACTGGAGGTGAAGAATGTGGTGCTAGTCAACAAGATGGAGGGCGCTCCCTACGACACGCTGGCACATATCGAGAACCTCACCCTCGGCGTCGACCTCAAGGCTTACCTCTTCGACGACCGCGTCATTGTCCACCAGGTGCTGGTGGACGGCGTGGAGGCCCATCTGTTTGTCAACAGTGAGGGCAAGGCCAACTTCGATATCTTCCCCTCGTCGGAAGAGGAGGACACCTCCGCCGCCAAGCTGCCTAAAGTGATAGACCTCCGCGAGGTGTCGTTGAACCGTGTCTGCCTCGCATATGTCGACGACCTGTCGGGCATGAATGCCCGTGTCGACAATCTGGCCGTCGCCCTGAACGGCGAGATGAAAGGCGACAATATCGATGCCGACCTGTCGATGGGCAGCCCCTGGGTGAGCTTGATAATGAACACTCCGGGAAGCCGCGAGAAGATGCAAGTCTCAGTCAAGGACTTGTCGGTGAACATGGGTGGCGAAAAGAAAGGAGAAGCGTTGATTGCCTCGCTGCTGCTCGGGGGAGGGGAGATAGCCTTCGACATGTCCGACTCGCTGGGACAGCCTGCGCTGAAGAGCCGGTTGGACTACTTCGAGATGGCGCTGTTATGGAAAGGGACGAGCGGCGAACTGGATGTCGATATCCGCAAAGGACTGCTCAATGTCGGCGGCACCGAGATGGTGAACAACACGCTGCAGGCGTCGCCCCGCAAGCTGCTGACGGCGCGTCTCCCGTTTGCCGTCGACCAGAACGATATGAGAATTACGCTGGAGTCTTCCGAGCTCCAGCTCGACGAATACAAGCTGCTGTTGGAAGGCATGGCCCAGCTGGCCAGCGAGAACAACCCCTTGACGGTGGATATGAAGGTGCAGACCGACGGCGCTTGGCAATTGAAGCCGCTCTTGGCCATTATCCCCGACAGCTATGCCGGATTCAAGAAGGGCATGGATGTGGACGGCCGCGTGAGTCTGGCAGCCACAGCCAAAGGCACGCTGACCGACACCACGATGCCCATGGTCGACGCCCGTGTGCAGATGGAGGGCGGCCGCTTCAGCTATCCCGCGGCATTGCCCTATACATTATATAATATAAGAGGTGACGTGGCGGCACATGTGGACATGAGCAGGGGAGGGGTGAGCGGTGCCCGCATCCACCGTCTCTCGGCCCAGACGCAGGGCAGCAAGGTGAGTGTCACCGGCCGCGCCGACAACCTGATGGGCGACATGAAGGTCGATGCCCATGTCATCGGTGCGCTGCCTCTCGAGGACCTGCTGCCGCTGGTACCCGAAGGGATGGCGGTCGACGCCCTCGGCGATGCCGACCTCGATGTGCAGGCCTGCTTCACGATGAGCCAGTTGAAGCGTCAAGCCCTCGACCAGATGAAGGCCACGGGAAGCCTCAAGTTGGCGAATGTCGACGTGACGCTCGACAGTATCCACGCCAGCGTGCCCCAATTCGACCTCTCGCTGCAGCTGCCGTCAAAGGCATGGGACAATAAGGTGGCCGACGTGACGCTGAAGACACAGAAGCTGAGAATGGAGAGCGGCAACAGCATCAACGCCAAGCTCGAGTATGCAGACATCAATATCGGAGTGAACAACCTGCTGAAGGAAACGCTGCAGGCCGCATGGGGCATCAGCCTTGGTGAGGCAGAAGCCAAGATGGCTGAGACGCAGTTCTCGTCGGGCGGCCTTACCTGTGCGGGAGAGATGTATCTTGATACCACGGAGACACATCCGTTGCGCAGGTTCAACCCTCGCTTCCACTTCTTCACCAACAATGCCGTGCTGAGTAATCCTGACTTGCCCGACGCGCTACGTATGGCGGAGTTCGACGTGAACTATGATGAAAATATTTTCGACCTCAAGAGCGCACAGCTGCAGATGAGCCATACCGACTGCGAGCTCTACGGCACCGTGGAGAACTTCAGGGAGTGGCTGGCCGACAAGGCTATGCTGCATGGCGACCTCAATTTCAAGTCGTCGTATACCGACGTGGACCAGCTGATGAACCTCTTCAGCGGTGTGGGCACCGACAAGGACAGCCTCGAGGCCATGCGCCGCGAGGACACCGTGCCGGCCGACGCCAACCCCTTCATCGTGCCTAAGAATGTCGACATCACCTTCAATACCCATATCCAGCGCAGCGTGGCCTTCGGCAACGACCTGAACGATGTGGCGGGCTCGCTGACGGTGAAAGACGGACAGGCCATCCTCGACCAGATGGGCTTCGTCTGCAAGGCCGCGCGCATGCAGTTGACGGCCTACTACCGCTCGCCGCGTCCCAACCACCTCTTCACAGCCATCGACTTCCACCTGCTCGACATCGAAATTGACGAGCTCATCAATATGATTCCCACCATCGACACGCTGGTGCCTATGCTCAAGGCCTTCAATGGCAACGCCAACTTCCATCTGGCGGGCGAGACCTACCTCAACGCACGCTATCAGCCCAAGATGAGCACCCTGCTCGGATCGGCGGCCATCAGCGGCAAGAACCTGGTGGTGATGGACAACGCCTCAATCTCCAATATCGCCAAACTCATAGGCATGAAGAGCTGGAAGGAAAAGGACGACAAGATACGTATCGACAGCATGGATGTGGAGATGACGTGCTTCCGCAAAGAGATAGAGGTCTATCCCTTCCTGCTGAATATGGGCAGCTACCACTTCTGTGTGTCGGGTACCCACAACCTCGACAACAAGTGCAACTACCATATCGAACTCTTGAAACATCCCCTGCTGTTCAAGGTGGGCGTGGATATCAAGGGGTCGCTCGACAATCCCAAGATCAGTCTGGGCTCGGTTCGCTACTCCGACTTCTACAAGCCCGAGGTGAAGGGCGCCGCCGGCAAGAAGGCCCTCGAACTGAAGGCGATGATACGTGAAGCCCTTGAAAAGAACGTCAGATAAAAAGGAGTGCAAAGGAGTGCAAGGAGAATAAGGAGTGCAAGGACAAATGAAAATAGAAATAAACCACTAACCACTAACCACTAAACACTAACCACTAACCACTGACCACTAAACACTAAACACTAACCACTGAACACTAAACACTGAATGAAATTCTTTCATAGATATAAATCGACAATTCATGGCAACTATCGCCGGGCATACCTCAGGAGTGGTCTCCTGACGGGTCTGATGCTGATGCTCTACATCTTGGTGCGTTGGCTGATGCAAAACCCCGCCGAGAGTCCTGTGTCGTACCTCAGCGACGGCATCCTGCTGGTGGCGGTGTTCCTTTTCATCATGCTCTACCGCAACTCGCTGCCCGAGCGTAAGGCCACCATGAAGGAACTGATGCTCTTCGGCATGGGCACTGCCGTGGTGGCATGTCTGCTCTACGGCCTCTTCGTGTGGCTGTCGGGCTTTGCCATCAAGGACCAGATAAAGGTGTTCACCGAGAACATGATGGAAAACGCACCCTATGCCGACTATCCTGCCTACTACTGGTCGGCCCTCTGGGCGGTGGTGGCAGCGGCAGTCATGGCCGTGCTAGGCTGCTTCGGCGCCTTCATCTCGGCTCTGATACTCAAGAACGAAAAACCTGAAGTGACCGCGGGGAGAAAGAGAAATGATGAGTGATGAATGATGAGTGATGAGTGATGAATGATGAGTGATGAATGATGAGTGATGAATGATGAGTGATGAATGATGAGTGATGAATGATGAGTGATGAATGATGAGTGATGAATGATGAGTGATGAATGTAAAGCCTTAAATGTAAAACATAAAACAATAAAATATATGGATATATCAATCGTTGTACCTTCATATAATGAGGACGAGTCGCTGCCCCATCTGGCAGAATGGATTGACAGGGTGATGAAAGAACATGGCTTCAGCTATGAGGTCATCATTGTCGACGATGGCAGCAAGGACGGCACCTGGCAAGCCGCCGAAAAGCTCCATGCCGCCAATCCCTGCTATCGTGGCATCAAGTTCCGCCGCAACTACGGCAAATCCGCCGCCCTCAACACCGGCTTCGCCGCTGCCCAAGGCGACGTGGTCATCACCATGGATGCCGACCTGCAGGACAGCCCCGACGAGGTGCCCGAGCTCTACCGCATGATTAAGGAGGATGGCTACGATCTCGTCAGCGGATGGAAGAAGAAACGCTACGACAGCAAGCTGGCAAAGAACATCCCGTCGAAGTTCTTCAACTGGACCACCCGTCGCATGAGCGGCATCCACCTCCACGACTTCAACTGTGGCCTCAAAGCTTATCGCCACGACGTGGTGAAGAGCATCGAAGTGTACGGCGAGATGCACCGTTTCATCCCTGTCATCGCCAAGTGGGCCGGCTTCGGCAAGATTGGCGAGAAGGTGGTGCAGCACCGCAAGCGCGAGTTTGGTGTCACCAAGTTTGGCATGAGCCGCTTCATCAACGGCTACCTCGACCTTATGTCCATCATGTTCATGTCGAAGTTCGGCAAGCAGCCCATGCACTTCTTCGGCGCCGTGGGAACGATATCGGGACTCTTTGGCTTCGTGTCACTCATCGTGGTGCTGATACTCCGTATGACGGGCAGCATCTCGCTCACCCATAGCGTCTGGTTCTACCTTTCCATGCTCTTCCTCGTGCTGGGTGTCATGCTCTTCCTCGCCGGTTTCATCGGCGAACTCGTCTGCCGCAACTCCACCACCCGCAACCAATACTTAATTGAGAAAGAGTTATAATACTAAACACTGAACACTAAACACTAAACACTAAACACTGAACACTAAACACTAAACACTGATATGAGCCTTCAATGTGGTATAGTAGGACTGCCCAATGTGGGTAAGTCGACTCTCTTCAACTGCTTGAGCAATGCCAAAGCCCAGGCAGCCAACTTCCCCTTCTGCACCATCGAGCCCAATGTGGGTGTCATCACTGTGCCCGACGAGCGTCTGGCCAAGCTGGTGGAGATTGAGCGTCCGGCCTCTGTGGTGCCCGCCACCGTCGAGATTGTCGATATCGCAGGCCTTGTCAAAGGCGCCTCCAAAGGCGAGGGTCTCGGCAACAAATTCCTTGCCGACATTCGCAACTGCGACGCCATCATCCATGTGCTGCGCTGCTTCGACGACGACAACATCACCCATGTCGACGGTACCGTCGACCCCGTGCGCGACAAGCTTACCATCGACCTGGAACTCCAGTTCAAGGACCTCGAGACCATCGAGAACCGCTACGACAAAGAGGTGAAGAAGGGCAAAGCCGGCGGCGACACCCGTGCCAAGAAACTCGTCGAAGTGATGGACCTCTACAAGGCCGCACTCCTCGAGGGCAAGAGTGCACGTACCGTCCAGCTCGACGAGAACCAGGCCGAGGTGGCTAAAGACCTGATGCTCTTGACCACCAAGCCCGTCCTCTATGTCTGCAACGTCGACGAGGGTTCCGTTGTTAATGGCAACAAATATGTCGATGCCGTACGCGAGGCTGTCAAGGACGAAAACGCCGAGGTGCTCATCATCGGTGCCGGCATCGAAGCCGACATCGCAGAACTCGAGAGCTACGAGGAGAAGCAGATGTTCCTCGAAGACCTGGGCCTCAAGGAGAGCGGCGTCAACCGCCTGATCAAGGCCGCCTACCGCCTCCTCAACCTCCAGACTTTCCTCACCGCCGGTCCCAAGGAGTGCCGCGCATGGACCTTCCGCAAGGGCATGAAGGCACCGCAGACTGCGGGTATCATCCACTCTGACTTCGAACGCGGATTCATCCGCGCCGAGGTCATCAAGTACGACGACTACGTGGCTCTCGGCTCCGAGGCCAAATGCCGCGAAGCCGGCAAGATATCCGTCGAAGGCAAGGACTATGTTGTCCAGGACGGCGATATTATGCACTTCAGATTTAATGTGTAAAAATGATTAATAAGGAGTATAAAGGAGTAAAAGGAGTACGAGGAGTGCAAGACAAATGCACTGTAAAGGGTGTGTTGTCTCGCACTCCTGCACTCCTCGCACTCCTTGCACTCCTTGTTCTACTGGTCTCATCTTGCTCCACCCAGAAGGCCAAGTGGGCCAACATCCGTTACCACAACCTCACCTGCCACTACAACGTATGGTGGAACGGCAACGAGAGCCTCAAGGCTGGCAAGCTCAAGATGCGCAAGCAGGCTGTCGACGACTACACCCAGATGCTGCCTGTCGAAAACACCGGCACCGATGAGCTGGCGCGCAGCCTCAACCCCGACTTCGACCGTGCTATCGAGAAGGGTGTCAAGGGCATAAAAAAACATAGCATCTTCGTCAAAGGCGAGGAGCATGTGCCCTACATCAAAGAGTGTTACCTCATGACGGCCTATGCCACCTTCTACAAGCACGACTACGTCTCCACCGCCAACACCTGCAATATCCTCATCAGCCAGTTCACCGGCACCCGTGCCGGCGACGAGGGCGCCGTGCTGCTGGCACGCTGTCTCACCAAAGACAAGCAGTATGCCGAAGCCGAGGCCACCCTCGACCAGCTGGTGCGCAACCTCGAGAAGGGCAACTTCTCGCGCTCACAGCGCGACAAGCTCTATATGGCCATGGTCGAGGCGACCATCCCGCAGGAGAAATACAAGAAGGCCGTCGAGTACATCCATCTGGCCATCGACGCCTCCTCCGACAGTTACGCCAAGGCGCGCCTAAACTTCCTCATGGCACAGATTTACCGCAAGCTCGAGAAACGCGCCGTCGCTGCCAAATACTACGACGAGGTGCTCTCCTTCGGCCCGCCCTATGTCATGGAGTTCAACGCTAAACTCGGTGAGGCGTCCTGCGCGGACCTCAACACCCTCGGCGAGGCTGGCCTGAAGAAACTCGAGAAGCGGCTCGACAACATGCTCAAGGACAAGAAGAACGAGGAGTATCGCGACCAGATATACTTCGCCAAGGGCGAGATGTACCTCGGCGTCAAGCAGCCGCAGAAGGCCTGCGAAAACTACCGACTCAGTGTCGCCGTGTCGCGCGAGAACAAAGCCCAGCGTGCCCAGTCATCCATACGCATGGGCGAGGTGCTTTACAGCGTCTTCGAGGACTATGACCAGTCGCAGCTCTACTACGACACCGCCATGCAGAACATCACGCCGGATTATCCGGGCTACCCCGCCATCCAGCGACGCTACAATATGCTCACCGAGCTGTGCTCCTTCACCCGTGTCTACCAGCGTTGCGACAGCCTGAAGAACTTGGCGATGATGCCCGAGGCCGAGCGCGTCAAACTCATCAACGAAAAGATAGAACTCCTCAAGCAACAGGAGGCCGAAGCACGTGAGCGTGAACTCCTCGAAGAGTTGAAGAACGAGAACCAGGCACAGCAGAACACCCTCACGGGCGATTGGTATTTCTACAACGCACAGGCGGTGCAGAAAGGCAAGGAGGCCTTCCGCCAGCGCTGGGGCATGCGTGTCCTCGAGGACTTCTGGGTGCTCTCCAACAAGAAGATGATGGCCTCGTTGGTTATCCCCGAGGAAGAGGAGACCGCCGATGCCGACAGCGACACCATCGCCGCCGACTCATCACTCATCACTCATCGCTCATCGCTCCACACTAATAACTACGGCAGCCCCGACGACCCACACGCTGTGGCTTTCTACCTCAAGGACATCCCTTCGTCGCAGCAGCAGCTCGACTCCATCGACTCGCTCACCTCGGTATGCCTCCTCGGCGCCGGCTATATCTTCTATGACGGCGTGCATAATGTGCCGCGAGCCCTCGAATGCTACCACCGCCTGGCTGCCGACTACACGTCGCATCCCGAGATTGTGCAGGCTTTCTATATGCTCTACCGCATCTACGACCGGCAGGGCAATACGCCGCAGGCCAACTACTATCGCGACATGGTACTCATGGGATTCCCCGACTGCGACTTCGCCAATCTCATCCGCGACAACGAGTATTACAAAGAACTCATCCGCCGCGAACGTGTCGTCGAGGCCGACTACGAGGAACTCTATGACCACTACGCCGATGGCCACTACACGCAGGTCATCGCCATCGCCGAGCGTGCCGAAGAGAACTACCCTGGCAATGCCTCGCTCAACAAGTTCCGCTTCTGGAAGGCCCTGGCGCTAGCCAACAAAGGACTGCGTGACGACGCTATCGCCACCCTGCAGCCCCTCGCCGCCTTGCCGACCACCGACAGCATACAGCCGCTCGCTGCTAAGCACCTAGCCTTCCTTCAGGATTCCACCTTCGACTTCAACAGCGAGGAAATCATCGACCGCAAATCCCCAGAAAAATCAAAAGACTCCATTAACTCAATTAATTCAATTAATTCCATTAATTCCACCAGCTCCGAGTCCGCCGCCTCCGAGGAGGAACTCCCCCCGGAATCACAAATCTACCGCTACCGCGAGAACCAGCAACTCTTTGTCATCATCATCGTCAACGACCGCACGGTCAAAGCCACCGAGCTGCAATACAAGATTGCTGCCTTCAACAACCAATACTACTCCAACTCGGGATATAAGGTCAACGCCACGCTGTTCTCCGACACCACGCAGATTCTCACAATACACACCTTCCTCTCCGACGACGAGGCCATGCAGTACTGGCGCCACCTGCAGCAGGAGGAGAGTCCGCTCCGCCAGCTCGCCGACGGCGACCATCAGGAGTTCGTCATCACCACACAGAACTACGCCACCTTCTACAATCGAAAAGACCCTGCGGCCTACGAACCCTTCTTCAAGAAGTATTACCTGAACAAAAAGAAATAATTCAATTAAATAATTAAAAATATGGCTAGAACAATGGAAGTAGAAAGCAACGCTATCAACATCATCAATCACGGTACCCTTATCAAGGGCGACATCACCGCCACCGGTGACTTCCGTCTCGACGGTACCCTCGAGGGCAACATTCAGCTCAACGGTAAGCTCGTCGTCGGCGACAGCGGCGTGGTCAATGGAAACATTCTCTGCCTCAACGCCAACATCATCGGCACCGTCAACGGCAACCTCTCCGTCAAGGAACTCCTCTCCCTCAACGCCACCGCGCGTGTCAAGGGCGACATCCTCATCAACAAGCTTTCCATCGAGCCTGGCGCCGTCTTCACCGGCAAGTGCCGCATGCTCGATGAGGTGCGTCAGCAGCAGGAGGCCGAGGCCGCTGCCGCCGCCGCTCCCGCCGAAGAAGAGGAATAATGGAGATACTGAAGACCCTTTTTGAGCAGTGGGCGGGCGTTCCCTGTACGGAATGCCTCGCCCTGGGCGCTAACGGCTCCTCCCGCCGCTACTACCGCCTCGTAGGTGAAAGGTTAAAGGTGAAAGGTGAAATGGGTGCTGCCGCAGGCAATACCTCTCACCTTACGGCTATCGGCTGCATCAATGACGACATACGCGAGAACGAGGCCTTCTTCGCCTATTCCCGCCACCTCCATGCCAAGGGGATGCCTGTGCCCGAACTCTATGCCGTCGACGACGACCGGCGCCACTACCTCCAGCAGGACCTCGGCGACCAGACGCTCTACGGCCTCCTCTACGACAAGAAGCGGCAGGGTGGGGGATTCGACGCCGAGATGCTGGGCCTGTATAAGAAGACCCTTGCCGACCTCGCCGCCATCCAGCAGGCGGGTGCCGACATGGACTTCTCCGTGGCTTATCCCCGCGCAGCCTTCGACCGTCAGTCTATCCTCTGGGATCTCAACTATTTCAAGTACCATTTCCTCAAGCTCGCCCATATACCTTTCGACGAGCAACGTCTGGAGGACGACTTTAACACCCTCGTCGACTTCCTCCTGCAGGCCGACTGCAACTATTTCCTCTACCGCGACTTCCAGAGCCGCAACATCATGCTGCTACTCACTACCCACTACCCACAACCAACTCTATATTACATCGACTACCAAGGCGGTCGCCGTGGTGCGGCACAGTACGATGTGGCGTCGCTGCTCTACAGCGCCAAGAGCGACCTCCCCGAGGCTATCCGTCAGGAGTTGCTGGGTCATTACCTCGATGTGCGCGGCATCCGCGGCGAGGAACGTCAGCGCTGGCTCGGCCACTTCTGGGGGTATGTCCTCGTGCGTATCCTTCAGGCCCTCGGCGCCTACGGCTACCGTGGTCTCTTCGAACAAAAGGATTATTTTATTCAATCCATCCCCCTGGGACTCAACAATCTCCGCCGGCTTTTGGAAGACCATCCTCTACCCATTCCTCTTCCCGAGATTAATGCTATCGTCCCTTCACTCCCTCTCACTCCCTCTCACTCCCTTTCACTCCCTGTAGGTTCTTCTCACTCCCTTTCACTCCCCCCCCAAAAATCACTCCTAAGTGAATCCTCTCTCACCGTCACCGTCCTCTCCTTCAGTTTCAAAAAAGGCCTCCCCACCGACCCCTCCGGCAACGGCGGCGGCTTCATCTTCGACTGCCGCGCCTTGCCCAACCCCGGCCGCTATCCAGAGTACAAGTGCTATACCGGTAAGGATCGTCCCGTCATCGAGTTCCTGAAGAAGGAACCCGCCGTTGACCAGTTCCTCGACCACGCCAAAGCCCTCGTCGGACAGAGCGTCGAGAAATATCTGGAGCGCAACTTCACCAACCTTCAGGTCTCCTTCGGATGCACCGGCGGACAGCACCGCTCCGTCTACTGCGCCGAACACCTCGCCCGCTGGATATCAGACACCTATCCTTGCCGCGTCGAGATTCACCATCGCGAGCAAGACAAATAAATACGGTATTTTATCTAAACGGCATACAACGTACTGACAATGTGCATTGTATGCCGTTTTTGCATTTCGTGCAAAAGGGTCTAAAAAACCACTTTTGCAACAGATTGATTCCCAATACCTAATCCCTATCAACACCGTACCAACACCGTACCAACACCGTACCATCTCCGTACCAACTCCTACCATAGTCGGAGATGATAGGGTGATGATTGGATGTTGGTAGGCCGAAAAAAGCTGTTTTGTGTCTCCTCGAATCTGTTTTTGCACAATAAAAACGAAGGATTGATAAAAAATATTAATCTGAAAACCAACGATATGAAAAATATTTTCACAAAATATTTTGTCGGTTTGAAAAATGTTCGTACTTTTGCACCCGATTTCGAGAGAGAAATCACCGCTAAAAGCAAAAAAAATGCCGCATTCGTCTAGTGGTCCAGGACATCTGCCTCTCACGCAGAAGATCATCAGTTCGACTCTGATATGCGGTACCAAAGCGACAAACCCACAAGGTTTGTCGCTTTTCTTTTTTCCAGTTTTTGTCTCTTTAGTTTGTTGCCCATGACTTCTTTGTGCCTTCTATGATGGTTCGGCGATCCTTCGGCGGTGTACCCTGTTGGATAAGACGAAAAAAAAAATCATATTCCCATCAGAAACACATGATTACAAGAATACATACCTATGTATGTTCATTCGCAATGAGCTGATTTGTTTGTTTTTATAAAGAATTTTATCCCACAAAGGCTCAGTATCAAAAATAATTATGTATATTTGCACTTGATTTAGACGCGAGAAAGTCTAATCAATGCAAAAAGCATTTGTTATAGGTCGTCCTTGAAATTGCCCATTTCAAAATAACTAGTCGACTTGATACTGATGCCTTTGCTTATTTGGTATGTTTTCGCCCTATGGCGTTTGCATATTCAACAGCATGGGATAAAGTTCAAAGTTTCAAACTAGTTAGGTCGGGCAAAACCTCAAGGATTGAAACGGGCAACATTGATTCCATGCTTTTTTAATTGATGTTTAACCGCCAATCCCGGGAATCAGTGAGGCACAAGAAGGATTAAAAGAAATGAAGAAAATAATATTGATAGTAGCCATGATGAGCCTAGGTGTAATGATGAATGCTCAGAACACCAAGAGGTATTATTGTGAGGTGGTGGGAATGTATGAGCATAAGTATGGATACCTAGAATGCAACGTTGTCATTTCGTTTGATGACGCTCCTTTCAGCAATCGATTCGACAAGCCGGAACTTGGTAGAAACAGATTAGCAAAAAAGGATGGCCGGACATTTACTTCGATGATGGATGCAGTAAACTATATGTCGCATCAAGGTTGGCAAATGTTGCAAGTTTATTGCAATTCTAATATAGGCTCTACCCATTATGTAATGTACAAAGATGCAACAAGTAAAGCAAATGCTGTTGAGAACATTTGGATTGGTTCAGGTAGATCCGAATATGGGCAATATGAAGAAGTACGACCACTTATCGAAATTATTCATTGGGATAATGAAAGTGAAATAGAAGAAGAACAATAAAATACATCAAAATGAAAAACAAATTTTTATTAATGGCAATGATGGGAATGTCCATCTGTGGTATGCTTTGCTCCTGCAAACCGAACAATCAGAAACTCATTGTTGGTAAATGGTATTGTGATGACAACCATTGCGAAATTCAGTGGATTGAATTAAAGGCGGATGGCATTCTCATAGATGCTGACGGTGATGCGTATGAGTATAAAATCAGTGATGACGACCTTATTGTTTCGAACAATGCTGGTTCAAGAGCATTAAAGATTGTTGAACTTACTAAACAGAATCTTGTGCTGCAAAGGGAAAATGTCATTATGCGTTTTGTCAAAGATAGTGCTAATTGCAATAATGGCACCGATTATACCGAAAGCGAACAAGTTGACTCTGCTACTGCGTTTGACGAAGACGATGTAGAAGTGGCCTTATATGATGGTGGTGAAGGCGAAGAAACTGTTAGTGAAGAGTATTTTGACAACGGTAATGTTAGGAAGAAAACAATCTATAGAAATGGTCTAAAATACAAAACCACTGAGTATTTTGAGAATGGAAAAGTGTTCGAAGAAATGGTATTTGACAAAAATGGAAATTATTCCGGGGATTGGAGAATATATGGACCTGATTTGGATGGAAATGGGTATTATTTGATTTTCGAAAGCAAAATTGATGAGAATGGGAATGGTTATGAATGGTATAGATATGATGGAAACCGAAGAAGGGCAACCGATTTCAGTGTAAAATCGACTTTCGTAAATCACAAACTAGTCTCAGAAGTTGGTTCGGAACTCATTAATGGAGAGTGGAGAGAAATAAACTATTAAAAACAATATCAATATGAAAGGTAGATCTACAATTTCGGTTATTGCAGTGCTTGTATTAGTCGCTGCCATCATCATGCTTATCACTCGTTTTGATTTCAATCACATGGACGGTGATGGTTGGACTATCCTCCTAATAATTGCTGGTGTGTTATTAGGTGTGATAGCACTAATCTTTCGGGGTTCTTCCAAACCTAAAGAAGAAACCAAGGAAGAACCATATGATGAACTAAAATTGAAACATGCAGAATTGAAATTACAAGAGCTTCATAAAAGTGGCATTCTCACAGATAAGGAATATCAGAAGAAGCTAATCGAGGCGAGAATGAAGATGGGTGGCTGCAAGAAAACCGTTGAAAACTTGAAAGCCTTGTTGGATGCTGGACTACTCACACAGGAGGAATATGACCAGAAAGCCAATGAAGCTTATGAAAAGAGCAAACACACACCCTCTACTGACGAGAATATTACATCCAACGACCCAGCAGATAAGGTGGCACGACTTGTGGAACTGAGGGATGCCGAACTTATCACACAAGAAGAGTTTGAGGAGCAAATGTCAAAATTATAAACATATATGACTGACGACCAGATAAACAGATTATTGGAACTGCAAAAGAGGTTTGATGCCGGGGATATAAGTAAAGATATGTTCGACCTTGGTGTGTCGGCTATCCGTGGTGCTGACAAAAGCAATGCAGATTCTTCCCAAGCAGATACCACCCCTGACACCCATAAAAAACGCAATATCATTATCGCCGTTATCGTCACTGTGGTGGTGCTGCTATCAGTAGGTCTTTTCCTGCTGCTACAAAACAAGGACAAAGGCGAGATACAGATAGGGCAAATGAATGTGAATTTTCCAGATGATTATACTGTTATGAATGTTGTCGAACGCTACTGTACTGCCATTTGCGAGAACGATTTTACAACATTAGCTTCACTCTATGCCCCAACGGTTGAACGTTATCAGGATGCCTACGACAAAGATCGGGATTATGTTATCGGATGTCATCAGCGATACGACAACACATTCAAGGTACACGGTAAGCATAGTTCTATACGGCGAGAGACATTCAAAATGGAACCGATAAGTAATAACCGGGTGTCCGTGGTTGTTGTCGAAGATTATTCCATCGACAGGGAGGATAAAAGCAAGTATTCCGTTTTCGTCCTAGAAAAGCATTTTGTCATCGACTCAGCATATCACATCGTCAGCGTTTACGACAACCAGTTGGCCAAGTCGAAGGGTGTACAATCCATAGGACAACTGGCAAGCTCTGCATTCAGCTATGTAATGAAGGAGTATGCGAGAGGAGCAGAACCGTTGGATGTCGGAACGGTTTACAACAAGGTGGATTTCCGTAAGAGTGATGATTTTTGCAACCTTGTGAGGCAGATAGTTTCCTCGGATAGCGATTTTCAGACCATGATGAATAGCAATGTCCGTACCACAGAGTTTATGGTTTTGGCAATGGGCAAGATTGGCTCATTCGACATTGTGGGAGACGATTATTCAATTTCCCTTAATCAATACATGGGTGGAGAGATGAAGATTTCCATAAAGGTAAACGGGCATTGGTATGATTGGGAATCTCCGGATTATATGAGTACACCACTATATCCAGGTGAGGTTGAGGATGATGAGATTGAGGCTGAATAACCATTGGCAATGAGCAAAAAAGGCAGCATCAGTAATCTGATGCTGCTCTTTATGGCATTTGTTCTTTAAAAGTTGTATGCGAAATCGAAATGGTCAAGTGCCTCGACATACTCCAGACACTTGATTCGACTGCAATGATTCTCTTTTGCCGTTTTTCTATATTCGGTGATGACATTGCTAAGGCCGCGAGCAATGATGTATAGACCCTCATGGTGTTCAAAATCAGCCTCACCACCTTCAAAATATCCTTCACCAAATATAATTTGTTTGTCCCAATCCAGCATACTGACATTGTTTGGAGCTTGAGTATAGTTGGAAGGTGCTTGATACCAATTTCCATATTTGCGGTAGATGGTAATGGCAATTCGGTTAGGTGTAAATTCATTGACTCTAACTTTTACCTTATCTTTGCCAAGCCACTTGTCATATCTGTTTTGTTAACAAGTCTCAAATCCAAATTGAGACAGATTATAGGTTTTTATTACCTCTCCAGCAATGTAACCTTTTTTCATTCTTGCCATAGTTATTTTCCTTTCTTTTCTAATTTTGTCCTGCGTGAGTATATCTTCAACTCCACGCCATATTCATTGTGCAATTTCTTAATGAGGCCGCTGAACGCATCAAGCCGAACCCTTTTACGACCTAGCAATTTCGCCGCCTCACCAAGTTCTAATGTAATCTCTTTCCCCGGCTGCAACTCCCCAAATGTGTCGGCGAGAGTCTGTAGGTCGGGGTCATTATAGGTTTTCTTCTCCAGCGGCTTTTCAATTCCCATTGCCGCCTTCAATTCTTCGATTTCTTCCCTCTGGCCATATATCTCACTGCCAAAGAGCCTTTCTAAAATTCTTTCTATCATTGATTTGTTTTTTTATGACACTACTTTCCATATATTTCATCATATCCCAAATCCTCTCCAAGTCTTCCATAAAGTAGTTCGAGAATAGTTCGGTTAGGGGTACCAAGCCTTCCCAAAACAGGGAGGCTATTTTTATTTTGTCGTGTGCGGAAAAAGTTGTATCTTTGCATCTTGATTTATGGGACGTTATTTTATACATCTGGCCTATAACGGTGCGAGTTACAATGGTTGGCAAACCCAGCCTGCTCTCCCGACCGTCCAGCAGACGTTGGAGGAGGCTCTCTCCACACTCCTGCGGCAGAAGATTGCCGTGGTGGGCTGCGGCAGGACGGACACCGGCGTGCACGCCAGCGATTTCTACGCACACTTCGACTATTCAGTGTTAAGTGAGCAGTGTTTAGTGTTTAGTGATGCTGCGCAGATCGGCGATAGCCAACTTAACACTAAACACTTAACACTAAACACTCTCATTTTTAAGCTTAACTCCTTCCTGCCGCCCGATATCGCCATCTTCGACATCTTCCCGGTGGCGGACAACGCCCATGCGCGGTTCGACGCCACGGCAAGGACTTACCAGTATCATGTCAGTGACCGCCGGCTGCCGTTCCGCCAGGGACAGTACTGTCGGATCTATTACCGTCCCGACATCGACCTCATGAACGAGGCCGCTCGCGTACTCATGGAGTATGAGGACTTTACCTCCTTCGCTAAGCTGCACACCCAGGTGAAGACGAATATCTGTCATCTCACCGAGGCCCATTGGGACGAGGTGGGGGAGGAGTTAATCTTCACTATCCGTAGCAACCGCTTCCTGCGCAATATGGTGCGGAGTGTCACCGGCACTCTGCTCGATGTGGGGCGCGGCAAGCTCACCATCGACGGCCTCCGCGAAATCATAGAGAAGAAAGACCGCTGCGCCGCCGGCGTGAGTATGCCGGCCTGCGGACTTTTCCTGACGAAGGTGGATTACCCTGAGAAATTGAAAAATGTGAATTGAAAATTGAAATCGTATGAAATATATTGAGGTTAGTTTTACGATGGACAATACCAGCTTGTTCCGTGACCTGCTGGTGGATACGCTGGGCAACGAAGGCCCCTACGAGAGTTTTGTGGAGACGAAGGACGGCCTGAAGGCTTACGTGCCTATAAATCTCTTCGACGAGTCGTGGCTCCGACAGCAGATGCAAGAGCTCCACGACCAATTCCCAACTTTCAATTCTCAATTTTCAATTCAGGAAATGCCAGACAAGAATTGGAATGAAGAGTGGGAAAAGGGTCATCGGGCTGTGCTGGTGGAGTATAATGGTGGCAGCGTATGGGTTAGGGCGCCGTTTCATCCCCATCGTGACGATGTCAGCTACGAGCTGATTATCGAGCCCAAGATGAGTTTCGGTACCGCCCACCATCCCACCACCTACATGATGCTCAGCTATGTGGCTGAGCTCGACATGCAGGGCAAGCGGGTCCTCGATATGGGCTGTGGCACCGCCGTGCTGGGAATCCTGGCCAAGATGCGCGGCGCCAGCTATGTGGAGGGCATCGACATCGACGAGTGGGCCTTTGCTAATGCCCGCGAGAATGCCGCCACCAACCACGTGGAGATAACCCTCAAACTGGGCGACGCCAGCCTGCTGGCTGCTGCCGGCGACCAGCAAGCCGCTTTTGATATCATCATTGCCAATATCAACCGCAATATCCTCCTGGCCGATATGGATAAATATGCCGCTGTACTTAAGGCCGGTGGCACCCTGCTACTCAGCGGCTTCTACGAGGCCGACGAGGCGGCGCTGGTGGCCCGTGCCGAAGAACTCGGCATGACATTGAAAAACAGGAAAAACCGCGACGGCTGGTCCGCACTGGAACTAACTCTTAATTCTTAATTTTTAATTCTTAATTGTTTTGATTGTTTGTATAGCGGAGAAGCCGAGTGTGGCGAAAGAAATCGCCAAGGTGTTGGGAGCCAACACCTCGCATGACGGTTATATGGAGGGCAACGGCTATCAGGTGACGTGGACCTTCGGTCACCTCTGCACGCTGAAGGAGCCGCAGGACTACTGCGAGCAGTGGAAGCGCTGGAGCCTCGGATCACTGCCGATGATACCATCCCGTTTTGGTATCAAACTCATTGATAACCAAGGCTACGAGAAGCAATTCAAGACCATCGAGCGTCTGATGCAGGCCGCCGACAGCATCATCAACTGCGGCGATGCCGGACAGGAGGGTGAACTCATCCAGCGCTGGGTGATGCAGAAGGCACGGGCCAAGTGCCCTGTGCAGCGCCTGTGGGTGTCGTCGCTGACGGAGGAGGCTATCCGCGAGGCTTTTGCACAGCTGAAGCCGCAGGACGAATATCAGAGCCTCTACGAGGCAGGCCTCTGCCGCGCCATCGGCGACTGGCTGCTGGGCATGAATGCAACACGGCTCTATACGCTACGTTTCCGTCGCGACCCTAAGCAAGTGCTGAGTATCGGGAGGGTGCAGACCCCCACGCTGGCCATGATAGTGAAGCGCTATTTCGAGATAAAAGATTTCAAACCAGAGAAGTACTGGATACTTTCTACCCTCTACCGCGGGGTGACATTTAACTCTACCAAGGGTAAAATGAAGAATGTTGAAGAGGGGCAGAAAGCCATGGAAGCCATCAAAGGGAAAGACTTTGAGGTGACTTCCGTGGAGCAGAAAGCGGGCACCGAGGCGCCGCCGCGACTGTTCGACCTCACGAGCCTTCAGGTGGAGTGCAACAAGAAATACTCTTTCTCGGCCGACGACACGCTGAAGTATATCCAGAGCCTATACGAGAAAAAACTCACCACCTACCCGCGTGTCGACACCACCTTCCTCTCCGACGACATCTATGCCAAATGTCCTGCCATCCTACAGGGTATCAGGCCTTATGCGCCTCTGATCCAGCCGCTGATGGGGAAGAAGCTGAAGAAAAGCAAGAAGGTGTTCGACAGCAGCAAGGTGACCGACCACCATGCCATCATCCCCACGGGCACCGACCCGTCGACGGTGAGCATCTCGCTCGACGAGAAGCGCGTCTATGACATGGTAACCCGCCGATTCATTGCCGTTTTCTACCCTGACTGCAAGTTCTCGACGACGACAGTCTTGGGGGAGGTGGAGAAGGTGGAATTCAAGGCCACCGGCAAGCAGATACTGGAGGAGGGCTGGCGCACGGTTTTCGGGGGAAAATCAGAATCCTCGGAAAATTCTGAAAACGCTGAGAATTCAGACAAGGAGCAGACGCTTCCGGCCTTTGAGAAAGGCGAGCATGGCCCCCACGAGCCCTCGCTCACCGAGAAGCAGACCACGCCGCCTAAGCCCTATACCGAGGCTACGCTGCTCCGTGCCATGGAGACCGCCGGCAAAACTGTGGAGGACGAGGAGCTGCGCGACGCCCTCAAAGCCAACGGCATCGGCCGCCCTTCGACGCGTGCCGCCATCATTGAAACGCTCTACAAGCGCAACTATATCAGCAAGGTGCGCAAGAGTCTTGAGCCTACGCCCATGGGCATTGCCCTGGTGGGTGTGATCCAGGAGGAGCTGTTGAAGAGTGCCGAACTGACGGGCCAGTGGGAGAAGAAGCTGCGTGACATCGAGGCCCATAAGTACAGCGCAGCACAGTTTATCGAGGAGCTGAAAGCCATGACAGCGCAAGTGGTGCAGCAGGTGATGAGTGACGTGACGAGAACGATGCAGTATTAATTTGAAAAATGAGGATTGAAGAATATAATAAACGGCTCGTATTTGCGTTATTATAAATTATGATTACGGAGAACATAGAAAAGATTCGTGCGGAGTTGCCCGAAGGGGTAAAACTCATCGCCGTAAGTAAATTGAAGCCTGTGGAGGACATCCGGGAGGCTTACAACGCCGGTCAGCGCGCCTTCGGTGAGAACTACGCCACCGAGCTGCGCGACAAGCATCCGTTGTTGCCGGCCGATATTGAGTGGCATTTTATCGGTCATTTACAGGGCAAGCAGTTGAAGTACTACATTCCTTATGTGAGTATGATACATGGAGTGGACAGCATCGAGCACCTCGAAGAGGTGGAGAAGGCTGCCGCCAAAGTGGGCCGCAAGGTTGACGTGCTGCTGCAGGTGCATGTGGCGCAGGAAGAGACCAAGTTCGGCTTTGCCCCGGAGGAACTAGATAATTTTCAATTTTCAATTGTCAATTTTCAATTTGTAAGGGTCTGTGGTGTGATGGGCATGGCCTCCCATACCGAAGACGAGTCCCGTGTCCGTGCCGACTTCCGTGCCATCCGCGCCATCTTTGACCGCCTTAAGGCAGGCCCCTTTGCCGGCCACCCCGAGTTTAAGGAAATCTCCATGGGCATGAGCCACGACTGGCGCATCGCCGTGGAAGAGGGAAGTACCATGATTCGTCTCGGAACCTCCATCTTTGGCGCCAGAGACTATTCTAGAATTAAAAATTAATAATTAAAAATTAAAAATCATGGGTAACGTACTTCTTGACAAGAGTGTTGATTTCGCTGTGCGGTGTGTGAAGTTCTATAACTATCTGCGCGATGAGAAAAGGGAATATGTCATGAGTAAGCAAATGTTGCGGAGTGGAACCAGTATCGGCGCTAATATTAGTGAAAGCCAAGGATCTCAATCAAACCCGGATTTTATTGCCAGATTGCATATTTCGCTCAAAGAAGCCAAAGAAACATCCTATTGGCTTTTGGTTCTATATCGATCGGAAATTATTAACGAGACAGAATATAATTCCATGAATGACGATTTAAAAGAGATAATCGCCTTGCTTGTTTCAATCATCAAATCCGTCAAAGTCAATTCCCAATAAGATTGTCAAATATTATTAATTTTTAATTCTTAATTTTTAATTAATATAAGATGCAGATTTTTAAAAATAGCAAACAAATCATCATGTCCTACGTGGTTATCACCCTGGGACTGATGATCTACACCTTCGGATGGTCGGCATTCATGCTGCCGGCAAAGATTGTCGGCGGCGGCGTCAGCGGCCTCTCGGCTATCCTCTATTATGCCGCGGGCATCCACATCCCCATCGGTATTCTGAACCTGGTGTTCAATGGCATCCTTGTGGCCATAGGCTTCAGGATGCTGGGCTCGAAGTTCGGCGCCAACACCATCTATGGCATCGCCATGAGCTCCGTCTTCTTCATCATGTGGCAGCAGGGTCTGCATGTGGAGAACCTCTTCATGAACCCCGACGGCACCATGCAGTTCGACCCCTTCATGTGCGCCATCATCGGCGGCGCCCTCTGCGGACTCGGCATCGGCTTGAGCTTCATCATGGGTGGCAATACCGGTGGTACCGACATCATCGCACTCATCGTGTGCAAATACCACGATGTGTCACCGGGACGTATCATCATGCTTATCGATATCGTCATCGTGGGCTGCTCCTACTTCGTCTCCGGCAAGTTGGGCAACGTGGTCTACGGCTATGTCGTCATGGGTGTGATGACCTATGTGCTCGACATGGTGCTCGACGGCAACAAGCAGAGCTACCAGATCATGGTCTTCTCGCTCAAGAATGAGGAGATTGGCGACGCTGTGGCCCGCGAGGTGGGTCGTGGCGCCACGCTCCTCGACGCCGAGGGCTGCTACACCAAGCAGGGACAGAAGGTGCTCCTCATGATGGTACACCGCACCGACAAGTCCCACGTCATGCAGATCATCCACCGCATCGACGAGAACGCCTTCATCTCGGTCAACAAGGCCCAGGGCGTCTATGGTAAGAATTTTGAAAAGCTAAAATTGTAATAACGAAATACCGTAATACCGTAATATCGAAAAAACGTAATATCGAAATAACGACATGAAACTCATATCTCCTTCACTTCTCTCTGCCGACTTCGGCAATCTTCAGCGCGACATCGAGATGCTCAACGCCAGCGAGTGCGACTGGCTGCATGTCGACGTGATGGATGGCCTCTTCGTGCCCAATATCTCGTTTGGCCAGCCCATCGTCAAGCACATCAAGAAGCACGCGCAGAAGCCGCTCGACGTGCACCTGATGATTGAGGAACCTGGCCGCTATGTGCAGGATTTCCGTGATGCTGGTGCCGATATCCTGACCATCCATTATGAGGCTTGCCACCACCACGACCGTGTGCTCCACGCCATCCACGACGCGGGCATGAAGGCCGGCGTGGTGCTCAACCCCTCGTCGCCTATCTGCCTGCTCGAGGACATCATCCAGGAGTGCGACCTGGTGCTTCTCATGAGCGTCAACCCCGGCTTCGGCGGTCAGAAGTTCATCGAGAATACCTATAGCAAGGTGCGTCAGCTGCGTGCCCTCTGCGATCGCAAGAATCCGCAGTGCCTCATCGAGGTCGACGGCGGCGTCAACCTGCAGAACGCCCCCAAACTCTTCGAGGCCGGTGCCGACGTCCTTGTGGCCGGCAACGCCGTCTTCAAGAGCGACGACCCGCAGAAGACAATCCACGACATGAAGAATTAACGACAAATCCTTTTTGTTTTAAAGACAAGAAAGGACAACAAAAACAATATTAATTTGTCTTTCTTGTTTTTCTTGTCTTCCAAAAAAGAAAAAATGAAAAGACCTTGTCTTATAATAGCCCCTGGCAAGGAGAAAGCCATCCTGCGCCGTCATCCGTGGATATTCTCGGGTGCGGTAAAACGTATCGAGGGTGAGCCGCAGGAAGGCGACCTCGTGGATGTCGTCGACGCCCATGGCCAGTGGATGGCCACGGGACATTATCAGAACGAGAGTATCATCTGCAAAGTGCTCTCTTTCGACACGCCCGATATCAACGAAGATTTCTTCCGCGCCCGTTTTCGTTCTGCGATCAGCTACCGTGCAAATCTCGGCTTCTTCAACTACCTCAAGCAATCAAGCAATCAAGCAATCAAGCAATCCACCAATGTCTTTCGTCTTGTCCATGCCGAGGGCGACTACCTCCCCGGCCTCGTGGCTGACTGGTACAACGGCGTGCTGGTGCTGCAAGCCCATAGTGTGGGTATGCACCGGATGTTCCCCATGTTTGTGGATATCCTGAAGGATGAGCTACAACCTTACGGCCTCCAATCCATCTTCGACAAGAGCTCCGCCACCGTCCCCTCCCTGCAGGGAGGGGTGGCACGAAGTGCCGGGGTGGGGGAGGACGGCTACCTCTACGGCCCCGAGCCTCTCGAGCACGAGATCACGGAAAGTGGCAACCGACTGCTCATCAATTTCTTCGAAGGCCAGAAGACGGGCTTCTTCGTCGATCAGCGTGAGAACCGAAAGCTGGTACAAGACCTCGCCCGCGGTCACCGTGTCCTCAACTGCTTCGGCTACACCGGGGGCTTCTCCCTCGCTGCCCTCCGTGGCGGTGCCGAGTATGTGGAGACCGTGGATATTTCGAAGAAAGCCATCGACCTCTGCAACCGTAATGTGGAGCTGAACTTCGGCCCCGACGCCCCCCACCAAGGCACCGTCGCCGACGTCCTGTCAGTGTTTAGTGGTAAGTGTTCAGTGTTAAGTAAAGCTACACAGGATTGCGTCAGCCAACTAAACACTAAACACTCAACACTAAACACTCAATTTGATTTCATCATCCTCGACCCTCCCGCCTTCGCCAAGAACCATCGCTCCCTCCAGCAGGGACTGAAAGGCTACCGCGCCATCAACCAGCGTGCCATGGAGGCGCTGCCCGCCGGAGGCCTTCTGATGACCTTCTCATGTAGCCAGGCCGTCAGCAAGGAAGACTTCCAGACCATGGTCTTCACCTCGGCTATGAACGCCCACCGCCGCGTCCGCATCGTCCGCCAGCTGCCCCACGCCATGGACCACCCCGTCTCCATCCATCACCCCGAAGGCGAATATTTAAAAGGACTCCTTTTGCAAGTTGAATAAGGAAACAGATACTAATAGTAACGAAATAACGTTATTGCATAAAAAAGAAACAATGGAATTAGGATACCAGAAAATAGACAAATACGACGAAGCGTGTGTCAAAGAGATGGCTGAGCATTACAAGGCTATCCTTAAGTTGCTGGGCGAGGATACCGAGCGAGAAGGACTCCTGAAGAGTCCCGAGCGTATCGCCAAGGCCATGCTCTTCTTCACCAATGGCTACGACCTCAACCCCGAGGATATCCTCCGCAGTGCCATGTTCCATGAGGACTACAAGCAGATGGTCGTCGTCAAGGACATCGAGCTCTACTCGCTCTGCGAGCACCACATGGTGCCCTTCGTAGGCAAAGCCCATGTGGCCTATATCCCCAATGGCACTATCGTGGGCCTGAGCAAGATACCGCGTGTCGTCGATGCCTTCGCCCGTCGCCTGCAGGTGCAGGAGCGTCTCACCAAGCAGATCAAGGACTGCATCCAGGAAGTCCTTAACCCCCTCGGCGTGGCCGTGGTCATCGAGGCGCAGCACATGTGCATGTCCATGCGCGGCGTACAGAAGCAGAACTCCGTCACCACCACCTCCGACTTCACCGGTGCCTTTATGAAAGACCCCAAGACCCGCGAGGAGTTCATGAATATCATTGGAGTGAATCTGCACTAAGTAGTTAAGAAGTTAAAGAAGTTAAGCCAAATGAAAGCGTTTCTGAAAATATTGCTCTGCGCCAGCTTAATTTTCAATTTTCAATTCTCAATTTTCAATTCGGCTTCAGCGCAGATCACCCACAACTCGCAGGGGCGTCTGGATGAGAATGCCTCCGCAGCCCTCGAGAAGTGCGCCAAGAAGCTCAAGAATGTCAGCGGCACGGTGACGCTCACCGTCACCGACAGTCAGAAAAAAGTCGTCGCCAAGCAGACCTCCGAGGTGAAGTATTCCTCGGGCAAATACCATCTGAAGATGGACAACCAGGAGATTGTCAGCGACGGCACCACGGTGTGGCATGTCAACAAAGACGCCAAGGAGGTGACTATCGAGAATGTCAGCAACGACGACATCGACCTCCTCAACCCTGGCCGCCTGCTGGCCAACTATAACAAGAGTTTCAAGGCCAAGTATATCCGCACCGACAACGACGGCACCGTCGTCATCGATATGCAGCCGCGCTCGTCGCGCAGCTACCACAAGATTCGCCTCTTCATCAACGAAGACAGCGGTGAGCTGATTCGTATCGAGGTGCATAAATATGACTCGGGCCGCGAGGTCTACGAGTTCAGCAAGTGCAAGTACGGTCGCGTCAGCGGCTCCTTCAAGTACGACCCCAAGGCCAACCCCGGCTTCGAGGTCATCGATATGCGCTAACACATTACTCAATCAATCAGAAATTCATGCAGTCAAACATTCTCCTGATAGAAACGGCTACACAGATATGCTCGGTGGCGCTGGCTGTCGACGGCACGGTTGTCGCCCGTCGCGAGAGCGACACTCCCAACGCACACTCCACCTGCCTCTCGGTGTTTATCGACGAGGTGCTGAAGGAGAGCCATCTGACGTCACGTGATTTAGGCGCCGTCTGCGTCTCTGCCGGCCCCGGCAGCTACACAGGCCTCCGCATCGGCGTCAGCACCGCCAAAGGCTTCTGCTATGCCCTCGGTATACCACTGCTCTCCGTGCCTACGCTGCTCTCCATGGCCGCACTCTACTACCGTCAGCACCCCGACTACCACGGCCTCGTCTGCCCCATGATCGACGCCCGCCGCATGGAGTGCTATACGATGATAGTGGAAAGAGAATTAAGAATGAAGAATGAAGAATTAAGAATTCTTCGCGATACCTCGGCTGATGTTATCGAGACGGGCTGTTTCGACGAGTGGTTGAATAGGGGAGAAGTGATGTTTATCGGTGATGGCGCAGAGAAGACAAAAGATATACTTGGTACACATCCCAATGCACGCTATGATAATAGCTTCCGTCTGTCAGCTGAAGGAATGCTTGAACTATCAGAATCCCGTCTGCGCGACGGCAAGACGGAGGATGTGGCCTACTTCGAACCCTTCTACCTGAAAGACTTCGTAGCCAAGAAAAGTGTCGTCCACGGCCTAAGATGAATTAAGAATTAAGAATGAAGAATTAAGAATTATGGGTAATGTCGTATTGGATAAGAGTCTTGACTTTGCAGTGCGTTGTGTCCGATTTTACAACTATTTGAGGGAAGAAAAACTAAGCAAGCAAATTGTGAGATGTGGCACAAGTATTGGGGCCAATATATGTGAAGGACAAGGTGCCCAGTCCAACCCTGATTTTATATCCAAACTACATATTTCTCTTAAAGAAGCACGTGAGACAGCATATTGGTTGTTGGTCTTATATAGGTCAGAACTTATTTCTGAGGCAGAGTATAAGTCTATGAATAATGACCTTGATGAGTTAATCTCTTTGTTAATTTCAATATTGAAAACGACTAAAAAGAATACCGGGCAAAAAATTCTTAATTCTTAATTCTTAATTCTTAATTCGTGATAACGTACGTTGGAAAACGGTTGTTCTATGGATTCCTGGTGTTGCTGGGAGTTGTGACGTTGGTGTTTTTCCTCTTCAATGTTTTGCCCGGCGACCCCGCACGTATGATGCTTGGCCAGCGTGCCGACGAGGAGAGCGTCGAGGCTATCAACCGTGACCTGGGGCGCGACAAGCCTCTAGTGACACAGTATGTGAACTACCTTAACGACCTGTCTCCGTTATCACTACATAACAATACAAATCCCAGTAGTTTCTTCTATCTCTCGCCCGACAAATACAGCTATGCCACCCTCTTGAGCATCGGCTCCACCTCGCTGGTGATAAAGGCTCCCTACCTGCGGCGCTCCTACCAGAGCCAGCGCAAGGTGTCGGAAATCATCGGCTCGGCATTCCCGCAGACCGCCGTCCTGGCACTCACGGCCATGCTCTTCGCCCTGCTTGTGGGCATCACCTTGGGTGTATTCTCGGCACTCTACAAAGACTCGTGGGTCGACCGCTCGGCCCTGGTGTTCTCCACCCTCGGTATGTCGCTCCCCAGCTTCTTCGCCGCCATCCTCATCGCCTGGCTCTTCGCCTATGTGCTGGCCGACTGGACGGGCCTTAATATGTTCGGAAACCTCTTCTCGGTGGATGACTATGGCGAAGGCGAATATCTTGATCTGAGGAATCTTATACTCCCTGCACTGACGTTGGGCATCCGACCCTTGGCCACGCTGACACAGCTCACCCGCAACTCCATGCTCGAGGCCCTCTCGCAGGACTACATACGCACCGCCCGCGCCAAAGGACTCTCTTACCGCCGTGTCGTGGTGCGCCACGCCCTGCGCAACGCGCTGAACCCTGTGGTGACGTCGGCCTCGGGATGGCTCGCCGGACTCTTCGCCGGCGCCGTTTTCGTGGAGTATGTCTTCGACTGGAAGGGTATGGGCGTAGTCATCGTCGACGCCCTCGATCAGTACGACTTCCCCGTGGTCATGGGGTGCATACTGTTCATCTGTGTCTTGTTGGTGATAATCAATATCCTCACCGACCTCGTCTACGGCTGGCTCGACCCCCGTGTGCGTGTCGACCGCTAGAGACTCTCGGCAAAAGCAAGCAAATCGTTGTAACGATAGTCCACCAGCCAAGGTTGTGCGGTGGCGCAGTCGCTATTGTCGCCCACCAGGACAGTGGTCATGCCGGCACGGCGTCCGAACAGCATGTCGGTGGAGGCGTCGCCTACCATCACACTCTCTTTGAGTCTCAGCCCGGGATGCTCACGGCGGGCTTGCAGCGCCATGCCGATGCTGGGCTTCCGCAGGAAGCTATGCGCGCTCTTGAGGTGAGGACAATGGTATATCTTGTCGATAAAAGGCAGTGCTGAAGTGAGCTTGGCATGTATATCCTCAAGGTCACGCTCTGTCATCAGTCCCTTGCCGATACCTTGCTGGTTGGTGACGACAAAGATATAGTCGAAATGCTTGCGGCACAACGTCAGAGCCTCAGCCACTCCGGGCATCAGCACCAGCTCGTCGGGATTCTTTACATAGTCGTTGGGGCGCAGTACATTAAGTACGCCGTCGCGGTCGAGAAACAGGGCTTTCATAAGGTGGGCAGTTCTTGTTGTGCACGGGCATAGTCGTCGGGGATGCCGATATCGATGAAATAGGCACCGTCGGCATAGGCGTAATAGCGTTCGTTGAGGTAGCGCTGTTGCATGAGCTCTTTCTCGAACGAGAACGGCTGGCCGACACCGTAGCCATTGAAGAGGCTGCGCTTGACGCGGTAGATGCCGCCGTTGATGAGCCCTTGTCCGGCCGAAGGGTCTTTTTCACGGAAAGCCGTGATGCGGCTGTCGCCATCCACTTCCACGGATCCGTAACGGCCGGCGTCGGGGACTTGGCGCAGCACAATGGCCAGCGCTGTCGACTTCTCCTCGGCGAAACGGCAGAGGCGGTCGTGGTCGATGTCGAACAGGGTGTCGCCGTTGAGTACGGTGACGCTGGCCTCATGGCAGTGCTGCAGGGCGTTGACCATGGCGCCGCCAGTGCCTAGGGGCGACATCTCGCGAGCATAGTCTATGGCGATGCCGTGGTATTCGTGGCCGAAATAGTCTTCCACCTTCTCGTGCAGGTATCCTGTGGCTAGCACCACGTGGCCGTAGCCGTAGCGGCCCAGCCGGTCAAGCAGGTAGGTGAGGAACGGCCGTTCCGCCACGGGAGCCATGGGCTTGGGCACGTCGCTCACGACGCTCTGCAGCCTCGTCCCGAAGCCCCCCGCCAATACAATCGCTTCTCTCATAAAAGACAACTTGTTGTTATATTAAAAGACAAGAAAGGACAATAAAAACAATCTTTTTGAGACAATAATTTTAATTTGTCTTTCTTGTTTTTCTTGTCTTTAATACAGAAACTATTGTTTTTTGAACATAGCGGACTCGACGAGTTCGCAGATGATATGGCCCAGCATGATATGGCTCTCCTGGATGCGTGGGGTGTCGGTGGAGGGCGCGTTGAGCAGGATGCCGCCGCAGTCTTTCATCTTGCCACCCGTGGCACCGGTCATCGAGATGATGCTTACGCCCAGCTCTTGGGCGACCTTGTAGGCCTCGAGGATATTCTTGCTGTTGCCGCTGGTGCTGATGCCCACCAGCACGTCGCCGCGCTTGGCGGTGCCGCGCAGCAGGCGGGCGAAGATATACTCGTAGCCGTAGTCGTTGCCCACGGCAGTGAGGTAGCTGGTGTTGCAGTGCAGCGCCTCGGCATTGAGGGGCGGACGGTCGAAGTAGAAGCGGCCGCTCAGCTCCGCCGCGAGATGCTGCGCGTCGGCGGCGCTGCCGCCATTGCCGCAGAAATGTATCTTGCCGCCGGCACGAAGGCTGGCTTCAATCAGCTGTGCCGCATCGGCAACACGCTGCATCAAATCATTGTCCGCCAAAATCTGCTGCTTGACAGCAATGCTCTGTTCAATCGATTCCTGTATTCTGTTCATAATGCTTAATTTAAAAACAACTTAAACAACCGCAAACAACTTATCTATTTGTAAAAAAAAACAACTATAACAACACAAACAACTTCTTTATTTGTAAAAAACAACTGTAAAAAACAACTATAACAACTAAGACAACTTTAGTGAAATTCTTTACCGTCGATTGATAACACATTTTCATTCTCACTATCATATAGATAACGTTCAATCTCAGCATATTTAGGTGAAAAATTAACCAATATGCCACAAGGCATCTTCAGAAGTCTCATATAATTAAAGAGCTGAGCCCGATGTGTGTTGATTAATTCAGTAACGGCTTTGCATTCGACGATGATGTTTCCTTTACAAATGAAGTCAGTCCGGTATTCGGCTTTTAGGGGCTTCCCATGATAGAGAGGATGAAAGGTGGACTCTCTTTGAAAGGGGATGCCTTGCTCAGTCAATTCCATCTCCAAGGCTTCCTGATAACAATATTCATTCAACCCTGGTCCTAATTCCTTACGAACCTCATGGATGGCACCAACCACCTCAAACATATAGGATTTCATTTCGCCGAAGTTAATCATATCTTTATGAGGGCGTAACGGGATAGTAAAAAAGTTGTTTGTTGTTGTTTGTGTTGTTTTTTTATTAACTATTCGGTGGTCCAGGTTTTGAGGCCTTCGCTGGTGAAGTCGTAGCGTTTGGTCTCGCCGCCGAAGGCGGAGAGGGCCTCGCGCACCGCGAAGCGTGTCAGCCCCGGGCAGTAGAAGAACATGAATCCGCCGCCGCCGGCGCCGCTAATCTTGCCACCCGAGGCTCCCGCCCCGATGGCGGCCTCGTAGATGGCGTCGATACGGGCGTTGCTCACACTCTGTGCCATCTGCTTCTTGTGCTGCCAGCCGAAATTGAGGATCTCGCCGATGCTGCCCACATGTCCTTTCAGCAGCGCCTCTTTCATCTGCTGCGCCTGCTCCTTGAGCTTGTGCATGCTCTCTATGCTGCTGCTCTTCTTGGCCTTGACGTTCTGCTGCTGCTCCTTGATGATGTCGGCGCTGACATGCGAGGTGTCGGTCCAGTAGAGCAGCAGGTTGTGGTTAAGCTCGTCGATATACTGCTGGCGTACGCGCAGGGGGTTCACGATGACGTTGTCGCCGATGAACTCCATGAAGTTGAATCCGCCGAAGGTGGCGGCATACTGGTCCTGCTTGCCACCGGCGAGGCCGAGGTCCACACGCTCGATCTCGTAGGCCAGTCGGGCGATGTCGTATTCACCCAGGGGCAGCTTGAGCCATTCCACATAGGCGCCAAGGATGCTCACCACCAGCGTCGACGAGGTGCCCAGTCCGCTGCCCGCAGGGGCGTCGACGAAGGAGGCGATGCGCATCGACAGAGGCTTGTGGGTGAACTGCTTGACAATACGGTTGTACACACCTTTGTGGAGGATGAAATAGCCGTCGGTGTCTACTTCCATGGCGTTGTCGTATACTTCGCGCAGCCCTTTGTCGGGAGCCAGGAACTCCACGCGGCCGTCGTCGGTGGCCTCGATGGTGGTGTAGGCATACATGCTGATGGTGGCGTTGAGGATGGCGCCGCCGTAGAGGTCGCTGTAGGGCGACACATCGGTGCCGCCGCCGGCCAGACCCAGTCTCAAAGGAGCTTTGCTTCTGATAGTCATTGTTGTTGTATTTAGAAGACAACTATTTGTTATTTTAAAGACAAGAAAGGACAACAAAAAACAACTTTTTTAGAGACAATAATTGGTCTTTCTTGTTTTTCTTGTCTTTAAAAACTAAAGAGGCTGTCTTTATTAAACATCATTGTTTTATAGTTTGTTGTTGTATTTAGAAGACAACTATTTGTTATTTTAAAGACAAGAAAGGACAACAAAAAACAACTTTTTTAGAGACAATAATTGGTCTTTCTTGTTTTTCTTGTCTTTAAAAACTAAAGAGGCTG
>Ga0326514_10000096_pt1 | contig 53068 bp, 51 predicted proteins | sample 3_2548_0518_D_FD_203653 | JGI IMG/M metagenome (GOLD analysis project Ga0326514, IMG submission 203653) | Bovine rumen microbial communities from UC Davis, California, United States - 3_2548_0518 | ecosystem: Host-associated > Mammals > Digestive system > Stomach > Rumen | place: USA... | reverse complement strand
ATTCCCTGAAGCACGGAGGAATCCTTCGTATATGTGGATACTTCGATCGGCTCATGAGGTGCGAAGATAAAGGCGTGGCCTTCTTCTTCCAGTTTTCTGGTTGCCCGGAGCTGGCGGTTATAGTGTATGTGGCGCATCTCGATTGACTTCACCAGATCCGGATAACGTCTCAGTCCCGTATGATAGGCAAAGCGCAGCTTCTCCGGCTGCCTCACGAAATCTTTGGGTCTGCAGAGGATCACGATCACTTTATCGCAGCCTGCCTCGAGAGCATGCTGAACCGGAATCGAGTTGCTGCAGCCTCCGTCATAATACTTCCTTCCCCGAAATTCCACGGCCTTGCAGGCAACCGGTATCGCACAGCTGGCCATCACTGCAGTGTAGTCTGTATCAGAGATATCGTACTTTGAGAAATAATGCGGCTTCCCGGTTTCTGCATCCGTTGCCACCGCCCACCATTCAGCAGGGTTCTTTGCGATCGCGTCATAGTCCAGCGGATCGATTCCCCCTCTGGCTGTGTAGTCATAATAGATTCTGTGAAGATTGAAAACCGAACCGCTCTCCTTCCATGCGCGCGGTCCAAGACAGAGCGGATCCATCATATGCTCCACAAAAAATCTGCGGTTCCTGTCCCTCTGGCCTGCCAGGTAAGATGCCCCGCAGGCACATCCCGCAGACACTCCGATCACATAGTCTGCCCTGACATCATCGTCCATCATCCTGTCAAGGATTGCCGCCGTGTAGGCGCACTTCATTCCTCCGCCTTCAATCACCAAACCAAGTTTCATGTCTACCTCAATCATCTATGCAGTATTTGTTGTCCTGTTCTTAGTGCAAAGCTGATCTATGCGCCGCTTCTGCCACATGGAGGGCAAGGACCGACGTCGTGACCGCTCCGACTCCTCCCGGGACCGGAGTGATTGCCCCCGCCTTCTTTGATGCGGCGTCAAAGTCGACATCACCGGAGAGACTTCCATCCGGCATCACATTGATTCCGACATCGATGACTGTCTGCCCTTCCCTGATAAAATCCCCCGTTACCACTTTCGCGTGTCCGGCTGCCGCAACCAGGATATCCGCCTGCTTTGCAATCTCTGCCATGTGCCCGGTCTTCGTATGGCAGATCGTAACGGTCGCATTCTTTTTCAGAAGCATCATTGCCACCGGACGTCCGATTACATTCGAACGACCGATCACGACCGCCCTCTTCCCCTTCGGGTCGATTCCATAATACTCCAGGATCTCCATGACTGCCTGGGCAGTGCAAGGCGGATAGCCAAGGTCTTTGCCCTGGAAGACTCCGCTCATCGAAAGATCCGTCATGCAGTCGACATCTTTCTCCGGAAGCAGAGTGTTCTCGATCAAGGATGCATCAAGACGATCGGGAAGCGGCCGGAAAAGCAGCACGCCGTGAACAGAATCATCTTCATTCACTCTCCGGATCTCCCTGAGCAGTTCGTCCTGCGGCACATCTTCCGGAAATACCGTTCTTTTGACCTTTATCCCGTACTTCTCGCAGCGTTTGGCTGCCCCCTTCTCGTAGGAGAGGTCGCTGCCCTTCTCCCCGACCCGGATGATCTGAAGGCATGGAGTGACACCGGCCTTCTGTGCCTGCCCCACCTTCTCTTCGATCTTTTCAGCGAGTCCCAGATTTACTTCTTTTCCCAGCAGCAGATATGCCATCGTGTCCTCCTCCCTGACCTGCCGGACCATGCCTGGCACATGTCCGTGTTTTTCATCCCGGCAGTCTTCGCAGCTTCTCCCGGATCTTCTCATATGCCGCTGACGCCCTTGGAAGATATTCCTCCAGCATATTGTCAGCCGCGGCATCGATCAAAGCAGCCATCTGCCTGTTTTTCATCATCCTCGTGTTCACGAAGACATTGAGCGATGCCGCCCTGAGGGTTCCCTCCAGAAGAGCTGCGGCACATCCGGCATCCGACATGGCCATAGCTGAGCCATATTCCTCTGCAGTTTCCATCAGTTTAATTGCCTTGCAGGTTGTCTCCATGATCCGGCAAGGCGTCCCTGCCGCCTCATAGAGTGCCTGTTCGATAGCCTCCTGCCTTGCTGCTTTCTCCTCGTCCGAATCTTTCGGCATCTTCCATGCCTCTGTCAGAGGGAGAAATGATTCTCTGTCTTCTTCCATCAGACGGAAGAAGTTTCCGGCGAGACCGTCTGCCTCCTCGATCACCGTCTGCATCCGGGACTCTGCCTCAGCATACCTCTTTTTTCCGACCGTAAGGGAAGCAACCATGCTGGCAAGAGCAACCCCGACTGCTCCGCAGAGTGCTGCGGCCCCGCCGCCCCCCGGCGCCGGCTGGCTGGAAGAAAGTCTGCTGATGAATTCTTCGATCGTGAGAGATGACATCGTCTGTTCCATCTGAAACCTCCCTTCAGCGAAGTCCCACTCTGTGCAGGACCTCTGTGACATCCTCGCTCCGGTCCATCGTATAGAGATGAATTCCCTCAACGCCCTCGGCGACGTACTGTTCGAGAAGGCTGACCGTGTAGTCCAGGCCTTCATCGCGGAAGGCGGCCTTGACTCCCGGAATTTCATTTCCGTCAGGGTCGGTATCGAACCAGTGATGGGTCAGGACGAGCGCCAGCTCGCGCGGGACCGGGCAGGCATTATGGGAAAAGCACATATTCAGGATCGACTTTTTGGAGATGACCGGCATGATTCCGGCATCGATCGGAAGGGTGATTCCCGCCTTCCGGACTGCGTCATGCCAGCGGCGGAATACATCCATATCAAAACAGAGCTGGGTGATGATATAGTCTGCGCCAAGATCCTGCTTCTGTTTCAGATGAAGGATATCCGACTCAAAGCTGGACGACTCCAGATGGCCTCCGGGGGTACCGGCGACCGCGATCTCGAACGTATCGCCGAATTCTTCCCGGATAAAACGGACCAGATCGGTTGCGTGCTGAAACTCTCCCCCTGTGCCTTCCTGTCCGCGCGGGATGTCTCCGCGGAGAGCCAGGATGTGGGTCACTCCCTGGTCCAGATACTGCTGAAGCTGCTGCCTCACACTCTCCTTTGTCTGGCCGATACAGGTCAGGTGTGTGACAGGAGTCGTGACTTTGCTGACTTCTCTCAGGACTTCCTGATTTTTCCCGACGTTGCTTCCTCCTGCTCCATAGGTGCAGGAGATATAGTCCGGCCGGAGCTGCCCCAGCCTCCCGATCATCCCGGGCAGATTCTGCATGCCTCTCTCTGTCTTGGGTGGGTATACTTCAAAAGAAAGCGTCGAGCGCTTTTTCATCAATTCGCTGAATCGGATCTTCTCACTCATAAGGGAACTCCTCCTCTGCCGAAGCGGCAGGCTGCAGCCGGTCGTCCATGTCGTGCGGCTATTGTACAGTCGGGGTCTATTGTAGCATAAAAAAACATTTCTGCGTTTCCAAAGCAAAGTCCTGATCGTCTCAGATGCATAAAACCCCGTCACAGGCACCCTTTTGTCTTTGGCATGAAAAAGAGCCGGAATGCACCATATCGCATTCCGGCCATCTCCCATTATCTTAATGACTTTCCGGACCAGCCGGCATCACATCATTCATACACCCAGCATCATTCTGTCGTTCGCGAAGTGTCCGTTCGATACATCGCTGAACTTATCGAGCAGATCCTGGACCTGAAGATGTTTCTTTTCCTCACCGGCAACATCATAGATGATCTTTCCTTCGTTCATCATGATCAGACGGTTGCCCATACGGATTGCGTCATGCATGTTGTGGGTAACCATAAGAGCCGTCAGGCTGTCCCGGGCGACGATCTCATTCGTCAGGTTCAGGACCTTCTCAGCTGTCTTCGGGTCCAGCGCAGCGGTATGCTCATCCAGAAGGAGAAGCTTCGGTTTCTTCAGGGTTGCCATCAGAAGGGTCAGAGCCTGTCTCTGTCCGCCGGAAAGCAGTCCCACCTTCTGGGTCATACGGTCTTCAAGTCCCAGCTCCAGCGATTTGAGCTGCTCCCTGTAGATCTCCTGCTCTTCCCTGGAGATCCCCCATCTGAGCCCTCTTCTGTTCCCTCGTCTTGCTGCCAGGGCCAGATTCTCATCGATCTGCATGGTAGCAGCCGTTCCGGTCATGGGGTCCTGGAAAACTCTTCCAAGGAACTCCGCTCTCTTGTGTTCCGGAAGCCCGGTGATATTCTCCCCGTCGACGATGATCGAGCCGGAATCAACCGGCCATACCCCTGCGATCGCATTCAGCGTCGTTGACTTTCCTGCGCCATTGCCTCCGATGATCGTACAGAAGTCGCCCGGATTCAGCTTAAGGCTGACGCCTACCAGTGCAGGTTTTTCATTGATGGTTCCCTTATTGAATGTCTTCTTGATATTTTTCAGTTCCAGCATCAGCGGTGCGTCTGTCATCTCACTCAGCTCCCTTCTTTGCAGCCTTCGCATAGGAATTCTGTGACTTTGCCCTGAGGTAAGGCACAGCCAGGAAGATTGCGACGACAATCGCTGTGAACAGTTTCAGATCATTCGCCGGCATCCTGAGCCAGAGAACAAAGCCGATGACGATATAATAGATAACTCCTCCGATCGCTACAAAGATCAGATGCCCCATAAAGTTCAGTTTTTTGCCGAAGATTGCCTCACCAAGTGTTTCACCGATGATGACCGCGGCAAGTCCGATGACGATGGAACCACGACCCATATTGATATCCGCAAATCCCTGATACTGAGCCAGAAGAGCTCCTGCCATCGCTACAAGTCCGTTCGACAGAGCAAGGGTCAGGACCTTCATGCTGGAGACATTGATGCCCTGCGCCTGCGCCATGTTCGGATTGCAGCCGGTCGCACGGATCGAAGAGCCAAGCTCCGTACCGAAGAACCAGTACATGATGCAGATGATCACGAAACAGATGGCTCCGCCGACCAGGATCGCAAGCGGAATCTTTCTCATCGTGAGGGCCAGGTGATACTTATCTACGGATACAACCTGATTCGCTTTACCCCCCATGATGCGGAGGTTGACCGAATACAGAGCGATCTGAGTCAGGATTCCTGCAAGAATCTCCGGAATGCCGAGGGCTGTGTGCAGAAAGCCGGTTACAAGTCCGGTCAATGCGCCGACCAGAAAAGCCATCAGCAGTGCGAACCAGGCCGGCCAGTGCCAGACAGCGATTCCCATAACCGCCATGGCGCCACCCGTTGTGAATGAGCCATCGACCGTCAGATCAGCAAAGTTGAGCAGGCGGAATGTCATATAGACGCCGACTGCCATGATTCCCCAGATAATTCCCTGTGCGATGTTGCCCGGCATACTGGCAAACAGTCTAACCGGGTCCAGCGCGAGTACACTCATGAGTTTCACTCCTCCCAAACCTTTGATTCGCTTTCCGGTCCGGCATGCTGAAGAAAAAGCTCTCCCGGAACTCTGAAAGGCCGCGCTTTGTCCCGCCTTCTGGGACACAGCCGCGGCCTTTCCTTAAGATTACGGCTTCTTGCCGCTGAAAGCTGAAAACATTCTATCAGCAGCAGAAGAATCCGTCAACTTTTTTGTCTTTTCCACTGAATCTTACAAGGCTCCCGGATGGACCTTACTCAGCCTCTGTCTCAGCCTCCGTCTCAGCCGATGCGCCGATCGCCACATAATCATCCGGCACTTCAATGCCGAGCTTCCCGCACATATCTGCATTATATTCCTTGGTTACATTCGGAGCGAACTGAACTTCCATAGTGGAGACATCGGCACCATTCTTCAGAATCTCATATGCCATGTCACCGGTCGTCTTTCCGAGTTCCTCATAGCTGATGGACAGGGTCGCGATACCGCATCCGGAAGCGATTCCTTCCTCGCCGCAGATTGCCGGAACCTTCTTGTCAAGAGATACAGCCTGTACGATACCGGTGTTGGAAGCTGCGGTATTATCAGTCGGAATATATATTGCTTCGTTCTCGGAGAATGCTGTTGTGGCAACATTCTGCAGATCATTGGAATCTGCAAAAGTATAAGCAGTTACGGTATATCCTTCATCCTCCAGGTAAGGAGTGATGGTATCTGCCTGATACTTGGAGTTCGGCTCAGCCGAGCAGTAGAGAACGCCGACATTCTTTGCATCCGGAAGCAGTTCCTTGAACAGCTCAGCCTGCTTGTCAAGCGGTGCCAGGTCCGAAGTTCCGGAAATGTTTGTCCCGGTCGTTCCCTTCCAGTCTGAGATATCAAGTGCGGTACCGTAATCCGTTACGGAAGTTCCGAGGATCGGGATATCTCCGGTAGCCGCCTGGGCTGCCTGAAGAGCCGGAGTAGCGTTCGCCATGATCAGGTTGTCCCCGTCGTTGACGAAAGCATTGACAATCGTAGCACAGGTAGCGGAATCGCCTGCCGCATTCTGCTCATCGAAGGTAACGGTATCTCCGTCCGCTTCCAGCTTTGCCTGAAGTTCGTCACGGAAACCCTTGGTAGCGGCATCCAGTGCGGGGTGCTGGACCAGCTGGCAGATACCAACTTTGAAATCATCTGCATATGCAAAAGGTGCCATAGCTGTCAGCGTCATGGCAGATACGGAAACTGCGGTAAGGATCCGGGCAAAATTCTTTTTCATAATATGATTCCTCCTGATAATATATTTGAAGCCTGATCCGGAACTCTCCGGAAAACTTACTGTGAATTTTAACGCTTTAAACCGTTGAAGTCAACAGCTTTAAAGACAATATTTTCACAGAGCTGCTGATAATTATAAAAAAAGTGCGGACATTGATCCGCACTTCAGCAAATATTTGTTTATGGAGAGATTGTACTTTCCGTCACTGAAAATCTTCGCCTATCAGCTCTTCTCTCCCTTCCGGACAGCGTCATTCAGCTTCTTATGAAGGAACACCTTCTTTTCCTCTCCCCTCAGCAGCCTTTTCATGTTGGACCGGTGCTGCCAGAAGCAGAGTACTGTCATGATCAGGGCAAGAGATACCAGCTCCGACACAAAATGTCCTTCCATGTGGAAGTATCCGGTCTTCGCCATGATCAGGATCTGGACAAAGAAGAATGTATAGGCTGTAAGCGAGCAGACCGATACCAGATGGGTCGGGAAAAAGAGGACGAAGAAGCAGAGGATGCACAGTGCCCCGGCAATGGGTGAGATTGCAAAGATCACACCTGCAGTGGCAGCCACTCCCTTTCCACCCTTAAAACCCAGGTAAAATGGGAAATCATGTCCGAGGACACAGCCTACGCCGGCATACATCTTCAGGAGCATGAGCATCTGGGGAGCAGTATTCTTAAAAACCGCCCCTACGAGCAGGATAGCGAAGACTGCTTTCAGGAAATCTCCGAAGAAGGTAAGCATCGCATCCAGGAATCCCTTTGTGCGGAGCATGTTGGTGGTCCCGGCATTGCCGCTTCCGACTTTCCGGATATCGAATCCCTGAATTCTGCTGATAACGATGGCGGTCTGAAAAAGGCCGAATCCATACCCGACCAGAAGACTGATCAGTCTGTAAAGTGTTTCCACGTTCCATATCCCCCAGAAGATAGTTATCCACAATACGGTTCTGCAGCTGTTTTTTCTTTACTGGTCTTTCTGCTTTCTCTCACGGACAAGAATCCTGATAGCGGTGCCCTTGAAGCCAAAGGTCTCGCGGACCTGGTTCTCGATGTATCTCATGTAGGAGAAGTGCGCCAGCTTCTTGTCATTGACAAAGAGCACGAAAGTCGGCGGTGCCACGGCAACCTGAGTCATGTAGTAGCAGCGGAGCCTCTTCCCCTTGTCAGCAGGCGGCTGCTGCATCGCTGTTGCCTCCGAGAGAATCTCGTTCAGGACTCCCGTAGCAACTCTTCTCTTGCTGCTGTCAAGGACCGTATCGATCTCATCGTAGAGTTTCGCGATTCTCTGGCCGGTCCTGGCTGAGATAAACATGATATCCGCATATGGCATAAAAGAAAGAGTCAGGCGGATCCGGTCGGTAAACTTCTTCACAGAGCCGTTATCCTTCTCGATCGCGTCCCACTTGTTGACTGCGACGATGATTCCCTTGCCTCTCTCGTGAGCGATTCCGGCGATTTTGGCATCCTGCTCGGTCACGCCTTCCTTTGCATCGATCAGAAGTACGGCGATATCCGCTCTCTCGACTGCTGCAACTGCGCGCACGATCATATAATGCTCAAGGTCTTCCTTGATCTTATTCTTTCTCCGGAGCCCTGCAGTATCGATGAAGACATACTCTTTTCCGTTATGCTTCACGACCGTGTCGACCGCATCCCTGGTCGTTCCTGCAATATCCGATACGATCAGGCGGTTCTCACCGAGAAGGGCATTGATCAGGGACGATTTTCCGACATTCGGCTTTCCTATGATCGCGATCTTCGGGCGGTCATCTTCGGCTTCATCCTTATCAGCAGCCGGCAGATCCTTCATGACCTCATCCAGCATATCGCCGATCCCGGTCCGGTTTGCCGCTGAGACTGGATGCGGATCGCCGATGCCCAGATTATAGAACTCATAGACTGCAGGCTCATCCTTGACGAAGTTGTCTACTTTGTTGACAACAAGAACGATCGGCTTGTGGGACCTGCGAAGCATATCCGCCACCTTTGCGTCCGCATCTACCAGTCCCTGGTGGAGATCTGTCATAAAGATGATGACATCCGCAGTATCGATCGCGATCTGAGCCTGCTCTCTCATCTGCGACAGAATGATATCGTTGCTGTCCGGCTCGATCCCGCCGGTATCTATAAGGGTAAAATAACGGCCCGACCAGTCAACGTCCGCATAGATACGGTCTCTGGTCACGCCCGGTGTATCTTCGATGATTGCGATCCTCTCTCCCGCAAGAACATTGAAAAGAGTGGACTTTCCGACGTTCGGGCGTCCGACAATCGCAACAATTGGCTTACTCATACATCTAATTCTCCATTGCTTTCTGATTCCGGAATTCCCCGCCCTGCGGGCGGCGATGGGAATCAGCTTCCTATCAGTGCATCCACGAAGTCTCGTCCGCTCGATTCTACAATACCGACCTTTATTTGTAAAGATTCCTCAATATCCTCTACTGTCATGTCATCAAGCAGAGTATGCTCTCCCGAGCGGAGCATATTGACTGGAATGAGAAGCTCGTCTCCGAGATCCATCCCCTTAAGCTGGGACGTCAGATCCGTCCCGGTGATCAGCCCTGAGACAGTGATCAGTTCCCCGAAAAAATCATTTCGGATCGGGACGATCCGGCAGGTGACATGCGGGAACTTTTCTTTCACTTCTTCCGCCAGCTTCTCCAGATAAGGTGCGGCAAGGCGGCCGGTCGCGACGGTCGTACTCCGGACTCTGCCATCCCCCTCAAGACTCCCAAGATACTCTTCCACCTCGGAGATCAGAAGGCGGACCATGCCGACTCCATTCTCCAGCTGCTGATATCCGTCATAATTATCCTCAGGCGGAAGTTCTCTGCCTGCCAGAATGTACCATTCATCGCTGGCATGTACCAGATGGGTTCCGTACTTCTTATAATAATACTGCTGCCAGCGCTCGATCTGATCGATGACCTTCGATGCATCCTCAGCATGAAAAGGCTCCAGCTTCTCTTCCTTATTCTGGTCTCTGAACTTTGTCATGCCGACCGGTACCACGGACACGCTCTGAAGCTCCGGCATATACTGCTCGAAACCTTTCAGGGAATTCTCAAGGTCATCTCCGTCATTCCAGCCTTTGCAAAGTACGATCTGTCCGTTCAGCCGGATGCCGGCATCCTTGAGCTTCCTGATCTTCGGGAAAATGTCTCCTGCAAAACGATTGTGAAGCATCCGTACTCTCAGCTCCGGATCCAGCGTGTGGAAAGAAATATTGATCGGTTCCAGATGATATTCAATGATACGGTCGATATCATGGTCCGACATGTTGGTCAGGGTGATATAGTTGCCCTGAAGAAAGGACAGTCTGGCATCGTCGTCGTGAAAATAGAGTGTGTCCCGCATCCCTTTCGGCATCTGATTGATGAAGCAGAAGATGCAGTGATTGCGGCAGGACTTGTAGTCACTCATGAGACCGCTCTCAAACTCGATCCCCAAGTCTTCCTCCGGGTCTTTCTCGATATCCAGCTCCCACTCTTCCCCGTTCACCTTGCGGATGACGACCGTAAGGTTTTCATCGTCACAGAGATATCGATAATCAAAGATATCCTCCGCCTGCTGTCCATTGATCGAGACCAGGACATCACCCGGCTCGATTTCCATCTCTTCTGCGATACTTCCTGCATCGACAGACTTGATCTTATGTAAAAATTCCATACTTTCCTGCCTTCTGAAGCATAAATACCGGGAAAGGGACCCGGTGTCTTTCTTCCTATGATAAAAGGTCATCCCTTAAAAAGCAAGCAAAGTCCCCCTTTGCCTTGACGCTTTCCATTCGTACATGATATAACCACATCTGGAAGAAACCGGCTGCGCGAGGTTCCAGGCCAGCCGGTATCATGGATCGCTCTATTAGGAGGCATCATGCTTATTGATACAGAGAAAGACTTTATGCCGGTAGGTCCGCTGAAGATTGCAGCTCTGGAAGGCTGCCGCGATTTTGCGAAGGAAGTAGACCGTCACCTGGTCGAATTCCGGCACAGTACACCGCTCCATAACACAAAAGGCTTTCCGCTGAGGGGCTATTGCGCTGACAGTTACCTGATCGACTGCGAATGTCCGAGATTCGGAACCGGCGAAGGCAAAGGGATCATCAATGAATCCGTCCGCGGATCTGATCTCTATATTCTTGTGGATGTCCTCAACTGCAGCATCGAATATACCGTCTGCGGCGAGAAGAACTATATGTCCCCGGATAACCACTATGCTGACCTGAAGCGCATCATCTCCGCCGCGAACGGCAAGGCAAAGAGGATCACCGTCGTCATGCCTTTCCTTTACGGAGGACGCCAGCACAGAAGGACCAAGAGAGAGTCTCTCGACTGTGCAGTCGTTCTGGAAGAGCTTGCAAGGATGGGCGTATCCAACATCATCACTTTCGATGCTCACGACCCGCGTGTCCAGAACGCGATCCCGCTCTCCGGATTTGATTCCTTCATGCCATCCTATCAGTTCCTTAAGGCGCTGGTAGGCTCTGTACCGGACCTTCATATGAACAAGGATACCGCTATGGTAGTCAGCCCTGACGAGGGAGCGATGGAGCGTTCCATCTACTTTGCAAACATCCTTGGACTTGAGCTCGGCATGTTCTACAAGCGCCGTGACTACTCAAGGATCGTGAACGGCAAAAACCCGATCGTTGCCCATGAGTTCCTCGGATCTTCCGTCGAAGGGAAGGATATTCTGGTCATCGACGACATGATCTCATCCGGCGGATCCATGCTGGACGTGGCAAAGCAGCTGAAAAGCCGCGGAGCAAAGCGAGTCTTCGTCTGCACCACCTTCGGTCTCTTCACCGACGGACTTGCGGCATTCGATGACTACTATGAGAAGGGCTATATCTCCAAGGTCGTGACCACCAACCTGAACTACCGGCCGCCGGAACTGCTCACCAGACCGTGGTACGCTGAAGCCGATATGACCAAGTATCTGGCATCGATCCTTGACCATATGAACCATGATATCTCGATCAGCGGAATCCAGTCCCCGACAGCAAAGATCACTACTCTGCTGCAGAGCCTGAAAAACTGAACCGGAAGCTAACCGGAAAAAATACGGCAGCATCTCCCGGAAAGAGGTGCTGCCGTTTTTACTCTGTGCAGGAAGGTTATTCTTCTCTTTTCAGTCCGATCACTGCTGCAAGATTGCCTCTCTTTCCCTTCCTTGCCCTGTGTGAGAAAAGAAGTTCCGCATTCTCCGCAGTACACAGATCCGGAACCGAAACATGGTCATACAGAAGCCCGGCCATAAGGAAATTCTCCCTGCATGCCTCCTGAAGGTCCAGCATCGCATGCCCGGCTCTTCCTGCCTTCACGATCCGCCCCTCAGCAGACTCCGGGTACTTTTTCCGGAATTCATCTGCCACATCATCGCTGACCTCATAGCAGTCCCGGCAGATCGATGGTCCGATCGCGGCATAGATATCTGCCGGGTCCGAACCATACTTCTCCTTCATCATCAAGGCAGCTTTTGTTCCGATGCCTGCGATCGTCCCCCTCCAGCCGGAGTGCACGCTGGCAACGACCCTCTTCGCCGGGTCGACAAGAAGGAGCGGCACGCAGTCTGCATAGAATGTCATGAGAAAGGTATCGTCACAGGAAGTCATGAGGCCATCGACATCATGAAAACCGTTCTTCCGGGTAATTCCATTTCCCCTGTCGTCCTCGCCTGCGATCCTGATATGGTCGGTGTGGGTCTGGTCCGAGAAGACGAGATCCCGGAAATCATATCCGACTGCATCAGCGAACCTTCTGTGGTTCTCAAGGAAACGCCCCATAGGTGTGTCCGTCTCAAAGGAGCCATCTTTCCTTCTCCCTGGCATTCCCGCTTTCCAGGCATCGTCCTCCGGCAGGTCGGTCACGACCGAGGAGGTTTTTCCAAGGCCGCCGCTGATCTCCCTCGAGAGACTCAGGTTCATGGATGACGCATAGCCCTCTGACACTCCGCCGATCCTGGTGCTGAACGCATTGACCACAAAGCCGAACTGGTCCAGGAGCGGAAATGAAAACCAGACAACTCCGTTCTTCTCGTGAAGGGTCAGTCTGTCCATACCCCTTTCTTCCGGGTGCCTTCTGAAGTGCTCTTCATAGTTCATTCGTTTGTATTCTCTCCTGTAACTGTTCTTCCTTCATCCGCATTCGAAAGCATCTTTGATCAGATGCACCTTTCCGTGCTCAACAGCGGCGACATCATAGCGGACCGGCGTCCCCTCCGGAACCCGGCAGCGGGTCAGATAATAGAGGGATGCCCGGATGATACGCTTCTGTTTCCGCAGGTCAACAGCGTCTTCCGGAGCTCCGTTCCGGTCGGAAGACCGCCACTTCACTTCGACAAAGACCAGATACCTGCCGTCTTTCGCCACGATATCGATCTCAGCCTGGGCCGACCGGAAGTTATACTGAAGGATCTCATATCCCTCATTTTCAAGAAACTTCCCGACCGCATGCTCTGATATCGATCCGATCTCTCTTTTATTCATATGCCGTATTCCGGCACTCTCTCCCAGGCTGACGGGATGTCTCTCTTCCCGTCATCTGCAATATTTTCCCTCACTTCAGAGGAGGCTGACGATTGCGGCGTCCCTTCCCGGTCACTCCTCTGCATAGTGTCCTCCGTCCGACTTCAGAAAGCTTCTTCTGTGCAGCGGACATGGACCGTATTTTCTCAGCGCAGCGTAATGAGCCGCGGTACCGTACCCTTTGTGCTTTGCAAAACCATATTCCGGGTAGACCTGGTCGTACTCCGTCATCAGCCGGTCCCTGGTCACTTTCGCGATCACCGAAGCAGCTGCGATTGAAAGGCTCTTTGCGTCTCCCTTGATGATCGGTACCTGCGGGATCAGGGCCTGGGGGATCTTCACTGCATCATTCAGCAGGATCTGCGGCATGACACGCAGAGTCCCGATTGCCTGGCACATCGCCTCATAATCGGCATTGAGAATGTTCACCTCATCAATCCTCTGCGCGCCCACGCTGCCGACTCCGACTGCGATTGCTTTCTCCCTGATCTCATCGTAGAGTTCTTCCCTCTTTTTCGCGGAAAGCTGTTTGGAATCATTCAGTCCCAGAATCTCGCAGTTTTCCGGAAGTATGACTGCAGATGCAACCACCGGACCCGCCAGCGGTCCTCGTCCGGCTTCATCGATCCCGCAGATCAGCCTGTAGCCTTCCTTCTCATACTTATGCTCATAAAACCTCATGGCTTCCTGGCGCTGTCTCTCTTCTTTCAAAGCCAGAAGTTTTTTCCCTGCAGACTCTGCCAGTTTCCGGATACTCTGTCTTTCGTCATCCTGATAGGTTTTGATGAACTGATCCAGAGCTTCTTCATCCGTCTTATCCAGTGCTTTATACTTTTCCTGGATCTTTCCTCCTGAAAGTGCCATTCCGTCACCCCCTGGCTTTACTTTACCAGTCCGAGTTTATCAGCAGGCGAGATCCGGAGCCACAGCCTGCCCCGGATCGATGCCTTGCTCACATCACCGACCGTCGGATCTCTGCTGTCAAAATTGCTGTTCCGGTTGTCTGCCATGACAAAATATTCATCCGCCGGCAAAGTCAGCGGCTTAGACGCCCTTCCTGCATACTGAACGCTCCCGACCGTGTAGGCAGATTCATCAAGAACGCTCCCGTTGATGGAAACCTTCCCATCCTGGATCTGGACCGTCTCACCCGGAAGCCCGACGATGCGCCGGATCAGAACAGTGCCGCCCTCTTCTCCCGTGGTAAATTCCACGATGTCGCCCCTTCCCGGATTATGGACATAGTAGCTGAGCCGGTCCAGGATCACCTTGTCTCCCGGATACAGCGTCTGATTCATCGCTCCGTCTTTGATCGTTACCGTCCCGCCCGTAAAGAAGACAAGAAAAAAGAGAACCGCGATGACGAAAATGGCCAGAAAAACCCACCTGAGCAAAGTCCTTACCGGACCTTTTGTGGTCTTTCTCCTTCTGTCTTCCGCCATTGGTTCTCCTATGATTCTTCCGCAAATGTCTCAAGGTCCGCCGCGCCTTGCTCCGCAGATGGTTGCCTGAACCGGCACACTCTTAGTTTACAGATCTTCCGGCACTTTCTCAAGTGTAAGTCTTCCCAGAACTCCGCATCGGAATTCATCGAGAAGGAGAGCTGCCGCTTTCTCCGGATCAGGCTCCGATCCTGCCTTCAGGCACTTCCTTGCATCCGCGATCCTGAGAAGGACATCAAAAGGCTCTCCCTCCTGATCGATTCCGAAGCGGGCCGGAAGTACCTCCGGATACTCTTCCCGCAGCTGCTTTATCAACCAGACAGCGAGCTCCTGGCTGTCCAGGATCTCATCCCGTATGCAGCCGATCGCAGCCAGCCGGATCCCGGCTGCCTTGTCCTCAAACTTTGGCCAGAGGATTCCCGGAGTATCCAGCAGCTGGAGAGTCTTATCCACAGTAATCCACTGACGTCCTTTCGTGACGCCCGGCCGGTTTCCGGTCTTAGCCGCTGATTTTTTTGCAAACGAATTGATGAATGTTGACTTTCCGACGTTCGGAATTCCGGCGATCATCGCGCGGAGCGGCCGGTTCACGATGCCGCGCTTTCTGTCGCGCTCGATCTTCTCCCTGCACGCTTCTGTGACCATAGGCCGGATCTGACGAAGACCACTGCCCGCCCGCGAGTTCACCTGGCAGGCGATCAGTCCCTTCTTCCTGAAATAGTCCATCCAGGCATTATTCTCTTCCGGGTCGGACAGATCACTCTTATTCAGTACCAGGATCCTGGACTTTCCGGCTGCAAGAGTATCAATATCCGGATTTCTGCCGGACAGGGGTGTCCTCGCGTCCGTCAGTTCGATCACAAGGTCGACCAGCTTGATATCCTCCTGCATCTGCCTCTTTGCCTTGGTCATATGACCAGGGTACCATTGATAATCCATAAAGAATAAAACCTTTCCCTCATAACCGGATCAGATAAATCCTCTGTGCCCGGAAGGGCTGAGGACAAACCAGACCCTGCCTTCGATCATATTGCTGGTGACGATTCCGATCTCCGTGTTTCTGGAGTCTTCCGAATTGTTCCGGTTATCTCCCAGAACGAAGTATTCGCCTTCATCCAGATCGATCGGATTTTTTGCTGTTCCGGGACTGGTGATTGCCGGGTAATTCCCGTCCTCCAGGTAGACCTGACCATCGATATAGATCTGGCCATCTTTGATCTGGACCGTATCCCCCGGCACCCCGATCACTCTCTTGATATCTGCTCTGGCGTTCGTAGACCCATTCGGCTTAAAGGAAATGATATCCCCCCTCTTCGGACTCCCGAACTGATAGGACATGATACTGATCAGGACAATATCCCCGCCCGACAGGGTCGTATCCATAGACTGGCCGACCACTGTTCTCTGCTGTCCGAACGTATAGACCAGGACATAGGCGACAAGAACAACGACAACGATCTGAAACAGGGTCTCGAAGATCCTTCTTGGAAGTGACTTCTTTTTGCGTTTCCTTTTCTGTTTCCTTTTTTTCTGCTGCTCCTGCTGCTCGAGTCTTGCCCTTTCACGCGGAGTATACTGCTTCCAGTCGTCGTTGGTAAAATCGATTGGATGATCACTTACGTATCTCATACTTTCGGCCTTTGTCCTTTTCCCGGATACAGAGAAGGCTGCCGCAAAAATTGCGGCAGCCTCATAATAAGGTTTCCCAGATTACTTTACGATCTCCTTCAGCTTAGCAGCCTTGCCGGTACGCTGTCTCAGATAGAACAGCTTAGCACGTCTTGCCTTTCCGGATCTGACGACCTCAACTGTGTCGACTGACGGGGAATGAAGCGGCCATGTCTTCTCGACTCCAACACCGTTGGAGAACTTTCTGACAGTGAAGGTAGCTCTATTGCTGCCACCCTGCTTCTTGATCACGGTACCCTCGAAGATCTGGATTCTTTCGCGGTTGCCTTCCTTGATCTTTGCGTGAACTCTTACAGTGTCACCTACACGGAACTCCGGAACATTCTCGCGGAGCTGTGCGTCTTCGATCTTTTTGATGATTTCGTTCATTGCGTGTTACCTCCTGTTATCGTGGATGTTCTTAATGCGTCCGATTACAGCAACAGAGGACCATCCGTCTTCGCACACGACGAATAGTTTATCATGCGGAAGGTCTTTGCGCAAGCCTTTTTTCATCTTTTCAGACGCTTTTCAGACGCTTTCCATCATATCGATGATATCCGATACGATTTTGTCGTGTTTTGCAGTTTTGGCGCTGCTTCTGTTGTCGTCATCGATCTCGATGTCGAAGAGGTTGTCAAGGAGCTCCGCCCATCCGTCCTCGTCCAGGTTGATCATGTCTTCTTTTGACAGGTGAAACTGGTCCTGCATGAAGGCTTCCTGGTCTTTGGTCATCCCCTTCAGGGCTTGCATATTCTCTTTTCTGGTTTCTTCGTCTGCCATATGTGCCTCCACATATTTACAAGCTTCCGCAGAAGACAGGGACAGTTCGTCGACACGCAACATTGTTTTCCAAAGTCCTGATCAACTCCGGAAATCGATTATCTTGTTACATTGTAATATCGATTCATCCCTGTGTCTATCATTGGAATTACCGTATTCCAGTCTCAAATGCCCTTGAAATCGACTGCGAAAACCAGTTTCCGGTCAACCGGAAGAAGGAATTCTTCGTGTGTCCGGGCACCCCAGGAATCATCACCGGCAATTCCCATCTGCTTGAGGCTGCAGCGGATGTAAGTATACTGCTGCCGTGCAAGTTCGTAAGGGTGGCGTGCGCACTCAAGCTGTTCAGGGCTGTGAGGAAGTGCGGAGAATTCCATGGTTCCCGGACGCGATGCAGACAGATCACCACAGTCATCAAAGCAGGCTGCCGTGAAGCGGACTCCATGTCCCTGATGGTCGGTGACTTCTGCCCAGCGGACACCTGTACGGTTGCCGGTCTCCTGCGGAACCAGATAAGGCTCTTCCATATCCTTCACGTCTCTTTCGTACACGCCGAGGCGGCTTCCTTTATTGCGGTCACAGTAATTTTCTTCCGGTCCCATGCCGTAATACTTCACATGGCAAAGGTCTGCATTCAGCGCGAACATCCAGCCAAATTCCGGCATCGGCGGAAGGGATCCGTCTCCCTCAAAGCTCAGGATCATGCGGACCGTTCCGTCAGCGAATACACGATAAGTTGTCAGGACGGATGCCTGCTTTTCCTTCGTGTCTACTGTGAAATAGCGCTTGAAAGTGACATCGGCGTACTGATCTGTCACATTCACTTTCGGGAAATCGTGCGCCTCACAGTCCGGGTCGTAGACATTGTCCTCCGGACCGATAAAGTCATGATAGAGACTTGCCAGCTTCCAGACGCCATACCTTGCGGCCATCCTGTTTCCTTCATCATTGTTGGTCGGAGCTCTCCAGAAGTTCGGTCTCGGGAACCCTTCGATCAGTTCCTTTCCATGGAAGCGGTAAGAAACCATGCAGCCCTTCAGTCTGGAGAAGAGAACAAAGAAGTGGTCTCCTCTGACTCCGACATTGACAGCGCCTCTGATGACCTCCATCTTCTGCTCTTTTTCTACCGGAGCCGCAGATACGCCATTGAGCGCGCATGTCTCTCCGTCCATCTTCCAGTCTGCCGGGAGGCTCTCCAGCGTCTTTTCCCTGACCGAGGCATCTTCAAAAATTTTCTCTCCGTAAGCGACTTCATGACCTGCTTTCTCCCAGATCACATCTTCTTTCAGGGTAAAGCTTACAGCGGCTGCATACTCGCCTTCCGCCGGGACCCGGAATGGGAGCTCGTATTTTCCGGTCTCTCCTGCTGCCACATCGGTATCGACGGAAGAAGAGCAGAGCACTTTTCCTTTCTTCTTCAGGACGGCTGTGCAGTCAAAGCGTGAGGTCGGGACGAAGAGATTATTGTTGATGACTTCGAAGGAAGCACCGTCTTTCCCTACCCTGACGTCGATATTCTGGTAGAGGAACTTCACTTCCTGCATCTTGCCGCAATAAGGCCTGCGATGAGCGTCCACAATTCCATTTCCGGAAAACTCATAGTCCGTCGGGCGCTCCATGTTGTCCCCGCCATAGCCAAGGAACTCTTCGCCATAGCGGTTCTTCATGCGGACAGCCTGGTCGATGAAGTCCCAGATGAAGCCGCCCTGATAGCGTGGCTCTCTTTTTGCAAGGTCCGTATATTTGAACATGCCGCCATTGGAGTTGCCCATGGAATGGGTATACTCGCAGAGGATGAACGGCTTGTCCGTATGCTCTTTCAGGTACTTCTCGATTCCGGTGACCGGAGTATACATCTGAGAATACAGATCGGAGGTATCCGGATACCGCATATCATGCTGGATTCCCTCGTAGTGGACCAGACGACTGTCATCCAGTTTCCTCAGCTCCTGAGACATATGATAGATGACGGATCCGCCGAAAGATTCATTTCCGCAGGACCAGATCAGGATCGAAGGATGGTTCTTGTCCAGCTCATACATGGAGTCGATGCGATGGATCAGCAGCGGTTCCCAGTCTGACCTGTCTCCCGGGAGGGCTTCTCTTTGCGGCATCTGACCTCTCTCGACTCTGTCCCACATGCCATGGGTCTCCATGTTGTTCTCCGCGATCATGTAAAGTCCGAAGATATCGCAAAGATGATAGAGAATGGATGCGTCCGGATAGTGGCAGGTACGGATTGCGTTGATATTGTTCTGCTTCATGACGGTGACGTCATGGAGGACCTCGGAAAGGACCGGAGTCCTTCCGGTGTCGCAGGAGAATTCATGGCGGTTGACACCATTGAAGACAACTCTCTTTCCGTTCAGGCACATGATGCCGTCCTTCATCCCGAAGTGACGGAATCCGACAAGTTCGGAGACTTTCTCGACGACCTTTTCTCCGGAAAAGAGCCTCAGGTTCAGGCGATAGAGATACGGATCTTCGGCGCTCCATGCATGCGCGCTTTTCAGCAGGTCATGGATCTCCGGAGAAGCACTTCCGGCATCAGACGATCCGGACAGAAGGATTTCATTTTTCTGCTTCAGCTGATCAAAATCCCTGACAACGCCGACCTTCTCCAGGTTCCAGTCAAGGCGTGCGCCTTCCAGGTCGCCGGACAGCTTCAAAGCCACATCCAGTTTTCCGTCTTTGAAACCATTCACAAGATCGGAAAGGACACGCAGATCCTGAAGATGGACCTTCGGCAGACGCTCCAGATAGACATCCCTGAAGATCCCGGACAGACGGTACATATCCTGGTCCTCGCACCAGGAACCGGATGTCCACTTGAAGACAAGAACCGCGATGCGGTTTTCCCCTTCCTTTATATATGGAGTGAGATCAAACTCTGTCGGGGTGAAGGAGTCCTCCGCATATCCAAGGTAGATCCCGTTAAGCCAGAAAGCGAACCCTGACTCGACGCCCTGGAAGGAAATGCGGATCCGGTCGCCCTTCCATCCTTCCGGAAGTGTGAACGTGCGGACATACTGCCCTACCGGGTTGAACTTCTCCGGAATCTGTCCGGGTTCAATATCCTCAACCCCGTCCCACGGATACTGGGTGTTGACATAAGCAGGAGCATCATACCCCTCAAACTGCATATTGGAAGGAACTTTGATATCTCTGAAACCGCTGACATCAAAGTCAGGCTTTTCGAATCCCTTCGGAGCGCTGACGTAGTTTTCGGAATAGCGGAACTTCCACATCCCGTCCAGCGACAGCCTCAGCGAAGTCTCAAAGACTCCGTCACCGTCAGCCTGCGGCACATGGTCGGAATGAGGCGGAAGGACGCCCATTGCATAACACGCAGGGTTCTTTACAATGCTGTAATCGAATTCTGCCATAGAATGAATCTCCTCTGTATACATTACTGCCCCGCTTCGGCAGAGCCTGGCGGGGCATAAGTTCTTCTGCCTGTTCATCTTAGCACAAGGCAGAAACTGTTTGAATCGGTTTATTGACAAATACAACCAATTATTTGGCAGATCCGGTAATTCCTTCTGCGAACTGCTTCTGCAGGATGAAGAACACGATCATGATGGTCTGGTTTGCAGGTCCACCGTTCGACTTGTTGAAACAAATTGTGATGATGTTGTATAAATTCTAAATGTCTGAACATTTTCATCATTTTAACATATTGTACACGGGAATCGTTTTCATTTTGGTAATTATCACCATCCTCTTTTGACGGATACGTTGACTTCGAGCAGCCTGCTCTCATAATTTTTCGGGTCTTTCTTCCATTGATAGGGCGTAACCCCCATGACATTCTTGAAATTGCGGTCGAAAGTGGAGACTGTCGTAAACCCGCACTTGGCAGCCACTGTCGACATCGCCTCATCCGATGTCTTCATCAGATCGCAGGCTTTGATCACCCGGATCATGTTCAGGTATTCCACCGGAGAGATGCTGAATGCTTCCGAGAACAGCCTCCGGAAATGGGTCTCCGAGATGCTGCATTCCCGCGCCAGGTCCTCTATGCGGATCGGTTCGGCATAATGCTGGTCGACATACCGGAGAGCGTTCGTGATCGCCACTTTTTCACCCCTGATCTGCACTCTCTCATCTCCCAGGTCCAGGATCCGTACCGCCTCGAAGAGAAGCGCAGCCAGAAGGGCATGGACCTTCTCGATATAGTAACGGTCCTTCTTCTTCATCTCTTCCATGATCTCATTGACCAGTCTGGTGAATGCCGGATAATTTTTTGTCTCTCCATACAGAACATCCCGGCTGATGACAGAAAGCGTCTGTCTGATCTTCAGCTGGTTCGTTCCGTATACACTTTTCAGGACCATCTCCGGGTCAAAGAAAAGATACTCCCAGAAGCCTTTCGTCCCCGGAGTTGAATTTGTAGTATGCGGATATCCCTTGGGAATAAAGGAGATCATTCCGGGCCTGAATGGAAGGACTTTCTTATCAAAGACCATCTCTCCCGTCCCACCCCTGCAGATACCGACTTCATACAGGTTGTGGAAATGGAGCGAATTCACCATACCTTCCCCGTAAACCCGGACCCACTCGTCCCCCATCAGGGCAAGGACCCATTCTTTCTGGGGAACATCATAATACCTCATCTCGACATAGCTTTTCTTTTTCATGGCTCGATTTTCAAACTATCCAGTACCTTCTCGTCACCTGGCTTGCTGAACAGGTCGTCAATCCGGTGTTTTACATCCACCAGATGGTTATAGGCAAGAATATTGTACTTGTTGAGGATCTCCCGGTTTGCCTCATCACTCTCCAGGTTCTCCCAGTCATGGTAAGTCCCATCTTTATCGATATACGTATTCGCACAGACGACCGGCAGCTGTTTTCTCATCTGAGTCAGGAATTCCTGATAGTCCGTAAGCGGAAGCCCGGCTTCTTTCATCATATAAGCCGCAAGATAATTGACGCTCATGGTCGTGACAGATTCATCCTTCGGGATTCCCATATTGTTCCAGATAAAGAAAGGAACCTGATAATGCTTCTGCACTTTTTCAAGATCCGTGGAGTTTTCATCGAAGCCGGTCAGATGGTCGATGACTTCTGTCACATAGTCACTGGGTTCATGATCTCCGAACGTAATGATGATGGTCGGCTCTGTCACATTTTCCTCAAACCAGGTGATCAGCTTCTCATACGCTTCGTCCGACTTTTTGATCAGAGTCAGATAACGCTCTGCTGCGATCGACTGCGCTGTCTCATAGGGTATATCGGTCAGCGTGATCTCCTGAGTGAAGCCATTATCCGTAGCAGGGTTCTCCATATAACCGGAATGATTCTGCATGGTCACTTCGAAGATAAACTTCTTGCTGTCGCCCTTGTTTTTGAAATCTTCGATAATCTTGTCATATGCAGATTCATCGCTGACAAACTTGCGGATCGTCTTTGCACTTCCAAAATAGTCGATATCTTTGAAGGTGTCAAATCCAAGCAGCGGATAGACCCTGTCCCTGTCCCAGCCACTGCCGAGATACGGATGGAGTCCCTCTGTCGAATAGCCAAGGGAGCCAAGATAGGATGCCAGAGTCGGAATAGGCTTGGAGATATACTGCTGATAGACAACACTTCCCTGAGGCAGAAAAGCCATGCTGTCGCCTGACAGGAATTCATATTCTGTATTTGCCGTATTGCCGCCCTTGACGGAAACCATCAGATGGCCGCCGGTATACCGGTCCATCATGCTGCGGAAAAAAGGCATATAATCTTCCGAAGTATTGAAATCTCCGATCACAGACAGATCGGAAAAAGCCTCGTTCATGATCACAATGATATTCGGAGCCTCACTCAGGTCAAAGGAGGTTTTTCCGGCCGACTGAGTCTTTACAAAAGCCTCCTTTTCCAGCGCTGCCCCTGCTTCTGCAGCAGATGCGTCAGATGCTGTCTTCGGATATTCCACCTGGTCATATTCCGACTCGGACTGATCGATCTCGCCCATGATCTCTTTCACACGATCTACGGAATAACCTTCCGGTTTTTTAATATTGATCAGGTTCAGGTTTGCCAGGTATGCGACCAGAAGTCCATTCTTGCGGTAACGCACATTTGGCGTAAAGAGGGTGGTATCCATTCCCCAGAAAGCCTTGACATCCGCATTCTGGATCGAATTCGTCAGAAGCACGACAGAAAGAGCTGCCGCAGCAAAAAGCGGAAGTTTGATTCTCCACCTGTGGATCTTCATCTTCATCTTTCCGGTTCCCAGCATGACGAATGCAAAACCGAAGGTGGACAGGAGCATATGCCAGTAGATCGTATACTCAAAGTTGGAAGCTACATTGCCTGCAGTCCGCAGGGAAAGGATATCCCATGGAACGATTGGGCTTCCGCGAAACTTTACGACATAAAAATTGATGATCGAGAGCGCCATAAAGATGCAGGCTGAGACACTGTAGCCCCAGCGGAAGCTCCCGAAGAGAAATGAAAAAGCAAGAAATATCAGATAGTAGAAAATAAGGTTCAGGTAGATCATCTTGTAAGGAGGCTCTGCAGTCTCGTAAGACAGCGCTGCCCCTACATGCCAGAACCCTGTATCGTAGGACTGAACCAGAACAAAAGACAGGAAAGGCACACTGACGGCAAGAGAGAGATCATAGATGATCTGAAAGATCCTGCTTCCAGGAAGTTTCACATACATGAAAACTCCGAGCAGAAAACTCAGAAACAGAGAAGCCGGGAGATACCAGTCCTCTGTCTTCTGGTGGGCATCTTCTGCCATGACCATCAGAACAAGAAATAATACAGTCAGAATACAGGACCGGATCAGGTCCCCCTTCCTAAGCCAGGACCGGCCGGCCTCCTTCTGTGAAATTACAGATTCCTCCATTGACATGAAAAAACACCTTCTTATCAAGATAGATTCGCATTGTTCAGCATTCCGGAAACATCACCGGATACACAGATCACTTTGCTTCCGCTCTCTGTCCTTCCGGGGTAAGAGATGGTTTGCTTCCGTTCTTCACATGAATATGTGTGAAAAGATGATCCTGACAGTATTCGCAGCTGCCTTCACACTTGGAGCAAAAGCGGAACTCCAGTTCCGGATTCGTGAGCTCGGTCCTTCCGCAGATTGCGCAGCAGTGTCTTGCTCCTCCCGGGTTGATTTTCGCAAGGCCCGGCTGAGGTTTTCTCGCCGTCCCCTGGTTTTTTCCGGAAGACTTCTGCTGGTTTCTGCCAAAAGTATGGCTCTGGTTCGCTCTTTTTTGCTTCTCCATCACTTTCCGGTAATGGTCTCTCTGCTGACGGACAGCCTTCGGCATCGGCCTGATGCCCTTCGTTGTAAGATAATAGAGAAAGAAATTCAGGATAGAGACCAGCATGATGATTCTGGATACCCAGGAGTCCGTCTTGATAAAGGAATATGCCATCATAGCGCCATAAAGGAGCCCAAGCCACTTTGCCTTGATCGGTATGATAAAAAACAGCAGAAATTCCGCATCCGGATAAGTAATCGAAAAAGCCAGCATCACAGAAAGCGCCACATATCCGCTCGTGCATGCCAGTGGAAGTGTCATCTGTTCAACAACTCCGGTCAGTCCGCTCATATGGGACACAACAGGATACATGAGACAGGTAGCAAGCCCGGTCAGGAAAAGTCCTCCGAAGATATAGAGATTATAATAGAAGTCTCCCAGAGTTCTCTCCATAGCCTTTGAAACACTGTACATACATAGGATCGCAAAGACCGTGAAAAAGTCCACCCGGTCAAAACAGACCAGGACCCAGGAAAAAAGTCTCCAGACCTGTCCATGCTCAAAGACCATCTCCGGGTCCAGAAGCAGATACTGAAGAACGAACTGAGGCATGACAATCTGAAGCGTCAGACCGATCACATATACGATCACGATCACCTTTGTGAGATCGCGGACCGCATACTTTCCGAACTTTCGCTCCATCTTATTCAGAAATCTCATATTCAACCGCCTTTTCTTATTTTCTTCCTTCTTGCGCAGGCTGCACAGCCTGGCCAGTATTTCTTATTATAGAAAAAAAAAGCGGGAAATGAAACCTTCCCGCTCCTTTTACACAAAAGAAACACACTTTTTACATCTGTTATCGATAAATCTTCTGCACCTGGTCCATCCTCGAGCTCATATTCCGGAGCAGAAGATCAAATACCGTGACTGCACACATACACTCAACGACCACCGCTGCTCTCGGTACAATGACCGGGTCATGGCGGCCACTTATCCTGAGTGAATGAACATGACCGTCCGCCCCCAGGGCCAGCTGCTCCCTGGCGATGGAAGCGGTCGGCTTCACGAAAGCCCTGATTATGACCGGACTGCCGTCGCTCATGCCTCCAAGGATTCCTCCCGCATGGTTCGTCACTTTCCTGACCTGTCCGGTCCCTGCATCTTCTTCAAACTGATCATTATTCTCATGGCCGGATGACCTGGCGGCAAGTACCCCGTCTCCGACTTCCACCGCCTTCACGGCTCCTATGGAGAACAGCGCCTGTCCCAAAAGCGCATCCAGTTTATCAAAGACCGGCTCTCCAAGTCCTGCCGGAAGTCCTTCGATCCTGCATTCGATGACTCCGCCTGCGGAATCAAGCTCCTGTATCCGGGTATTCAGGTAATCCTGAGCTCTCTTCTCTGCTTCTGCATCCGGCATCTGAAGCGGACTTTCCGAAAGATGGCCCATATCATACCTTGCAGGATCACATTCTACCGGTCCGATTGCCGTAACATAAGCAGCTATACGGATCCCGAGGCTGGAGAGTGCTTTGGCTGCCACTGCGCCTGCGGCGACTCTTCCGATCGTCTCTCTTCCGGAAGATCTGCCGCCTCCTCGATAATCCCTGAAACCGTATTTCTTATCAAAGCCAAAGTCAGCATGTCCCGGACGATAGACATCCGCCAGATTGGAGTAATCTTTGGAGTGCTGGTCCGTATTCTCCACCAGAAGGGAGATCGGGGTTCCCTCTGACTTTCCCTCAAACACTCCGGACAGAATCTTAACCTGGTCCGCCTCGCTTCTGCTGGTCGTATATCTGTTCTGGCCCGGTTTTCTGCGGTCCAGATATTTCTGAATATCCGTTTCTGAGAGCGGTAGCCCCGCCGGGCAGCCGTCGATCACGCAGCCGACTCCTGCTCCGTGGCTTTCCCCCCATGTAGTGACCCGGTACAGCGTGCCGAATGTAGATCCTGCCATCTTATTTCCTCACTGCTGTTCCGAGAGCTTCCTGCCCTCTGTCCTTTCAACAGATTCCGGGGTCTCCGAGATCATGATGCAGTTCGGGGTCTCCACATACTGCTGCTTTCCTCTCATGACCAAAGTTTCCTTCTCGTAATCGATGGTAAAGAATCTCATATAGTTTGACTCATGGCAGAGAACGATCATCGTCTTCTCATCCGGAAGGACATCGATATCCTTCGGATAGCCTCCGGAGATTGGAAGAATCAGGACCTTGGAAAGTGTTCCGTCCTCCGGATTGATCCGGAAGATTCCGACCGTATTCTCTCCTGCACTGGAGGTATACAGATACTTTCCGCTCGGAGATACCTTGAGTGCGCAGCTTGCGCTCGATACATCCTTGTCGTCGAAGATACTCTTGACGCTCTGGATATGCTCGAACATCGGATTGGCGTCCCCATTATACCGGTAGACGAGGATCTGGTTGAGGATCTCGCAGTTGACGTAAGCATACCTGCCGTCTTTTGAGAAGCACATCAGCCTGGGTCCGGACTCCAGCGGGAATCTCAGAATATCATACAGATGAAGTTTTCCGCTGCCCGGCGTGACCTTGTAGATCTTTGCCTGATCGATTCCGTTATCGACTGCGACCAGGAAGCGGTCATCCGGCGTCGGGATAACGCAGCTGACATGCGGGCGGAAAGAACGTTCTGCAACAGAGCCGATTCCCTGATGGAATACCCCGTCCAGAACGGATCCGAGTCTGCCGTCCCTGTGAGTATGGACGACAGTGACTTTGCCGTCATGGTAGCCGCCGACGAAAAGGAACTTACCGGATACGTCGGTCGACAGGTAGCACCCTCTCATCCCATCGATGTCAACCTTATTGATTGGGGTCAGTCCCCCGTCCGGTTCGATCTTCAGAACCTCAACGCCCTCATCCGCGATCGAGTAGAGATAATTTCCTCTTCGGGACTTGGTGATGTAAGACGAGTTGTGCACCGGGACAACATTGCGTTCTTTCAGATGCCTTGTCCCGTTGTCAATATCATATACATGAATACCGATACTGGAACCATGCGTGTAGGTTCCCACATATGCAACATACTTCTTCTGATCATCCATAACGAGCTGACCTCCTGTCTTTTTCCATGATAGCATCTCACACTTTTGGTGTAAATGTCCACTTCGTAAATGTAATGTAAAAAGCTCAAAAAGTGATTGACAGCGTCTCTATATACCGTATAATCATCTAAGATATGAAATCCAGTTTTACTGAACTTTTAGTTTAACACCGCTGAATCGAGGCAGAGATGGAGATTGGGAAAAAGATAAAAGCCATGCGTCTCCAGAAGGGGCTTACCCAGGAAGAGCTGGCCGACCGGACAGAGCTTTCGAAAAGTTTCATCTCCCAGGTAGAACGGGACCAGACCTCCCCTTCGATTGCAACTCTGATCGACATCCTCCAGGCGCTTGGGACTGATCTGAAGAGTTTCTTTAATGATGAGGCAGATACACAGATCGTCTTTTCACCGGATGACTTCTTTGAGAAAGCGGACGATGACCTGAAAAACACAACAGAGTGGATCATCCCCAATGCCCAGAAGAATCAGATGGAACCGATCCTGGTGACGATCCAGCCTGGAGGAAGCACCTACGTGGATAACCCGCACGAGGGGGAGGAATTCGGCTACATCCTTGCAGGGACGGTCACCCTTCACCTGGGCCAGCGGAGTCTCCGTGCCAAGAAAGGTGAGACTTTCTACTTTAAGGCAAAAAGTCCTCACTATATCGAGAACAAAGGGAAAACACCTGCCTCCCTGATCTGGGTCAGTACACCGCCCCAGTTCTGATCGGTGGGAAAATACGGAATACACGAGGGAATAGGTATGAGCAATAAACTAATTGACCTGCAGCACATCTCCAAGTCATTTGACGGGCAGCTGGTACTTGATGACCTGAATCTCTATATCAGGGAGAATGAATTCCTGACACTTCTCGGTCCCTCAGGGTGCGGCAAGACGACCACTTTGAGGATTCTCGGAGGATTTGAACAGCCGGACCAGGGCAGCGTGATCTTTGATGGGAAAGATATCACTTCCCTTGCCCCCAACAAGAGACAGCTCAACACCGTCTTCCAGAAATACGCCCTCTTCACTCATATGAATGTGGCGGACAATATCGCATTCGGCCTCAGGATCCGGAAAAAGCCGGAGGATTATATCCGTGACAAGATCAGATATGCCCTGAAGCTGGTCAATCTGGAAGGTTTTGAGAACCGTATGCCTGACTCTCTTTCCGGCGGTCAGCAGCAGAGGATCGCAATTGCCCGCGCGATCGTCAACGAGCCGAAAGTCCTTCTCCTCGATGAACCCCTGGGAGCACTGGACCTGAAACTCAGGAAAGACATGCAGTATGAACTCATCCGCCTGAAAAACGAGCTCGGAATCACATTTATCTATGTGACCCATGACCAGGAAGAAGCCCTGACCATGTCCGACACCATCGTCGTCATGAACCAGGGATACATCCAGCAGATCGGAACTCCGGAAGACATCTACAACGAACCGCAGAATGCTTTCGTTGCCGACTTCATCGGAGATTCCAATATCATCGACGGAACCATGGTCCGCGACAGGCTGGTCGAGATCTCCGGCGTGAAATTTGCCTGCGTCGATGTCGGTTTCGGCACCAATAAGCCGGTCGATGTCGTTATCCGGCCGGAAGATCTGGAGCTTTACGCGATCCCGGAGGGGGCTGAAAAAGGATCCGAAGCATATGACAAGGTCGCATCCAGAGCCTATGAGCTGAATCCCGGCTACTTCGAAGGTGTCGTGACAGATCTCATCTTCAAAGGTGTCCATTATGAGATGGATGTTGAGGCGAACGGATATACCTGGCTGGTCCACTCCACGAAGATGTTCCCGGTAGGCAGCCGCGTACTCATGAATCTGGATCCTTTCAATATTCAGATCATGAACAAACCGGAATCCGAGGATGAGCAGGCTGTTACCATGAATGAGATGTAAGGAGGCTGTCATGAAGAGAAAACAGAATCCTCTCCTGACCGGTCCTTACCTGGTCTGGACCGCGGCATTCATTGTGATCCCGCTGATACTGATCGTCTTCTATGGTTTCACTGATGCCGATCATCACTTTACTATGGACAACATCATGAGGATCACGGATCCGGTCACGCTGAAAGCACTGGGGCTGTCTCTGCTGCTTTCAGCCCTCGCCACGGTAATCTGCCTGATCCTTGCCTATCCGCTGGCTATGATTCTTGCGAGGATGAAGAATGGAGCTTCCGCCATTATCACGACGATCTTCATCATCCCTATGTGGATGAACTCGCTGCTCCGCATCTTTGCCTGGCAGACGCTTCTGGAGCGGAACGGTGTCATCAATCAGATGCTCGCTTTCTTTCATCTTCCGCCCCAGCACCTGATCAATACACCGTGGGCGATCGCGCTTGGCATGATCTATGACTATCTTCCTTTCATGCTCCTTCCGCTCTATAATGCGCTGACCAAGCTTGACTGGAATGTCGTGAATGCAGCATATGATCTTGGTGCAAACAAGAGACAAACCTTCTTCCGGGTCATCGTCCCTCTGACCATGCCGGGAATCGTATCCGGCATTACCATGGTCTTTGTTCCGGCTCTGACAACCTTTGTCATCAGCGATTTTCTTGGAGGTTCCAAAGTCCTTCTGATCGGCAATATCATCGACCAGCAGTTCACCCAGGTCGGCGACTGGAATGTCGGGTCCGGCCTGTCCCTGGTCCTCATGGTCTTCATCCTGATCTCCATGGCGATCATGCAGCATTACGAAAAAGAAGAAGAGGGGGCGGCAAATATCTTATGAAGAAATTTTTTACCAGACTATATGTTGTCCTGATCTTCATTCTGCTTTACGCTCCGATCGGCGTCCTGATCGCGTTCAGTTTCAATAACTCGAAGACAAGAGCAAAATGGGGCGGTTTTACGTTCAAGTGGTATATCGGGATGTTCCGGAATGCCGAGATCATGGAAGCCCTCCGCAACACTCTGATCCTGGCCTTTGTTTCTGCTTTCATCGCTACTCTTCTGGGACTTATGGCATGTCTGTCCCTGAACCGGATGAAAAAGAGAAAGCGCTCGATCGTTCTTGGGATTCTGAACATCCCCATGCTCAACGCAGATATCGTGACCGGAATCTCTCTGATGCTGGTTTTCATCGCCTTCGGCCAGTTCCTCTCCCGGTATGGCTATACGATCGTATTCGGATTCGGAACAGTCCTGCTCGGCCACATTACCTTCAACATTCCCTACACTGTTATGTCCATCATGCCGCGTGTCCAGGGAATCAACCCGAGTACTTATGAAGCGGCTCTGGACCTGGGGGCGACCCGGTCAGAAGCATTCCGGAAAGTTGTCCTCCCGGATATCCTGCCCGGCGTCCTTTCCGGTTTTCTCCTTGCCTTCACACTGTCCCTGGATGATTTCGTGATCACCCACTTCATCAAAGGACCGGGTTTTGATACCCTCTCCACCAAGATCTATACGGAAGTGCGCAAGGGAATCAAGCCCGAGATGTATGCTCTCTCCACCCTCCTCTTTGTGGGGGTTCTGCTCCTGATGTTCGGCATCGAAAAGGGAAGGAATGCGAGAAAGAAGTCACAGCAGTATCACTAATTACGAGGACTTTGCCTATGAAAACAAGAACAAGAATTCTCACGTCACTTTTGATCGGAGCTTTTGCCTGTTCTCTGACGACAGGCTGCATACAGAAGGTCGATGAGAACCAGCAGACACCGGCTCCGTCCGCTTCCACAGAAGCACCTGCAAATGAAAGTGCCTCTGCCGGTACCGAAGCGCCGGATGCCGATGCCGCTCCTGCAGCAGAAAGTTCCGGCAAAACCGGCTCCGGCGTCGTCTATGTCTACAACTGGGGCGAATACATGGATCCGGAGGTTCCGAAGGACTTCGAGAAAGAGACCGGGATCAAGGTTGTCTACGACGAATTCGAGACCAATGAGATCATGTATCCGAAGGTCGCCGCAGGTGCCGCCTCCTACGATCTGATCTGTCCGTCCGACTACATGATTGCCAAGATGATTGACAACGATCTGCTCCAGCCGATCAATTTCGACCATGTTCCGAACAGTAAGAATATCGATGAAACCTACATGGAGCAGTCAAAAGGTTTTGACCCGGAAAACAAATACTCCATCCCTTACTGCTGGGGCACTGTCGGTATCCTTTACAACAAGACCATGGTGGATGACCCGGTCGACTCCTGGGACATCCTCTGGAACGACAAATACGCAGACAATATCCTCATGCAGGATTCCGTCCGCGACGCCTTCATGGTTGCCGAGAAGAAACTGGGTTACGATATCAATACCACCAAAGAGGACGAAGTAAAGAAAGCCGCAGACCTTCTGATCCAGCAGAAACCGCTGGTGCAGGCATATGTGATCGACCAGGTCCGCGACAAGATGATCGGCGGCGAAGCGGCTCTTGGCGTGATCTATTCCGGAGAAGCAATCTTCACGAAGCGCGAGAATCCGGACCTCGAATATGTGATCCCGGAGGAAGGCACGAATGTCTGGATCGATTCCTGGGTCATCCCGAAGGACGCGAAGAATGTGGAGAATGCCGAAAAGTTCCTCGACTACCTCTGCAGGGCAGATGTTGCCGAAAAGAACTTCGAGTACATCACCTACTCAACTCCGAATAAAGCAGCCCGCGAATTGATCGATGATGAAGACATCAAAAACTCCACCGTTGCGTTCCCGACCGCAGATATGCTGAAGAACTCCCAGGTCTACACTTACATCGGAGAGGACGGAGACGCTCTCTACAACAAGTACTGGGAAAAAGTCAAATCAAGCTGAGATCCATGAAAAGAACGATTACCTATCATATCGAAGAGCCGCCCCTTACCCTGGGGCGGCCTTCTACTGCCAATGAGTTTTTAAGATCCCACGGTTATTCCCGCCATCTGATGACCTATCTTCGCCATCACGACAGCACTCTCCTTCTCAATGGTCAGCCAGTCTTCACAAACCATCCCCTCCACGCCGGCGATGTACTGACTGCCATCTTTACCGATGAGCCCTCGGAAGAGGAAGATGCCCATATCATCCCGAACCATATGGATCTTCACATCGTCTACGAAGACGAGGACATCCTGCTGGTCAATAAACCGCCCTGTCTCCCGGTCCAGCCTTCGCTTGGCCACCGTGAATATACCCTGGGAAATGGTATAGCGGCGTATTATGAGGAGCAGGGGATTCCCTTTATCTACCGATGTGTGAACCGGATTGACAAGAATACCTCGGGGCTGGTCCTGATTGCCAAAAACATGGCTAGTTCCGCTATCCTTTATGATGCGATGAAAAAAAGGCAGATCCACCGGACCTACGTTACGGTCGTGCATGGAAAGATCGAGGACAGCTTTCGCGTTGGAGATGACCTTGATGATGCCACCCTCTGGCCGGACTTTCCGGGAATCATCAGCCTGCCGATTGCCCGGGTCCCCGGCTCCACGATCGAGCGTGAGATCAATGCGGAGAAAGGAAAGCGGGCGGTGACACATTTTCATGTCCTGAAGTATGATGCAGAGAAGGATGTAACTGCTCTGAAAGTGAAACTTGAAACAGGGCGTACCCATCAGATCCGCGTCCATATGAAGGCGGCAGGGCATCCGGTTGTCGGAGACGGCATGTATGGTTATGAGCATGACCTGATCGACCGCCAGGCTCTCCATTCAAGAGAGCTGATGTTCTGCCATCCGGTCACGCAGAAACCGATGTCCTTTACCTGCCCGGTACCGGATGACATCCGTTCTGTCATTGATTTTGACGAAATTTTATAATTGCATGCAATATATATGCATGTGCTGTTACATTGCCGTGACAACTGTAAATTTACAGTTGTCATGTTTTATTTATGCTGTATAATTAGATTCAGTATGAAAACTCCCCTTACATGTCTTTTTGTGAATAACAAGGGTAGTTTGATTTCCAGAAAAGGAGGCCGGGATATGGAAACCGCCCGCACAAGGATCAAGGAGGCTCTTGTAAAGCTTCTGGACACGAATGAATTTTCCAGGATATCTGTCACACAGATTTGCAGGGAAGCTGGTCTTTCCCGAGTCACATTCTACCTTTGGTATGACAACAAAGATACCATGCTGAATGACTACTTCCAGGATATCGTGAATGAAGGAATGGAATATTTCCACGAACTGAAAAACAAGAGTGAGAGCGACACGATCCGCAGCGATTTTAATGCGCTCCTTGAGACGATCTTCTATCTTGGCAATCGTTACAATGACTTTGTAAGCCATATGGTCGGAACGAAGAAGCATGAGGACCAGATTCTTTATTCCCGTTTCAATTCCATCGTGATGAAACAGGTCTCGGAGCTGATCCGGGAACATGCCGGTCAGATCGCGCAGCCGCTTACTCTGACTGAGGCAGGATACTTCCTCTCAAGCGGGCTCGGCAGCATGATCAGACAGGACCTGGATGACGGGATCGCCCCCAGGGTCATCCATGAACATGCCTCGGCTCTTCTGAACCACGTTCTCTCCTCAGGACTCTTCAGTGAAGCAAAAACCAGGCTCTGACACGTGCCTGGCAACAGAGATTTAAAAAAAGGACCGGAAAGAACATCTCTGTTCTCTCCGGTCTTTTAAGATGACCCATCCTGAAGATTACTCCGCCTCTGTCTCAGCTTCGGTGGAAGCCTCAACGGTTCCCTCAAACGGAACAACTGCTCCCTGATACTTATCTTCGATGAACTTCTTGACTTCGTCACCCTTCAGAGTATCAACAAGAGCCTTGATCTTCGGATCGTTCTCATTGCCGTTCTTGACAGCAATGACATTGACGTACTGCTGGATCGCATCGGAATCAGCGGACTCAACTGCCAGTGCGTCAGTACCTGCATTCAGGCCTGCCTGCAGTGCATAGTTTCCGTTCAGGACTACGAATGCTGCATCCGCAGTGTGCTGGGAAACAAGTTCCGCATCGAACTCCTCGATGTCAAGGTTGTTCGGGTTGTCAACGATATCGAGCTTGGTCGCATTGATGGTAGCGCCGTCAGCCAGCTTGATCAGTCCGTTTGCTTCAAGAAGCATCAGAGCTCTTGCCTCGTTGGTGGTATCATTCGGGACTGCAATGACGTCTCCGTCTGCAACCTCATCCAGGGACTTCTTGGTTCCCGGATAGATTCCGAACGGCTCGTAATGGATCTCTCCTGCATCTACCAGATCGGTGCCATGCTCCTGATTGAAAGCGTTCAGATAATTGATGTGCTGGAAGTAGTTTGCATCAAACTCTCCGCTGTCGACTACCTCATTCGGTTGTACATAATCGTCGAATACGGTGGTCTCCAGATCGTAACCCTGCTCTTCCAGGAGCGGCTTTGCGAACTCAAGGATCTCAGCGTGCGGTGTGGAAGAAGCCGCTACCGTGATCTTCTCAAGATCTCCGGATGCCTCTGTCTCATCTGCGAATGCTGCAAATGGAAGTGCTCCGAGTACAAGGGTTGCTGCAAGAGCTGCTGCTATAACTGATTTTTTCATAATGTCTCTCCTCTTTTCTTTGTATTTGAATTCCTGATCAGCCGGCACTAACGTTCTGGTATTGCCTACTTCTCTAATAGGAATTCTCCGTTTTGTTTTGCTTATGTTGAGATGATAACACATCGTTTCAAAAAGTGTTAATACTTGATAGCTATTGTCAGCTATAGGTTTTCCCTATAGCAAAGGCCGGAAATATGCCCCGCCTCAGGTACCCCTGAAAGCGGGGCTGTTCTTCCGCCGGCATGAAAGACGGCGAATAACATTTCTTAAAAAATTACTTTCTGTGATCTGTCTTCTGTGCAATCTTCATTCCGACCATCTGGAAGATCTGGAACAGAATGACCAGGATCACGATGGTCCAGCCAAGAAATATCATGTTTCCTCTCTGATATCCATACATCTTAGCATCCGCGCCAAGTCCGCCGCCTCCGATCGAGCCTGCCATAGCAGTGTAGCCGATGACGGTCCCGAGGGTGATGGTAGCTCCGACGATCAGAGATGTCTTGGCTTCCGAAAGCAGCACACGGAAGATGATCGTCCAGTTGTTGGCGCCCATCGATCTTGCTGCCTCGATGACTCCCTTGTCGACTTCATCGAGAGAAGACTCTACCATCCTGGAGATATAGGGCGCTGCGGAGATGACCAGCGCAACGATCGTTGCCTCGGATCCATAGCTCTTTCCGATCAGCCACTTCGTGAACGGCATCAGGACCATCAGAAGGATGATGAACGGTACGCTTCGCATGATGTTGGTAATGACATCCAGGATCCGGTAGATCACCCGGTTTGGCGCGATACCGTCTTTGTCGGTTACGTTCAGAATGATGCCAAGCGGAAGTCCGATCACATATCCGAACAAAGTGGACATGATTACCATATAGATTGTCAGCCATGTGTCTGTATAAAGCAGATTCCACAGCTGCGGTGTCATTGCATTCGGATTCATCAGTCATCCACCTCCTCAAGTTCCAGTCCTCTTTCCTTCAGATAATCCTCCATCTTGAAACGAAGATCTCTGTCATCCGGAAGCTGCAGAATCATCTCTCCCTTGGCTACGCCGCCAACATCCCGTGTATTCGCCAGGAGGATATTCACCGGCTGTCCGAACTGGAGGATCATGTTAGCAATGACGGGTTCGAACGAGGAGTTAGCTGAGAAGACAATTCGTATCTTCTGGCCGGACCGGATCTCATCGACCTGTGCTGCCGATGTCGGAACTGTTCCATGCGCGTCTCTCAGGATCAGCTCACGGGCTGCATGCGACTTCGGATGGGCAAAGATGTCCGAGACACGGCCATCTTCAACCAGATGACCGTTCTCGATGATGGCTACGCGGTTGCAGATCTTCTGGATGACGGCCATCTGGTGGGTGATGATTACGATCGTGATTCCCATCTTTTCATTGATCTCTTTCAGCAGGTTCAGAATGGATTCTGTCGTCTGCGGATCGAGAGCACTGGTTGCCTCATCGCAGAGCAGGATCTTCGGATCGCATGCAAGTGCTCTAGCGATCGCGACACGCTGTTTCTGTCCGCCTGAAAGCTGGCTCGGATAGCTCTTCGCTTTCTCGGAAAGCCCGACAATCTCAAGAAGTTCCTTAGCCCTCTTCTTTGCTTCTGCTCTCGGCTTCCCCTGGATCAGCATCGGGAAGCAGATATTATCGATGGAATTCTTCTGGCTCAGCAGATTGAAATTCTGGAAGATCATGGCGATCTTCATTCTCTGCCGGCGCAACTGCTTCTCATTCATGGTGCTCAGATTCTGTCCGTCTATCAGCACCTGTCCGTCTGTCGGTTTTTCCAGAAAGTTCAGGCAGCGTACAAGGGTACTCTTGCCGGCGCCTGACATACCGATGATTCCGTAGATATCGCCCTTTTCCACAGAAAGATTGATATCTGTCAGGGCATCAACCTTCAGGTCTTTCTGCTGGAACGTTTTCGACAGATGTCTTACTTCGATCTCACTCATATCACTTGTCTCCTTGACTCAGGATTTGCAGTCATTTTGAAATTGTACCATAAAAATTAAGTTTCTGCTCGGAGGAACTGTTCTTTTCATCTTTCCTGTTTTCTTGAACCTGCTATAGGTTCGGGCTATAGCGGAAAATGTCTATCTGTGCTACACTTCTTTCGTCACTACAGTTCTGCGTGAACCTGACAGAATCGTCAGGAGATGCCCGCTGTGACATTTGCGTAAAGCCGGTACGGAATAAGAAGGAATCTGTCTATGACAATTCAGCAGCTTAGATATGCCGTTACGATTGCAGACTGCGGCAGCATGAATGAGGCGGCCCATCGTCTCTTTATCACGCAGCCCTCGCTTTCAAGTACGATCAAGGACCTGGAAAAAGAACTGGGGATCGTCCTGTTCATCCGCTCCAACCGGGGGATCTCGATCACTCAGGAGGGCGAAGAATTTCTGGGTTACGCCCGGCAGATCGTTGAGCAGTACAATCTGATGAAAGATCGCTTTCTTGATCTTGAGAGGCGCAAGACCAGGTTCAGTGTCTCGACTCAGCACTATTCTTTTGCAGTGCAGGCATTCATCGAGACCGCCAAGACCTTCGGGCTTGACAATTATGAATTCGCGATTCATGAGACCAAGACCCACGATGTCATGACGCATGTCCGGAACATGAAGAGTGAAGTCGGAATCCTTTATCTTGATGATTTCAACCGGGATGCGCTGACCAAGCTCTTCCACGAATATGACCTGGAATTCCATCCGCTCTTTGCCTGCGATATTTCGGTCTATCTCTGGAAAAATCATCCGCTGGCAAAGCAGAGGGAGATATCGATTGAGGAGTTGAGACCTTATCCGGTCCTGTCCTTCGAGCAGGGCGACTACAACTCCTTCTACTTCGCGGAAGAAGTTCTCAGCACCTACGATTACAAGAAAATCATCAAGGCAGACGACCGGGCTACACTCCTGAATCTGATGGTTGGCCTGAATGCCTACACCCTGTGCTCAGGCATCATCACCGAAGAGCTGAACGGGAGCGACTACATTGCGGTCCCGCTCACCGGAGACAATCGCATGACCATCGGCTACCTCAAGAAAGCACGCATGGAGCTGACTGAACTTGCCCGCCGCTACATCGATGAACTCAAGCGCATCGGTGCCGCTTCCGGCGACAACGTGACGATGCTGTCACAGCCGCCGGAGAACGATAAGAGGTAAACTGATCTTCAGGGACGAAACGATAAAAGCCCCGGTCCCCAGCCCGGCATCCCACGGAAATGGATGTCGAAGCCGGGTACCCGGGGCTTTCCGCTATAAATTATCAGACTACTTTGTAAATTGTGTCTGAATTGATTGGTGCCAGGCACCAGACAATCTGCTATAAATTATCAGACACAATTCACCCGGAATTCTTTCTCCCGATCGGGTATCCCTTCAGATAGTAATCCCTCACAAACCGGAAGCATTCCTCTTCCCCTCTCTCATCGAGAATCTTCAGCATGCCGTGAAGCTCACGGGCAGTCTCCGGATGCATCAGGGCTCCCGCCTTACCCCTGATGTAATACTTGAGAGGTTCATGCTGTGTGTACTGATCCTTCATATAGGTCTTGGATGCGGCAATCCGGTCCATCAGCATCTCTGCTACATAGCGCCTTGGCATCTGTACCGGCCGTACCGGGAATTCTCCCTTCTTTGCAGCCTCCACGCAATAGTCAGTCCAGTGCTCGTAGTGATGACGGTTATGCCCCTTATGATGGATCCAGGACTCCGAATAGCCCTTCACGACGCGTTCACCGTTATTGGGGCTCTGCTTCCCGTACTGATAGTAGCGGACGCTGTTGATAAACTCGACCGGGCTGAACTTGGAAAGGTCATGCGTCACTCCCTGCCAGTAAAGGCCGACCCTGAAGCATCCTTCTGCAACCGCTTTCTTATGTTTCATGACCGTCTGAAAGTGTCCCAGACACTTGTCCAGCGTGATTCTGCCATCCGATGGGGCACCGGCGTACCTTCCGGAAACGCTGACCGTCCCTTCCGGCACATGCTCCTGATGCACATGCTCCTGATGCACATCTTCCCGGATGCCGCTTTCCGTATTCCCGTTCTCAGGTCCGGGCTGGCTATCCTTCAGCCAGCCGTACTTTTTCCACATGTCCATTTCCTCTGACATACCTTAAGGCTCCGACCTATGGTCCGCAAGCACCAGGACACTTCTTCCCGGCACCGAAACCGTCTTATTCACCTCAGCCGGCTCATCCGAAGTGCTGAGGACCAGTTTCCACTCTCTCCCTCTGGGAAGTGTAGGAAGCGCAAGTTCCTTCTTCTCCCAGTGGAAATTATAAGCAATATAAAGATAGGATCCCGGGGCTGCACCTTTATCCTTGTCAGCTTTCTCCTCGACCCGGTCATCCTGGCCATAGTCACAGTACATCATACCGACCGATCGGTCGGAGCTGTCATAAGTCGCAAACCAGGCACTCGCGCCATGGCAGGAAAACTCCGGATAGAAGTTTCCTCTTCCCCCTGTGGAAAGCTCATTTTCTTTATGCAGAAGCGGATGGGATTTCCGGAAAGCGATCAGTTTCTTCACAAATTCCTGGATTTCCCTGGACTGTGCGGAAGAGGACCAGTCATTCCAGGTCGTCTCGTTGTCCAGGCTCCAGGCATTGCTGTTGCCCTTCTGCGTATTGCCAAGTTCATCCCCGGCGAAGAAAAGCGGCGTTCCCTGTGAGAAAAAGGTCATCGCAAATGCGTTCTTGATCTGTCTCATCCGCAGGCGCATCACTTCTTTTCTTCTGGACGGCCCTTCCTGGCCGCAGTTCCATGAAAACTGCGGGCGGTCTCCGACATGGTCCCCGTTCTCCTCATTATGGCTTTCATTGTAGGAGACAAGATCCATCATCGTAAATCCATCATGTCCCGTGATGGAATTGATCACGGCCGTATCCTTCGGATTGTAGCGGTTCCTGTCCACATAAGCCCTGAGTGAATTTTCGTCTCCCTTGAGAAGTCTCCTGGCATCCTCCCTGAATCCATAGTTGCATTCAGCGAGGTTTCGGAAATTCCCTGCTCTGCCCTGCGGATACATCTCTTCCGGAGAGAAGTAGTCCGAGATCAGCTTGCTGTCGGCTAGTGCCGGGCTTTTGCAGACTGCATTGATGTCACTCTGCCTGCCGAACAGAACAAATCCATCGATATGATAGATATGCTTCCACCAGAAAAGCGCTGTCTCCATCAGTGCGATCGAAGTCACCTTCGAGAAATCCATCTCGAGGATAACTTCTATCCCCTCCATGTGGAAAGTTTTCACCATGGAGCAGAACTCCGTGTAAGGGTCTTTCCCTGCACAGTAGGCCCGTTTTGGAGCCAGAAGATATCCCGGCCCGAATCCCCACAGATTGACTTTCTCATCCATCAGCCTTTGTATCTTATCCCTGCTGCATTCGTGTCCGCTGCTCCTGCTGCCCCTTGCGGAAACGTTCTTTTTCAGATTCCTGTCCGCTTTCAGTTCCCTGAAGCTCTCCGAAAGCTGCATCTCCGGAAGCCCCAGACAGGTCTTTTGCCTCAGGAGAGTCTCATCAAACTCATAGACCGGCTCAAGCACGACAGCTGTAATTCCAAGATTCTTCAGATAAGAAGCTTTTTCCTGAAGTCCTCTGAAAGTCCCTTTTGCTTTGACGCCGCTGCGTCTTCCCTTTGTGAAACTTCTGACATTCAGTTCGTAGAAAATGGAATCGCGGTAAGGAATCTTCAGGGGCTTTCTGTCATCCGCCCAGTCAAAATCACCTGCTGCAAACTGTGCCCTGGCGGGCTCTTTTCTCTCCTCCCCATAGGCTTCGCTTCCGCTCAGGATCTGAGCATACGGATCTGTTGCGACCCGATCTCCGAGCAGGTAAGCATACTCGATTTCATCCGCCGGTATTCCGCTCACCTTCATCGCGTACACGTCTCCGGAGAAGGGTTCCTCCGGAAATGGAATCTCGCATACCTTTTCTTTCCGCCTTTTCTGATATAGCAGGACTCTTGCTTTCTGTCCTTCCGGGACTGCTGCCGCAAACACGATTCCATCTTCTGCGATGGCTGTATGAGGGATTCTCCCGCCATAGCTGCCCAGGCTAAGCGGTTCTGAGCATAGTTTCCACTTCATGTCTGCTTTCCACCTCATTTCTGTTCTGCCCGATCCTTTCGATTCTGATACCGTTCCTGATCTTCACTGTTTCACTGCATACTTTTGTAACATCATATTACCATATGCTCAAAATTACAAATACAGGGTGCTTATCCTGCGTCCGGCTTTTCCCCAAAAAAGCTCCGGAACCAGGTAATTAAGCCTGATTCCGGAGCTGCCTTTTTTCAGGATCACCCGAAGACTCTGAAAACCTCTTTTGTTTCATTCAGTTCTGCCTTGCAGTGCCCCGCCTTAAAGTTCTGACGCGAAGAGCATTTCTTACCATAGTAGTGACCGGGCTGAGATAAAGAAGATTCACCAGCAGGCAGTAGATGGGAACCATAAAAGCAAACTGGATCAGTCTTGTCGGCATGATCGCATAGAAATGATAGCCCATGATCAGGACCAGTCCCGATGTCGTGAGAACCAGGGAACTGACAACAGATGCAATAAGGATCGCCAGGATAATTCTCAGAATCTTTTTGCTCTTCTGAACGGAAGACGGCGGACAGAGAAAAGCCGGGACCACGCCCCAGGCGATTGCCGCGCAGGTGATCAGCGGGTTGACTGCATAACCCTGGATCAGACAGCCCAGAAGGTCTGCAATCAGCCCTGTAAGACCGCCGGCGACCGGTCCCAGCCAAAGTCCCGCCATGATCGTCGCGACCGGTCCCAGGCCTACTCTCGCGAATCCTCCTATGTTGATGGCAAGAAAGCGGGACAGGATCAGCTGAAGTGCCGTCAGCATGCCGATTGAAACGAATGTGTAAGTGCACCAGACCGTGCGATTCTCTCTTTTCTGCATAAAAAAACACCTCCATGAGTTACCGTCCACACATAGAGGTATCGGGATCTTCTATATGCGGCAACGGGTGCGGAATAAGCACCGCGATCCTTTTCTGCATATAGGATCTTCGGTTCAGGGCAACTCCCCGTCCACTGAAAACTTAACGCGCTTACTCCTACTTCGCCTATGACCGGACAAGGCTCTGTATCCGGAGTCCTGTCTGTTGACACGATTATATACGAAGAGAGGAAAAAATCAAGCAGCAATCATACAATTGCTGCCTGATTGTAAATGTTTTTCAGCAGACATTTCTTACCCGTGCTGGAAATTCGCCCGGTACTCCTGATTGATCTCCGAGATCTCTTTCTCCCCATCGATATAAGGTTTATAGATCTCATCCACCTTGCCGCCGCCAAGCCAGCAGGAGGAGCAGTTCTCACAGCCATCGCCGCACCAGCTGAGCGACTGCCGGATGATCTCCTGGCGCTCTTCCCTGGTCGTATCTTTGATGAGAATACTCCTGAACATAGCACCCTCCTTTCAGGACATCGAAACCTGCTGCAGACTACTCTGCAGTCATATGAAATACTCGATCGTCTTCTCCTCGGTCAGCTCTGTCCGTCCGTTGAAGAGAAGGACCGCTTCTCTCTCATCCGGATCGCCAAGCCGGTAGAGACCATCGCCCTCGAAACAGCTCTGGTCCACAATTTTGTTGTACTCCTTCGGATGGCCTTCTGCAAGCTCGATTCCCGGACCGGTGAATTCTTTTGCCTCCTTGTCGTAGTACGGATCAAAGGCATGAAACAATAACCCGCTCCCGTCTTTCTTCTCCTCAACACCTGTGAGAAGGATATAATGCCAGACATCGATAATGCACCGAAGGACAACCACCCCTCTGCACCGAAGCGCATGGACGATCCTGCCATCCTTTGACATGCTGACCATCTTTCCGCTCAGATAGATGCCGCTGACAGGGATCCTTCCGATTTTTCCGAATCCGTTCAGCCAGTTTGTGAGGAACATCATAGCTGTCCGGCTGGTCCCCATCTCTCCCAGCCTGCCCTCCGCATCGTAGGCATCCAGGCTGTAAAGCATGATATTGCGGATCACTTCCGGCGGGATCTCCTCTACGTCAAAAAGATAGCTGAGGGCATTCAGCATAGTGGTCGGCCCGCAGTCATAATCGGATATCTGATAGTGAAGGGGAATTTTCATAGCAGCTAAAGACCTCCGCTTATTATTGTCGTAAATCAGATATGCCTGGCGCCAAGAATCCGGTCCACCTGGTCAGGGTTCACAGATTCGCCGATCACGATCAGGACATCCTGTCCCTCATCGATCCGGCGGATTTTTCTCGCATTATGAGTGGCATTCAGTTCATACCAGACTCCATTCTCCTGAAAGAATCCCTTGATGCGGAAGATTCTTGTCCCTCCCGGAGTTTTTCCTCCAGTTTTCATCAGATCCTCTGCTGCTTCTGTGAGCTGTTCTCTGCTCTTATTCAGGTTCATATAGTAGAGACTCGAAAATCCGTTTCTGCTCTCCACCTGAAGCTTGATATGTTCATATTCCTGAAAGCCCGCGTCCCTGATTTTCTCAAAGTCCGCTCCGTCCAGCAGGTTCCAGTCCTTTGCCAGGATATCCTCCCCGAAAGCCTGTCTCTCCGGATCAAAAGTCTCCTCAAAGACTCTCCGGCAGCCAAACTGCTTCAATATGCGATTGATGTAAGCGATTCTTTCGTCTGCCTGGTCCGTCATATCGGCACTGTCACCCATATGGCTGAAAAGTACGATGCCGGCATCCGAAAGCTGAGAAGTCAGCAGATAATCTGCATTCTTTCCCAGCGGAATATCCATTCCCGCGTCCACGATCGAGATGACACTCCCGGCTTTACAGAGACTGCTGATCGGATCCTCGTACAGTGCGTCGAAAAATTCATCCACGTCATAGATTCCGGACGGCTCCACGATCACACGGTCCAGCCCTTCCATCGCCATGGCGATAAGCTTGGTCCGGAACCTTCTTCTGTAGCAGTCGAGATCGCTTGCGATGACCATCTCCGTGGAAGCTCCTGCCTTTTCAAGATTCTGAAGCAGCATCATGTCGACATTGACCGATCCGTAGTCGTTCTCGATGATGCCGACCTTCTGCCCCTGCTTCATGAGCCAGGAGGCATATTTCTGAATAAATGTAGTCTTCCCTGATCCTAAGAAACCGGTTATAAGATCTACCTGAACCATCTGATCTGCCCTCAATGAAGATTTTCGTAAGTATAGACTCTGGTGCCCAGACTGTATGGGGTCAGCTGATAACAGTAATAGTTGATCCAGTTGGTGTAGAGTGAGTTGGCGTGTGATCTCCAGCTCAGCGTCGGCCGGTTGTCCGGATCATCATCTGGATAATAGTTGACCGGTATCTTGATCGGAATTCCCTTTCCAAGGTCCCTTCTGTATTCCTTATCCAGAGTAAGGCGATCATATTCGGGATGCCCCATGACAAAGATCCTGCGTCCGTTCCGGGACATCACGAGGAATACGCCTGCCTCGTCTGACTCGGCAAGGATGACCAGGTCGTCACATTTGAGGATCGAATCTCTTGAAACTTCCGTCCAGCGGGAGTGAGGAGCATAGAAGAAGTCGTCAAATCCCCTCACCAGCGGAATCTTCTTATTCTTAACCCTATGACGGTATACTCCGAACAGCTTGTAGCCAAGATCGACCTTCGGAAGGCCATAGTGATGATAGAGAGCCGCCTGGGCTCCCCAGCAAAGGTGGATCGTACTCGTCACATGGTCCTTTGTCCAGTCAAAGATCTGACACAGTTCGTCCCAGTAATCAACTTTCTCAAAATCGATCTGCTCGACCGGCGCCCCTGTGATGATCATCCCATCGTAGAATTCCGATCTGATATCATCGAACTCCTGATAGAACTTATTCAGATGGCTGGCTGTCGTATTCTTGGCATGATGGCTTGAAACAGCAAGAAAAGTGATATTCAGCTGCATCGGAGTATTGGAAAGCATCCTCAGAAGCTGAAGCTCCGTATCCTCCTTGAGCGGCATCAGATTCAGGATCAGGATCTCGAGCGGACGGATATTCTGGGTATTCGCCTGCCCTTCCTCCATCACGAAGATATTCTCCCTGTCAAGTTTCTCTCCGGCCGGCAGATCCGGTGATATACGAATTGGCATGATCAGACTCTCCTCTTCATTTCCAGATACTGGTCCTCCGTGATGATCGGGATCCCCAGTTTCTGTGCAGTGCGGTTTTTCGTCGATGCAGATAATGCATCATTGTTGATCAGGTAGCTTGTCTTTTTCGAGACAGATCCCGTGACCTTGCCTCCGAGGCTTTCGATCTCCTCTTTCAGCTCCCTGCGGTTTATATAATGCGTCACATCTCCGGTAATTACAAATGTTTTTCCGGCGAATATGAGCTCTCCGGTCTCTTCTTCCGGACTCTTCCCCGGAAGCTCCACGGTGATCTCAGTCAGAAGATCATCGAGCATGGCATCATTCTTCGGATCTTCAAACCACTTCACAAAAGCTTCTGCCATAACCTGCCCGACTCCATCGACATTCGTCAGCTGGTCCGCCGTCGCATGACGGACCAGATCGATGTCCCCGTCAAAAGCCTGACTGATCACCTTGGCATTCGCGACTCCGATATTGGGAACTCCCAGCGCAAAAAGCAGTCTTGGCAGAGTTGTCCGCCTTGCATTCCCGATACTGGTCTCCAGATTGTCGCAGGACTTCTTTCCGAAGCCTTCCATCTCCTCGATCTCCGACCGGTGCTCCTTCAGCCGGAACAGGTCGCCGAAGTTATGGATGAATCCGCGCCCGATCAGCTTTTCCAGCGTCATCTCGGAAAGACCGTCGATATTCATGGCATCTCTGGATACAAACTGAGAAAAAGACTTGATCTTCTTTGCCGGACAGGAAGGATTCTCGCAGTATAAAGTCTGCACTCCTTCCGAATCATGAATCTTTGCCGGGCCACCGCAGGCAGGACAGATTTCCGGAATCTGCACCGTATCCGAGCAGGTCAGATTCTCTGCGATCTGCGGGATGATCATATTCGCTTTGTAGACCTTGATCCGGTCACCGATCCCCAGCTTCAGCTCCTTCATGATACTGACGTTGTGAACAGACGCTCTCGACACCGTCGTGCCTTCCAGCTGGACCGGATCAAAGACGGCAACCGGATTGATCAGGCCAGTCCTGGATGGACTCCACTCGATCTCCCGAAGGCTCGTCACCGCCTCCTCGTCCTTCCACTTGAACGCGAAGGCATTCCGCGGGAATCTGGCAGTCGTTCCAAGAGAATCACCATACGCGATATCATCATAGAGTGCCACCAGTCCATCCGATGGGATCTCAAAAGTCCGGATCTTCTTCTCAAAGTAGGCTATAGTCTGGTCCAGCGTATCAGCGGTCGTCACAACGTGCTCAACGACCTCGAATCCCTGCTTTCCGAGGAATTGGAACTGTTCCATCCTGGAGTTGTGAAAGTCCACTCCGTCCGCCCTCACGAGGGCAAATGCGAACAGCCTCACATGTCTTTTTGCCGTTATTCGGCTGTCTAACTGCCTCACGGACCCGCTGCACAGATTTCTCGGGTTTTTGTACTGACTGTCAGCTCCGAAAGCCTCGTTGATCTTCTCAAAGTCCGGATAAGAGATGACAGCCTCCCCTCTCAGAATCAGCTGTCCTTTATAAGGAATCTTCAGCGGGATATTTTCAAAAGCCCTTGCGTTCGGAGTGATTACTTCCCCGATAATGCCATTGCCGCGGGTTACCGCCTTCACAAGTTCTCCGCCTTCATAAGTGAGGACAACCGTCAGACCGTCCAGTTTCCACGAGATCAGAGTCTTATGGCTGCCGATAAAGGACCTGAGCACCTCCCTTTCCTTCGTCTTATCCAGAGACAGCATCGGCTTCTCATGCCTCTCTTTGGGCAGCTTGTCGACTGCCTCATAGCCAACCTGCGTCGTCGGACTCTTAGCCAGAACCATCCCTGTCTCATCTTCCAGAGCCTTAAGTTCATCGTAAAGCCTGTCATACTCCAGGTTGCTCATCATCTCCCGGTTCTCGGCATAGTAGGCTTTCGAAGCATTATTCAGAACAGAAACCAGTTCCTTCATCCTGGCAATCTTTTTCCTGTCTTCCATCATTCTCCTCCCAGAAGGGCTTTCAGTCTGCTCACTTCATCATCTGAAAGCTCTCTCCACCTTCCAGGTCTCAGATCACCCAGAAGGATATTCATTACCCTGATTCTCTTCAGCTCTGTCACCCGGTAGCCAAAGGCGTGGCACATTCTCCGGATCTGCCGGTTTTTGCCTTCAGTCAGGATAATATCAAAAGATCGCTCCCCTGTCTTTTTTATTCTGCAGGGTCTTGTCACCCAGTTAAGTTCATCCAGTCTTACCCCTGAGGACATCCTTTTGAGGAATGCCTCTGTGACCGTCTTATCTACCGTCACCAGATATTCTTTCTCATGGAAACCTCTTGCCTTCTGGATCCGGTTGGACATATCCCCGTTATTGGTCATAAGGATCAGTCCTTCTGACTCCTTATCCAGCCTTCCGACTGCAAAAACTCTTTCAGGAAGATCGATCAGGTCGCCGATCAGCCGGTCGCCATGAGAACGGTCCGTCGTTACCACAACACCACGTGGTTTGTTCACGGCAAGGATGACTTCCCTCTGCGTATCTGTGATCTGTTTTCCATCCACACAGACTATGTCACGGTCACTGACTTCCTGGCCAAGACACGCAGGATCATCATTCACGGTAACTCTGCCTGCCTCTGTCAGCCTGTCCGCCTCCCTTCTGCTGCAGACTCCTGCAGAGCTGAGAAACTTATTCAGCCTCATAAAACCTGTCCCCTTCTGCTGTTTTTGCCCGCTTTCCGGGATTCGTTATACCCCTGTGTAAAGAAAGAGCTGCCGCAACACAGTGCAGCAGCTCATGAATTCAAAAGCTTTGTTTTTATACAGTTGTGTCAGCAGATCCGGAATCCTGTGCTGCCGCATCGGATGAAGTATCACTCGCAGAAGCGCTGTCACTGCTTTCGCCGGAGCTGTCTCCGAAATCAAGATACTGAGTGGAGATATATCCGTCATAGGTCTGTCCCTGATAGACGAAGTTTACATGCGTCCACTCATCACCCTTCTCTACCACGGTGACCTCTGCACCCTGGTAAGTAACGATCACAACCGGTGCATCTGCGCTTGCCTCCGCACGGATATTGACACCTGCTGTCGTCGTAGCGGTTCCGCCTGAAGCGCCTGCATCTGCAGAAGACTCCTGAGAATCGCCTTCCGTCTCATCGTTTTCCACTGACTGTCCGTCGATGAATGCCTTCAGTGCAGAATCGGTTGCTGCTGCATCCGCCAGCTTCTGGTTGACATCATCCTTCAGTGCCTGTACATCTCCGGAAGCCGTAGCTTTGCTGATGAAATCCGTAACTTCCGAGGAAGATTCCCTGTCGCCGATTACCAGTGCCCCTGAATCGTTTGTCACTACATAGAGCAGCGCAAGGCTGGGAGCCTCCGTGCTGATATCTTTTATCTTACCATCATAATAAGCATAGACGATGTAAGAACCTTCTACAGGGCCGGACTTTGAATAGGTAGAGATATTATCATAGCTCTCTACCAGAGTCCCTGCGAGAATGCTCTTTTCGATCTCTTCATTCCACGGATCTACGATAGTGGCAAGAGTCGCTGTATCCTTTGCAGCGACTGCTGTATAATACTTTTCAACCAGATCAAGGATCGCAGGATCATCTTTCACAAGACTCGAAGAATCCGCCGGAAGACTAACGCCGGAGTTCTCCTCTGCTTCGCTGGAATCTTCAGCGACCTCCGTCACCTTGGTATTCGGTGTCGCCTTGCTGTCGTCTTTCTTAGAAGAACCCCCTGCAAGCCTGACCACGCAGATGATGATGATCACCACCAGACATGCTGCAAGCCCGAGAAGGATATATCTCAGATTATCCGATAGCCATTCTCTGAATTTATCCATGGGTCACCCTCCAGACAAAACCACTGCCAGACGCCGGACTTACGCCGGAAACCTGACGCATAACGCACCTGAAGGGAATCGAACCCCCGACACGCGGTACCGGAAACCGCTGCTCTATCCGCTGAGCTACAGGTGCAGAACATTCTGAAAAACAGAATTATTGTAGCATGACGGACGGTCAAAGTCAATTGATTGTAGCTTAGTCAGCGATTCTGAGCCTGCCCTCCTTCCTGTCATAAAAGTAAACATTGTCCGAAAGAACTTCCTCCGGCGCCACCTGACTTTCATTGATCTCTGTCACCATCTGCATCAATGCGCATGCGTCCTCCCTGAAACTTGCCGGGAGTATCATGCACTCATGGACAGAACTGGGGAGGATATAATAATCATCCTCCAGATGTTCCCCGATGAAGCTCAGGGTATCCGGATCCGACATCCAGACCGCCCCGAAGCTTCTTCTTGAATTCGTCAGGACGTAAAGGGGCGTCCCCATGTCCTCATCTTCATCCTCCGGCGAATCGAAAATCTTTCCCTCTGTCATATCTCTTCTCATACGAAGTTCGCTGATCAACTGGCCGATCGTCATGAAATCTGCGGGAAGCATTCTCTGCATGTTCTCCATGGCAAGCGGAAGGAGCTCATCTTCCATAATTCCCATATCTTCCAGATTTTCATTCCTGAGGGTGATCGCGCCGCTCCCGATCTCCTCATCATCAAAAAGAAGATAGAAAACCAAAGACAGGTCAAGGAAATCGACATGCGGGGAATTCTTCAGGAATTCGCTGTTGCGCTTTGTATTGACAAGTCTGCAGGCCAGATGTCTGCGGATATTCTCGTTTGCAAAATACTTTTCCGGATCAAAACGTTTCGGAAGAGACACCTGATAGTAAGCAATCATCTCGTCCGCAGCGTCATCAACCGAAAGTCCGTTCATTACCCTGCCAAAATAATACTGAAGATAGATACAGGGACTGATCACATCGCCTTCTCTGCGAATACAAAGATTGTCAAGTACGAGTCCGTTGTTTTTCTTTACCTGAAAGATCCGGACAGTATACTGGTCTCCCAGCTTTCCGGAAACCAGGTCGACACTTTGCTTCTTAAATTCCTCATACGTCATAGAGAATCCTTTCTGCGGCATTAGACTGGAGCCGCACCAGAAGATGGGTCCGCGCAATATGCGCGAAATAGGACTGGGCATACAGAAAAGACATTTATCCTTGGAGATACCCGAAACATGATAAAAAATGATTGGAAAGAAAATAGATATAAGAAATAAAGAAAATCAGACATGAAAACAGATGACTCAAAAAAGAGCCCGTGCTGTGTCTTAAGAAAAGACTAGCACAGGCTCCTTATATACGTCAAGAAAAAGTTCAGACATTCTCGATCTGCCAGTCGATCGGTTTCACATTATTCGCTTCCAGAAATTGATTGGTCTGAGAGAAGGGTTTGCTGCCGAAGAATCCATGGTATGCGGAGAGCGGACTCGGGTGGGGTGCTTTCAGGATCAGATGATGCGGATTATTCAGCATGACACTCTTCGCCTGTGCGGCTCTTCCCCACAATATGAAGACGATCGGCCTGTTCTGCTCATTCACCGCCTTGATGGCAGCATCGGTGAACATCTCCCAGCCCAGCCCTCTGTGGGAAAATGCGCGGTGCGCACGGACTGTCAGCACCGTATTGAGCATCAGAACTCCCTGTTTTGCCCACTTGGTCAGGTCTCCATTGTTTGGGATATAGCAACCCAGATCATCATGAAGTTCCTGGTAGATATTCACCAGGGAAGGTGGGATCGCTATTCCCGGATAGACAGAGAAAGACAGACCGTTCGCCTGTCCTGGTTCATGATAAGGATCCTGTCCCAGAATAACGACCTTGACTTCAGACAGGGGAGTCAGATTGAACGCTCTGAGGATATCTTCAGCAGGCGGATATACCGTATAGTTCCTGTATTCTTCATTCACCGTCTGATAGAGTTTCGCATAATACGGTTTCCGAAACTCAGGGCTCAGTTTTTCCATCCAGTCATCACAAATATCGCCCATCTAATCCACCTCACTTCCGGTTCTCCTGGCAGTCATCTCCTGAAACTGACCTCTCAAAGTCTGACAGGAACTCCTTTTTCTTTCAGATACTCTTTTACTTCCCTGATCTCAAGCTCCTTGTAATGAAACAGAGAGGCGGCCAGAGCAGCATCTGCCTTTCCTTCTGTCAAGGCATCATAGAAGTCTTTCTTCGATCCGGCTCCGCCGGATGCGATAACCGGGATGGAAACCGCCTCGGCAACTGCCCTCGTAAGCTGCAGATCATAGCCTGCTTTGGTGCCATCCGCATCCATACTCGTAAGAAGAATTTCTCCGGCTCCCAGCCTGTTGGCCTGTTCTGCCCACATCAGTGCATCGATTCCGGTATCGCGTCTTCCTCCCGCCGTATAGACATCCCAGCCGGATCCATCAGACCGGCGTTTTGCATCGATTGCCACAACGACACACTGGGATCCAAACTTATCTGCAGCATCCGAGATCAGCTTAGGATCCGCAACGGCTGCGGAATTAACAGAAACCTTATCTGCCCCGGCTCTCAGAATCTCTCTGAAATCATCTATCGTGCGGATTCCTCCGCCTACCGTAAAGGGAATAAAGACTCTTTCCGCTACTCTTTTCACCATATCCACAACCGTATTTCTCCGGTCACTAGTAGCAGTAATATCCAGAAATGTGACTTCGTCAGCGCCTGCTCTGTCGTATGCAGCTGCTGTCTCCACCGGATCTCCGGCATCCTTGAGATTGACGAAGTTGATGCCTTTCACAACCCTTCCATCCTTAACATCCAGACACGGGATGATACGTTTCGTAAGCATAGGCCCTCCTTGTCTTTCCACCGGCATCAAGATCCACAACTCAGACGTTCAGAAAGTTTTCCAGGATCTTCAGTCCCCATCTGCCGCTCTTTTCCGGATGAAACTGGCATGCAAAGATATTATCCTGCTCGATACTGGCATCAAACCTGGTTCCATATTCAGATGTAGCAGTTACGATCTCCGGGCTCGCAGCTTTCAGATAATAAGAATGCACAAAGTATACATAGACATCTTCCGGAATCCCTTCAAAAAGACGTCCTGGTCTGGGGAAGGAAAGATTGTTCCATCCCATATGCGGAACCTTCAATGTACCTTCCAGATCATCAAATCTGTGAATCCTGCCTTCAAGCAGGCCAAGTCCCGGTACATCTTTCTTTTCTCCCATATCCAGAGATTCATCACTGCCCTGAAAAAGAAGCTGAAGTCCCAGGCAGATACCAAGCAGAGGGATTCCCCTTCTGCCTGCTTCTGAAAGAGTATCAGTCAACTCATAAGAATGCAGCTTTTCCATCGCATCAGCGAATGCCCCGACTCCCGGAAGGATTACGTGATCCGCCTCCAGAATCTGTTTTCTATCCCTGGTCAGGACATACTGGTAACCAAGATAAGCGCAGGCTTTCTGAACACTCATAATATTGCCTGCATCATAATCCACGATAGCGATCATACCCTGCTCTCCTCTCAGGCATCCTGAAGCAGCCAGTCTACAGCACTTTCTTTTACGCTTACAGCTCTCCCGGATTCTTTAAGCTCCGGGGTAATCTGAGGAAATGTACTGTGGACCCTTACCATACTGCTGTTCAGATTAAAAAGGGTTGTCTTTTCAAAAGGCCATCTGATAAGCTGAGGCTTTTGGAATCCTACTCCAAGCTCGAGAATACACAGTTTATGTCCCAGAGTTCCCGAAAGCCATCTCATATAAGTATTCCACTGCTCTTCCCCACATTCTTTGCGTTCCTCTGGTCCAAAAGGTTCCGTAATAAAGAAAGGAAGGATCTTAGACTGAAAAATCAGATCATCCTGATTCTGCGAAATTACAAAATATGTTTTTCCCTTTACCAGGGAAGGAATTTCATTCAAAGCTTCCAGAATCCGCTTATCTGTTTCCTGATCTCCTGTCTTGCTGAATTCCTCACCAATTCCGATCAGAACCATCTCAGATTCACTGATCAGGTCTCTTGTTTTCGCATCATTCATAACGATTTTTATGTACCTCTTATTTTTCGACAAGTATAACATATATCAGCTAATGTGAAAAACCTGTCCTGACAGCCATCGACAGATTTCGAATATAGAAAAGCCCGCCACTGTCAGATATTTTAAGGATGAGGCACAAAAAAAGATCTCAGGGTTTCCCTGAGATCCTTCTTTCCGTATCTTCAAAACTGCAAACAAAACCTTCTATCCAAACATCTCATTTCTATCCGTTCCATACTCACAACCATTGTGCCTTATGGATAAGCCTGCGACCGATTAGTAACAGTCAGCTCCGTCCATTACTGGACTTCCACCTCTGTCCTATCTACCTCGTTCTCTGCAAGGG